>Ga0193708_1000360_pt1 | contig 11018 bp, 6 predicted proteins | sample H3c1metaG_FD_160570 | JGI IMG/M metagenome (GOLD analysis project Ga0193708, IMG submission 160570) | Soil microbial communities from a riparian zone of the East river system, Colorado, United States - H3c1 | ecosystem: Environmental > Terrestrial > Soil > Riparian zone | place: USA: East River...
GCTTAGGTCCCATCGCCGCCATCTACCAGGCGCGCAACTGGAAATACCTCGAAGGCCGCGGCCTGATGCCGAAGACCGACCGCAAGGTCTGGGCCTTCCTCGGCGACGGCGAGACCGACGAGCCCGAATCGCTCGGCGCCATCTCGGTCGCCGGCCGCGAAGGCCTCGACAACCTCGTCTTCGTCGTCAACTGCAACCTGCAGCGCCTCGACGGCCCGGTGCGCGGCAACGGCAAGATCATCCAGGAACTCGAAGGCGCCTTCCGCGGCGCCGGCTGGAACGTCGTCAAGACCATCTGGGGCAGCTACTGGGATCCGCTGCTGGCCAAGGACACCACCGGCAAGCTGCGCCAGCTGATGATGGAAACCGTCGACGGCGAATACCAGAACTGCAAGGCCTTCGGCGGCAAGTACACGCGCGACAACTTCTTCGGCAAGTATCCGGAGACCCTCGCGATGGTCGCCAACATGAGCGACGACGACATCTGGCGCCTCAACCGCGGCGGCCACGATCCGCACAAGGTCTTCGCCGCCTACCAGAACGCCGTCGACACCAAGGGCCTGCCGACCGTGATCCTCGCCAAGACGGTCAAGGGCTACGGCATGGGCAGCGCCGGCGAGGCGCTCAACCCGACCCACCAGACCAAGAAGCTCGACGACGAAGCCGTGCTCGCATTCCGCGACCGCTTCAAGATCCCGATCGGCGACGACCAGCTCAAGGACGGCGCCGTGCCGTTCTACAACCCGGGCCCGAAGTCCGAGGAAGTCGAATACCTGCTCGAGCGCCGCAACCAGCTCGGCGGCTTCCTGCCGCAGCGCCGCCGCAAGAGCACGCAGACCTTCACCGCGCCCAAGCTCGAAGTCTTCGACCGCCTGCTCAAGTCCAGCGGCGATCGCGAGATCAGCACCACGATGGCCTTCGTGCAGTCCTTGAGCATCATCCTGCGCGACAAGGAAGTCGGCCCGCGCTGCGTGCCCATTGTTGCGGATGAAGCTCGTACGTTCGGCATGGAAGGCATGTTCCGCCAGCTCGGCATCTACGCCCCGCACGGCCAGAAGTACAAGCCGGTCGACCGCGACCAGCTCATGTACTACCGCGAAGACGCCGCCGGCCAGGTGCTCGAGGAAGGCATCACCGAAGCCGGCGCGTTCTCGTCGTGGATGGCCGCGGCCACCAGCTACAGCACCAATGATCTGCCGATGCTGCCGTTCTACATCTTCTATTCGATGTTCGGCTTCCAGCGCATCGGCGACAGCGCCTGGCAAGCCGCCGACATGCGCGCGCGCGGCTTCCTGCTCGGTGCAACGGCGGGCCGCACCACGCTCAACGGCGAAGGCCTGCAGCACGAAGACGGCCACAGCCACCTGCTCGCCGGCGCCATCCCCAACTGCCGCGCCTACGACCCGACCTTCGCCGGCGAAGTCGCCGTGATCCTGCAACACGGCATGCACCGCATGCTCGACGAACAACAGGATGAGTACTACTACCTCACCCTGATGAACGAAAACTACACCCACCCCGACCTGCCCGAAGGCGCAGCCGACGGCGTCATCAAGGGCATGTATCTGCTTTCAAGCACCGCAAGCGGCGAAGCCGCAAACGGCAAAACCTCCCCCGCGCGCGGGGGAGGTCAAGCCGGCAAAGCCGGCGAGGGTGGGGGCCCGGCTCCTAACAAGAAATCCAAAACCCCCCACGTCCAACTCCTGGGCTCCGGCACCATCCTCCGCGAAGTCATCGCCGCCGCCGACCTCCTCGACAAGGACTTCGGCATCACCGCCGACGTCTGGAGCTGCCCCAGCTTCACCGAACTGCGCCGCGACGGCTTCGACGTCGAACGCCACAACCGCATGAACCCCGAAGCCACCCCGCGCAAGGCCTACGTCACGCAACTGCTCGAATCCCGCCAGGGCCCGGCCATCGCCGCAACGGATTACGTCCGCGCCTACGCCGACCAGATCCGCGCCTTCATGCCGATGCCCTACACCGTCCTCGGCACCGACGGCTTCGGCCGCAGCGACACGCGCGCCAACCTGAGGCGGCATTTCGAAGTGGACCGCTACTACATCGCGCACGCCGCGATCGCGGCGTTGGCGGCGGAAGGGAAGATGACGGGGAAGGATGTGGCTCGGGCGATCAAGCAGTACAAGATCGATGTGGAGAAGCCGAATCCGATCCGCGTGTAATTGTCGTTGTGCCTTTCCCGCTGGCGGAGATAGAAATTAGAGCAGCGGCCGAGTGGCTGGGCGTGGTGCCGAAGATGGGTGAGGGTAAGCAAAAGCGGCCGGAAGGCCGCTTCTTTCGTTGAATGCCAACCTAATCCTGACGAATTGTCGAGCTGCCCTCTTACAACGGAAGAATCAACGAAGGACGTTTGGCGCGGATTTCGTCATCAAAGAACTGACGGAAGGTGATGACGTTGGCATGATTGCTGTAAACCGCTCCAATTTCTTTTCCCTTCTTTTTCAATGATTCCGGGACAACCAGCCCGATGTTATTGCGCTGCATTTCGTCGATGGCCTCTGTGGATACTCGGTCATCCACGGTGGCAAGGAAGATGGCCCCATGCTGCCTTTCCAGCATCAGTTGCTTCCAGCGTTCGCGCAGGGTGGTTTTCAGGGAGACGATGATGGCATCGCCTTTCTTGTTGAGTTCCTTCACGTCCGGCAGGACGAAGTCCGGGCGGCGGCCACTGAGAACGGCCTGCGCTTGGTAACGAATACGCCCATCCCTGAAAAGCCGCTCGACATGGTGCTCGAACGAAAGCCCGGCGCGGCTCTTACGAGTTTGCGCCGCACTAAGAAAGACTGAGTCGAGCTCGGCAAAGCCGCGAACAAGGTTGCTAACAGGGTCGCCTTTGCCATGAAGAAGGATTTGTGCCACTTGAGAGGCGCGATAACGCAACTCTGCTCGTTTGTATAATGCGTACTCGATGTCACGGCTGATGCTCATCACTGCATCACCGGGCGACGTGACGGAATAAGGATTCATGTCAGACTGCTTGGACTCATGCAACCAAACAGATTGCGCGTCACCAGCTAGATTGCCGGGCGATGGCAACGTTTGACTTTTGATGAATCGTTCAAGAGTTCCGTCTTTCAGCGCCTTTGACAATTCAGCAATCAAGATCTCCGTGTCGGTAGGCCGAGCAGTGACTGTAGAAGCGTCAAAAATTCCGAAATGGAAATCGACGCCAAGCTCGAACACGGTTTCAATGATCTCAGCTTCTTCGCTCACCGAATCGATGATGGCGAACCAATAGTCAGCGTGAGAAATAGGCTCCTTGAGCGTTCCGCCTACAAGCAGCGATGCGGGTGAAAGCGACTTAAACTGTTCTTTGGGTACGCCGGTGTGTTGCCACTCGTACCTGGGCTTGGCCTCTTTCTGGTTTCCGGGGCTTCTTAGTGAAAAATGCTTGATCTTTGAGAACTTGACTTCGCCCGACGCCGGCCAAAAAGTCGAGTATTCGGTGTCGTAGATATGTGGCTTTTCTGGGTTGGAGTTACTGAGTTTCGGGAAGTAGCCGGATTCGGCTACTTCACGCGGTATAAAAAACCCGTTTTGGTGCTTACTTGAGTCATCGGCCCAAGACGTGTCGTTGCGAGACAACTTCTTGATGAAAATGCGTTCACTGCTGTTTATCCAGCTAGAGATCTCATTCCAGTCGGGATGGAAGCCCATAGTTATCTTTCGCCCATGATGTGCTTCAAAAGGTCTTGGAGATTCTTCTCTTGCAGCTGGCAGGACCAGATGACGAAGACTTGCCACCCCAGCTTCCGTAGTTGTTTTTTTGCGTTCCTGTCCCGCTGGACATTCGCTTTGAATTTTTCTTGCCAGAAGACGGCATTGCTGGCTGGTGACGTGGTGAAGCGACAACCCTTGTGCCGATGCCAGAAGCAGCCATGCACGAGAACCACGGCTCGATATTTCGGTAAAACCAAATCCGGCTTTCCCGGCAACTTGGTGTGCAATCGAAAGCGCAACCCTGCACGATGCAAAAAGCTCCGTACCACAAGCTCAGGTTTCGTGTTCTTACCGCGGATGCCGGACATCATCCGGCTTCGCGTGGCTCGATCAACGATATCCACGATTGTCAGGCCGCGAGCAGAGACTTCTGCTTTGCCAAATCCGGATCGATCAATTCTAGGATGCGTGGCTTCATGACCCTGGCGACTTCCCGCATCACCGGAGCGACAACACTGTTGCCGAACTGCTTGTAGGCCTGTGTATCACTTACCGGGATGATGAAATCGTCGGGGAAGCCCATCAGGCGAGCACACTCGCGCGGAGTCAGGCGGCGAGGGCGCTTGCGCGGACCCTGCGAAACGAGGATTTCCGACCCATCCTTGTAGTAGCGTGCAGACAATGTGCGGGACACACTGCTTCCGTTGACCAAGCCGTAGCCGAATCCGTTGCCTGCGGCGCGGTGTTTGGCGGCATAAGCTTGCAAGTACGCCCAAAGCTTCGGGGTAAGCGTGTAACGATCATCCACCTCTGCTTTGGCTCCGGTGGTGTAATGGCTCTCGGGAACCTCGCTGCCATCCTGCGGGTGGAGGATACTGGACATCTTGGGTTTATTCCCGGGAAGGAATACATCCACAAAGTCGAAATCCGTTTTTTCGCGGAAGCCCACGATCAAGATGCGCTCCCGGTGCTGCGGCACGAAGTGCGCGCCATCGATCACTTTGCAGTTGATGTGATAGCCCAGATCTTCCTCCAACACTTTCTTGATGACCCGGAATGTATTGCCCTTGTCGTGACTGACTAGGTTTTTTACGTTCTCCAGCAGAAAGGCAGCAGGCCGTTTGGCTGCGATGATTCTGGCAATGTCGAAAAACAGCGTGCCCTGTGTTTCGTCCGCAAAGCCGTGGGCTCGTCCGAGCGCATTTTTCTTGGACACACCCGCGATGCTGAACGGCTGGCAGGGGAAGCCAGCCAGCAGCACGTCGTGATTGGGGATGTCGTGTTCGTCCAACTTGGTGATGTCCCCTTCAAGCGTGTCGGCGGATTCCGGGAAGTTGGCCAGATAGGTCTTCTGCGCGTAGGGGTTCCATTCGCTTGTGAACACGCAGCGCCCACCCTGCGCCTCGAAGGCCATGCGAATGCCGCCGATGCCGGCGAACAGATCGATGAAGCGAAAGTCGTATTCGCCGGAGGCGGCGAGACCAGATAACGGGAGCAGGCGCTGCCGGATGGCGTCGACCGCATACGGCGGCGGGTCGGTCTCTCCGACTCCCCAGCGCCGAAGGGTGCGAGTGGTGATTCCCAAAGCCTCGGCCAATTCCCGCTGGTTGTAGCGGCCCCGGAGGGTGTTCAAGAGCTTGCGGACATCATGCACAGGTAGTCTCGGCGGCGGGACGAACTGCGGACAGTATGTCCTACTCCCGTCTCAAAAGCTGAGGCTAGACTCGACGATCTGGGGTCAAGCGGGATCAGGTCCGGCTGTCGGTTGGACCAAGCCTTGGACCTGTTCAAGGCAGCGCTCCATGAACTGGTCGACTTTGCCTTCATCCCAAACCTCAAAGGCTATGCCTGCCCCAAGTAGATTCACCCGTTTAATGAACCAACGGAACAACTGCTCGCCCTTGACCAAGTCAGGATTCTTCTCCAATGCTCGAACAATGCCCTTGGCCAAGATTGGACGCGCGGCAAGACCTGGTCGCTCGAGGAAATTCAGGCGAATGTCTGCTCTTGCCAAAATGACCTTCAAAGCTCGTGCGGGGTTATCCGGCATGATTTGCTTAGCAATGCGGTGGTTCCACCAGAGGCGGGAAATCGCATGGTCGTCACGGCAGCCGGTGAGTGTCGGAGCAAAAAAATGCTTGGACACGGCGGCCGCCACGTCTTCGTCGTCCATGTCAGCTTGGAGCCAGCGCTTCCGCGAATATCCAAGGCACTCGACATGACTGAGTCGAATCCAAATTCGGTTCTCCCTAGCCAGCGTTGGTGTCAGCTTGCTGAGGGCATGACCGACCGTTAGAGAGTTCTGGATCTCGCTCTCTGCACCGACTTCTGTCGCCAAGTTGCTCAAGCTGTTGAGGTCAGCATCGAAAGAAAGCGGGATGCGCCAGTCGCCTGCCGTCTCCAAGTTTAGAAAATCGTCTTCCTTGTAGCGGGAGATGTTTTCAACGATGTTGTTCTTGAGGTCGTCGGCAACCTGTTGGCCGACATACAGGAGCTTGCTCATCCACTGAACCTCTCGAAGACCTTTTGGAGGGACCCAAGCGGAGAATCAAGCAGTTTTTGGGCTGATTCAGCCAAGTCGCCGTGCTTGATGTCGATCCCCTCTGCATTGCAGCGGGCGCTCATCACGGTAAACCAGCGTCTGTCGGCATAAGCGTCTTCACCGCGCATGGTCTCCAGTACGGACATCACAACCGGGAGAAAAAGTGAGGAAAGGAGCGTGTCCTTCATTGTTTGCACACGGAGCAGGCTCAGGAATCCATGCAAACTAGGCGCCGCCAGGATTTCTATGGCTTCGCTGTCAAGGTCGATTTGGAAGGTTCCTTCTGCCACGTCCTCATGGAGCTTGAGGTGGAATATCGACTCCAGCGGTGCAAGTTTTTCCAGTCCGGCCTCAAACCTGAGTTCTTCGGTGAGTGCGATGAATTCGCCTGTTCCGACAACCTTTGCTTCATCGGGGAATTCGGAATCGATCCATTCCGAGTCCAAGACGAGGTGGTCCTTTGAGGAAACAACGACGCCACGAACAATAACCGGCCCTCGCACTTTGCCGCCGGAGAGATCGACACTGACATCGCCGACCTGACACCTCACGAAGCTGTCCAAGTAGGTGTCTTGGCACGTTACCATCAAGCCCGCTGAAGCATGACCGCCGTCTATGAGTTTCTGGATCGAAGGGTCATCCAGTCTCATGGTTCCGTTGAGGGAAGCGTGGCCAGACTCGGGATCTTCCTGGACGGTCAAAGCAAGTTGAAACATCCGATCTCCGTAATCGCCTGTGCCCCCGGAAAGAACAGGATGTGGGAAGCTGGCGGAGGGCTTAATTCGCATTGCTTTTCTCCGCGACGGAACTGAGAAATATGCTTATCGGCCCCACATAAGGAGTGTCGAACGCGACTTCAAGATTAATGCGCTCGTCTTGCTTCAACTCGATCTTGGGCGATCTTGGACACGGCTGGCCATTGATGGACCGAATGGTCAGGGTCTCGTCATTGGAAACGCCGATGGCAACGATTTCCAAAGTTGCCGCTGCCGATGTCTCCGGCGTGAAAGCGATCCTTCTCAATTCACCGTCTCCTGACACCGAGTTTCGCAAGGCGGCATAAGCAATGCTCTTGCCACCTCTGCCGCCAACCACGCCACGCCCGCCGCCTGTACGCTCACCGGCAGTTTTTCCGCCTTTGGTCTTGCTCTTCTTCGATCCACCGGATGATCCGGATTCACCTTGATTGCCGCTCCCGACAAGCGGCTTTGGTGGAATTAAATTTGGGGTGATCTTCGGCATTTCAGGGTCATCGTTCTTGTTGGCTGGATCAGGGATCGACGTCCCCGCGCTTGGCTTCGAGAAGAATCGGTTCATTTCATCGAGCAGAATTTCTGCTTCGGCCGCCTTGGTCGTGGCGGACTTGATTGTGCTCCTGATCCATTCGCCGACTCTCTTCATAGCCGCTTTGAGTCTCTTGCGTTGAATCAAGTCATCAAGACGTTCCGCCGATATTTCGTCATGCCTTGGGCTTTCCATATCCCTGACTCGACCGCTGGTATCTCTGTCATTCGGTTCGAGTACGGCGACAAAGTCCTTGGACATAGGGAAGCGGGCCATCGGATGGCCGAAGTGACGGAGGTTATCCGCGATATACATTCCATTGCGCAGGATGCCCATGCGCCTTGGAAACCCCTCCTTCTGAAGAAGCGTTACGCGAAATGTGCCGATGTTGTCGAATTGCTCGATCTCCTTTTCCGAGTCCGGAGATTTCAATGCCGCAAGCATGGCGGCGCTGAAATCCAAGTCTTCTGTTGTGCCGGAGCTCTCAGCAGCGTCGCGCACGTCCTTTCGGACGAACAATTCCTCGATTGAATTGGCATCGATTTCGATGGAATCCTTGTCCGACCAGTGGACGGTGAACCGGATGGCTCCATTGTTGATGGCGGAGAAGAAGTTCCGAATCAACGATTCGGTCATCAGCCAGTGCCAATCTGGCTCCTCGAAAAAGCCGACACCGGCCACCGTTGTGCCCACTTCCGATCGGCGAAGCCATTCCGGGAGCTCGCTTGGATCATCGATTGGCAGGTAGCCCTGCTTGCCCCAATAGCCGGTCGAACGCTTGGGGCCTTTGCCTTCATCGTGCGAAACAAGAATGCTCTTGCCCTGAGCGAGGTTTGTCGCTCCATTTCCTCCGTTGTAGAGCGTGGAATAGAACACCGTGCGAAGGCTGCAAATCGCAAAGGCAGCGTTCTTCCCGATGCCGAACGAACCGCCAGCATCGGCGTCCGCTTTCTGGCTCACCCCTGAAGACTTGACCAGCGCATGAAAGGGTTTTCCTTCCACCGCAGGCCCAATCAGCCCCGTCGTGCCATAGTCTTCGATCGAGAGCACCGGGATATGAGTTCTTCCCGCAACTCGGACGGCCCGCTCGAAAAATTCTTTGTCCTTTTTCAGATTTCTGGATTTCGCCTGATCCAGGCAGACCTGCAGCGTGGCCCTCAGTGCTGCCAATCCGGGAATTTCGGAGGCCGGAACCGAAAGCACCCTGAAAACGAGATGCACGGGTTCAGAAGTTTCATCGGATCGGTGTGCAGCCGCATCAAGGCTGTTTTGCGAGCATTCGCGTGCAATGCCTGGGTAGGGAGAACCTTTGAATGTCTCAATGCCCGCGTGACCCAACCCTTCCTCTTCCCGACCCGGATTTGGTAGGAACTCCCAGCTCGCCATACATCATCCCCAATTCGTGGAACTTGCGAGTCTGACTGGCCTTAAGAGCTAGCTAGACAGCTTTCAGTGGCAGAAGAGCCAAATAGACAGAGCGCTTCACCTTAGATGTTTTTGGCAAGAATGGGGTCTGAGTAGGTTTTCCAAACTGCAGCCGCGCAAGGCTCTGCTTACTCACAACCAACCCCATCCCCATCCCGATCCAGATGCGCGCCATACCCTGGATCCCCACGCCGCACCGGCGCCGCACCTGCTGCGCGCGCAGCGGTGCAGTTGCGGTAGGCCGAGCCGCCCGAGGCATCGTTAAGCGAATTGCCGAAACCGGAAGCAGGCGCGAAGGTCTGCGCGGGCGGTGGTCGCGATGCGGCGCCGCGGTGGCAGTGATAGCCCCCGTTCTTCCTGTCGTTGTGACACCCCTCGGCGTTCAATCCACCGCCATGGGCAGCCACTGGGCCGCTGGCAAGGGCCAGCACGGCGAGCGTGACGTTGCGAAGCGAGATCGGCATCGGACACCCCCATGTCCCGCATGCGAGGGGCGACCGTAGCAGCAATGGCAGGCGGAAACTGGAATCCAGTCGCCATCCCCGGCACTGACCGAGCGTTCAAGATGGCTGCCGGCGCCCACTGACGGTAGTGCAGGAAACCGCGGCCGAGTTGGCTTAGTATCCGCAAATTGCTTCCGGGGGGAGGCATCAGGGGAACATCAGATGAAGCTTTTTCTCGCCGTGGTTCTGGCGGCTTTCGCCTTGGGGGCGCCACGCGCGTCTTCCGCTCAAGACAGTCCAGTGGCGCAACTGGCCTGGGAAGTGGGGCCGACCACGGGGGCCATCGGCGACAAGGCAACCATCAAGGTCCCGGAGGGCATGGCGTTTCTCGGTGCGGACGGGACCCGCAAGCTCAGCGTCTTGCTCGAGAATCCAGACTCGGGAACGCCAACGTACACGCTCGCACCCCAGGATCTCAGCTGGCTGGCCTTCTTTTCGTTCAATGAAACCGGCTACATCAAAGACAACGAATCGCTCGACGCCGACGCCATTCTTTCATCGGTCAAGCAAGGGACCGAGCAGGCCAATGTCGAACGCCGCAAGCAGGGCTGGGACCCGATCAATGTCGTCGGCTGGAGTTTTCAGCCGAAGTACGACAACACGACCAAGGCACTGGAATGGGCCATCCTGGCGCAGGCGGAAAAATCCAAGCAGCAGGTCGTGAACTACAACACGCGATTGCTGGGCCGCAAGGGCGTGATGGAGGTGGTCGTCGTGGCTTCGCCGGAGGCGCTGGCGACTTCCATTGCATCGTTCAAGGGCTTGTTGCCCGGGTACGATTTTGCGGCGGGAGAACGATATGCCGAGTATCGTGCCGGCGACCACGTGGCTGAATATGGACTCGCCGCACTGATCACCGGCGGAGCTGCCGCGGTGGCCGCCAAGAAAGGCTTCTTTGGAGCCATCGCCGCGTTCCTTGCGGCTGCGTGGAAATTCGTACTGGCCGGCGTGGTGGCCATCGGTGCATGGATGCGGTCGCTTTTCGCCAGGAAGAAGGCTGACAAGACGCAGCCGTGAGCCTGTCCACCGAAGTCCTGTTACCGCTGGCTGTGCTCGCCTTCTATCTATTCGACTCGTCGATGCTGTTGTTCAGCAACGAAGTGATGTTCGTGAACACGGGCAATGGGTGGCGGGCGACCACGGGCTCCGGTTTTCAATTCCGGGGAAGGTACGTTTACTTGCCCAATGCACTGACTCCGCATCACGGGGCGTTCCGTGCCCACTGGACCTGGACTCCATCTGCAACGACTACCGAGCACATTCCGGGACTTCAGCATTTCGTGGGCGCTTTGGCTTCGTTGCGGAAGGGATGTGTTCTGCTTTTGGCTCTGTTACTGGTGGCCTTGCCCGTCCTCTTGGCGGTATACCCGCACCCGGTGGCGCTCCTGGCGCTGCTAGGTTCGGTCTACGCGACCGTCGCTGCGATCGTCCTTTCGGCATACCGATACCGCGGTGCATTGCAACTCACGACCAAAGACATAGCAGCGCTCGCCCTGGAAGGATTTGCCTGTCCTCCATTCGCGATCAACACCGTCCGCAAGGTATGTTTGAGACGAGAAATCAAAGAGGGCGCTGTCGCCTTC
>Ga0193708_1000361_pt1 | contig 11015 bp, 21 predicted proteins | sample H3c1metaG_FD_160570 | JGI IMG/M metagenome (GOLD analysis project Ga0193708, IMG submission 160570) | Soil microbial communities from a riparian zone of the East river system, Colorado, United States - H3c1 | ecosystem: Environmental > Terrestrial > Soil > Riparian zone | place: USA: East River...
TCGCGGCCTTGGGCGCGGGGATCGTCCTAACAGCGCTGTTTCTGCTAGTTGTCGCATGGCCAGTTCAACTTGCCATCCGTGGCCAGGCTCCGCTCGTTACACGGATTGTTGCCGGGCTAGTCTCTGGTCCGGTAGGTGTCTGGCTCGGGCTCGTTGTGCTTTCCAGCTATCCGGTCAACTGGGACTGGTACGTGTCACGCGCTTGGGCATTGCATTCCGTCTATGCTGGAATTGGCCTCTGCTTCGCATTGGCGTGGCATCGCAGGCTGCGCCCTAACAATTCATTCAAGCCGAACCCGCTTCGCGGCTCGGCTTAACTCAGGCGTTAGGCGCCACGAAAACATGATCGCAGCTCAAAAATTACGCGCCGATTTCAATGGTCTCTTCGGTGATCTGCTTTGCCTTTCTCATAGCGATGTCGCAACGGACGAAAATGGGCATGACATCGAACTGTCAGAAGGCATGTCCGTCATAGCCTTTGATGATGACCTTGATGATCACGGCAACAATGACAACTTGATAGCTCATGGCATTGTTGTTCGTTCTCCAGACTGGCTTCAATGCCGGGGTTCCAGGTGGTCGCTTCAAATTGATAGCAACGGAGTTAGGCATGAGTCCGACTTGGGTGTCGCCTAACAATTCATTCAAGCCGAACCCGCTTCGCGGGTCGGCTTAATTCAGGCGTTAGGCCGCATATGAAGCTGCGCAGCGATAAAGCACATACGAAGCCGAGAACGACCGACGTAGGTTGGCTCGGGAAGCTGTTGCTGCTGGTTTTCGTCGGACTTTCGATATATCTCGCCATTTTGCTCAAACACTCGGTAGGAACCGGCGCGGGGTTGTTCTCGCATGAGAACATTCGTGGCTCGATGTGGTTCGCTATCATTCTGTTGAGTGCGTGGGTAGTGGGGTTTTTGGTCGTTATAAGGCGGCCGTAGGGGTTATGTCGCAATTGCGGCCTAACAATTCATTCAAGCCGAAACCGCTTCGCGGTTCGGCTTAATTCAGGCGTTAGCACCCTATGGCAGATTCGCTGTCCGTCAATGAAGCGCTAGACCAACTGGACCGCCTCGACGGGGAGCCTGTTGCTATCCATGGCATCCTGCGCTTCGAGTTTGAGCACGTCGCTATTTGGCACTACCCAAAGGCGGAAAGACGTGACGCTGAGCCATTTGGGCAAGCGAGTTCCAGCATTCGGCTCAGCACCGGCTCGGGTAGCGTGCAGCTCAACGAGCGGGGCCTAGAAAAGCTGGACGGTCATCGGGTGTCGGTGCTGGGTACGCTCCATGTGCCAGATCCACACTTTGGTGGCTGCGGACACATGTCGGGTACTCCTGCAGAAATACTGGTCAGCTCCATTGACCGCCTGTAAGGGTGCTAACAATTCATTCAAGCCGAACCCGCTTCGCGGGCCGGCTTAATTCAGGCGTTAGGCTGCACTTGAATGACTAATCGCTCTTTGCCTCCCGATGCCTCGTTCTCGGACAGCCGCCGGCCCCATCTTCGCTTTACTCATTCTGTTGTGGCGTTTGCCTCAGGCCTTTTCGTCATTCCATCAGCTCTTTTTGCGCTGTTCCGTCTCGTACTTGGCGATGCCGTAAACGGCGCGGGGAGCGCTATGTTCTGGGGATGTGTTTGCTTCGGGAGCGTGCTCGCTGCCCTTATTGCTTGGTCTTCCAATTGGATGCCCATGTGGGCAGCCGCTGCTGTAGGTCCGCTTGCTGTAACTTTAGTGCTTGTCGTGTGGGCGGTGCTGGCATATGTGGGCGCAGCCTAACAATTCATTCAAGCCGAACCCGCTTCGCGGGTCGGCTTAATTCAGGCGTTAGGCCCCGGAGCTACCATCCATGCACGCTGAGCTGGAAGACTGGAACAACGGGTGGCATGGGTTGCGGCTTAGCTTGCGGCCGTCCGATATCTCTCGCTTGATAGAGTTGCTCCGGAACCTACAGGAAGATCCGGAGCAGCATTTCCATATTTCGTCGGACTATGCAGGGGAGTCTGGGCTTGGAGACATTGAGATCTCAGTCGCTGGAGAGAGCGAGCAGGACAACATGCGGCTCAGCAGCCTCGCAATTGCGCCGGGCACAGACGTGCCAGAGGCCGGGGCCTAACAATTCATTCAAGGGGAAGCCACTTCGTGGCTCCCCTTAATTCAGGCGTTAGGCCCTACATCATGCGTCTCATAATTTTGGTTGGCGCACTGCTCGTTAGCGTTGGCACTAGTTGTGCCAGGCTGGCAGCGGCTGACGCAATGTCCGTTTTAGACTTGGCGAGCGCTCCCGACAGATACAACAACACCATCATTCGGGTTACGGGCGTTATATGTGACGTTGGGTTGGACCAGGCTTCACTGCAACCCGGCCCTGCTTGCGAGGACATTGAGGGAATTAGGCTCGACCTTGACCGAGAGCAAACTCGGCCAAATCTAGGAGCGCATGTCGTAGTCGCTGGCCTGTTCCATGACAACAGCCAAGGTGATGGTTCACTCCCACGTCTGCTGAACTACCCTGACAATGGACACTTTGGCAACTACTCAATCTTGGTCCGTGAGCTTCGGGTACTGCGTAACGGGCCTAACAATTCATTCAACTCAGGCGTTAGGCGCCAATGGGAAGACCGTAATGTCGGACTGCATTGCGAAACGGGAGCTCGCCTACAGCGCCCGAGGCGGTAACGAGCGCAAAAGCTTGGTTATCCGCATCTTTGCACCCTTTGAGGTACAAGAGGGTACCGTCAACTTCAAGTTCGACGAGGGTGTTGCTGGCTGCACGTGGGAAGTGGACGGACTTCCGGAAAGGCCGACGGATACCGTTTATGGAGCTGATTCACTTCAGGCGCTACAACTTGTAGGAGACCTTGATCGCGTCCTGCGATCCTTTCGGCACAAGTATGATTTCTACTTTCCGTCCGGCGACCCATACTTTGAAGATTAGGCTGTCACAGGTTATGGCGTTAGCACCTAACAATTCATTCAAGCGGAACGCCACAAGTGGCGTCCGCTTAATTCAGGCGTTAGGCCCGATGGACACGACAAAGTTATCGGACACAGAACTGGCAGCGCTTTCCGCCGCACACCCGAGGCTCCCACCCGATTACTTTGCTTACCTCCGTGACGTCGGCTGGGGCGAGTCTGCTAGTGGTCGCATGATCTACAGCGGTCCCATTGCGCCCCAAGACATTTATGGCGCTATCTTCGGCCGGACTGATATCGTTCTATTAGGGGATGACTTCCAAGGCTACTGTTTCGGCTATGACTTCACCGCATCGACTTACGGTGAGGCCGCGCCAGATGGAACTTGGCAGGCCTGTCCCGCGGACAATGGCCTCCGGCGCTATGTCGGGGCCTAACAATTCATTCAAGCCGAAACCGCTTCGCGGTTCGGCTTAACTCAGGCGTTAGGGCTCAGATGAAATTTTTTGTTGGTCGAGCAGGGATTGTGCTGGCGGCGTTCGTTACTGTCGCTGTGGCAATGGCAGGTCTTGCGCTTGCGGCATCCGTTGTCTGGAAGGCCGTGCCTCCTGACCTAGCGATTCGGGTGTATTTCCTAACTACACTCATGTATTGCACTCCAGCATTGCTGGTAGGTACTCCCATGTACTGTGCTGGCAAATCGTGGCAAGGCCACGTTTGTTTCCGCGCTCGCCATCGGCGCTGTGCCAGGCTTAGTCTGGCTGCTAGATGGGCCGGTGCCGGGGTTCACGGCCGCGCTCAACGGGGCTATGGCGCTGGGGGTAGTCCATGGCCTCCTCCGTTGGCTGAGCCCTAACAATTCATTCAAGCCGAAACCGCTTCGCGGTTCGGCTTAACTCAGGCGTTAGGCGGCAGGACCGAGTAATGCGGCTCTTCATTCTCTTTATTGCGATAGCACTTACAGCATGCGCTTCGCATGGTGGCGTCCGTGAATTGACGGTTAAGGAGCTATCCGCCGTGCAATCGTCGGAAGCCTTCATTGCTCGCCACGGATACACGGCGGAAGGACATCCCACTAACCTTCCCGTCGAGAATGTCGAGGTCTTGGATCCACTTGCCTCCCGGCAGGATCTGGTCAAATGGCGCCGCGGCACAATGGAGTCAAAGGCATTCGGTATTGCCAAAGCGGCGCCAGGTGTTTCATGGGTCCTTTTCCGTTGGCCCGGAGAGCCAGATGATTTTCGTGCTGTTCGCGTCGAGGAAACGACTGCAGTCCAAGTGGTGCATTCGAGGCTCGTACTTGACGAGCTGGACTGGATTCATGTTCCAGTCCACTAGACTGCCGCCTAACAATTCATTCAAGCCGAACCCGCTTCGCGGGTCGGCTTAATTCAGGCGTTAGACCCTTGAATCGACTCTGTTGGCTACTGGCAGTCCTGTCACTGGTTGGTTGCGCCACGCCACGTCCCGCTGCGCTTTCTGTAGTCGACTGCCGAGCGTCAGGGGGAACACCCTCTCGTTTTGAGGCCTGCCAGTGGCCCTCCAGTGATGCCGGCCAACCTTGTACGTCGAGCTCCCAATGCCAGGGCTACTGCGGTCTGGCGCCCGAGCACTGGAAAGAATTGGCGCCGGGCATCCCTGCTTTAAACGTCCCAGAGGGCAGCCCATTGAACGGCATCTGTTCCGCGTACCGGCCCATCAAAGGGCCAGATTGCGGCTTTTCCGTGGAGAATGGTCGTCTCAAGAACTGGCCGTGCGACTAAGCAAGGGCGTAACAATTCATTCAAGCCGAACCCGCTTCGCGGGTCGGCTTAATTCAGGCGTTAGGCCCCCATGCAAACCCGCAAGGATTATGAGCACGCACTAGATGTAATCGGCCAAGTTGTGCGGTCATGGGATCCTTATGCACTGCTTGCTGACGGTGCGCCAGCAGACGAGTTTGATGCTGAGATCGCTCTTCTGGTCGCACACGTGCCAAGCATCCACAGCGGCGATGATGCCGCGCATGCAATATCGGCTGTCTTTTCTCAGGCATTCGAGCCGGAGTTGTTTACGTCGGTAGTTTGCGCAGAGCCGGGTGCGCTATTGTTCGCCAAACTTGAGCAGGCCGGGCTCGTGTCGGGGCCTAACAATTCATTCAAGCCGAACCCGCTTCGCGGGTCGGCTTAATTCAGGCGTTAGGCCTGCCAGAGACTGTATGGCACTTTGAGGATTCTCATGTTAGCTCTGGCAGTTGCTACGCTGTTTGCGGGATGGCGCCCGGAATCGCACGCTGGAAACACCGGAGCTGTGAGCCGCACCGCAGCTCTCGAGATTAGTCGCAAGGCTGCTGCGGCGAGCGGCTACGATCTCGCCAAGTACAAGCTTGATACATTCGGCAGGGAGTTGAGTGAGGACGAGACGGAGTGGCTGTTTGGCTATATTTGTCACCCATCGCCCGGCTGCCATTTTCTGATCGTTGTTGATCGCAAGACAGGCAAAGCAACCATTTACCCTGGCGAGTAAGGGGGGCATGCCTAACAATTCATTCAAGCCGAAACCGCTTCGCGGTTCGGCTTAATTCAGGCGTTAGCGCGCTATGGAGAGGACATCGTGGACCTAACACAGAAATCAGACGCGGAAATTCTGGCTGTAGCCAATCCGATCATGGACAACCTGATGGATGCTTCTACGGCCATTGATTACGAGCGTCACGTTCTCGACTTTACAGACCGCGCCAAGAGTGCTCTGCCTAAGGCTCGACTGCGGGAAGTCTGCGAGGCATACCAAAGCACTAAGGGGTTCTTCTCAAAACGTGAATTTGTCGCAATCTTTCGGCGGACTGAGTCTGTTGTGGTTGTTTGGCGGCAGTGGTTCACCAGGCAGCCCGGCGAGTTCGTTGCAGAAATGGTCTTGGTCCAAAGTAACGGCAAGCATCTAGTCGATCACGTGATGGTCTTCTAGTTCGCGCGCTAACAATTCATTCAAGCCGAACCCGCATCGTTGCCGCCGCGATCTGAAGCGTCATGGGGCGGGTCGACTTAATTCAGGCGTTAGGGCTCAATGACATGACCCAATCAGGTGAAAGGAAGATCTTGGCCAGCCTACTCAGGCAAATTGATTACGGGCCGCATGGCGCATTTCAAAGCGCGTGGTTTGTGATCGTGATCTGGATTGCCATCGCTGCGCTATTCTTTGTTCTCTTCCAGGCTGGCGATCGAGTCGACCCACTTGTTCTAGCGCTCGTTTCGCTGTTCGTTGGCGCGTTGGCCGGAGTGTTTGGCTTCTGCAAGGCATCAGCAAAACAGTGGCCCGTCGTGCAACCCCATGTCACGCGAGAAAGCATAGTGGCTCGGCTTTCCCAGCTTGGGCCCTAACGATTCATTCAAGCCGAAACCGCTTCGCGGTTCGGCTTAATTCTGGCGTTAGGCCGCTGCAAAACCAGAATCATTGGTGTGCGGTTCGTCTGGCAGGTCATCGGGGTTTGACCACGCCCCACTTCGGATCGAACGTCGCGCCCTGGGCTGCGGGTCAAGCCCGGTTTCTGGCGATCGGTCGGTCTGCTGCCTCCGGACCGTTCCACTGATAGGCTGCGGAGCAAGCTCCACATCGGGTCGTGCGCGGGTTGCATCGGCCTAACAATTCATTCAAGCGGAACGCCACAAGTGGCGTCCGCTTAATTCAGGCGTTAGCGCCCATGACACACGGGTCGAACATGAGAGTCGAGTTCACATTGACATTGAAACTGACGATATTCCTGCCGAGGTTGCACGCCTCGAAGCATTAGGAGCAGGCGTGGTTGATCGCCTGGACCGCTGGGTCGTGATGCAAGCTCCCACTGGCCAGCGGTTTTGCGTTGTCCGCGTTCAGCGCCCTGGGTTCCCAAAGAACGCCACGTGTTGGGACTGAGACGTTCTCGCGACAATGGCAGCGGCACCTAACAATTCATTCAAACCGAAACCGCTTCGCGGTTCGGCTCAATTCAGGCGTCATGCCGCAGGAGGACCTCCATGAGGCGCACGTGGACGATCATCGGGGTTGGCGATGTACCTATTAGCTTCAAATGGTACCAGTCGCTACTTGGCCTGCCGGAGACGGCTCCCGCGCACGACTACTTCGGTCAAATCCTCGACTCGGATGGGACGGTCTTGCTCTGCCTTCATGAGTGGGGTGACCACGAGCACCCCTCCCTGACGAGTCCCGATCATGCACAGCCTGGCAACGGTCTCCTCTTATTTTTCCGTATTGATGATTTCGACATGGCATTGCCAAGGGCACGTGCTCTCGTTGCTGGGCTCGAAGAGGAGCCCCACGTGAACCCGAACACTGGAACCATGGAGTTCTCACTCCGAGATCCGGACGGGTACTACGTCACGATCAGTGCGCTCTGTACGGCCTGACAATTCATTCAAGCAGGAACCGCTTCGCGCGTTGGCTTAATTCAGCGTTAGGCGCCACAAGCACGCGATACCGCCGTCAACCATGAGGAATTCATCATGCAACTTGGCAACTTCTCTATCAGTCTCGCCGTTAAGGATATCGCAATATCCCGCGCGTTCTACGAGAAGTTCGGCTTCACCGTATGGGGTGGAGATCAGCAGCAGAACTGGCTGATCCTGAAGAACGGCAGCACTGTCATCGGCCTATTTCAGGGAATGTTCGAGCGCAACATTCTGACCTTCAATCCAGGCTGGGACAGCGACGCAAAGCAACTATCTGAGTTCACTGATGTCCGCGATCTGCAGCGCGAACTCAAAGCACAAGGCGTTCAACTACTCAATGAAGCTGGCGAAGCGGCGTCTGGACCAGCGAGCTTCATGGTGGAAGATCCGGATGGCAATCAAATTCTGGTAGACCAGCATGTTTGACTCGCCTTGTCGGCCTTGGACTAAAGTGGCCCCTAACAATTCATTCAAGCCGAAACCGCTTCGCGGGTCGACTTGATTTTCAGGCCTCACCAGCCATGTCAGATTCAATCACACTCGTAACGGTAGAAGGCCAACAGCAGGTCGAGTTGGCGCGCAAGCTCTTTCGCGAATACGCGGACGCGATCGGCGTGGACCTCGAGTACCAGGGATTTGCCGCCGAGCTGGAGGCCTTGCCTTCGCCTTACACAGCACCGTCCGGAGCGTTGCTCTTCGCGCTAATCAACGGCGACACGGCTGGCTGCGTTGCGCTTCGGCGCCTCGACGATGAAACCGGCGAGATGAAGCGATTGTACGTGCGCCCGGCATTCCGCAGCTGGGGGCTGGGCAAGTACCTCATTGAAGCCGTCGTCCAATCGGCTCGGCGCGCTGGCTACACTGCCCTCAGGTTGGATACGCTTCCCAGCATGGCGGCAGCTCAGGGGCTCTACCGAAAGCTCGGTTTCACCGAGATTGCCGCGTACAACAGCAGTCATTTGCCCGGCACGCGATTCTTTGAGCTCAAGCTGGCCGACTGGCAATTCATTCAAGCCGGGACCGTGTCGCGGCTCGGCTAGCTCAGGCGTCAAGTTTCAGAACGCAGCACCTCACCTAGCGACGTATTCGAAGGAGACAAAGTGGCCCGTCAAATCGTCTTCACGTCCAAGGCGGCGAAACCGCCGCCGGCGTACAGCCAAGCGGTCAAGGCGGCCGGCCTCGTGTTCGTCTCAGGGACAGCCCCAATTGATCCGGCCACGGGCGCCATCAGGGGTACAACGATTCAGGAACAAACCTGGCAGTGCTTGACCAACATACAAGCCATCCTGGAAGAGGCAGGCAGCTCCTTGGACAAAATCGTCAGCGCCACCATCGTGCTGGCGGACGAAGACGACTTCGGCGGCATGAATGAGGAGTGGCTCAAGTGGTTCCCTTCCGATCCGCCAGCTCGCCAAGGCGCCAAGCTGCCAGCACGCATCCCTGGGCTGAAGGTTTCGATTGCGGCTATCGCTGAGGCCTGACCCTTCGCCTGGGCGCACCGCCATCGTAGTCAGTCACCACTTTGGCGATATTTTGATCAAATCACGGAATGACGGACGCCATAGTCAGGTGCAACAATGCCGATAGTGAAAGGAACGACGACGTTGCGAGGAAGTTGCCATTGCGGTCGACTCCGCGTTGAATTTTCCACCAGTCAACACCCGGCCGACATCGTTCCGCGCGCGTGCGATTGCTCGTTCTGTCAGAAGCACGGGGCTGCCTACATCTCCGATCCCGCGGGGCATCTGTCGGTTTCCGAAAGCCATGCGGACACGTTGCATGAGTATCGACAAGGATCGAACGCTGCGCGGTTCTTGACCTGTAGACATTGCGGTGTGGTCGTGGCGGTCATTTTCAGACACGATTCCCGCATCTTCGGCGCAGCAAACGCAACGTGCCTGGATGGTCTTACCGGGCTCGGAACCCCGATTACGGCTTCCCCTCAGGCATTGGGTCCGGACGAGAAGGTTTCCAGGTGGCTGGAACTGTGGGTACCGGATGTCGTACTGACGACATCCGGCGCATGAAGGCTCCTTCGATTCGAAGCCACTTCGCGGCTCGACTTGGTTCCCGGCAGGCGCGGCATGCTGTGCATGGGGGCTGAGGTACGCCACTTCGAAAACAGGAGCCTCAAACCAGTTGTTGTGGTTTCCACGACAGGTGGTCGACAATGCATGGAAACGAAGTCGGTTCGAGGCCACCTCGACTCCGGCACCAGCATCCTTACCGGGAGGGCAACTCTCTTGGTCACATGCCAAGTTCGCTACGTACTTGATCCATTCAAGGTCAAGGAATTCGAGGCCTACGGAAAGATGTGGATTCCGCTGGTCGAGAAATTCGGCGGCAAGCACCACGGCTACTTCATGCCTGGCGAGGGCGACAGCAATATCGCGCTGGCCCTGTTTTCGTTCGCATCGCTGGCCGCTTATGAAACCTATCGTTCGCAAGCCGCCACCGATCCCGAGTGCCGGGCGGCGATGCGCTACTACGAAGAGACCAGGTGCTTTCTCAGCTATGAGCGCACTTTCTTTCGTCCCGTCTTCGAGTGACGGACGGAAAATCACCCACAGCGAGCGCACGGCATGAATCCCCTTGCACCAGCACTGCTTGCAGCCAGCGCGGCGATCGTCCTGCTGCTCGGCCTCGTCCATCTGCTGTATACGTTTCGCGGGCCCGAGCTGCGTCCCAGGGATGCCGGCCTTCAAGCCCGCATGGAGGAAGCATCGCCCGTGCTTACGCGGGAAACGACGATGTGGAAGTGCTGGGTCGGTTTCAATGCCAGCCACTCGATGGGCGCGATCCTGTTCGGCGTGATTTACGGATGGCTCGCGCTCGTGCAGGGTCCCTTCCTGTTCCAGTCGTGGTTCCTGCTTTGCGTCGGGTTGGCCTTTCTTGGCGGCTACGTCGTCCTGGGCAGGCTCTACTGGTTCAGCATTCCGTTCCGCGGCATCGTCGCGTCCACCGTGCTCTACGTTTGCGCATTGGTGATCGCGTGGACGTGACGGCCAGCCAAGTCGATCGACAGGACGACACGGACGTCCTTGAGACTCCGCGCCTCACGTTGCGCCGGCTCACCGCTGAAGACGCGGCCTTCATCCTGGCGTTGGTCAACGAGCCGTCTTGGCTGCTCCACATCGGCGATAAGCACGTGCGGACGCTGGACGATGCGCGGCGCTACATCGCAGACGGGCCGATGGCGATGTACGCTCGACATGGTTTCGGGCTGTGCCTCGTCGAACGCCGTGAAGATGCCGCGCCCCTCGGCATTTGCGGCCTGCTCAAGCGCGACACGCTCGAGGACGTCGACATCGGCTTCGCGTTCTTTCCGGCCCACTGGGGCCGAGGATATGCACGCGAGGCGGTGGTGGCGACGCTAGCCCAGGCGCGTGAAGCGTTCGGACTCGCACGCGTGGTGGCGATCGCTTCGCCGGCTAACACCAGTTCGACCCGATTGTTGGAATCGGTCGGATTCGTTTTCGAGCGCGCGCTGCGCATGCCGGGCGAGGATCACGACGTGCGGCTGTTCGGCTATTCGACCTGATGCCAGGAGATCCAGGAATGCATGTCAAGACCGCTGTAATGATCGCGTCGGCGCTGCTGGCGATCGCGGGTTGCGCATCGAGCTCGCGGCCGGTGTCGGCAATGGCACCGGAGGGCATCACCTATATCGTGGTGCGCCA
>Ga0193708_1000362_pt1 | contig 11012 bp, 11 predicted proteins | sample H3c1metaG_FD_160570 | JGI IMG/M metagenome (GOLD analysis project Ga0193708, IMG submission 160570) | Soil microbial communities from a riparian zone of the East river system, Colorado, United States - H3c1 | ecosystem: Environmental > Terrestrial > Soil > Riparian zone | place: USA: East River...
GTTGAATCAATAAAATTTTTGCAATCGTTCAAATTACTTACATCCGCAACAATGGTATGGAGGTGTTTCCCCGAGTGAAGTAATTGCAGGTCATATAATTTTTCCTGGTTGCGGGCACAGGTTGCTACTTTAGCACCCAGCGGAATTAACGCATCCACCAGGGCTTTACCAATGCCGTCGCTGCCGCCTGTGATCGCTACTACCTTGTTTTTGAAGAAATCTGTCATAAAAAAGTTATTGCAAAAATAGCGGGATTATTTGGCCGAACACACATTTAATAAATAAAAAACCTCCGGAAAAACGGGGGTTTGTGACCTGGCTGAGGCTAAATGAACAGGAAATTTAAGGGTTAAAGATAGGTAGTTCAATTTCATAGCATTCTTAACAACACTCACAGTTGATTTGGAAATTGTTTAACTAAGCGAACTTACCGCTGTTTTTTTGAAGTGCTATTTGAGATTCAAGGTCACGAATATGTTGCAGCATTTTTTCTTTCTCTTTCACTATGTCAGTTATATCTTTTGTAAAGCAGCGGGTATGTATGAACTCACCATTGTTCCAACGAACATTAGAATTTATGAGCACATATTTCAGATCACCATTCCTGCACAGCAGTCTTGCAGGATAATCTTTCAGGGTGTCTTTTGCAATAAGACGTTTCATTATTGTGTCTATTACATCCCTATCTAAATGAAAGTTGCTGATATGCTTATTAAGGTATTGTTCCTTCGTATAACCCAACATATCAAGTTCAGCCTGGTTGGCCCATATTATTATTCCGCTTCCATTGATCCAGTGCATTGCCATTGGAGCATTTTCAATAAAGTCGGTAAGATCTTCCAGCCGGCTTATTTTAGCATCAGTACCATTATTGCCTTGAGTTGTATTTTCCATATTCAGTAAATTTCTATAAATCAAATCCTGATTTTGGGAATGATCATGGTAAAAACACAGGGATAATCTAGTAAGATAAAATTATGAAATACCCCTAAAAATAAGCCTTATTTTTTCCAAATAAGCATTTTCGCCAGGCAGAGGAATAACCCAGGGAGCTGTTACAGATCGTTAAAAATTGGGCTATCTTTCAGCAAAGTAATGGAAAATATCCCGGGGTTAAGCTGTAAAAACAAAAACTGCTTCATTCCTGAAGCAGTTTGTGATCTGGCTGGGACTATATTGCACTTTGGGAATGACTTTCATTTTGATGTGGGTACTGAACTTCAACGGTTATCCACAATTTTGAGACACAATGAGACACAAAATGAGCACCAATAGAAGTCAAATGAGTTTTAGGCTAAAAGTTATCTGTTTCACGCTCCCGCGCTGTTCTAACTGCAAGACTTGTTGAAATACGGGATGGAACTCTTTCAATATCAGCAAGCAGATACTTCCAGTAAATACCTCTTTTTGTTGACCGAATATATAGCTTTGTGCAGGTTCTTTTTTTTGCATCCAATGACTTAACTCTGTACCCTTTCAATAGCAAAAGTTTTTCAAGTGTTTTTCCGTCAACCTCGCCATGTTCGTTAACCTTTACTTCATCAGATATTAGTTTATTTATTCTTTGGGGTTCATTTAATATGCTGGCGAAAATGTGCTTTTCGTCCATACTCATTTTGTCGAGAGTCGCCCTTAATTCGTCGGCGGTGTCACATTGAATAATAGCAATCTTTATCATGGAAATCTTTTTAAAGGTATACGTACAATATCGTCGAGTTTATACCACCACTCCTTGCCTCGTTTTGTACGGCGAATTTTAAATTTATTACACTGTGCTGTTCTTGCTCGCTGCGAACTAACCTTGTAGCCTTTATCAAGCATCATTTTGACAAATATTCTTCCGCTTACCTCACCTTGCTCTGTGGGGGTAATAGCGCCTTCTTGGTTGAATTTTTTATCTAATACGAAAACGCACTTGTCAAATTCCTCTAAAGAGTCGCATTGTATGATTGCAAATTTTATCATCACAGTATAAAAAAAGCGTGGGACATTATAGCTACTGAGGGACAGGCATCAGCGACGAAGCCTATAGATTCAATAACAAATAAAGCCCACGCATAGCGTGAGCGTTTATTGCTAAAAATTTGAACCTATATGGTGGGATTTGTCGCTGATTTTGTCCCCCAAAGTTTAGCTAAACGCTAATATTTTAATAGTACAAGATACTAAAAATTGAAAGTAAATAGAGAACTGCCTTAAAAAAAGGCTAATATAGAGGAATGGATTCCCAATTATGATACTACCGAAATTATTTAATTTATAATACAAATAAATATGTTTGTAATGAAAACAACTATTTTGCTTCACAGCTTTTCACTTAGTTTAAAAATATTTTTTCTTTGTATACCAATGCTATCAACCCTATCACTCTTTTCACAGAAAAGAACTGATACATCATATACTTCTATCCCTTACTATGATATAGAAGGTCAAGATGCTCCAAAAGGTTATGAAAGACCGAGATTTACTTATTTTAATTCATCTTTTAGTTATGCAACTTTTGAATTTAGCAAGATTTTAAAAGCCAATTTTAATAATAAAAAAGAGCAACAGAGATTAGAAAATGCTAAACAACAAGCCCTTTCTAAATTAGGAATGATTAAAACCCAATATGCAGAATATACGACTTATCCTGCTAAAATCATTGATGGTTGGCACAGTGCAATTGCTACTGATAACTTAAACTTTTGTAAAGATGTTAAGGTCGAAGTGAAGAATAATAAGATCATAAAGTTTGTTTTAGACAATTATATTCCTATGAATTTTATGGCAACCAGAGAAATAAAAAATGCCAAAAATGTCGTGAGTATAAAAAACTTTAACGACGAGCAATTAAACCTTGTGGAGTTATTTTTCTTATATGATATAGACGAGCCAAGGCTTGTGCCTGAACCAATAAAACCAGGTTATGTTTGTTTTTGGACTGATATTAACAAAAATTATGAACAAATCGAAATTAAAGTCGATAATATATTTTTGGAAAATTTTACTGTCAGCTATGATTCTAAACCAGACTGCTTTAGTAATGGAATGGTTTGCAGAATATTAAAACCAGGAACATATTCAATGACTGCTAATGGAAGAGGGGGAAAAAGATGGAAAGGTACTTTTGAGATTAAAGAAAATATGTGCCTTGAATATCGTTTAGGAAAATACACATTCAACTATTAAAGTTATAGTTCCCGGAAAAAGCTAACTTTATAAAGCCGGTTGTTAAACTATGAGTATAAAAACTATTTAAGTTTAAAATTTCTTATGAAATTATCGGCATCTTTTGTTAGGAGTTTAACTTTTATTTTATTGTCTCTGTAATCTTTAAGAAACTGTTGTAAAGTTACCCAGCGGGGAGAAGAAGGCTTATTTTTTATAAATTGAATGTCCTTTTTTGTAATTCTTATAGCCATTATTTTACCGCCTATTACATCCTTGCGGTTTTCCTTTATCGCAAAGTCTAATATAGCCTTCTCAATAATATCAGCAACTTGTTTACAAGAATGTTTTTTACAATACGCCTCATCGTATTTAGTACCTTTTCCAAAAACTATTTTTTTACTTTGTAATGCAATGCCGGTATCCTGAGCACACTTCCCTGTATTTAATTTAATACTGGCAAAACATATCGTAGGTCTTCCATCCTTATAACCAGCGGAAATAATGTCTAAATCCTGTAAGTCACCTTTAATGTCTGGGTATTTTGCTAAAAAAGAAATAAACAATTTTAAACATTCATCAGGTGGCGTAGTAATTTGAACTGAAGGTTCAAATTCTTTAATATAATTTGAAACAAACTTATCGCCAAGAGCAATTAGCCCGATGAAACTAATAACACAGTTTTTAACTATAAATGTTTTTTGGATATAATCAAATGTGGCTATTGATTTTCCATCTCGTAAGAATGAACCTCTTGAATCTGATCCAATAACTATTCCATCCTTACATATAGCAGCAATAGTATATGAGCCTTTGAAAGTTATTTGAGCACTCCCATCTCGAAAAAAAATCAAAGAAAAAAGTAGAAAAAGATACTTCATCTGACTAAGGTATAAATTCTAAGATCCGTTTTACTTAATTTCTCTGTCTTTTTGTATATCAACGTTTTCGGTCACATAAGCACTGAAATCGTTAATAGAGGAATAGAAAACGGTAATGCCTAAATGCACTTTTATAGAAAATGTGATGCACTTTCAGTGAAAACATAGCGTTTTTGGAGTCCAACCTGGACTCGTACATTGAAAGCCCCTAAAAACCGCTCACCAATAAGTAATAAAAAAGGCACTAAAATTAGTGCCTTTTGTGTGATTTGTGATGTAATTGTCTCTCTTTTAATGATTTACATATTACATTTTTCTGTGATCTGGCTGGGACTCGAACCCAGGGCCCATACATTAAAAGTGTATTGCTCTACCAACTGAGCTACCAAATCAGCCTTTTTATTTTTGGAGTGCAAAGATAAGGGTATTGATTTAAAAAATTCAACCAAAAAATGATTTTTTATGAAGATATTAAAAGCATTTTTAAAGAGCCATTAAACTGCATCCACGGGTATCGCTGTTGTCCATTCTTCCCAATACTTCAAAATTTTCATTGGCGTGTAAACGTCCTATATCATCAGTTGCAATAAAGCCGCAGCTATAAATATTCGCCAGGTCAATAATGTTGAGCACACCCGTTATTGGCTTTTCCGTAACATTGCCGGCAGTGCTTATATGTAAAGGATCATCTTCATCTCTTATTAAAGCTTTCATCCATCCCGGGCAATGGAAGATCCCATCTCCTTTGGAATATGCCTGCGATAATAATTCGGTCATTCCATATTCTGAATGTACCAGGCCAACCCCTAATTGCGTTTGCAGCTGCCGGTGAACCTGCTGCCTCGTTATTTCTTCACGCCTGCCTTTCATTCCCCCTGTTTCCATAACTATCGTATGCCTTAACTGCATAGGATATTTTTCAGCAAAATCCAATAACGCATAAGTAACGCCGATAAGGAGTGTAGGTAACTTTAATAGCTCGTTATGAATTAATGTGCGGTGCAGCTTTTCATGATCGTATAAATAAAAGCCGCTAAGGTCATTGGCGCTTGCCTTTATCAGTTCATCGGTCATCATCACCAATGAAGAGTTTTGTCTTTCGAGGTAAGAGGGCAACAGGCCCAGTATGCATTTATATTTTGGCAGACCGTAAAATTTTTCAAAGCAGGCCATAAAGCTCCTGCGATAGATCGTGAGGTCTTTAATAAAATGTTTGCTGCTCTTTACCTGGCCATCTTCCTGCGTGGTCTGGGTGGTTCCGCTGCTTTCAAAAATGACTTCCACTTCAAACCCCGTTGTGGCTACCTGGTGCGTTTTAAAAAAAGAGATAGGTAAAAAGGGGATCTTTTCCAGGCTATCAACCGTATGTGCATTTATATTTAAAGAATCGCAATATTGCCGGTAAACCGTATTATTCCCGTGCTGGTATTGAAACAGGTCAATGGCCAACGAGTTAAAATTGTCCGCGGAAGCAGCAAATATCCTTTTCTCAAGGTCAATATTTTTAACGGGATCTTTCAATATCTATCATTAAATTTGACAAACAAAACACAAAGATGCGATACACTTTAATATTAGCCATAGTTATTTTAGTTTTTACCGCCTGTAAAAAGGACAAATTTACGACTGAGCCGCAGATAAAATACAAATCCATCAACCCCAACGCGGTCGATCTTTTACCAACAAGTGTTGTGCCGGTTCTTACCATAAGTATCACTGACGCAGAGGGTGATATCGGCATAACTACAAAAGATACGGCATGGATCTATATGAAGAACATACTTACGGGTACATTTGATTCCCTTCCCTTTCCTAAAGAACTGTCTGTTAAGAAAAATTTCCAGGCAGATGTTGATATCACCATTTCGAAAGTGCTTAAATGTAAATCGCAGCCGGGCAATCCCCTGCATACCGATATTTTGTTTTTTGAAGTGTACGTAAAGGATTTTGCTAAAAATAAGAGTAACGTTATCACCACTACCGATCCTGTTTATTTTACCTGCTTTTAATGAAGTGGCTTCATTTCATCTTATCGCATTCCATCTTTATTGCAATTTGCGCTGTTGCCCTGGCCTTTCAAACAGCACAGTTATTACAGTTTGAAACGCATGTTTCCATCTATGGCTTTATTTTTTTTGCAACCCTTTGCAGCTATAATTTTTACTGGCTGCTGAGTAAATTCTCCTTTGCCGGGAAAAGCTTCTTTACAGGCTTATTAAAAAAAGAATCAGCCTCAGTATGTTTGTTGATCTTTTCTGCCGCAGGCTTATTGTTTTGTTTATTGAAGTCGCCTTTACAAACGGGTCATGTTGCTACAGCCCTTTTATTAACTATTGTATATTCCATCCCCCTATTGCCTTTTAAGTTTTTAAGGTTTACCAGGAAGGCCGGGGTTTTAAAAACAACACTGCTGGCATTTACCTGGGTATATGTCACCGCATTCCTGCCCATGCAAAAATCTTATGCATTGCTGGACAGCGCTGACTTTTTCATCCTTACCCGCCGTTTTCTTTTTATGCTGATGCTTTGTATCATTTTCGACAGCCGTGATATTGCTGTTGATAAGATAAGGGGCCTTCGCAGCCTGGCAACCGATCTGAACCCTGCTACGCTGCAGATACTTATTTATTCCATTTTTGTGGTAATGTTTGCTACCAACTTCCTTTGCACTTTCTATGGCATGACCGGCTATCAATCCATTGCGCTTCAAACCTCCACCATTGCTTTACTGGTTGTTTATTTTTATTCCACCAAAAAACAGGATTACTTCTTTTATTATTTCATGGTTGACGGGCTGATGTTATTTTCGGCTTTAACAACGTTCATAGCCAGTATTTAATTAATTTTGCCCATCAATTAAAAAATATGGCAAAAGCGAAGAGCATTCTCAATGAACAATCCTATACATTTTTAAAGAACTATATCAATAATCCTTCTCCAACCGGTTTTGAAAGCAGCGGCCAGAAGTTGTGGCTGCAATATTTGCGTCCTTATATAGATGAGCATTTTACCGACCCTTATGGCACAGCAGTAGGTGTTATCAACCCTTCAACACCGTTCAAAGTGGTAATAGAGGCCCATGCCGATGAAATAAGCTGGTTTGTGAACTATATTTCCAATGAAGGATTGATATACCTGAAACGCAACGGGGGCGTGGACCACCAGATAGCGCCGGCAAAGCGGGTACTTATTCATGGAAAAAAAGGCCCGGTAAAAGCGGTATTCGGATGGCCGGCCATACATACGCGGATGGCCAATACGGATTCAAAAGAAACACAACCCAAAGTTGATAATTTATTTCTTGATTGCGGCGCCCGTAATAAAAAAGAGATCGAAGCATTGGGCATTCATATCGGCGCTGTTGCAACTTATGAAGAAGGCTATGAAGAACTGGCTTATGATTATTTGATAGGCAGGGCATTCGACAACCGCATCGGTGGTTTTATGATCGCCGAAGTAGCCAGGCTGCTGAAAGCAAACAAAAAGAAATTACCCTTTGCTTTATATATTGTAAATGCAGTGCAGGAAGAGATCGGGTTGCGTGGCGCAGAAATGATAGCACGCCGCATAAAGCCGGACATCGCCATCATCACCGACGTAACACATGATACTTCCACACCGATGATCAACAAAATGATAGAAGGGGAATGTGCATGCGGTAAAGGTCCATCACTTGCTTTCGGCCCGGCTGTGCATAATAAACTACTGGATATTGTGCAGGCCACTGCAGCAAAAAACAAGATACCCGTGCAGTTAAGAACAGTGAGCCGCAGTACAGGTACGGATACCGATTCATTTGCTTATGCCAATGACGGATGCCCTTCGGTCCTCATCTCTATTCCATTGCGCTACATGCATACAACGGTTGAGATGATACATAAAAGCGATATTGAAAATACAATAAAGCTGATGTATGAGACTTTACTGACACTGACACCGAAAACGAAATTGAGTTATTTTTAAGATTACAAGAATGTCGAAGGGATTAATTGCTTTTATTGTTGTTGCATGCATTGGTTTGGCTTCCACGCTGTTCATTTTTATGAAACGGTCTGCCGACGAGTCCAGGAATGAATCGGAGCGCATCATGGAGGAATTTAAGAAGGTTGATAAAGATTTACAGGAAACTAATAGAATGCTTGATTCAACCAATAATATGCATTTGGATTCTATGAAATACAAATAATACTACAAAATGGACGATAAGTTTTTAAAATATTCCAAGCTCTACCTCCTCATCTTTTTGATGTTTCTCGCCATACCCGTGATACTGGCTTTATTGGTAGTGACTTTTTATGGCTTTTCTAAACTTGTTTCTTCAAGTCCTGTTGATATTATTTTTGAGCTTTTAATGATCTCTTTAATGCCGGCGGTATTTGCCTCGGCTTACGTGATCTTTTTTAAGCGGACGAAGCAGCATCCTTCAACTGCTATAAGCATAATTTCCAAAATACTTTTTGTTATCGGTATTGTTTGCTGCCTTACTGTTCTTGTAACGGATATCATCTCATTTTTTAACAAGCACAACCTGGATATTTCTGGTTATCGTTGCTTCAGCCTTGCTTTTTTAGCAGGGAATATGGGAGGGCTTTTTTTTATTGCCATCATACAGGCATTTACCACAAAGAAAGAGGTAGACTGGATGGAAAGGAACCGGTAAAGGGGGGACTGTTCATAAATAGAATCCCGCCGAGGAATCGGCGGGATTTTCATTAACCCTTAAAACAACTAACGTGAAATCTGTTTGATTACTGAGATATGACGCAGGGTTCTTTCCAAAGGTTGTATAGTATTAATAAATTTTATGATAATGCCAGGTCAAGCACCTGTTGCATGGTCTTCACGTAATGAAATTTGATGCCTTTTATGTACTGGTTGTTGATCTCCAGCACGTCTTTTTCATTTTGCCAGCACATGATGATCTCCTTCAAACCCGCCCTGCGTGCGGCTAATACCTTTTCTTTGATTCCGCCCACGGGCAAAACCTGCCCCCGAAGCGTGATCTCTCCCGTCATTGCCAGGTAAGGTTTTATCTTCCGGCCGGTAAAGGCGCTTGCCAGGGCAGAGAGCATGGTAATACCTGCACTCGGCCCGTCCTTAGGTACAGCACCTTCAGGAACGTGTATATGAATGTCCTTTTTCTTAAAAAGTGCCGTAGCAATGCCCGTTTTTTTACAATTGGCTTCCAGGTAGGTAAGGGCCGTACTGGCGCTTTCTTTCATCACATTACCCAGGTTTCCGGTGAGTTTTAATTCACCCTTTCCCTCGCTTAGCTGTGTTTCAATAAAAAGAATATCGCCGCCTACATAGGTCCACGCAAGCCCTACAGCCACGCCCGGCATATTGGCTATTTTATACAGGTCGTTGCTGTACCTTGGTTTACCCAATATTTTTTCTACGTCGTTGCTGGTGATGGTGGCTTTTAATTTATCCTTTATCACCAGTTCCTTTGCCTGGTAACGCATGATGCTTGCCAGTTGCCTGTCCAGTTCCCTTACGCCGCTTTCCCTTGTATAATCCTGTATCACTTTCTCCAGCACATTTTCACTAAGCTTAAAGCTGATATCTTTTAAGCCATGCATTTCTTTTTGCTTGGGCACCAGGTGCCGTTTTGCGATCTCGATCTTTTCTTCCACGGCGTAGCCACTAAGGTCAATGATCTCCAGCCTGTCTTTTAATGCAGGCGGGATATTGCTGATATTATTTGCCGTAGCAATGAATAATACCCTGCTCAGGTCATATTCCAGCTCCAGGTAATTATCGTAAAAAGTATTGTTTTGCTCGGGGTCCAGCACTTCCAGTAAAGCAGAAGACGGATCTCCGCGGTGGTCACTGCCTACCTTGTCGATCTCATCAAGTATCATCACCGGGTTGCTTGACTTTATTTTGCACCGATATAAGTTTTGCGATGGCCACGTATCTCGCTCTCATCATGCAATCCACCCAGGCTCACCCTTACATATTTCCTGTTGATGGCGGCGGCAATGCTTTTGCCTAAACTTGTTTTACCAATACCGGGAGGGCCGAGGAAACAAAGTATCGGCGATTTCATATCACCTTTTAGTTTTAAAACAGCGAGGTATTCTAAAATGCGTTCTTTGATTTTTTGCATGCCATAATGATCCTGGTCCAAAACTTTTTTTGCTTTCTTCAGGTCGTACAGGTCTTCGGTATAATCAGCCCAGGGCAGGTCCAGCATTAAGTCCAGATGATTATACACTACAGAATAATCAGGTGTTGATGGATGCATACGCTCCAATTTCTCAACACCCTTCACAAACATTTCTTTTGCAGCAATGGGCCATTTTTTATTTTCTGCTTTCTTCAGCATCTCTTTTACTTCAGCCACGTTATCACCACCCAGTTCATCCCTGATGGCTTTCATCTGCTGCTGTAAAAAATATTCACGCTGCTGTTTGTCCAGTTCAGCCCTTGTTTTATTGGTTACTTTATTTTTTAGCTCTGTGTATTGCAGTTCCGTCTGCATTAAATTCATCAGCAGTTCCGCCCTCGCTTTGATATTACTTATCTCCAGCAGGCGCTGCTTATCTTTTATATCACTGTTTAAATTGCTGCTTACAAAATGTATCAGGAAAGAAGGGTTCTCAATATTCTTTAAGATGATGGCTGCTTCACTGGGCAGGTTGGGAGAGAGGTTCACGATCTGTCCCGCCAGGTCCTTTATACTTCCTACCATGGCATTAAAATCCGCATCGTCTTTTAAAACCTCGTCAGTTAAAACTTTTATTTTGGCTTTAAAGTAAGGATCATCTGTTGTTACTTCTTCGATCTTACATCTTTTACGCCCCTGTATAATGATCGTTGTGCCACCATCAGGCATTTTAATAAGCTTGGCAATTTTTGCAACGGTTCCGATATCTTCCAGGTCGCTGACAGTTGGCTCTTCAACCGTACTGTCTTTTTGCGCTACCACGCCTATCAATTTGTCAGACTTATAAGCATCATTTACTGCTTTAATGC
>Ga0193708_1000364_pt1 | contig 11003 bp, 11 predicted proteins | sample H3c1metaG_FD_160570 | JGI IMG/M metagenome (GOLD analysis project Ga0193708, IMG submission 160570) | Soil microbial communities from a riparian zone of the East river system, Colorado, United States - H3c1 | ecosystem: Environmental > Terrestrial > Soil > Riparian zone | place: USA: East River...
GTCCAAGGCGGTGGACTCGGCGCTCGACTTCCTCCAGAAGACCCGCCCGGGCTTCGGGGAGGCCGGCCCGCCGAGCGCCCAGAGCCAGCGGATCGAGGCGGTCGCCGCCGAGTCCGGCCGGATGATGGCCGGCTTCACCCGCTCACTGCTGGGAATGCTGACCGCCGAGGCGTGCGCCCTGGAAGCCCGGCAGCAGGCCCGGGCGCTCTGGGCGCGGCTCAAGCGCCTCCCCGCGACCCAGCGGCGGGCTCTCGTAGAGAAAAGCGCGGAGCTCCGGACCTGGGCGCTTTGCGAGCTTCTCTGCGACGAGAGCATCAAGGCGGCAGGAGACAGCGCGGACCGGGCTCTGGAGCTGGCCGATCTGGCGCTCCGCGTGGCCGAGCTCATCCCTGGAGAGGAACCCTGGCGTTCGCGGGTGCAGGGGTACGCTTGGGCGCATGTGGGCAACGCGCGGCGGGTCCAGGGGGATCTTCCTGGAGCCGATGAGGCGTTCGGCCGATCGCAGAAGCTTTGGCTCGCCGGCTCTCATGGGGATTCTGGTTTGCTCGATGAGGCGCGGGTCCTGGATTTAGAAGTCTCCCTACGCCGGGATCAAACACGGTTTGCGGAAGCCTTAGACCTTCTTGATCGAGCGCTAGCGGTTGACCGGGGTGTCTTGGCGAAGCATCTCCTCGTCAACAAAGCGAACGCTCTGCTTGGTGTCGGAGACTACGAAAAGGCCATTGCCATCCTCCACCAGGCAACGCCACTTGTCGAAGCGGATGGTGAGTCTCGTCTTCTCTTTGCTTTGAAGTTCAACCTCGCTGCCAATCTTTATTTTTTAGGCCGCTATGACGAGACCGAGGCATTAATGCCTCTACTATGGAAGCTAGTAAACCAATTGGGGAAAGATCTCGACTTCGTCAGATTACATTGGTTGGAGGCGCGGGTATCGACGGGGCTTGGTAGGACAGAGCAGGCAATTGAGGGCTTGTCCCGTGTGAGGGAGGAGTTTACTTCTCGTGGCATCGCCTATGACATGGCCTTGGTTTCTTTAGAGTTGGCGGTTCTCTATCTAGAGCAGCAAAGAACCCCAGAAGTCCGCACGTTGGCTCGCCAGATGACGCCGGTGTTCCGAGCCCAGGGGGTTCATAAAGGAGCTCTGGCAGCCCTTAGGCTCTTCCTGGATGCGGTTGAACGCGAAGTCGTGACCGTGGAGTTTGCCCGCAAGCTTGTTGCCTACTTCCTTCGCGCTCAATATGACCCTGGCCTTCGGTTCGAGGATATTCAGGATGACCTCTAGCAGAAACATGAACCGCCTCCGATGAACGGTACCTTTACGCGGGTTCTTGGTTCAGTTCCATACGATGGATCGATACGGAGGCGCCCGATCGAGAGACGCCTCCAATAGAAGAAATGGCAACCGCGGAGTTCCTTGCGTTGACCTCTAGTGCCCCGTCAGACACCGACCATTGGGGTCGATCATGCAACCTGCATCTGCAGAATTTTGGCTGTCTGTGGTCGTCTGTGACTTAGGCACGCACTGGCCGTACGGGTCGGCTGAGCAACCCGCCTTCTCCCAAGCGCTCACCACGGCGTTCCACAGCCTCGATACCAGCGACACGTTCGCCATCCGGTCCTCAGAGAAACGGGCAGCGGAGTGAGGCCCGGCCAGGGACGTGGCGGGAGCTCCCAGGAAGGCAACCAGGGCGAGAACGACGATCAGCCGACGAAGGATGGAGCTAGACATGACCTTCTCCTTACGAGAGGCAGACCGGAGCGGCCTCCATGGACGGTCCGTCGCCTCTTTCCGGAATATGGTGCGGCCAAAGTGTGGTAAAAGACACCGAATTCGCGAACTTCCCCGAGACGGAGGTGTGAATTGCGCCGGAATGAGGTACCGAACGAGCGGGGAGTCTGCCTCTACGTCCTGCGCTCTTTGCGCGGCTGGACGCAGGTGGAGCTGGCGGACGCCTTGGGCACGACCGCCAGCGTGATCTCCGAATATGAGAACGGCAGACGGCGCACCTCAGAGAGGACGGTCCATCGCGCCGCTGAGGCCTTGGGGATTCCCCAAGACAGGGTCTACGTGCTTCTGTCGGTCCTTCACGAGTTGCAGGGGCTCATGGGGAGCACGCCTCCTCCCAGGTCCAGCCGCATTGAGATCATCATCGAGGAGTTCTACAGGGGGTTCGAAGCCTTCGCTCGCGAGGTCGCGGAGGTGATCCTGGCTACCGCGCGGGATTCGTGGCCACCAGAGCCGGCGGACGTTCTCTGGGCTCGGCTGGAGAGCCTCGAGAAGGAGAACCGTTGGTTCCTGGTAGACATCGCGGAGGCGTATCAGACGCGGGAGCTCTGCGAGCGGCTCTGCGAGGAGAGCCTGGAAGCAGCGGCGGACGACAGCGAGGACTCCGCTCTGGAGCTGGCCGAGCTGGCGCTCCACGTGGCCGAGCGGGTGGGTGGCGGGGATGCCTGGCGCTGGCGGGTCCAGGGATACGCCTGGGCGCACGTAGGTCATGCCCGGCGGAGACACGGCGACCTGGCCGGAGCCCGGGAGGCTTTTGCCCGTTTCCGGCAGCTCTGGGAGCAGGGAGCGCCGGCGGATTCTTCCGGCCTGCTCGACGAGGCTCGGGTCCTCGGGTTGGAAGCGGGAGAAGCCTGCCCCATGAAACGGACGCTGGTACCAGGAAAGGAGATTTGACGTGCGTGGCGGGACGGCGTTAGTCCTGGTATTCACGGTCGATCGGCATCATCCTTTCCCACGTCGGTTGCGATGGGCGATGGCAATCTTGCCATTCATGCGCACGAAAGACTCTGACATCGCCGCCTGAGGCGCAAAAGCCAGGATTTTACCTTCCCCGCGGCCGTTTTTGCCTGGACGGCGCCGTTTGTAGCTTCCCGCATCGCCGTCTTGCCTGGACGGCCGTCGTCTTGCCTTCCCGCGTGCCCGTCTTCGTTGGACGACCACGATCTTAGCTTCCCGCGCGCCCGTCTTTCTTGGCCGGCGGCATTTCTGGCTTCCCAAGGGCCCGTCCTTCTTCCCCGGCCGCCGTCCTGGTATTTCCACCCTCCGTCTTTCTTCCGAGCCGGCTGTCCTGGCCTCGCGAGCGCGCGTCTTTCTTTCTGGCTCCTCGTCGTGCTTCCTGTCGTCGGTGGTGTGCACAGAATGGTATGCGTCCTATAGATACAAGGGGATGGTACGACGAATAGGTGAAAATTTTAGAATTGGTCCGCATAAAACTCTTGACAGGCGGATCTGTCGAGTCTAGGATGAGCCCGGATTCGAGGTTCCAGTAGGTGAACGACGGAAAGGAGGTCTCAATGACCTGAGAGAGGACGTGTGTCTGTACCTGTGACCCTAAGTGCTTGACGAGGGCGGGAAACCCTCAAAACCAGACAAACCGAAAAAGGAGAAGAACATGGCGAATTTCACGTTGGCAAAGTTGATCTCGGACTGGGAGCTGCTCAACGCCGCTCTGCAGCCCCACCTCACGAACATGCCCTACCTCCGGGACCAGGCGACCGAGCTCCAGGAGTTCATCACGGAGGCGAAGGGGATGGACGCCCGGCAGCAGGACCTGCGCGGCAACCTGCAGGAGACCGTCCGGCAGCGGAAGGAGCTGGAGAAGCGGGGGACGAGCCTCCGCCTCCACGTCGCCGCCGTCCTCCGGGGCAGCCTCGGCTTCGACAACCAGACGCTCCTCGGTTTCGGCCTCAAGCCGCGCCGGCCGCGCCGGAAGAAGTCGGCTGAAGCCACCCCTGAACCGGCCGCGAAGCCGTAGCCGGCGGTCCGCAACCGGGCTCTTCGGGCTCTTTGAAAACTGAATCGAATTAAAGCGGGCCCTTCGACGGGCCTCCCGGCGGTCGTGTGCCGGGGGGCCCGTCTTTTTTTCTAAGGAGAATCCAAGAATAGGAAGCTCTCCGGCGAAGGGTGTAGAGACGTTTCCAGGTCCTGAACGACACCCTTTCGGAGGCCACGGGGACCGCGGAACGTCTCCGGCGAAGGGCATGCCTTTGCCCATGGCGCTGTCTGACCGGGGCAGGCCGAAGCCATTTTCTTGCTGAAGAGGCCCCAACCTCCCCAAACCGCGTTGGCGGCCTTCTCACGGGAAGTGGCGGATGGGGCGGCCCGATCCAGAAGACTTTGATGGAAAGACAGCTCTCCAAGCTTGAGGAGTACCCGGGCGGTCTCGGCGTCGTCGCCGCTGATCCGGAAGAGCATCGCGGAGCGGGTCAGCAGCTCCTCGGCCTCCTGGAACCGGCGCTGATCCTTGCGTAGCGAACCCTCCAGGTGATCGATCTGGGCCAGCGCGAGCGGATCGGTGACGCCCTGGTTTCTGACTAGATAGCGGACGTGCCGGAAATGCTCCTCGGCCTGCCGCAGATCGCCGCCCGCGCGGCAGGCGTTCGCCATCTGGGCCGATGCGAGGGCGAGCAGGGAGAACGCGTCCGGATGATCCGGAGAGCGGTGAACGACGGCGCGGGCGAGCTCGGCGAGATCGAGCCCTTCGCTGGGGCTGGCGGGAGTCCGCCGGCGGCTCTCCTGGATCAGCCGTTCGGCGAGGACGGGACCCCGGAAGCGGCTGCGCGACCGGTCGACACGGACGAGGCGCTCCGCGGGTGGGATCGCGAGAGGCTCCTCCAGGTCCCGCTCAGCCTGCCGCATCTGCTTCATGAGATCGGACGCATGACGGCCAAGAACGGCGGGGAGCGCCTGAAGGGCATACTCGTAACCCACCTCCGCCGCCCCCTCCTCCCGCCAAGCCTGGATCTCCCGGCGGCAGACGGGGCAGAGGCTCTGGAGGTGCTGGGTTTCGATCTGGGCGAGGGCGCGCTCGTAGGGTGGTCTTATGCGGCAGCGTCAACGGTATTGACGAGAATGCGTCATCCGGCTAGTCTGTTCGTTAAGCTCCTCCAGCAAAAGAGATACCAGACGGATATCCCCACCTAGGATGATCGCTCCAGGCTCAAGAATCTGTCGTCTTGGCGGCGGGGAGAGCGGGGCAATTAGACGGTGACTCCAAGATTGGCCGTCTTGGCGAGAAGCGGTAAAGTTGAAACTGTTTGAACCGATGGAAGTGGAATGGTGGCTGAACACATTCCCCCGCCGCGAAGAGGTGCGAGGATTGAATGAGTGATCGAATCGAGCTTCTTGACAAAGATATTCTGCGGAAAATACTTCGACTCGCGGGTCAGATGCTGGTCGAGGAGGCCTTCGCGGTGGGGAGAGGCGAGACTCCGATGCCGCTGTTGGCCCTTATTGACCACGATCTTGATTCCCCCAGGTTCAGATGGCCGCTGATGGATGAGTCGGAGGCCTATCACGATCACGTGCGTGCGGCGAGAGCCATGATCGTGATGGAAAAGCCACAGCGTTGGATTTTCGTCTATGACCATGATCTGGAGTACGCCGGGAGAATCCTGATCATAGAAATGGGGATGGGTGAGCCGGCCTGTACGATCACGTTTGGCCAGCGCTATGTTTTCAGTGCCGAGCCTGATCTGAGGCTTGTAGGTCGCCTTGAGCTGATTGGCCGAGAATTCCTGCCGTCGTCCATCCGCGAGACGTTGGAGTCCTCCCGGTGGCGAGCCCTTCTGATTGAAGGGGCCACGCAAGCTCTGGCGAGTCAGCAATTACCTGCCTGGCCTTCAGTCGACGAGCCCCAGAGTCTTCTGCTGACGGTGGATGAGTTCAGGTTCGCCCCTCCCGAGGGGTGGATTTTTCGTCAGACCCAGGACGGCCATGGATGGGTTATGGCACGGCTGGTGCCGTGGGAACATTGGGGATTTGAGCCGGTCCTCATCGCCAGAATGGTGGAATGCTCGGGTCCGACCACGCCTGCGGACAATGTGGAGGACAGCGTCAAACAATTGCTTGACCGCGGAGATGAAGTATTGAAGGCGGAGGTCTTCGCATCGCCTTCGCCCGAACTCTCCGTGGATGTGGGCCATATTGTTTGGAGGAACAGAGAGAAGGAGGGTGCTTTGATGGGGGATTTCTGGGTGCCCACGGATTCCCCGAGACGATTCCTTTTGCTGTCCGCGATTTCATTCAACGATGCCAGTTGGAACGATCTACTTGAAGCCTCTGAGGGCGTTCTTGCCTCGCTTGATATCGTCACACCCACACCATGCCAACCATCTTGATGCCTAGATGCGGTTGAGCTGGGGAGTCGCCGTCAGGAGAAGCCGGCCCTGGATGGTGCGGGTGGTGGCCTCGACCAGGAAGCCGTTGTCGGGGATGATCGGAGGAGAGGGATGTCAATATGGAAGCCTGGAGCAGCAGGTTGAATACAAGGTTATGCGGCGGGGAGGCCGCCCACACGCCGGCGTCCGGCCCGAGTTGATCGACGCCGGCCCAGAGCGCCGCCACGTCCGCCCTGCTGGAGAGCTGGAAGGCGGGGTTGTGGTAGGTCTTCACCACCCCGGTCTGGACAATAGGTTCCGAGAGAATAGGTTCTACCCGAATAACGAAGGAAGCTTGCCGCTTCTTCTGAGGGCTCGAAGTCTTCCTTATATATAGAAGCCCACCCTCACGCTCCCCAGGCCGCCACGCCCAACCCGATCAGGCCGCCGAAGACGGTGCCGAGGATCAGGATGGGCGCGTAGGCCTTGGTGATGATGGCCTCGGGGAGGCTGACCAGGAAGCCGATCAGCGCGCCGGCGGCCAACGGTGGGAGGGGGAGGACCGAGATGCCGGCCACGAAGCCGATCAGGAAGCGATTGCAGAAGGCTCCCAGCAGGGCGGCACGGCGGTCTGGAAACTGCATCGGCAGCATCATGGCGACGGCGATCCCTCCCGCAACCACGCCCAAGAGCGAGCCTAACCAGAGCTTGTCCATTCGATTTTCTCCTGAGAATGCCCGATTGTACCGAAGCCGGTCGGCTGAAATAGAATCGGCCTCCCGGACATCAGGCACAGGAGGATGGAGGGTGAGCCGATGAGTGATCCCGCGCGACCGGCCGGGGAAACAGTGTCCGTGCAGAAGGGCGGGGTGCGGTTTGCCCCCAAGGAACTCGCGGAGGTGGACGACCGCAGTCATCCCGTGTTGCGGATTCCACGCGAGCGGATTCAGCAGATCCATCTCCGCCGGGGGCTCCAGGCGGCCCGGCCGGCCCTGCAACTGACGCTGGGAGGCGTCTGTCTCGCCGCTGGGTGCATCCTGGAGGTGAGCCTGCTCTGGGGGTGGTTCCGGGACGGCGGCTTGCTGCATCTGGAGATGGTCGGCGGATTCCTCTGCCTGGCCCTGGCGGGCGGCTGGCTCGCGTTCACCGCGCTCCGGCGGGGCTACTACCTGGAGGTTCGGACGGAGCGGGGGATCGAGAAGGTGCGGCTCGGCCGCGATCTGGCGCCCGGGGAGATCGAAATTTTCCTGGTGGAGGCGCGGAACCGGCTGGGATACGAGGTTTCGGATCTGCAGATCCTCTATTCCGGGCTGGCGGAAGAAACTGGGGCCGGCTGAGCCAGGGGGGCGGCCTGGCCGCCAGAGCCTCGCCGTGGCACCGCGCAGGCAGCCAGACTGCCGCAACACTTGCCTGATTCGGGGGCGTTTCTTCGTCAAGAGAAAGTCTAAATGAAGCAACGATTTCCACAGAATCTTTCGATCCTTAGATGGCCTCTCGCGGTCGGGCTTCTCTGGCTCGCTTCGCCAGCGCAGATCTATGGCGAGGAACCTCCGATTGATGAGGCGGCAGTGCGTGCGCTGCTGGAGGCGAAGGACTTGAAATCTCTCGATCGGCTCTCCGCGAAATTATCCAAAGAGGATGCGGCGTTGGGGGCCATTTACCGAACCCGCAGGCTCACTTTGAACAACACCTACAAGGAGGAGCTACGCTTTCTTGATGCACTTCCTGACTCCGCGCCGAAGCTCTGGCGAGTGTACCATCTGACCTATCCATCTCCTTCAGGGTTGGGAGAGGATTCCCGTATAGGGGATGTCGTCTATGGCATGTTCGAGCGTGCTGCTCGGCTAGCCCAGAAGCATGGCTCAGGTCACCGCCGGGTCCTGCAGATATGTCTGTTCAGCGATGGCGAGTTGGCGGAGACCGCTTGGGAATGGTGCGATTGGCTCCTCAAGGCTGATCCAGAGAGATCCCTCAGGTCGATCCAATCTCTGCCGGTGGAGGACCAACGCCGCATGTGCGGAGATGTGAGCATCAAAGGGCTCACAGCCAGGGAAGTGGTGGAAAAATGCTCGGTAGATTTGTGAGGAACGCCCAATCCAGGAGCCTGCAGAGAGCGACCGGCGAGCAGTGCGGGAGCGGCGTGGAGGTAGGATTGGAGCCGTCGCTGCAGAGGAGGCGCAGCAACAAATACCGTAACGTATCGGTAGGCGGCCCATCGGCGGCCGAGTGGACGGAAGCCGCAACAGCGTGGTTCCCGCTCGCTCACCTTTTGAGATGTTAGGCGGCTATCGAGCACTCGTTTTCGAGAGGGTGAGACGCCATGACCGAGCCTCAGCACGAGTCGCCGCGCGATGCCGCCACAGTCAGCCGGCGCGTGCCGGCAGGTGCGGACCGCTTCGGCGAGCACCGGGGATTGGGTGTCAGCACTATCGAGTTCAAGGTGGCCGGCCCGGAGAGCGCCGGGCTCCTCGTCCTCGAGAACACGTTCCATGCGAAGGGCGGCCCCGCCCGACATCTCCATCTCGCGCAGGACGAATGGTTCTACGCCGTCGAGGGCGAGTTCGTGGTCGAGATCGGCGACGAGCGCCTTCGCCTCGCGCCCGGGGACTCGGTCCTGGCGCCGCGCCAAGTGCCGCACGTGTGGGCGCACGTCGGGGACGGCCGCGGCCGGATCCTGATCGCCTTCACGCCGGCCGGGCAGATGGAGGCCTTCTTCCGGGCGGTGACCGCGCGGAATGCCATGCCACCGCAGGACCCGGCGCTGTGGCGCGCGCATGGAATGGAATTGCTCGGGCCACCCCTGGCGCTGCCGTGAGGGAGGCCGACAGAAGGTGCTCAGGATCGCGCAACGGGGTGCGCGATCTAGTGTTGCTCCGGTTCCTGCCAGTCTTCCCGGGCGTGCCAGATCCGGAGGACGCGCACTTCGTCCTGCAGGATCTGGTAGCGGATCAGATATCCGCTCACTCCGAAGACCACGGGAAGCTCACGCACATCAAGGCTTGAGTCAGCAGGCGTCCGGACAACTCGCCCTAAAAGAGGATGTTGCGAAATCAGGATGGAGGCGGCCTTGATCCTCGCCGCCGCCCGCTGGGCGGCGCCAGGATTGTTCTCCGCAATGAAGTCCCGCAATCGGCTGAGATCTTGGCGCGCCAGCTCAGTGAAGACGAGCTTCACTTCGCGGCGGTACTCTCTCGGCCCCAGTTATCAAGCCAAGCGAAAACTTCCTCTGCCGGCACGACTTCACCACGCTCAGCGGCATCGATCGCGTCCTGGGTCTCGCGCCAACGCTGGAGCTCCAGGCGATGGCGGCTGACGTACTCGCGCAGCGCGTCCTGGATTACCCAGTCACGGGGGCGCTCCAACTCGACGGCAATCGAGTCGATCTCGTCGACGAAGTCGTCAGTCACTTGGGCGGTGAGAGTCGTCATGGGTTACCTCGATTCCAATAGGCTCAGCTTTCTGATGGTACCACGCGGCCAAGAATCGGCCGGAGCTCCTCAATCCAGATGCCGGTACGCCTCAACGGTCAGGAACGGCACGAACTCGCGGCTCAAAACAAGGGAGTCGAGAAGCTCCACCGCCTGACGCAGGCGGCCGTGGTCCGCGCCGCCGAGCGCCTGGAGCTCCGGATCGCGCAGCTCCTGGTAGAGATCGGGGGTGACCTTGCGGCCGTCTTCCAGGGCGGCGTCGTGGTGGATCCACTGCCAGAGCTGGGCGCGGGAGATCTCGGCCGTGGCGGCGTCCTCCATCAGGTTGCGGATGGCAACGGCACCCTGCCCCTGGAGCCAGGAGTCGAGGTACTGGAGGGCGATCGAGATGTTCGAGCGTACCCCGTCCTCGGTGATGCGTCCCTCTTCGATCCGGAAGTCGAGCAGCTCGGCGGGGGTGGCGGCGACTTCCTCGCGCAGCACGTCTTTCTGATTCGGCCGGTCGCCGAGGACGCGGTCGAAGATCTCCCGCGCCACCGGCACGAGGTCGGGGTGGGCTACCCAGGTGCCGTCGAACCCCTGGCGGACCTCGCGCTCCTTGTCCTCGCGGACGCGGTCGAGGGCGACGCGGTTGACCTCCTCATCGCGGCGGCTGGGGATGAACGCCGCCATGCCGCCGATGGCGTGCGCCCCGCGGGTATGGCAGGTGTGGACGAGCAGGTCGGTGTAGGACCGCATGAAGGGGGCGTTCATCGTCACCTGGAAGCGGTCGGGCAGCACGCCCGCGGCCGCGGGAAGCAGGCGGATGATGCTGAAGATGTAGTCCCAGCGGCCGGCATTGAGGCCGGCGGAGTGGTCGCGCAGCGCCCAGAGGATCTCGTCCATCTCGAAGGCGGCGGTGATGGTCTCGATCAGGACGGTGGCGCGGAGGGTGCCGCGCGGGATCCGCAGCAGGTCCTGGGCGAGATTGAAGACCTGATTCCAGAGCGCCGCCTCGGCGTGGCTCTCCAGCTTCGGCAGGTAGAAGTAGGGGCCGGTGCCGCGGCGGCGCAGCTCCTCGGCGTTATGGAAGACGTAAAGGCCGAAGTCGAACAGGCTGGCGGAGACCGGGGCGTCGTCCACCAGGAGGTGGCGCTCGGTCAGGTGCCAGCCGCGCGGGCGGACTAGCAAGGTGGCCAGCCGGTCGTTGAGACGGTACTCCTTCCCTTCCGGGCTGGTGTAGTCGAGCTCGCGCCGGACGGCGTCCATCAGGTTGGCCTGCCCCTGGACGGCGTTCTCCCAGGTGGGGGAGAGGGAGTCCTCGAAATCGGCCATGAAGGCGCTCGCCCCCGAGTTGAGGGCGTTGATCATCATCTTGCGCTCGACCGGGCCGGTGATCTCGACGCGCCGGTCCGCGAGGTCCGGCGGGGTTGGCGCCACCTGCCAGTCGGTCTGCCGGATGGAGCGCGTGGAGTCCAGGAACCCCGGCTG
>Ga0193708_1000365_pt1 | contig 10990 bp, 9 predicted proteins | sample H3c1metaG_FD_160570 | JGI IMG/M metagenome (GOLD analysis project Ga0193708, IMG submission 160570) | Soil microbial communities from a riparian zone of the East river system, Colorado, United States - H3c1 | ecosystem: Environmental > Terrestrial > Soil > Riparian zone | place: USA: East River...
AGGTGGACTTGGCGTTCGGATTGCGGATCACGAACTGCGCGCCGTGCAGGCTTTCGGTGTAGTCGACGGCCGCGCCCATGAGGTACTGCAGGCTCAGCGGATCGACCAGCAGGACCACGCCATCGGTGGCCAGGGCGAGGTCGTCTTCGCCCTGTTGCTCGTCGAACTCGAATCCGTACTGGAAACCCGAACAGCCGCCGCCCTGGATATAGACGCGCAGCTTCAGCTCGGGTTTGCCCTCCTCGGCGATCAGCTCGCGCACCTTGGCGGCTGCGGCGGACGTGAAGTCGAGCGGTCGATCCAGGGACTGGTAGCCGGGTGCGGCGAGGGTGGCGGCGGTTTCCATGCTTACAGGATGGGGGGCGGGGTCGATCGCTTCAAGCGCCGGCAGCGGTGCGACGCGTCGCTTCGGCCCAGGTGAAGGACTGTTCCACGTCGGCGCCGGAAGCAGGATCGAGGCGCACGCTGATCCGCAGGGGCTGGAACCCGGCCGGCAGCACCAGATCGCCCTCTACCTGCTGGAAATACTTGAACGAGTACGGATTGCCCTCCGCATTCGGCTCCTGGCGCAAATCCGACCACGCCAGACGCTGCAGCTTGCCGGCGCGCGTGCCTTCGACCGAAACTGTCAGCCGCCCGCTGTTTACGGCGCCGCGGTTGAGGTTCTGCGTGAGCGTGGCGGTGAAGTGCCAGGCCTGGCCGGCCTGCGGCAGCAGGTGCAGTTCATGCACGCTCAAGCCGCGGCGTTGCCCGGTGGCGCCGACGAAGCGCTCGTAGAACGCCACGTCCGCGCGCAGGCCGGAGATCTCTTCGTCGCGTTCGGCCAGCGTGCCCTGCAGGTCGCGGTTGGCATCGCGCGTGATCTGGTCCGAGCGCGTCAGTGTGGCGACGCGCTGTTCGAGTTCGTCGAGCTTCGCCTGCTGGGCGCGCAGCTGCGTCCTCGGATCGTCGGGCGCGGGCGCGAAGGCCTTCCAGGCGCCCCAGACGCCGAAAGCGACCGCCAGCAGGAAGATCGCGATCAGCGCGTAGGCCCAGCGATGGTCGTGCACTTCAGTGGGCGCGGCCGCGGGAACGGCGGCTTCGACGTGCGCGGGGTCGATGTCCGGGTCGAGCGGCGGTATGGGGGTGTCGGTCATCGGAACGGTATAGCGAGCACTTCGTCGTCGAGCAAGGGCTAGGAGTTGACGGCCGAGGTCCGAAAATCAAGAGCAGGCGGAGCTGGCGCTTTTTGAGCCCTCGGCGCTCGGCCTCGCTCCAGAGGCAACAACTCCATCGATATAATCCGCCGCATGCGGCCTGCCCGGCCGCGACATGTACGGAGCAAACGTCATGTCCGAAGCCCATCTGTTCGCGATCGGCGTACTGCTGGCCTGGCTCGCCGGCATTCGCGTGTACCTGACGGTGTTTGGCGTCGGCGTGGCCGGCGCGTTCGGCTGGCTCGACCTGCCGCAGGCTTTGCAGGTGACGCAGTCGCCGTGGGTGTTGGGCGTTTCCGGCGTGCTGGCGGTGGCGGAGTTCTTCGCCGACAAGATCCCAGGTGTGGATTCCGGCTGGGACCTGCTGCATACCTTGCTGCGCGTGCCCGCCGGGGCGTTTCTCGCGGCCGCGGCGCTGTCGCCCGATGGCCAACTCGGTGCCGGGATGCTCGCGACCGGCGCCGGTGTGGCGCTGACCAGCCACGTTCTGAAAGCCGGCTCACGCGCGCTGATGAACACCTCGCCCGAACCCGTGAGCAACTGGACCGCATCGGTGACCGAGGATGTGGCGGTGGTCGGCGGCCTGGCGCTGGCGTTCTCGCATCCCTGGCTGGCGCTGTCGCTCGTGGTCTTCATCAGCGTGGTGGTAGCGCTGCTGATGTGGTGGATCTGGCGCAAGCTCTTCCGCCGCGCGCCCAGGCCGCGGCCTGGCTGAACTGCCGGATCGCAGCGCCCGGGTTGTGCCGGCCCCAGGGCAGGGGTTCCATGAAGTCCGCCTTGAACTGTGCGGCCCGTTACACGCCGCGCGGCGCACGCCCGCATAATGCAAACTCGGCGGGGAGGGGAACCCGCCAGGAGCCGCGATCCGTGTCTGTAACCACCAAAGCCCAGACCGCGAAGCCTTCCGGCCCTGCAGGCGGTGCTTCGGTGCGTGCGGAATTCCCACCGCCGCAGTACTGGCGCAGGTGGTGCGAGGATGCGTCGCCGGCAAGCTTCCCCGGCGACGACGACGGCACGGCGCAGCTTTCGGAAATCCCGATGCTGGCATCGCAGGCAGGCACGAGCAGCGATGGCGAGCCGCCGTACCGCATCCTCATCGTCGAAGACGACCGCAGCCAGGCGCTGTTCGCCGAAAGCGTGCTCAACGGCACCGGCATGCAGGCGAAGGTCGTCTCCGTTGGCAGCGAGATGATGCAGGCGATGGAGGCGTTCCACCCGGACCTGGTGCTGATGGACCTGCACATGCCGGGCATGAGCGGCACCGAGTTGACCGGACTGATCCGCAATCACGTCGGCTTTGCGCACACGCCGGTGGTGTTCCTGACCGGCGACACCGACCCCGAACGCCAGTTCGAGGTGCTGGAAAGCGGCGCCGACGACTACCTGAGCAAACCCGTGCGGCCGCGCCATCTCATCGCCGCCGTGCTGAGCCGGGTCAAGCGTGCGCGCGCGTCGCGCGGGCAGGGCATCGTCGGACAGGGCGTGGCCGACGGCCGCCATCCGGTCACCGGTTTGCACACGCGCACCAGCATCCTGCAACGCCTGAACGCGGCGATCCCCGGCGCGACGAAAGGCGCGCTGTATTTCGTCGAGATCGAGAACACCACCGCGTTGCGCGATCGCTTCGGCTACGAGGCGCTGGAAGAGGTGCTGACCGAAGCGGGCCGGCAGATTGCGACGATGACGGTCGATGCGCCGGCGGCGCGGCTCAACGACAACACCTTCCTGCTGTACGCACCGGATCTCGATCCGAACGACCAGCAGGCCTGGGCACGCACCCTGCGCGACGGCCTCGGCAGGCATGCCTTCACCATCCGCGAAGAGGCCCTGCGCCTGCGCGCGCTGGTCGGTTACGCGTCGCTCGGGCACGCCTTCGGCGATGCCAGCAGCGCGCTCGCCGCCGCCGAACAGGCCTTGCGGCAGGCGCGCGCCCTACCGATCGGCATCGCCGCCTACGAAGCGCCGGCGCCCGTCGACAACGCGCGTCTGGGCGCATTCGCTGATGAACTCAAGGCTGCCCTCGTGGCGGAGCGCTTCGAGCTGGCCTACCAGCCGATCGTCGCGGTTGCCGGTGGCGACGAAGCCCAGTACCAGACCCTGCTGCGCCTGCGCGACGACAGCGGCGAGCTGCACACCGCGGCAGAAATCATTCCTGCGGCAGAAGCCGCAGGCCTGATGTACGAGATCGATCGCCGCGTGGCGCAACATGCGATCGAGGTTCTGCGCCGCCGCAAGAGCGAGAACAATCCGGTCCGACTTTTCGTCTCGCAATCGCCGCGCAGCTTGACCCGCGAAGGCCACGCCGGCTGGCTGCTGGAAATGATGGCTGCGAACGAAGTGGAAGGCGCATCGCTCGTGATCGACGTGCGCCAGACCGACGCATTGGTGCATGCCGTCGCGCTGCACGAATTCTGTGCGGCGATGGTGCCGGCGGGCGTGCAGCTGTGTCTTAGCCAGTACCAGTCGAGCGACGAGGCCGATGCTTTGCTGGCGCAACTGCCGCTCGGCTTCGTTCGCCTGTCGGCGCGCTATGCCACGCGACTGGACGACACCGGCGTACGTGACGAGATGCGCGCCGCGATCGAGCGCGCGCATCGGCTAGGACTGCAGGTGATCGGGCAACAGGTCGAGGACCCGCAGGCTGCGGCGACGCTGTGGATGAGCGGCGTCGACTACATCCAGGGCAACCTGGTGCAGGGCGCAGCCGTCGGCCTCGATTTCGATTTCAATCATTCGGTGCTGTGAACATGGGTGCCGTGAACGGGACACCTCCAGGATGAATCGCGTGAGACCTTCGTTGTTGATGTTGCGTTGGCTGGCGTTGGGTGCCGCGGCGGGCGCTGCGCTGTTTCTGGGACTCGACGTGCTCGGCCTTGCCGGTCCCTGGCAGGGCGCAGCGCTGGTGCTGGCATTGCTGGCACTGTTCGCGATCGCAGCGGTCGTGTTCGCGCTGCGGCAGCGCGAGAAGGACATGCTCGAAAGCGAGGAACGCGCGCGCCACCGGGAAGAAGAAGTCAGCGAACTGCAGCGCGAACTCGATCGCCACACACAACTCGAACAGCAGCTGCGTCAGGCCAAGCAGGCCGCAGAATCGGCGGTGATGGCCAAGGGCGAGTTCCTCGCCACCATGAGCCATGAGATCCGCACGCCGCTAAACGGCATCGTGCCGATGCTCGACCTACTGATGCACGCGCAGCTGCAGCCCGACCACAACGAATGGGTGCGCACGGCATACTTGTCGTCGCAGCAGATGCTGCGCATCGTCGATGACATCCTCGATTATTCGAAGCTCGAGGCGGACAAGCTCGAACTCGAAACCACCTCGTTCAACCTGCGCGAATTGCTGGAAGGCGTGTTGCAGCTGATGGAGCGTCCCGCGCAGACCAAAGGCTTGCGCCTGAGCCTGCAGATCGAGCCCGGCGTACGCCTGCCCGTACGCGGCGATCCGGTGCGGCTGCGCCAGGTGCTCGGCAACCTGATCAGCAACGCAGTCAAGTTCACCGAACGTGGTTCGGTGTCCGTGCACGTGCAGCGCACCGGCGAGACCGCCGCGCAGCACCTGTTGCGGTTCGAGGTCCGGGACACCGGCATCGGCATCACCGCGGCCGCGCAGCCGCGGCTGTTCCAGGCTTTCAGCCAAGCCGACGCCTCGACCACGCGTCTGTACGGTGGCACCGGGCTGGGCCTGGCCATTTCCAAGCGCATCATCGACCTCATGGGCGGACGTATCGTCGCGGCGTCCGATCCAGGCCATGGCGCGACGTTCTGGTTCGAAGTGCCGCTGCTGAAGGTGCACGGCGACATGCCGACGCGCGAGCAGGCCTCGACCACCGGGCGCCTGCTGCTGCTGAGCGCCGATCCGCGCCTGCGCCTGCGCCTGAGCATGTTGCTGCCGAACTGGGGATTACGCGTGAGCTCGGTCGAGACCACGCAGGAAGCGCTCGATCGCTTGCGCACCGCCGCCAACCAAGGCGCGCCGTGGGCCTATTCGATCGTGCTCGCCGACCTCGCTGGCATGCGCAACACGTCCGTGGCGCTGCACCGCAACCTGGAGCGCCATGCCGTCTACGGCGACCTGCGGCTGGTCGGCCTCTATGGCGACGATCCGGTGCCGGACGAGCTGCAGCGCAGCATCACCCTGCTCAGCCGACAAGCGCCGGATGCGGACCTGCGCGCGGCGTTGACCTCAGCGGCACTTCCCCCCGCGGCGACTGCCCCGGCTGCTGAAAGTGCGGCAGGCCCGATCGAGTCGACACCGGAGGCACCCATGCGTCCCGCCCGCGTCCTGCTGGTCGAGGACAATCCCGTGAACCTGATGGTCGGCCAGCGCTTGCTGAGCGTGTTGGGCGTCAACTGCGATACCGCCAGCAACGGCGAAGCTGCCTTGCTGCGCATGTCGGCATCGCGCTACGACGTGGTGCTGATGGATTGCCAGATGCCGGTCATGGACGGCTACACCGCGACTCGCCGCTGGCGTGAAAACGAGGAAGCCGCCGACGACGGCCGCCACCTGGCGATCGTCGCGATGACCGCGAACGCAATGGCCGGAGATCGCCAGAAGTGCCTGGATGCCGGCATGGACGACTACCTCGCCAAGCCGGTGACGCGCAGCGAACTCGAGCGTTGCCTGCATCGCTGGTGGAACCCCCGCGCCACCGATGCTGCCGCCGATCACACGCCGGTCGATGAGGCCGAAGATGCCGCCGGGCTCGTCGCCGAACCGGCAAACGAACCGCTGCAGGCACTGGCCGACAGCGTCGCCTCGGCCGACTCGCTGGTGATGGCCTCCGCCGCCATGCAACCGGCCTCTTCACCCGATGCGATACGAGGATCCAGGGACATGAGCATGGGATCGTCTTCCGCCGGCGAGCCGATGGCACCGGCATCGCCGCAGAGGCCATCGCAACCGGCCGTACTCGATCTGGAGATCGTCGAAGAACTACGCGCGCTGCTCGGTGGCGAGGTGGATCGGTTGATCGCGGTGTTCCTCGAAGACACCCCGCGCCTGATCCAGGCGCTCGAGAATGCCGCGGTGAAGCCGGACTACGCAGGGCTGCGCGAGGCCGCGCATTCGCTGAAATCCTCCAGCGCCAATCTCGGTGCGATGTCGTTGTCTGCCGCGGCGAAGCGGGTCGAGCTGGGCGCACGTGCGGAGTCGCTCGAGCGGCCGGCAGTCGCCGTGGCCGTCATCGCCAACGAATTCGCGCGCGCGCGGCACGCACTGCTCGGAACGACCTCGACACGCAACGCCGCCGAGGCGTAAGCGGACTGCCGCGCCATGGCGCGGCACCGGCCGACACGCAACGCTACTCGTCGACCTTGGTCTGGAGATAGTTCTGCTCGCCGAGACGGGCGATCAGATCCAGCTGCGTTTCGATCCAGTCGATGTGTTCTTCCTCGGAGTCGAGGATGTCGGCGAAAAGCTTGCGGCTGACGTAATCGCCGACGCTTTCGCAGTGCACGATGGCGTCCTTGAGCGTCGGCAGCGCTTCCAGCTCCAGTGCCAGGTCGCACTCCAGCAGCTCTCGCGGGTTCTCGCCGATTCGTAATTTGCCCAAGGCCTGGAAGTTCGGGAGGCCTTCGAGAAACAGCACGCGTTCGGCGAGCTTATCGGCGTGCTTCATCTCGTCGATCGACTCGTGGTATTCGTGGTCGGCGAGTTCCTTCAGTCCCCAGTTCTTCAGCATCTTGGCGTGCAGGAAATACTGGTTGATCGCGGTCAGTTCGTTGTAGAGCGCCTTGTTGAGGTGCTCGATGACCTTGGCATCGCCCTTCATCGCCTTGCTCCGGCTTGCGTCAGGCAAGGACTCTAGCGAATTGCCGGGCGTGATGACGAAACGCGAATCGTATGCATCCGGCGGCGCTGCGCCGATGCGATCGCGTGCCGTAAGGCTAGGCGGCGTGCGACATCGCCCGCACTGGCAGCAACCCTTCGATCGCGGAGCGGTGCTCGGCCTGCCGCGCTTCGTGCAACACGTCGGTCGCCATCGTCACGCAGCTGCCGCAGGTGGCGCCGCACCCGGTACGCATGGTCAGTTCGGGCATGGTTTGGCAACCGGCGCTGGCGGCCTGGCGGATATCGCGTTCGGTAACGCCATTGCAGAGACAGACGTACACGTGCTCGGAACCCCATGTCGGAATAGGGACATTCCGCCATGAATGAGAATGATTGTCAATTGTGTCCGGATCAGTTCTGTCCGGAATCTGGGGCTTGTCCCGACCTCGGAGGCTGGCCTACTCGTCCGCGCGGCCGCTGCTGGCCGAACCGGGAGCCCCGCGCACGCAGGTCCGGACCGGGCATCGGTACCGCCTGCAGTCCGGCGATCTGGCGTGCGAACGGCGCCAGATGGCGCAATGCGCTGGAGTAAACGCCGCGCTTGAAGGTCACCACGTGTTCCAGCGGGTACCAGAAATCGACCCAGCGCCAGTAGTCGAACTCGGGCTTGTCGGTCGAATCCAGGCACAGATCGCTTTCCTGGCCGGTCAGCTGCAGCAGGTACCAGACCTGCTTCTGACCGATGCAGACCAGGCGATCGTTTCGGCGCACGGCGCGTGGCGGCAGGCGGTAACGCAGCCAGCCGGGCGTGGCCCCGAGCACGCAGACATGCTCCGGCAGCAGGCCGGTTTCCTCGCGCAACTCGCGATACATGGCCTCTAGCGGGGTTTCATCGGTGTTCATCCCGCCCTGCGGGAATTGCCATCCGTCCCGGCGTACTCGCCTGGCCCAGAACACCCGGCCATCCGGATGCATCAACACGATGCCGACATTGGGTCGGTAACCGTCCGGATCGATCACGATGCGGACTCCTAGAGTTTTTGGCTTGACGCCACTATTCCCGACTCTGCCACGGCACGCGCAGGGCGACAAGCGCAGGCGTCGCAATTGACGCATGGCGTCATGACGTGGAGAATTCGCGATCCGCCGCGATTTGCGTGCGGTTTTCGGCTATGTAGCTCAGCCGGTTAGAGCACAGCACTCATAATGCTGGGGTCGGTGGTTCGAGTCCACCCATAGCCACCACCGCAATCCTTCAGCTCGTCCCAAGCGACTAGAATTCCGCAGGACGGCGTCGGCCGTTTCGCTGCCCGACGCGACGGGGAAAAGCAGGCAAAAAAAGAGCGCGCCTGAGCGCGCTCCGGAGAGATGCCTACCTGGCGACGCGCGTCTGCGCGGTCTCCTCCCCTCTGCAACTTCCGTATCGAGGCCGACTTCCTATCGACAGGCCGTAGGATGACGCGCCCATTCCAAATTTGAAGGGCAGGTGGGACCCGGACACCCCAAAAACGCAATACAGGCGCGTAGCCGGCCACGTCTATGTGCCTGATTCGTGCGCTATCGGACTCGGTCTGCTACCAATAACGCATAAATTGAGTTGAATCTCGTTCACCTAGTGAGCAACGCTAACAATATCGGTGCTCCGGCCGGGTACGCTCGATTAATGTCCCTTGGCCAAGATCAAACAGGACGTGCCATGGAGCGGCGATGACGGCATCTCAGCGGATTCGGCTTGCCAGGCGCCACGCGAACCTGTCGCAGGCGCAACTCGGGGCGGCCGTCGGCGTACAGCGCAGTGCCGTCAGTCACTGGGAGGCGGCACAGGGCAAGAATCCCAGCGTCTCGCACATGCGCCAGATCGCCCTGACGACGCATGTCCAGTTCGAATGGCTCGCGACCGGCCGCGGCACGATGGTGCTGTCCAAGGACATGGAATTCGACTCGGTGGCCACGGCCGAGGCGCTGCTGGTCGATGATCCGCTCGAACTGCGGCTGCTACACGCCTTCCGCGAATCGCCCGCGCGTGCCCGTGCACCGCTGGTCGAAGTGGTCGAACAGCTCGCCCAACAACGCACCGGCCGGACACGTAAGCCGGCTGTCCGCTAGCGATCGTCTCGTGCAGGTCGACGATCGCTGCACAGACGGCGTCGGGCGATGCGGCTAGGCTATGCGGCTTGCCAAACGGAAACGCATTGCCCGTGACCGCCCTCCTTTGCCTTTGCACCTGTCCCGACGCCGAAAACGCCACCCGGATTGCCGACGCCCTGGTCTCGGAGCGCTTAGCCGCCTGCGTCAACATCGTGCCGGACATGCGTTCGGTCTACCGATGGCAGAACAGGGTGGAGCACGTCGACGAGACGCAGTTGCTGATCAAGACCGCACGCGAGCGCTGCGATGCGCTGGTCGCGCGCATCGTCGAACTGCATCCGTATGAACTGCCTGAAGTGATCGCGGTCGAAGTCGCGGGCGGCCTGGCCGCTTATCTCGACTGGATCGGCGAGCAGACGCACGTGGAGGACGATCGATGATGGGTGGTTGTTGCAGGATGCTCGCGCTGTTCGTGCTTGCGCTGTTGCCTGCCGTATCGGGTGCGGCAGTCGACGAGGACGACCTGTTGCCGGTCGACGAGGCTTTCGCGCTGGTCGCCAGCGCGCCGCAACGCGACCGCATCGAGCTGACCTGGACGATCGCGAAGGGCTACTACCTCTACCGGCATCGGATGAATGCGCAGCCGGCGGACGCTGCATTCAAGGCCACGGCGCTGCAACTGCCAGCTGGCGAAAAGCATACCGACGAATTCTTCGGCGAAGTCGAGACCTATCGCGATCGCGTCGGCGCCGTGCTCATCGGCACGGTTGCGGCGGACGCCGAACGGGTGACGCTGATGGTGAAGTACCAGGGCTGTGCCGATCTCGGCGTCTGTTATCCGCCACAAACGCGCACGGTCACCATCCCGCTGCCGAGGCCGCCACAGGATCATGATACTGGGCTCGCAGCCCTGGGTCGCCGGCTGGGGCCGGGCGGCGCCGCGCCGCTGGCAGGCTTATCGACCGGCGCAAACGAACCCCTGCCATTGCCGCCGGAACAGGCGTTCGGCTTCGAAGCGATCGCCAGCGACGGCAATACGCTGCTGCTGCGCTTCACGCCGGCGCGCGGCTATTACCTCTATCGCGACCGCACGCAGCTGGAGTTGGTCCAGCCTCGGAATGAACCGAACAAGACCCCGGCCATCGCGCTTGAACGCCCGCGCTGGCCAAGGGGCGTGTCGCATCATGACGAGCATTTCGGCGACGTGGTCGTGTATTTCGATCGCATCGACGTGCCATTGCCGTTGCGACGCACGCGACCAGGGGCGGAAACGGTGACCTTGTCCGCGACCTTCCAGGGTTGCCAGAACGAAGGCATCTGTTACCCGCCGATGACGCGCACCGTGCGCGTGACGGTTCCCGCGGGTCGGGTGGACGCGAACGCAGCTCTCGCGGGAGCGGCCGCGGACACGGCGTCACAGGCATCGAATGGACGTACTGCTCGGCAAAGTCCGGGTCAGATCGCGACGACCGTTGCGCCTGCTGTCAGCGATATCGGAGCTGAAGCTGACTCAGCGCAGGCAGATCCTGCCGCGCAGGCCGAAGACAGCCGGATCGCGTCCGCCCTCGCCGGCAGCAATCGCTGGTGGGCGCTGCTCGGTTTCTTCGGCGCCGGATTGCTGCTGGCGTTTACTCCGTGCGTGTTGCCGATGATCCCGATCCTCTCCGGCCTGATCGCCGGGCAAGGCACGCGCATCGGCACGCAGCGTGCGCTGGTGCTATCGCTGGTCTACATCGTGGCCAACGCGCTCGTGTTCACCGTGGCCGGCGTCGTGGCCGGCCTGGTTGGCGCCAACCTGCAGGTCGCATTCCAGACGCCGTGGGTGATCGTGGCTTTTTCGCTGCTATTCGTGGCGTTGGCGTTGTCATCGTTCGGGCTCTACGAATTGCAACTGCCTGCTGTCCTGCGCGCGCGGCTCGGGTCGATCAGC
>Ga0193708_1000366_pt1 | contig 10981 bp, 5 predicted proteins | sample H3c1metaG_FD_160570 | JGI IMG/M metagenome (GOLD analysis project Ga0193708, IMG submission 160570) | Soil microbial communities from a riparian zone of the East river system, Colorado, United States - H3c1 | ecosystem: Environmental > Terrestrial > Soil > Riparian zone | place: USA: East River...
ACGATCGCGTACTTGCCGCCGCGCCGGCGCAGCTCGTACAGCGCCGACGCCGTCAGCTTGGCACCGGTGCAGCCGAGCGGGTGACCGAGTGCGATCGCGCCGCCATTGACGTTGATCTTGTCATCGGGGATGCCGAGCTCGCGCTGGCAGTAGACCGACTGGCTCGCGAACGCCTCGTTGAGCTCGAAGAGATCGATGTCCGCGATCCTGAGCCCGGTCTTCGCAAGCAGCTTCTGCACCGCGGGCAAGGGGCCGATGCCCATGATCTCCGGATCGACGCCGACGGTGACGAAGCTCCTGAACACGCCGAGTGGCGTGACGCCGAGCTCGCTCGCCCTGGCGCGCGACGTCACGATGCAGGCCGCCGCGCCGTCCGAGATCGGCGACGCGTTGCCGGCGGTGACGCTACCGCCCTGAGCGAACGCGGGTGGCAGCTTCGCGAGGCCCTCGAGCGTGGTCTCGGGACGCGGCAGCTCGTCGACGGTGAAGTCCTTGTAGACGCGCGTGGTGCCGTCGTACCCGACCGCGCGGACCGGCACGATCTCGTCGGCAAAGCGCTTGGTCTCGAGTGCCGCCTTCGCCTTCTGCTGGCTCTTGAACGCGAACTCGTCCTGCTGCTGGCGCGAGATCTTGAACCGGTTGGCGACGTTCTCGGCGGTGATGCCCATCGGCGTGTTCGCGCCGGGCAGCTTGTCCATGAGCTCCGGCGACGCCGACAGGTGGAAGCCCGTCATTGGCACCATCGTCATCGACTCGACGCCACCGGCGATCACGACGTCGGTGCTGCCAACGGCGATCGAGCCCGCGGCGATCGCGATCGCCTGCAGGCCGCTCGAGCAGAACCGGTTGATCGTCTGCGCCGGGACCTCGGGGCCGAGATCGGCCAGCAGCGAGATCAAGCGCGCGACGTTGAGGCCTTGCTCGCCCTCGGGCATCGCGCAGCCGAGCACGACGTCGTCGATCTTGCCCTTGAACTGCGGTGCGCGTGCGAGCAGGCCGCGGATCACGTCGGCGGCGAGCTCGTCGGGGCGCTTCGTCGATAGAGTGCCTTTGTGGCCGCGGCCGACCGCGGAACGAACAGCTTCGGCAATGACGATCTCCATGATCAATTCCTCAAGGGCTTCTGGGTTTGGAGCATGTGCTGCATGCGCGCCTGGCTGAGCGGCTCGCCGCACAGTGACAGGAACGCTTCGCGCTCGAGCTCGAGGATCTCGTCCTCGGTGACCGCGTGCGTCGCACCGGATGGACCGCCGCACAGCACGGTCGCGAGCTTCATCGCGATCTTCGCGTCGTGCTCGCTCGCGTACTTGCCGGCGACCAGGGTGTTGACCATCATCTTCAGGGTCGCGATGCCGCTCTCGCCCGGCAGCTTGTAGGCGCGCGGGATCGCCGGGTGATATCCGGCGTGCGCGAGCGCGAGGGCCCGCTGCTTGGTCTCGTGCAGCTGCCGCGCGCGATCGAACGACACGCCGTCGGTGCCCCGGAAGTAGCCAAACGCCTTGCCCTCCTCGGCGGACGTCGCGACCTTCGCGAGCGCGATGTTCTTGAACGTCTGGGTGACGAACGCGTAGGTATCGACGTCGACACCCTCGGGGACGGTCTCGAGCGCACGCCACAGTATGTTCAGCGTGCCGGCGCCGCCGGGGATGAGGCCGACGCCGACCTCGACGAGACCGGAGTACGTCTCGGCCGCGGCCTGCACCGCATCGGCGCCCATGCACAGCTCGAGTCCGCCGCCGAGCGTCATGTTGTACGGCGCGACGACGACCGGGATCGTCGAATACTTCAGCCGCTGCGTCGCTTGCTGATAGCCGCGGATCATCTCGCGCAGCTGGTCCCACTGCTTCTGCCCCGCGGCGACGAGCACCGCAAACAGGTTCGCGCCGACGCAGAAGAACTCGCCCTGGTTCCACACGATCAGCGCGCGGAAGTCACGCTCGGCGCGAGCAACCGTGTCGTGCAGCATCTTGATCACGTCGGCGTCGATCGAGTTCGCCTTGGTCTTGAACGTCAGCCCGAGCACGCCGTCGCCGACGTCCCACGCCTCGGCGCCGGCATTCTTCAGCACCGGCGCGGCGCCCTTGCGCATCACCTCCCACGTCGCCTCGCGCGGATCGAGCGTGCGCGGCGTGTAGTCGCCGCGAATCGGATCCCAGATCTTCTTGCCGCCATCGGCATAGAAGCCGGTCGCGTTCGCGGCGCGCATCTTGTCGACCCACTCGGGGACCGGCCCCAGGTTGTCGGCCTTCATCCGGTCATAGGTGTCCTGGAAGCCGAGGGCGTCCCAGGTCTCGAACGGTCCGAGGTCCCAGGCGTAGCCCCACTTCATCGCGTTATCGATCGCCTCGACCGACTCGGTGATCTCGGGGATGCGGCGCGCCGCATACGCGAGGCTGCGCGACAGCACGGTCCACGCGAACTCGCCCGCCGGGCCCGCCGTCGCGACCAGCGCCTTGACGCGCGCGCGTGGGTCCTCGAGCTTGCCGAGTGCCTTCATCGCCTTCGCGATCTCGGGATCGCCGGCCTTCGCGCGATACTCGCCGGTCCGCGGATCGAGCGTCTGGATATCCGTACCGGATTTCTTGTAGAAGCCGCCCCTCGTCTTGTCGCCGAGGATGCCCTTCTCGATCATCTTGGTGATGTAGTCGGGTGTCGCGAACACCTTGCGGTCCTCGTCGTCGACCAGCGACTTGTAGCAGTTCGCGGCGACGTGGCCGACGGTGTCGAGCCCGACGACATCCGCGGTGCGGAACGTCGCGCTCTTCGGGTGCGCCATCGGGATGCCGGTGATCGCGTCGATGTCCTCGGGCGCGAGGCCGCGCTCGAGCATCAGGTGGATCGTCGTCATCATCGACTGCAGGCCGATCCGATTGCCGATGAAGTTCGGCGTGTCCTTCGCCCACACGATGCCCTTGCCGAGCAACTCGCGGCCGAACTTCTCGGCGCTCGCCTTGGCCTCGGCGCTGGTGTCGGGTCCGGCGACCAGCTCGAGCAGCTTCATGTAGCGCGGCGGGTTGAAGAAGTGCGTGACCATGAAGTTCTTGCGGAACTGTTCGCCACGCCCGACGAGCATGTCCGAGATCCGCAGCCCCGACGTGTTCGACGCGATGATCGCGTGCGGCGCCGCGAGCTTCTCGAGCTTCTCGAACAGCGCCTGCTTGATATCGAGCCGCTCGATCACGGCCTCGATGATGAGGTCGCAGTCGGATACGCGCGCGAGGTCGTCGTCGAAGTTACCGACCGAGACCAGCACCGCGTTGCGCGGATGCATGAACCCGGCTGGCTTGGCCTTGAGCAGCTTCGCGAGTGCTCCGGATGCCAGCGCGTTGCGCGGCCCTTCCTTCGGGACGATGTCGAGCAGGACGACGGGGATGCCGGCGTTGGCGCAATGAGCAGCGATGCCGCTGCCCATCACACCCGCTCCGAGCACCGCGACGCGGCGAATCGGATGAGTCATGCGGCGGACCATAGCTCGAAAACCCGAGTATCGTCGGGAGCGGTGGCTGTTCTGTGCCCGCGCTGCGACCGCGAACCCGCAGCTCTCAGAACACCGTCTGGACGCGGCCGACGATCGACGTCTCGGCAGGCCGATCGATCACGCTGTCATCGCTCGCCGCGCCGCCCTCGAACCGCGTGTGCTCGAGGTCGAGCGCGAACCGGAAGTTCTTGTTCGGGAACCAGTCGAGCCCGCCACCGGCGGACACGGCTCGCTGCGCCGACTTCGCCGGATCGGCGAGGTTCGAGTCGAACACGCGATCGTCGATGATCCGGAGTCCACCGACGCGAGCCGCGATGTCGACCGCGCCCCACTGGCCCTTGCTCGGATCGAACGCGCGCTCGGGCACGACACTCTTGAACGATGCAGCCTCGCCGGTGATCACCCACTGGGCGAGCACCTGCCACGCGTCCGCGCGAATCTTGCCCTGGCGGGCGTCGAGTCTGACCTGTTGAGACGACCGCACGTACTCGGCGAGCAGCCCGACCGGTCCGCCGTACCAGCTCGCCTGGCCGGTCCCGCGGACCTGGCGACCGTCCGCGATCACGGTCTCCATCACCGTCGTTCCGGCCCGGTAGCCAAAGAACTGCGTCTGGCCTTGCGTGCGAAGGCTCGGCACGTCGGGGGACGCGAGCGTCCCGGTCTTGTCGCCGTAGGTCACCGCGCCACCGATGCCGAGCTGTTGCACGAGCGCGTTCTCCGACGTCGCGAACGGCTTCACGAACACGCGCGCCGCGAGCTCCTTGTCATCGGAGACATCGGCATCGCCGCTCGCGCCATCGGCGACGCCGTTGAACACGCCGACCTGGTAGGCGACGAGGCCCTTGGCGAGCTCGCCGAAGGCCTGGACGCCGAGATCGCGATTCGGTGTCAGCAGCGTCGGCAAGCCGCGCTCGACGAACGTCGTGGCGGTCTCGCCCTGCAGCCGCTCGAGCCCGAACGGGACCTTGAACTTTCCGAACCTGACCTTGAACAGCTCGCTGTAGCGAACGTCGAGGTAGACGTCCTGCAGCGTGACGCGGCCGCCGGCGAAGTCGGGGAGCAGGCGGAAGTCGAAGTGGTCGAACACGGTGCCCTGCAGATCCGGGCGGATGCTGCGAAAGCCGAACTGATCGATGTGCGGATCGTCGGTGTCCGCGACAAAGAACCGGCCGTCGAACTGCGTGAAGCCGCCGATCTTGAGCTTCGTCGCGCCATCGCCGGTCTGCAGGAAGAAGCCGTCCTTGTAGCCGGCCGTCTGCGGCTGGCTCGCGAGCCGCGCCTCGAGTCGGGCGTCCACCAGCGCGTCGATCGTCGCCGGATCGAAGGTCGGCGGCGTTGCGGCCACGGCCGGCGGCGCGACCGGCGGATCGACTGCAGCCGGGGGCTCGGTCGCTGCGGGCACCGGCTCGGTATCGCCCGTGGTTTCAGCGACTTCGGGTTGCGCGTTCGCGACGCCAGCGAGCGCGGTGATCAACGAGATGGAGGTGAGCGAGAGAGTTGTCATGACGACCTCTCTCCCGGTATCCGTTATAACGGATATTCTGTCAAGACGGATGTATGTCCGTTACAGCGGCGCTAGAGATCGCCCACTCGGGTCCCGAGCCACACCGTCGAGCCGATGCACGGCATCGTCGTTCCGCGCTCGGTCGCGTCGTTGGCATCGCAGGTGGGCGCCTCGCGATCGGCGTACGACCGCTCCTCGACGCGGACCCTGTCCGGACCGCTCTCGGTCGCGATGCCGAACGCGTAGCCGAGCAAGCACGGTGGCGCGCTTCCCGACGCGTAGCCGATGCCGCCTTGCCAGCCGTCGTCGAGCGCGGTGTCGAGCGGACCGACACTGCCACCCTCGCTGCACGATGCCGGTTCGGCGCTGTCGCAGATCATGTGATGGAAGTAGTCGTGCCCGAACAGCTCCTTTGGCTCGAGCAGAAAGAACGCGTCGGGCATCGCCACCGGGGTCTGCGGATCGCAGCTGTTGTTGCTCTCGAGCATCTCCGTCACCTGATACACGCCCGAGAGATCGGGTCCATCGAGTCCACCGCCGCCGCACGCAGCGAGCAGGCTACCGACGAGCAAATGCGTCTTCATCGAGCCATGCTAGCCGGTTGCGGCGCGCCACCGACGGCAAAGTGGGGCGAACTGTGCTCGGTGGCCCGCCACCGGAGCACATCGTAGCTGCAAGAAATGATGAAGTCACGAGTCCGTGAGAAGAGACCAAATATTGTCTCAGATTCGTATGGTGGCCGACATGAAGTTGCCAATGAGGAAAGGATTTTTGGTTGCGTTCTCATTGTTCGCCGCGTGTGCCAGCGACGACAACAAACCGCTGAGCTGGGACGAGTTTTCAGCACAGGCGTACCGGGAACCCGACACCGGACTCTGGATCGTCAATGGCGATGAACCAGTGTTGAATGACGACGAGATGCGAGCGATGTATTCGCGTTACGTCGATCAATTCGATTCGTACAGCACGACCGAACAGGCCCTGATCGTCCACACCTCGGGCGGGGTCGATGCCAAGTGGAGTGCGTCTCAGGCGCAGAACCTCACCTATTGCATCGCGACGACTGGCGCGGGCGCGTTCACCGGCACCCGCTACACCGCGATCAAGGCCGCGCTCGATGGCGCGACCGCCGACTGGGAGGGCGTCGGGAACGTCAACTTCGTCCATTCGCCCACCCACGACGCGAACTGCACGACGGGCAACGCGAGCGTCGTGTTCAACGTCCGGCAGGTCAACTCGGGCGGCCAGTACCTGGCGAGCGCGTTCTTCCCGAACTACCCGCGCGCCTCGCGCGAGCTGAAGGTCGATCAGACCTCCTTCGGCGTCATCACCCCGTGGACGCTACGCGGGATCATGCGCCACGAGCTCGGCCACACGATCGGGTTCCGCCACGAGCACACGCGGCCGGAGTCCGGCACGTGCTTCGAGGACAGCAACTGGCGCGCGCTGACGACGTACGACTCGGCGTCGGTCATGCACTATCCGCAGTGCAACGGCACCCAGAGCGGCGACCTCGTGCTCACCTCGCGTGACGCGAGTGGCGCGAGCTCGCTGTACCCGTAGAAACTGGACGGCGATCGGTCGGTTCGGCACTCTACTGCGAGATGTCGACCGATCTCGGGGCGCATGGGGAAGCGGCGCCCGCTCGCTGCGTGCCGTGCTTGCGCCTGTTCGCGGACACGCTGTTCGTCGAGGACGGTAGCAAGCACGGCGACGAGGTCGTCACCGCGATGCTCCGGCTCGAGCTCGCCTACGGCGCACGCCGGGTGCGGATCAACGATCCGTGGCTGGCGGGCCGCGATCGCGAGGCCGAGGCTCAGGCGTGCCGGATCCTCGAGGGGCTCGGCGCGATCGAGCTCGCCCACCTCGACGACTGCGCGGTCTCGCCCGACGCACCGGTCGACTACGTCGTCGCGGTCGACGGTGACGTCCATGCGCTGTGCGCGTTCACGGCGTATGCCGTGCCGCAGCTACGCGCGCTCGGCTGGCGCGTCGAGATCGACGACCAGTTCCCGTGGCAGATCGTCGGCGGCGATGTCCCGCTCTACGCGGCCGCGCTGCCGGATCGCGAGCGTCCCGACTGGTTCGGGCTCGAGCTCGGGGTCGAGGTCGATGGCCACCGCGTGAACCTCATGCCGGCGCTGCTCGACCTGCTCGATGCGGCCGGCGATCTGTCCGCGCTCGTGCGGCCGGCGCGGCGCTGCGTCGCGGTCCGGGTCGACGACAAACGCTGGCTGCCGGTGCCGCCGGCTCGGCTGCGTTTGCTCGCGAAGGTGCTCGTCGAGCTGTACCGCGACGGCAACACCGTCCGCGCGCCGGCGATCCGCGCGCCGCTGATCGCCGAGCTGTGCTCGACGCTCCACGACGGGTCGCGACCGCTGCACTGGGTCGGTGACACCCGGATCCGCGATCAGGCGTACGCGCTCGCGCTCGGGCCGCGGCGGACCGCGCGCGTCGTCGCGCCCGAGCGGCTATGCGCCGAGCTGCGCCCGTACCAGCGCGATGGCGTCGCGTGGCTGCAGCACCTGCGGACGCACGATGCCGGCGGTGTGCTCGCTGATGACATGGGGCTCGGCAAGACGCTGCAGACGATCGCGCACGTGCTGCTCGAGAAGGAGCAGGGCCGCCTCGATCGGCCGGCGATGGTCGTCACCCTGACCAGCCTCGTCGGCAACTGGAAGCGCGAGCTGCAGCGGTTCGCGCCGACCCTGCGCGTCGCGACGTTTCACGGTCCCGATCGCCACGCCGCACTGCCCGAGCTCGCGAAGGCGGATGTCGTGATCACGACCTATCCGCTGGTCGGTCGTGATCGCGACGAGCTCGCGAAGATCCCGCTGCACCTGCTCGTGCTCGACGAGGCGCACGCGATCAAGAACAGCGACGCCCAGGCAGCCGAGGCAGTGCGTGCACTCGACGCTCGCCACCGGCTATGCCTGACCGGGACGCCGATCGAGAACCACCTCGGCGAGCTGTGGTCGCTGTTCGAGTTCCTGAATCCCGGCCTGCTCGGCGAGCGCGGCGAGTTCACCGCGCAGTTTCGCGCCCCGATCGAGGGCTCCGGCGATCAGGTCCGGCTCGAGGCGCTCCGCGATCGTGTGCGGCCGTTCATCCTGCGCCGCACCAAGGACACCGTCGCACCGGAGCTGCCCGCGAAGACGCAGCTCGTGCGCGCGGTCGAGCTCGCGGGCGTGCAGCGCGAGCTCTACGAGAGCATCCGGGTCGCGGCGCATGCCGACGTCCGCCAGCACATCCGCCAGCGCGGCCTCGCCGGGTCGACGATCGCGATCCTCGACGCGCTGCTCAAGCTGCGCCAGGTATGCTGCGATCCGCGGCTCGTCAATGTCGATGCCGCGCGTGGGGTCAGCGGCAGCGCGAAGCTCGAGATCCTGCTCGAGCTCATCGCGAACCAGCTCGCCGACGGTCGCCGGATCCTCATCTTCTCGCAGTTCGCGCGCATGCTCGGCCTGATCTCGGAGTCGCTGCTCGCACGCGGCACCCGGCACGTCGCGCTCACCGGCAACACGACGGATCGCCAGAAGCCGATCGACGCGTTCCAGAACGGACGCGCCGACGTGTTCCTGATCTCGCTCAAGGCCGGCGGTGCGGGCCTGAACCTGACGACCGCGGACACCGTGATCCACTACGACCCGTGGTGGAACCCGGCGGCGCAGGCCCAGGCGACCGATCGCGCGCACCGGATCGGCCAGACCAAGCCCGTCTTCGTCCACGATCTGATCGTCGCCGGGTCGGTCGAGGAGCGCATGCTCGGCCTGCAGCGGCACAAGCGCCTGCTCGCGAACGCGGTCCTCGATCAGGGCAGCGCCGCCGGCAGCTCGCTGACCGAGCGCGACGTCGACGACCTGCTCGCCCCGCTGGCCTGAGCGGGCGTGAGACCCCACCGCTACCCCGAGTCGCCCTGCGACCCGGCAGCTGCCGCACCTGTGTCTCGATCAGATCGCCCGTAGATGACGAGCACAGCGAACGTCAGGGCCAACCGCATGGGCGCGGGGACGACACCGGGGTACGAAACAGGACCAGCCAAAATCGATCTATGTGTCCACCAGGCTGGCAACATGGGAATCTCGTGAATGCACACCTGGTTGTGCCCACCGAACGACCCCAATGCCGCCCCCTCCTGTCCCTGATCGTACGGAGACGCTCGCCCCTCGGGCGACGCCGAGCACGACGGTGCCGAGCGAGAGCCCGCCGCTGCGCGTGATCGAGGTGGTGCATCACGCGGGCGATGCCGATGATCCGGATCGCTACGAACAGATCGCCGAGCACGCACGCGGCGGTCTCGGTCGCGTCGTGCGCGCGGTCGACAAGCGACTCGGCCGCACGGTCGCGGTCAAGGAGCTGCTGCGGCACGGCGAGTCGGCGAACGAAGCGCGGTTCTTGCGCGAGGCGATGATCACCGCGCGGCTCGAGCATCCCGGCATCGTCCCGGTGCACGAGGCCGGGCGGTGGCCGAATGGCGATCCGTACTACGTGATGAAGCTCGTCGAGGGCCGCACGCTCAAGGAGCTGATCGCCGCCAAGCCGACCTCGCGCGAGCGCCTGTCGCTCCTCGGTCACGTGATCGCGATCGCCGATGCCGTCGGCTACGCGCACAGCCAGGGCGTGATCCATCGCGACCTCAAGCCGTCGAACGTGATCGTCGGCGAGTTCGGCGAGACCATCGTCGTCGACTGGGGGCTCGCGCGCGACTGCCGGCACAACGTCCCCGAGCCGAGCCAGGAGTTCATCTCAGCGGCGGGCTCTGGCGCCTCCACCGTCTCGGGCAAGGTCGTCGGCACGCCGGCGTACATGTCTCCCGAGCAAGCGCGTGGCGAGCTCGTCGACGAACGGGCCGATGTCTACGCGATCGGCGCCGTCCTCTACGAGCTGCTGTCGGGCATGCCGCCGCACCACGACGACACGCCGCAGGCGACGCTCGATCGCGTGATCGCCGGTCCGCCGCGACCGCTGTGCGCGATGACGCCGTCGGTGCCCGACGAGCTCGGCACGATCGTCGGCAAGGCGATGGCGCGCTGCCCGCAGGATCGCTACGGCAACGCGTCCGAGCTCGCCGAAGATCTGCGCAGCTTCCAGCACGGCAAGCTGGTCAGCGCGCACTCGTACACGGCGTGGTCGCTGCTGCGCAAGAAGCTGTCGCAGCATCGCGGCGTCGTCGCGGTGGCACTCGCGAGTGCGATCGCGCTCGGTGCGGTCGGCGTCGAGTCGTTCCGCCGCGTCGTCGCCCAGCGCAACATCGCAGAGGTCGAGCGAGTGCGGGCCGAGACCTCGCGGGCCGAAGGCCGCCAGCGCGACCTCGTGCTGCTCCAGGCGGTGACCGCACTGCGGAAGGATCCGACGGCGACGCTCGCCTGGCTGAAGACGTACGAGTTGCGCGACCAGGAGCGCGCGCACGTGATCGATCTCGTCGACGAGGCGACCGCACTCGGCGTCGCGCGCCACGTGTTCCGGCCGGGCGACTGGGTGTCCGATGCCGTGTTCACGCCGGATGGCGGCACGCTCGTCGTGGGCGTTCGCGATGGCTCGATCCGCGCCTACGACGTCCGCACCGGCAGCGAGACCTCGCTCGGCAAGGCACCGTCGGCGGCCGAATCGATCGTGATGACGCCCGATGGCTCGCAGGTCGTCACCGGCGGCACGCTCGGCGAGGTGATGGCGTGGCCGCTCGGCGGTGGCGAGCCACGCACGCTGACCAGTGGCGGCCGGATGGTCTACTCGATGACGCTGGCGGCGGACGGCTCGCGCGTGCTCGTGATGCGCGAGGGCGGCGCCCCCGAGGTCGTGCCGCTCGATGGTGGACCGGTGGAACATCTCGGCGCCCAGGCGTCGATCAAGAGCGTGATCGCCAGCGACGACTGGTCGCGGCGGATCTCGGCGACTGCCCCGAACAAGATCGCAGCCTACGAGCACGGCGTGCTGCGGCCACTCGCGGGCATCGAGAAGTCGATCCAGCGGATGTTCCTGTCGCCGCGCGGCGACACCGT
>Ga0193708_1000367_pt1 | contig 10974 bp, 6 predicted proteins | sample H3c1metaG_FD_160570 | JGI IMG/M metagenome (GOLD analysis project Ga0193708, IMG submission 160570) | Soil microbial communities from a riparian zone of the East river system, Colorado, United States - H3c1 | ecosystem: Environmental > Terrestrial > Soil > Riparian zone | place: USA: East River...
ATTATCACCGGCGCCGGGCCCAAGGCTTTTGTTGCTGGTGCAGACATTTCAGAATTTTCCGGGTTTGGAAAAGAAGAAGCTAAAAAACTGGCAAAGAGAGGACAGGATATTTTCTTTAAGATCGAGAACAACAGAAAGCCGATCATTGCTGCCGTAAATGGTTTTGCATTGGGTGGTGGCTGCGAATTGGCCATGGCCTGTCATTTCAGGCTTTGCAGTGAGAACGCAAAGTTTGGTCAGCCAGAAGTGAACCTGGGCCTTATACCGGGTTATGGCGGCACTCAACGCTTAACCCAATTGATCGGCAAAGGGAGAGCCATTGAACTGCTCATCTCTGCAAGCATGATCGATGCAGCTACTGCTTTGCAATATGGACTGGTGAATTATGTAGTGCCGCAGGAAGAACTTTTGAACAAAGCAAAAGCAATACTTGAAACTATCAACGCCAAAGCCCCGTTGGCTGTTGCTGCCTGTATCAAAGCAGCCAACACCGTATTTGATAGAACGCAAAACGGGTTTGAAGCAGAAATAAATGAATTTGCTGATTGCTTTGTAACTGAGGACATGAAGGAAGGGACATCCGCATTTTTAGAAAAAAGAAAAGCAAGTTTTCAGGGAAAATAAAATGAAGCAGCTTATAACAGGTCTTATAATAGCCATAAATCTTACAGCGGTTGCGCAATCGCCGGCACTTACAATAAATGTGCTGATGGATCCGCAGAAGGTAGGGCCCGATCAGTACAGTATAGAAATGAAGATCTGTGAACCCGGAAACAGGACCAAAAGCCAGGATGCGTTTAGCCACGATACTTCAGCAATAGATTTTTCATTGCTTAAAGCAAAGGAGATCAGTTGCGGCCAGTATTCCGATAAAGGAATACCGGAACTCATTTCCGGTGATGAAGAACCAATTCCTCCCAACAGCTATCAATTCAGCAACCAGGTATTTGCCTGGGAAAAAATATTTGTTTTCAGGATATCTAATATATCAGCAACAGCCCGGCAACTAAGTATGTTCATCGTTTTACCCATGAAGTATAAGTCATTCCGCACGCTAGTTGATATAAATAATATTGAATTCCAGCCGGGAAAAGTAATTTTCCTTACAGAACTGAATGCTGTCTATGACGGACCTGTACTGACCATCCGCCAGTCGTTGAAGGGGTTGAAAGCCATTGAGATCAAAGATTTTCCTATTAAAGGATTTTTATAAATTTCTATTTCTCAATCAATCTTTCATCAATTAAATAAGCTTCGACCTCTGTAAGCCCAACGCGGTAAACATTTCGGCTGTTAGCGCTCAAAAAGTCAAGTGAGCTTATTTCTACCAAAGGAAAAGTAATTATACGTTTGTTACCAATGGTAATTCCTGTAATTCTTTTAACAATCTTTCCTTTTTTATTTATCAAAGCAATATCGAAAAAACTACAATTTTGGCCTTTTGGAATATCTTCTTTTAAAACAATGCAATTTACCTTTTCATCTTTTTTAAAACCCAAATGAAAAGATTGAAAAAATCTAGACGTATCTGCTGCCATATCAGTTTTACCGTCATTTATTAAGGGTAAGCCCTTAATGCCGTAATGAGATTTTGAATATGCTTTTCCACTTCTTGCAAGATTTAATTTAAAATTTTCATCTTTCAATTTTTTAAACCCAACCAACGCTGCCGAATCATTTTCATTTATCAATCCTCTCCCATCCGGCGGTACATTCAATAACAGGTTTGCGCCACGGCCAACACTTTTTAAATAGAGTTCAAATAATTGTTCAGCCGTTTTTACTTTACTGTCTTCGGCCTTATGATAAAACCATCCCGGCCTGATGCTTACATCACATTCCGCCGGTATCCAGTGCTGCCCATTTGCATTACCTGCATTCAAGGTATCCTGTGGCGGGCCACCGGCACCCCTTGTAAATCCTGCCGTGTCAAGTGTATTCCAGTTGATCTTTCCTGCAATGCCGCTTTCATTTCCACACCAGCGTATATCAGGACCGATATCACTGAACACAACGGTATTTGGCGATAATTCACGAACCGTTCTTTCAAAGCGCTGCCAGTCATACACCTGCCGCTTGCCATTAGGCCCCTCGCCATTGGCGCCATCCCACCATAGCTCCCAGATGGGACCATAGTTTGTGAAAAGTTCCTTCATCATATCTACAAATACATCATTGTATTTTTCTGTTCCGTAATCGGGATGGTTCCTGTCCCAGGGAGAAATATATACCCCGAACTTTAATCCATACTTTTTACAGGCTACAGATAATTCCTTCAGCACATCACCCTTTCCGTCTTTCCATTTGCTTTCCCTAACCGTGTGTTTTGAAAATTTACTCGGCCACAAACAAAACCCGTCATGGTGCTTTGCAGTGATGATAATTCCTTTTGCTCCTGATGCCTTTGCAATGCGGCACCACTGTTCACAATCCAATTGCTTTGGATCAAATATTTCTGCTTTTTCATTGCCATGTCCCCATTCCAGGTCGGTAAAAGTGTTGGGGCCAAAATGCATGAAGAGATAGAATTCCATACCATGCCATGCAAGCTGCTGCCGCGTAGGCTTTGGTAAATTATTTTGCGCAGCGATATTTGTTATACCAAATAAGAGGAAGGCCAGTATGCATATTCTCATACTGTAAATTACAAAAAAAGAGGCTGCATTATTTGCAACCTCTTTTGGACGTTTCAGAGCTATAATTATTTCCGGATGACGATCTTCGCCGTTTGAACACCGGCACCGTTTTGTATCTTGATAAAATACATTCCGCTAACCAATGAACTTACATCCAGTTTATTGATATTCTCACCTTCATTTACTGCAATGGTCTTTCTCAATACCACTGCTCCTGTATAATTGGTCACCGTGATATTGGCATTGCCAATCGCGGCAGACTTAAAGGCAAGGTTTGCCATATATCCAACAGGATTAGGGAATACAGAGAATTCATTGGCACCATTAGATGTGAACAGGCCATCTTCGGACCTGGTAGCCGTACCCTTTTGTACTCTCAGCGTATAGCAACTTGTTGCGTGAGATGCGCCGTTATAGCCGTACACCCTTACATAATAAGTACCGGCTGTATAAGTACGGGTAATGGTTTCGCTGCTCGTACCTCCGTTTTGAGAAATAGCCAGTTGCGTAGTACCATTGCTGCTGTACAAACGGATATCATAGTCTTTAGGCAGCGTAGTTAATGTTATCGTTGCAGTACCGCCGGTTGTAATAACAAACCTGTAATAATCATTATCACCGCTTGGGTTTATTAAACCTTTAATATCTGTATTGAAAGGTATTAATGCAGCACCGCCCGATGAGCCGTTTGTACTTACATCATAAGAACCGGGGCAGGTAATTGCTGCTGCAGTTGTGAACTGGCTTTGTGTATAGCCACTTGTTAAACCGCCTGCGCAATTTGTCCTTACTCTCCAGTCATATAAAGAAGATGCAGCAAGGCCCGTAATATTCCTTGATGTTAATGTGGTATTGCTAATGGAATTTATCCAGGTACCTGAGCTTGCTAACTTGTAATCTACGTTATAGCTTGATGCGCCACCTACTGCACCCCAGTTTACTGTTGCGCTGTTACTGGTTATACCCGAAGCACTCAATCCTGACGGCGCATTACATGGTGCAAGCGTAGTGAATTGTGCACTTGTATAATTACCGGTTCCTGCAGCACAGTTTACGCGTACTCTCCAATTGTAAGTTGTGCCTGCTGCTAATCCGCTTAAGCCTGTTGAAGTTGATGTTGTTGCAGTTGCCGCGTTTATCCAGGTTGATGAAGCAGATGTTTTATAATCCACATCATAGCTATTGGCACCGCTAACAGGAGACCAGCTTACAGTAGCGCTGCTTGTAGTTATAGCAGAAGATGCAAGTCCTGTTGGCGCACTGCAAGGCGTTAGCGTGGTAAATTGTGCACTTGTATAATTACCGGATCCGGCAGCACAGTTTACACGTACTCTCCAATCGTAAGTGGTGCTTGCTGCTAAGCCGCTTAAGCCTGTTGAAGTTGATGTTGTTGCTGTTGCCGCATTTATCCAGGTTGATGAAGCAGATGTTTTATAATCTACATCATAACTATCAGCACCGCTGACAGCAGACCAGCTAACAGTAGCACTGCTGGTGGTTATAGCTGAAGCTGTAAGTCCTGTTGCTGCATCACAAGCTGCAATTGTAGAAAACTGTGCACTTACATAATTACCTGTTCCCTCAGCACAGTTTACACGTATTCTCCAATTATAAGTGGTGCTTGCTGTTAAGCCGCTCAGACCTGTTGAAGTTGATGCTATTGCTGTTGCTGCATTTATCCAGGTTGATGAAGCAGATGTTTTATAATCTACATCATAACTGTCAGCCCCGCTAACAGTATTCCAGCTTATAGCAGCGCTGTTGCTGGTTATAGCTGAAGCTGCAAGTCCTGTTGCAGTATTGCAAGGTACAAGCGTGGTAAATTGCGCACTTGTATAATTGCCGGTTCCGGAAGAACAGTTTGCACGTACTCTCCAATCGTAAGTTGTGCTTGCTGTTAAGCCGCTTAAGTTCGTTGAAGTTAATGTTGTTGCTGTTGCTGCATTTATCCAGGTTGATGAGGAAGATGTTTTATAATCTACATCATAGCTATTAGCACCACTAACAGCATTCCAGCTTACAGTGGCAGATGTTGCAGTAATTGATGAAGCAGCTAAGCCTGTTGGATCTGAACAAACTGCTGCAGTAATTGTAAAATTAGCATTTGAAATATCAAAGAAAATATTTCCCACTGCTTCTACTTTTATACGGTTTGTTGTACCGCCTGTAGAAGGAACGGTAATTATTTGAGATCCGTCATTAGGTGTTGAGGCTATTAAAACCGTAGGGAAAGTATTTCCACCGTCAGTAGATAATAAGATCCTTACGTTTGCACAACTGACAGGTGCTGCAGTTGTATTATTTACGTTCCAGGTAACGGTCTGCGTTGAGCCACCCGCCCATGATACATTTGTATTAGGCGCAGTAACTGCAAACGGGCCCGAAGTATTGGAAACTGTCACTGCCAGGTCTGTAAAAGCAGTTTGGCCAATTTTCACACCGGCAACATAAGGACTATTGTCCCTCACAGTTAACCTGAAATTCAATGTTCTTGAAACTGAGCTTAGTGCTTCTATGTTTGCACCTGCATCACCATCGGGCAAAGGAGGCGTTACATTTAAACCTGCAAGTATTGTTGATAATCTTGGAAAAAGCCTTGTTCCGGATGTTGAAGGACTAAATGATAACCAGTTCGGGCCGGTAGTTTTAGTCGGACTTGCAACACTTCCTGATCCCGTTGTGGTTGAATTATCATTTTGCTCCCAGCAATAAGTCAATACATCGCCTGCGTTTGCATCTGTTGCAGAACCGGTGAGTGCAAAAGGCGTACTGATGGGAATGGTATAATTGCTCACTGCGCCAATAACAGGAGCAACGTTATTCGCTGTTATGTTTATACTAACCGGGCAGGTTTTAGTGGCCAGGTTAGCCTGTATCTGTGCGATCGTTGCCTGGTGAAAGATATCAATTGAATGCGGAGCAACGTCCTGTGCGGTGATCCCTGCATATCCCATAATGGTAATACCGGAACCTACTTCCTTATTTACACCGCTACCTTCATTTGACATAGAGAAAGTATGGTTTCCGCCTAACTGATGTCCTACCTCGTGCGCTACATAATCAATATCGAAATTATCTCCCATTGGAATTCCATCTGCAGGAGAAGTGATACCCCTTCCTTTTGAACCATTCACACAAACGCAGCCAATACAGCCGGCATTTCCTCCGCCGCCTGAAGCGCCAAACATATGACCGATATCATAATTGGCTTCACCAACGTTTGCAGTCAGAGCTGATTGTAACTGGTTATTCCAGTTTGACATGGTTGTATAAGGGTCCGTTGAAGGATTATAATAAATAACTGCTGTTGTATTTGCAATAAGATTGAGGTGCAATGCAAGATCCCTTTCATAACATCCGTTACAACGGCTAAGTGTTGCATTAAAGGCTGCTAAAACAAGGCCTACCTGGGCGGAGCTTGTTGCACCAAACCAGTTGGCATATTCACCGTTACAGGATTGTGCAAGGCGCATTGTTTTTAATTGCCCTGTAGAAGTACCTGCTGCATCTATAGTTGGTGGTAATTGTGAATTGATATTATCAGCCAATTTCTTGTCTTCGGTAGTGCAGGTCCATGGCAATTTGCCTTTATCCCTGTGAGAACTGTACACAGAATAAATTTTATGGTCCTGTGAATAGGGTTCAATGAACTCATTTGCCCTATCTGATCTGAACACCATGGTTTGTACTCCCTGAGGAGAAATGCTCAGTTTTAAAGTGGCATTCTTATCTGTGATCCCTTTACCGGAATAAGCCCTGATCTCAGGAAACTGTGCCTGTAAGCCCGGCTCAAAATTGGAAGCTTCATACACTTCAAATTGCTCGATCTGGCCAGCGGCATTTGGTAAAGAAATTATCGTTGAATGTTTGGAAGGCTGGTTGCCAACGATAGAAAATAATTCCTGTCGTAAAGATTCAGTATTTAAATTAAATAGCCTGAACGATGCAGGATAAGTAAGTCTTGCAACAGCTTTATCTGTTACAATATTACTGCGGCTCTCATTATTAACAGACCAGAATTTGTCTTGTGAGAACGCTAAAGTCGTGACTAATGCTAACACTAAGGTTAGTAGTAAAACTTTTTTCATACTATTGGGATTTGATAAATAAAGAGGATACGATAGTAAATGTAAAAGGATTGTTAATCATTTCCAAGAGAATTACTACTCAAAGAATAAGGTTTTTTACTTAGGGATTTTACGAATAAGCAATTAAACCAATATAGGCGGGCTGCCGGATGCTATTCAAGCCCATGCCCAGGTTTTGGTTGTGCTGATACGGTAATGGTAAAAAATAAAAAAAGAATGGCTATATTATTTCATGTTGGCAATAACCTTATTATTTCTAATGATAAAGTGAACCAGCCGGTATTTCTGTTTTTATTCCACCTTCTGTTTGCAGTAAAACTTTTAATTCATTACCACCGCCGCTGTCGAAATAGGTGACCCGTATTTTGTGGAGGCCTTTTTTTAATGCTGCCTTACCGCTTTTCTCCACTGTTCCGTGATCTCCGTCATTATCCACAACCTCTTCATCATCTATAAAAAGCTTGCTCCCATCATCCGATTGGGTATAGAATGTATAAATTCCATCTTTGGTGATCTTAATATACCCTCTGAATTCAAAAGCGAATTTATCCGCACGTTTTTTATTGGCAACCGAAATTGCATCAGCAGTACCTTCCTCGAAAGGATCGCCTGTGAAAGAAGTGTTCATATTTATATTTTTGTCGGGCTGGAAATACCTGTATTTGATGCCCGGGCGAACGACGGCTTCAACAGCCTTTTTCCATTCATAGGTTTTCACTTTCTCTTCCAGTGTTGCGCTTGGTAAAGCATCGGCCTCGTATGCTTTTGCTTTAATGATACTTGTTTTATCAATACGGAATGGCATTTTGTATATGCCGGATCCAGGCCCGGGTTCGGTGCCATCAGTAGTATAACGAATAGTCTGTAAAACACTTCTTGGACTAAAGTGAATGAGGGGCCTGATCGCTCCCTTTTCATAATTTATTTTAATGACCGGTTTAGGAGAAAACTGTCCATAATTTTTGATCTTTACAACATAAGCATAAGGTGCTTTTATTTTATTGGGATCATAATCCGGCAGATCGATGACCACATTATCCCCCTGCTGATGCCATTGCAATTTTTCTTTTGTTAATAAAAAATTAATAGTTGTTTCAGCGGAAGGACTGATGTCTTTCAATACCAGTTTTTTGTCAGACCGATATTTTGGAAAAATTGCATAAAGGGTGTTCGTGGTATTATTATAAGTATAAAAAACTTCTTTTACTGCATAACCGGCGTCAGGATCAACAGTTATTTTTAAAACAGGGTCACTCCCACTTCCTTTGTATTCTCTATTGCCTTCGCTCCACTGGCTGCTTGTTCTCCACCTTGAAGTTCCATAGATAGCTTCACCGTTTATCTTCATCCATTCTCCCATTTGCAAAAGGCGTTCCTGCATGATGGGTGGAATTTTTCCATGTTCATCAGGACCAATGTCCAGCAAAAAATTTCCGCCGCGGCTTACCTTATCTACCAGTTGCAGCACCAATGATTGCGTGGAGTTATAATCCCAGGCGTCTTCTTCCCTGTTATACCCATAGCTGTGGCCCATGCCCCTGCTCTCTTCCCAATAATGATCCTCAAAATCAAGATTTGGTTGGTATTCGGGCGTATAAATGCCGCCGTGTTTAAAACGAAGGCCTTCGCCCCAGCGGTCATTCACCACAATTTTATCTTTGACCGGGCTTTCATTATACAGCCAGGTTAAAAATTCCTGGCTCTTCCATGTTTCGGCAGGTGCTTCCCAATCGCCATCTGTCCAAAAGATATCGGGCTCATAAGTATTGATGAGTTCCTTCATTTGCGGCCACACATGTTCTGTTGCATATTTATTTTTATCGGCCTTCCACAAAGGGTTGAACCATTCATAAAGGGAGTAATACATTCCTGCGTGAACAGAAGTTTTTCGAACGGCTTTAAAAGATCTCCTAACAGGTCCCGCTTGGGACCTACATCAACTGCATTCCATTTAAAACCCCATGTCTTATCTGCTTCTTTGCTGGGCCATAAAGTATGACCCATCATGGTGCTTGGAAGTAAGCACAATATATTTTGCTCCTGACTGCTCAAAAAGCTTTGCCCATTCATCGGGGTTGAACAATTCTGCTTTAAAATCACTCGCAAGGTCATAATAAGTTCGGCTTCCGAATTTTGCTTTATGAAATCTTTGCCTTGCTGTATCAGATGTTTGTAAACCCTGCTGGTACCATTCCGCATAAGTTCCCTTCGGGCTCCATCCCGGAACCGCATAAACTCCCCAGTGAATGAAGATGCCGAACTTGGCATCGGTAAACCATTTCGGTGTAGGCCGCTGGTCAAGCGATTGCCAGTTGGGCTGGTATGTTTGTGAGAAAGAAAAATTTACTATCAAAAAGAGAAAGGGGAGGAAAAATATTTTTTTCATTTCTTTTAATTGATATATTATTCTGTGATCTTAAAAACCCATGCGTGTTTTGCAGGAGGATGGTTGCTGAGTTTTTCAGGAATAATGATACTGATCTTATTATTCCTTTTATCTGTCATTAATGGTTTAGCATATCCAAGTAAGTGAACTTTGGTGGTTGGTTTCTTTTCAAAACTGCTGATCAAAATTGTTGTGGGCATATGCACTTCATTTTCATCAGCCAGGTAAATGGCATAAACGGCATTGTTCTTTTTTGTGAAAACAAATTTTCCTTCCCTATAAGGCTTGATAAATGTTGTTCCATAAATGGCTTCGTCATTTACTTTCATCCATACACCTATTTCTTTTAACCGGTAATAAGATGAATCATCCCATTCCCCGTCGGGCCCGGGCGCCACATTCAACAAAAAATTCCCGCCCTTGCTTACCGCGTTACATAACATATGAATTAAGATATTGGCAGATTTATTTTTTGCATTGGGAACATAAGACCAGGATGAAGACATCGGCATACAACTTTCCCAGGGTATGGGATTGGTTTCACTGGGTATCATTGCTTCCGGGGTAAGATAGTTCTCATATTCACCTGCAACCGTCCGGTCAACGATGAGCATTCCCGGTTGTTTGCTGCGGGCCATTGCCGCGATCTTTGGCATGTCAATATCCTGGTCGTAAGGAATTGTTCTTTGCCAGCTAACCGAACTGTCGATGCTGCTGAAAGGACGTACCCACCCGCCATCCAGCCAGAGAATATCAACCTTACCATAATTGCTCATCAGTTCTTCAAACTGGGTGTAGGTAAAGTCTTTAAAGCGTTTCCATATCTCTGGGTATTTTTTTGTGTCGTATGTAGGGTTCCTGTCTTTGGGTGGAAAATAACTCCACCAGTAATCAGGCGTATGCCAGTCTGGCTTTGAAAAATAAATACCCGGCATCATGCCTTCTTTCCTGAAAGCATCCAGTATCTCTTTCGTTACATCACTTCTTTTATCTTTTGAGAAAGGCGTTTTAGCGCTTGTAATTTTATAGTCCGTTGTCTTTGTATCAAACATGCAAAAGCCATCGTGGTGCTTAGCCATCGCCAGTACATATCGCATACCGGCGTCTTTGGCAGCGGCCGCCCATTTTTCAGGATTGAAATTTACCGGGTTGAAACTGGCCTGCAGGTTTTCATAAGCTTTTTTATATTCGTACCAGTTGCCTGCATAAGGGCCGGTTCTTCTGCACCAGTCCTCATCCTCCGGGCAAAGGCTCCAGCTTTCAACTACGCCCCATTGGCTGTAAGGCCCCCAGGTTATCATCAAACCAAATTTCAGGTCACCCCATTCTTTTAATTTTTGTTGAACAAGGATATCCGTTGGTGGCTTATAATCGAATTTGCTTTGTGCAGTAGTATTAATAAAAGAGAAAAAGAAGAAGAAGAAAAAAAGATGGTATTGCTTATGCTTTGCCATAACAATGTTTACTGCAATATAAAAAGAAAACATAAGCATTACTATTTTAGCCCTGCGCCGTACCTTTGTGCCCTGCAACTTAAAAGAACCTAATAATACTATATGAAATACAGGATAGAAAAAGATACCATGGGCGAGGTAAAAGTCCCTGTGGATGCTTATTACGGTGCACAAACCCAGCGAAGCATCGAGAATTTTAAGATAGCGCAGGACATCAATAAAATGCCCAAAGAGATCATCCGGGCATTTGCTTATTTAAAACATGCTGCTGCCATAACCAACAACGAAGCCGGTGTTTTAACAAAGAAAAAGGCTGACCTGATAGGAAAGGTTTGTAAAGAGATCCTCGATGGCAAATTAGATGATTATTTTCCATTGGTAATTTGGCAAACCGGCAGCGGTACACAAAG
>Ga0193708_1000368_pt1 | contig 10919 bp, 8 predicted proteins | sample H3c1metaG_FD_160570 | JGI IMG/M metagenome (GOLD analysis project Ga0193708, IMG submission 160570) | Soil microbial communities from a riparian zone of the East river system, Colorado, United States - H3c1 | ecosystem: Environmental > Terrestrial > Soil > Riparian zone | place: USA: East River...
GGTCGCGCTGCGCCACACCATCGCCAAGGTCGCACGCAGCCAGGCCCCGGTGCATATCAGCGGCGAATCGGGCACCGGCAAGGAACTGGTCGCGCGCACCATCCATGCCTATGGCTCGCGTTCGGCAGGCCCCTTCATCCCCGTCAACTGCGGCGCGATCCCGACCGAACTGATGGAAAGCGAATTCTTCGGCCATCGCAAGGGCAGCTTCACCGGCGCCCACGCCGACAAGCCCGGCCTGTTCCAGGCGGCCGAAGGCGGCACGCTGTTCCTGGACGAAGTGGCCGAGCTGCCGCTGTCGATGCAGGTCAAGCTGCTGCGCGCGATCCAGGAGAAGACCATCCGCCCGATCGGTGCCTCCGCCGAGGTGTCGGTCGACGTACGCATCCTCTCGGCCACGCACAAGGACCTCAACGCGCTGGTCAACGACGGCCGCTTCCGCCACGACCTGTACTACCGCATCAACGTCATCGAACTGCAGGTGCCGGCGTTGCGCGAACGCGAAGGCGACCTCGCCCTCCTGTCCAAGGCCATCCTCGAGCGCCTGGCCCATGCCATGCACCGGCGCATGCCGAGGCTGTCATCGGAAGCGCGAACCGCACTCGAGGCCTATCCGTTCCCGGGCAACGTGCGCGAGTTGGAAAACATCCTCGAACGCGCGCTGGCCATGGCCGACGACGACGAGATCAGCACCGCCGACCTGCGCCTGCCCATCGTACCGAACGCCCAGGCCGCCGCGGTGGCCGCCGTGTTCACCGGCAGCAACGATCCCAACCCGCGCGATCCGCGCCACATGGATCCGCGCGAGACCGGAAGCAGCGCCCTGCCCTCGTACATCGAGGAAATCGAACGCGCCGCGATCCAGCAGGCGTTGCAGGAAAGCCGCTACAACAAGACCAAGGCGGCGGCCAAGCTGGGAATCACGTTCCGGGCATTACGGTACAAGCTCAAGAAGCTTGGCATCGACTAGTAGGCGGGCCTACGCCCCCGGCGCTTTTTTGGTCCGATCGCCGATTTTCGCCGGCGTCAGCCGCCCCGCAAGAAAACGCAGGTCGAGCCTACGCGCCGGACGCTTCAGTCCAATGGCCGATGTTTGTCGGGTCGGGGTCTACCCCCGACCTACTTGGCCGACGCGCTTCGGCCGATCGCCGATGTTTGCCAACGTCCGGGGGGCAGCCCGACCTGCACACGCAGGCGACGCAAGGGTGCTGTAGCCAAAAGGGTCATCCGGTATAAATTACGCTCACCTTGCAATCGACTCGGGGATAAAAATGACCCGCTGGAAAGCCGCTGCCGTGCACCTAGGCATCAGCGTGCTGTTGATCGGCAGCATCGTCATCGCGATCTTCGTGCTCTGGTTCCCATACGGTTTGTTCCGCGTTGCTGGTCTCAACCAATTGCTGCTGACGATGATCTGCGTCGATGTCGTGGCCGGCCCACTGCTCACCTGCCTGGTCTATAAGGTCGGCAAGCCTTCGCTGAAATTTGATCTTTCGGTGATCGCGTTGCTGCAGGCCGGGTTCCTCGGCTATGCCCTGCACACCGCGTGGATCTCACGGCCGGTTTTCCTGATGTGGGCCTTCGACCACATGAGCCTGGTGTTCGCGAACGAAATCGAACCCGAGGATCTTGCAAAGGGCAAGACCCCGCAGACACGATCGTTATCCTGGACCGGCCCCCGCCTTGTGGCGATGGTGCTGCCCAAGGATTCTGCGGAGAAGTCGAAGATATTCACGGCCATGATCCGCAGTGGTACCAGCGTGGAGCGGTTGCCGATGTATTACGCGACATACCCGTCGGCACGCGCTGCGATCCTGCGCCAGGCACGTACCGTCGCAGCCTGGCAGGCGGCCAAGCAGGGTGCAGGTCCAGGATTGGCAGCGGCCATCGAGTCGACAGGCTTGCCACGGCAACGCGTGCGCGTGGTTCCGATCGAGTCATCTCGCGATGCCTCGGTCATGCTCATTGACGCTGTGACTGCGCAACCACTGCTGGTTGTCGAACCGCCAAAGGCATTGCCAGACGCGGCTGGTGGCCCGGCCGACCAAAAAACGCGCTAGGTCGTCGACGGATTGCCGATATGCTCAGCACCGGCGATCACGGCCGTTTGAAGCATGAACGGGGTGACGCGATGTGTCAGTTTAGGCCTGATGACGCCGCATCGCGTCACTCGGACTCCACGGCTTTGCCAGCGTTTTCGTGACTTCAGCAACACTTCGGCACATCCGCGTTGCGCCCTCTGGAATTGGCACGGCTTGTGCGTATGCTTCCGGTGCACGTGCTGACGCACGGCTGCCAAAGAACCGGTCGACGGCTTCGAGGCACGTGAAGTTTTCCACTCCTAGGGGATACACACCATGAAGATGCAGAAAGGTTTCACCCTGATCGAACTGATGATCGTGGTCGCGATCATCGCCATCCTGGCTGCGATCGCCATCCCGCAGTACCAGGATTATGTCTCGCGCGCCCGCGCTTCCGGTGCAGCGGCTGAACTTGCCGGCTTCCGTACCGCCGTCAGCTCCTGCATTTCCGAGCAGCAGAACGTCACTGATTGCGATGCTGGGTCCTTCGGCGTTCCTGCACTCGCTGGCTTCCCGGCGACCAAGAACGTGACTGCCCTCACCAGCGTCGCCAACGGCGTGATCACGGCGACCACCGGTGCAACCGTCGCCGGCGGCGGCACCAACCTGACCTACATCATCACGCCGGTCCCCAACGATGCTCAGATCACTTGGACCAACTCCGGCACCTCGTGCAACCCGACGCGCGGCTTCAAGCCGGGCCAGGGCGGCTGCCCGTAACGGCAGGCGACTCGCCTCACGCGGGCTTGCCCGCGCGGCGATCGCGAAACGACCCCGGCTCCGGCCGGGGTTTTTTTTGGGGGCGTATGCCGGATGCGTTTTGCCGGAGTACGCAAGGAACATAGCGGCAATAGCAACAGGGGGTTGCACCATGCGTGTTCAGCGCGGCTTTACGCTGATCGAACTGATGATCGTGGTCGCCATCATCGCGATCCTGGCGGCGATCGCCATCCCGCAATACCAGGACTTCGTGTCGCGCACGCGCGCGTCCGGGGCCATGACCGAACTGGGCGGCTATCGCCACGCCGTGTCCGAATGCATCAGTCTGCTGTCCACAGCTACGGGGTGTTCGGCGGGAAGCAACGGCATCCCGCCGGTGCTGACGGCGTTCAGCCGCAACGTCACCGCGATGGCCAGCGTCACCGACGGCGTGATCACTGCGACCTCGGGGGCGACCGACGGCAGCGGCGGCACCAACCTGACCATCATCGACACGCCCAGCGCCGCCAACCCGGCATTGATCACCTGGACCAACAACGGGACGATCTGCCATCACACACGCGGGCTGCGGTCGGGCCAGGGCGATTGTCCGTAACGCCCGCTCCCGGCATGCGGATTCGGGTGCGCATCGCGACCCGCGTCTCATCCTGCAGTTTTGCCGGGTACTCCGCCCGCGCACTTTTGCAGTAGAGTCGGAACTGCTTGGGGGAGGTATCTGATATGAATGCGGTTCCGGCAGCCAATCTGATCGGCATCACCGGCATTGCCCGGCGCCTGGTGCTGGATGGCGCCCTGGATGAAGGCAGTGCCCGGCAGGCGCTCGAGGCGGCGACGCGCGAGCGGAAGCCGATCTCCAACTACCTGCGCGAGAACCGCCTGGTCACCTCGGCACAGATGGCGGCCGCGAACTCGATCGAGTTCGGCATGCCGGTTTTCGACCCGTCGACGATGGATGGGACGCAAAGCGGCATCAAGCTGGTGAAAGACGAATTGCTGGCCAAGCATGGCGTGCTGCCGCTGTTCAAGCGCGGCGGCAAGCTGTTCGTCGGCCTGGCCGATCCCACCAACACGCATGCGCTCGACGAGATCAAGTTCCATACCAATCTCGCAGTCGAGCCGATCCTGGTCGACGAGGACAGCATCCGTCGCACCATCGAGCGCTGGCTCGAAACCAGCGACACGCTGGGCGACATGGGCGACACCGAAGGCCTTGACAGCCTCGACATCAGCGGCGGCGACGATGAGATCGGCAGCGACAGCGGCATCGACAGCAAGGGCGACGACACGCCGGTCGTCAAGTTCATCAACAAGGTGCTGATCGATGCGATCAAGAAGGGCGCGTCGGACATCCACTTCGAACCCTACGAGACCGACTATCGCGTGCGCCTGCGCATCGACGGGTTGCTCAAGCAGGTCGCCAAGATGCCGGTCAAGCTCAACCAGCGCATCACCGCGCGCCTGAAGGTCATGGCGCAACTCGACATCGCCGAGAAGCGCGTGCCGCAGGACGGGCGCATCAAGCTCAACCTCAGCAAGACCAAGCAGATCGACTTCCGCATGAGCACCCTGCCGACCTTGTTCGGCGAAAAGGTCGTGCTGCGCATCCTCGATGCCAGCGCCGCCAGGCTCGGCATCGAGAAGTTGGGTTACGAGGCCGACCAGCAGCAGTTGTTCGTCGATGCCGTGCAGAAGCCCTACGGCATGGTACTGGTGACCGGCCCAACCGGCTCGGGCAAGACGGTGTCGCTGTACACCGCGCTCAACATCCTCAATGACGAGCAGCGCAACATCTCCACGGTCGAGGATCCGGTCGAAATTCGCGTGCCCGGGATCAACCAGGTTCAGATGAACCTCAAGCGCGGCATGACCTTTGCCGCTGCGCTGCGCAGCTTCTTGCGCCAGGATCCGGACGTGATCATGGTCGGCGAAATCCGCGACCTGGAGACCGCCGAGATCGCGATCAAGGCCGCGCAGACCGGCCATATGGTGCTGTCGACGCTGCACACCAATGACGCGCCGCAAACCATCGCCCGCCTCATGAACATGGGCGTGGCGCCGTACAACATCACCTCGTCGGTGACGTTGGTCATCGCACAGCGTCTCGCACGGCGCCTGCACGACTGCAAACGCGAGATGCAGCTGCCCGACCATGCCTTGCTCGCGGAAGGCTTCTCGGCGGACGAAGTGCACGCAGGCATCAAAATCTACGAAGCAGTCGGCTGCGCCGACTGCACGGAAGGCTACAAAGGTCGTACCGGCATTTATCAGGTCATGCCGATGAGCGAAGAAATCCAAGCGATCATCCTGCAGGGCGGCAACGCCATGCAGATTGCCGAAGCCGCACAGAAAGCAGGCGTGCGCGACCTGCGCCAGTCCGCGTTGCTCAAGGCCCGCAACGGCCTGACCAGCCTTGCCGAAATCAACCGCGTCACGAAGGACTAACGCCCATGGCCGTCTCCCGTACCGTCGCCAAATCCGCCACCAAGGCCGCCGCAACGAAACGCGCCGGCGTCACGCTCGGCACGTTTGTCTGGGAAGGGACCGACAAGCGCGGCACCAAGATGAAGGGCGAGCAGCAGTCCAAGAACGTCAACATGCTGCGCGCCGAACTGCGCCGCCAGGGCATCAACCCCACCGTGGTCAAGGCGAAGCCGAAACCTTTGTTCGGCAATGCGGGCAAGGCGGTTTCCCCGCAGGACATCGCGGTGTTCAGCCGCCAGATCGCGACGATGATCAAGTCGGGCGTGCCAGTCGTGCAGGCGCTGGAGATCATTGGCAGTGGCCACAAGAATCCGCGCATGCGCAAACTGGTCGACAGCGTGCGCAGCGACGTCGAAAACGGGTCCTCGATCTACGAGGCGATGAGCAAGCATCCAGTCCAGTTCGACGAGTTGTACCGCAACTTGGTCAAGGCCGGCGAATCGGCTGGTGTGCTGGAGACCGTGCTCGACACCATCGCCACCTACAAGGAAAACACCGAGGCGCTGAAGGCTAAGATCAAGAAGGCGCTGTTCTACCCGGCCATGGTCATTGCCGTGGCGATCCTGGTCAGCGGCATTCTGCTGGTATTCGTGGTGCCGCAATTCGAGGAAGTCTTCCGCGGGTTTGGCGCCGATCTGCCCGCGTTCACCCAGATCATCGTCAACGCCTCGCGCTTCGTAGTCAGCTGGTGGTACCTGATGCTGGGTGCGGCGATCGCCGCCGGCGTGGCAGGTGTCTACTTCTTCAAGCGGTCGCCCGCCTTCCAGCACCTGGTGGACCGGATCGTTCTCAAGATTCCGATCATCGGCCAGATCATCCACAACTCTGCGATCGCACGTTTCTCTCGCACGCTGGCGACCACGTTCAAGGCCGGCGTGCCGCTGGTCGAGGCGCTCGACACCGTGGCCGGCGCCACCGGCAACACCGTGTACGAAAAGGCCGTCCATCGCATCAAGGATGATGTCTCGGTCGGCTACCAGGTCAACATGGCGATGAAGCAGGTCAACCTGTTCCCGCACATGGTGGTGCAGATGACCGCGATCGGCGAAGAAGCCGGTGCGCTCGATACCATGTTGTTCAAGGTGGCGGAGTTCTACGAACAGGAAGTCAACAATGCGGTCGACGCACTGTCGAGCCTGATCGAGCCGATGATCATGGTGTTCATCGGCGTGGTCGTGGGTGGCATGGTCGTCGGCATGTACCTGCCGATCTTCAAGCTCGCCGCGGTCGTCGGCTAAGCAATCGATGGCATTCCTGGACCAAAACCCCGGCCTCGGCTACCCCGCCGCGGCCGGACTGGGACTGCTGCTGGGCAGCTTCCTCAACGTGGTCATCCTGCGACTGCCGCGCCGGCTGGAATGGGAATGGAAGCGCGACAGCCGCGAGATCCTCGGCGAGCCCGATCTTTACGATCCGCCGCCGCCGGGCATCGTGGTCGAGCGCTCGCATTGCCCGCATTGCCAGCACCAGTTGTCGTGGTACGAGAACATCCCGGTATTCAGCTGGTTGGTGCTGCGTGGCAAGTGTCGCCACTGCAAGGCGCCGATCTCGGCGCAATACCCGCTGGTCGAACTGCTGACCATGGCGCTGGTGGTGTGTTGCGTGTGGCGCTTCGGCTTCGGCTGGCAGGGCTTCGGCGCGATCGTGCTGACCTGTTTCCTGATCGCGCTGGCGGGCATCGACGTGCGCACGCAACTGCTGCCCGACCAGCTCACGCTGCCGTTGCTTTGGCTGGGCATCATCGCAGCGATCGAGAACCTCTATCTCGGGCCGAAGGCGGCGCTGCTTGGCGTGATCGCCGGCTACGTGGTGCTGTGGTCGGTGTGGTGGGTGTTCAAGCAACTCACCGGCAAGGAAGGCATGGGCCATGGCGACTTCAAGCTGCTCGCCGCGCTCGGCGCCTGGGTCGGGCTCGACGGCATCCTGCCGACGGTGCTGCTGTCGTCGCTGGTCGGGGCGATCGTCGGTTCGATCTGGCTGGCTGCGAAAGGCCGCGATCGCGCAACGCCTATTCCGTTCGGGCCGTATCTGGCCATCGCCGGCTGGATCGTATTCTTCTGGGGCAAATCGCTGATCGATACCTACATGCGGGTATCAGGACTGCAGTAGCGCGACCTGCTTGCCCTCACCCCAGCCCTCTCCCGCAGGCGGGAGAGGGAGCGGAAACGCGAAGCGGAAGCGCGAAGCTTTACTTCTCCCGCCTGCGGGAGAAGTCGGCGCGCAGCGCCGGATGAGGGCGCTCTTCGGGCCGCGACCAGAATCCCGCGACCTGCTTGCCCTCACCCAGCCCTCTCCCGCAAGCGGGAGAGGGAGCAGAAGCGCGAAGCGGGAGCGGCAGAGGGAGCGGAATTGCGAAGCACGCGTGCGCATCCCGTCGAGGCGTCATCGACCTGGCTGACTTCCCGCGCACCGTCGCCATGCGGTACAAGGCAGGCATGAGCACTCCCTACGTGATTGCACTGACCGGCGGCGTGGCCTCGGGCAAGACTTCGGTCGCGAGCTGCTTCGAGCGTCTGGGCGTGGTCGTGGCCGATGCGGATCTTGCGGCGCGCGAAGCCGTGGCATCCGGTTCGGAAGGGTTGGCGGAGGTCGTCACGGCCTTCGGTGCCGGCATGCTGGACGAATCAGGACACCTGGATCGCGCCGCGATGCGGCGCCTCGTGTTCGCCGATGCCGACGCACGCAGGCGCCTGGAAGCGATCGTGCATCCACGCGTGCGCGCCCTGCTGCAGGCTGCGTGCGCGGCCGCTGCCGGCGCCTATGCCATCGCCGCGATCCCGTTGCTGGCCGAAGGTGGCGGCCGTGACGCTTATCCGTGGCTGGATCGCATCCTCGTCGTCGACGTGCCGGTCGAGTTGCAACGCGAGCGATTGCTGCACCGCGACGGCATCGATGCCGCACTCGCCGACCGCATGATCGATGCACAGGCAACGCGGCAGCAGCGACTCGCGATGGCCGACGACGTCGTCGTCAACGATGCCAGCCTCGAAGCGCTGGCGACGCACGCCGACGCCCTGCACGCGCTCTACCTCCGCCTGGCCGCGTCAGCCGATCGGTAGCGGCCACAGACTGCGGATGGCGGCGATGCCCTGTGCGCCGTGGCGGCGCGCTTCGCCGATATCGGCAGGCGCCATGCCGCCGATGGCGTAAAGCGGTAGCGATGTCGCTTCACGCAATCGCGAGAAGCGAGTCCAGCCGATGCCGCTGGCCTGCGGATGCGTGGGCGTGGCGCGTACCGGCCCGAGGACCGCGAAATCGCAGCCCAGGCGCTCGGCGGCCAGCAATTCGGCCTCGTCATGGCACGAGGCCGACAGCGCGACCTTGTCGCCCACCGGGCGCGCGTCGTGCTCACGCAGCTGCGCAGCGGGCAGGTGCAGGCCGATGCCGAATTCGCGCGCGAGGGCGCGGTCGCCGTTGACGATGATCTCGGCATGGGCCGCTTCGCCGCGCAGCACTGCAGCAGCGACCAGCCTGTGGCGCCGTTCGCGATCGACGCCGTGCAGGCGTAACTGCAGGCGGACGATGCCGGCGTCGAGCGCGCGATCGAGCCCCTTCAGCCACGCGTCGTCGCCGTCGCCGGGCGCGGGCGTGATCAGATAGCGGTCGGGCTGGCGCAGTGCGGCGACCACCGGGCGATCGGCGGGCGGCATCGCATAGCTGGCGAGCTTGTCCGGCGGCACCCAGGCCAGCGCCTGGCCGTCGAGCCCCTTGGGCGTGCCGCGGTAGGACGTGATCCGACGCACATCCAGCCGCAGGCGCTTGTGCGGATAGGCCTGCGGCACGGCGATCAGCGGCGCGCCGACGTTGGCCTCGATACCGAGTTCCTCATGCAGTTCACGCGCGAGCGCCGCTTCGGGCGACTCGCCCGGTTCGCGCTTGCCGCCGGGGAATTCCCACAGCCCGGCCAAGTCGCGCCCTTCGGTACGGCGCGCCAGCAGGATGCGATCGCGGGCGTCGCAGATGACGCCCGCGACGACTTCGACAGGGGGGGAATCAGCCACGGTCGACGGCGAAGCTTCCCTCGCCCCGCGACAGCGGGGAGAGGGTGGCGCGCAGCGCCGGGTGAGGGGTGAGGATCGAGGGCGTGGATCGGTCGCGGGCGATTCCAGCCATCCCGCTCCGCTCGCCCCTCATCCGCCTTCGGCACCTTCTCCCCGCTGTGCGGGGAGAAGAAAAATCGGATGCGTTACACCAACTGCCCATGGCAATGCTTGTACTTCTTGCCCGACCCGCAGGGACAAGGATCGTTGCGACCGACCTTGGGCATCGCGGCCGCCTGCGCCAACTGCGGGGCGACGTCCGCCGCTTCTTCGTCGGCACCGTAGCCGCCGGCTTCGGCATGCTGGAACTGCGCCTGCCGCATCTGCGCCTCGACCTGGCGGCGTTCCTCGGCTTCCATCGCCGCGACTTCCTCCTCGTTGCGGATGCGCACGCGCGCCAGCAGGGTCACGACTTCGCGCTTGACCTTGTCCAGCATCTCGCTGAACAGCTCGAACGCTTCCTTCTTGTATTCCTGCTTCGGCTGCTTCTGCGCGTAGCCGCGCAGGTGGATGCCCTGGCGCAGATAGTCCATGCGCGCGAGATGCTCCTTCCAGTTCTGGTCGAGCACGTTGAGCATGATGTGCTTCTCGAGCATGCGCATCGTCTCGGGCCCGACCTGCGCTTCCTTGTCGGCGAAAACACGATCGAGCGTGTCCTGGACATGGCGCGCGATGCCTTCGGCGTCGAGCTCGGACTGCTCCTGCGCCATCTTCACCAATGCCAGCTGCTGGCCGAAGTCCTCGGCGAGCGTCGCCTCCAGGCCCGGCAGGTCCCATTGCTCGTCGATCGAGTTCGGCGGCACGAACCGCTCGACGATATCGGCGACCACGTCGTCGCGGATGCCCTGCACGTTCTCGTGCACGTCCTCGGCTTCGAGCAGTTCGTCGCGCTGGCGGTAGATCACCTTGCGCTGGTCGTTGTTGACGTCGTCGAAGTCGAGCAGGTTTTTGCGGATGTCGAAGTTGTGTGCCTCGACCTTGCGCTGCGCGTTGGCGATCTGCTTGGTCACCAGCGGGCTTTCGATGATGTCGTCTTCCTTCAGGCCCATGCGCGCCATCACGCGCTGCACCCAGTCGGCGGCGAAGATGCGCATCAGGTTGTCTTCGAGCGACAGGAAGAAGCGCGACGAACCCGGGTCGCCCTGGCGTCCGGAACGGCCGCGCAGCTGGTTGTCGATGCGGCGCGATTCGTGCCGTTCAGTGCCGACGATGTGCAGGCCACCGGCGGCCTTGACCTCGTCGTGGCGACGCTGCCAGTCGCGGCGCAGGCGCAGCTTGTCGGCCTCGCTGGCGTCCTCGCCGAGTTCGGCCAGTTCCACTTCCAGCGATCCGCCAAGCACGATGTCGGTGCCGCGGCCGGCCATGTTGGTGGCGATGGTGACGGCCTTGGGACGGCCGGCCTGCGCCACGATCTGCGCTTCGCGCTCGTGCTGCTTGGCGTTGAGCACTTCGTGCGGAATGCCTTCGGCCTTGAGCTGCTCGGACAGCATCTCGGAGACTTCGATCGAGGTGGTGCCGACCAGCGCCGGCTGCCCGCGCGCGTAGCAATCCTTGATCTCGGCCGAGACCGCCCGGTACTTGCCGGCGCGATTGAGGA
>Ga0193708_1000369_pt1 | contig 10884 bp, 10 predicted proteins | sample H3c1metaG_FD_160570 | JGI IMG/M metagenome (GOLD analysis project Ga0193708, IMG submission 160570) | Soil microbial communities from a riparian zone of the East river system, Colorado, United States - H3c1 | ecosystem: Environmental > Terrestrial > Soil > Riparian zone | place: USA: East River...
ATAGCGGGCCACCACCTGCAGGGTTTTATGAATGACCGTTACAAGGCTTATCGGAATTTTTATACCCCATTCTGGACAGAAGGCTGGTCGCTGTACTGGGAATTTATTTTGTGGGACGAAGGTTTCCCCCGCAATGCCGAAGACAGGGTGGGCATGCTGTTCTGGCATATGCACCGCTGTGCAAGAATTATTTTTTCGCTCAGTTATCATATGAATAAATGGACGCCCAACAGTGCATTGATTTTTTAGTTGACCGTGTTGGCCATGAACGTGCCAATGCCGAAGGTGAAGTGCGCCGTTCTTTTACCGGTGGCTACGGGCCATTATACCAAATTGCTTATATGATTGGCGGGCAGCAATTCTATTCATTGAAAAAAGAACTGGTTGACAGTAAAAAAATGACGTACATGCAATTTCATGATGCGATACTGAAAGAGAATAATATGCCGGTGGAAATGGTAAGGGCCATATTAACCAACCAGCCGTTGAAAAGAGATTTTAAAACGGAGTGGAGGTTTTATGATAAATGAGGAATATTTTTTTTATTAGGGATTTTAATTTGGTTCGATGACGGTGTATTCTACGTTTCTAGTCATTAATTCTTTGGTGCCATCCTCTTTAGTAAACTCAATTTTTATCGGCACCTGATATTTACCGGATTTTAGAGGAGTTTTTAATCTATAAATACCTAGCCCGTTCGCATTAACTGCTATACTTATATTGTTGATCGTTATTCTTGGTTGAGCAACTGTTGAGAAAGCTCCTACACCGGCATTTATTTCTATTTCATCTCCACCTTTCACATAGCTACTGCTTAATGATACCAGCGGAGCAAATGAATCATAAATAATTTCAATAATACACATTCGACTATTACAAAAAGTGATAAAATTACTTTCACTGACCTTTATGTTATTCTCAATTTGACTCAACATAGCTCTGGCTGCAATTGCTGGCTTTTTATTAAAAAATGCTTTTTCGAATTCATCCGCATCATTAATGCTCTGATCAAAATATTTGGAAAAGATTATCACATCGTTTTCTAATGCTTTGTTCAATATAGGATCAACAGATAACATCTCCCGCCTGTAGTTTATTAGTTTTTCAAATAATTCTTTACCTTTCCCATGCGACTGAAATACATGGTCAACCACAGTTTCATTTCTCTCAAGGGCATCTTTATCTTCTGGTTTAACCGGGCCAGCTTCACTAACCAGGTCTTCCTTTAATCTTCTAATAAAATTGACCATGCTATCAGAGAGCTCTTTAACTTTCATCGCTTTAGGTTGCCACACTTTCATTGCTTCGCTGGTTTTAGGATCTGCTAGCCTTTCTTCCATTACCCGATATATTATATCATTATTTGATGAAATCACTTTATTTGATTGCTCCAATCCTTCATTTATTGCTTTGAATACAGATAGGTTATTATTTGTATTATCCTTGCAGGAGGAAAAAATAAAAACAAAAGCGATAAAGGTAATTAGCTTGTTCATGACTTTCTTTTTTGTTAATTTGACTCAATAACATTGTATTCGATCTCTTTAGTTATTGATTCTTTGGTGCCATCCGGCTTTAGATATTCCATTTTAACCGATTTTGTGTATTTCCCTGCTTTTGATGGGGTCTTGAATTTGTATATAAGTATCCCATCTTCATCACTAGGCGTAAGTTTACCATCTATTGTAAATTTAGGTTGAGCAGCAACGGAAAAGGCTCCAACACCTGCAGTTATTTCTATATAATCTCCGGCTTTTACATTGTCACTGCTTTGGGCTAGTATTATTTTAAAAGCTTCGTATCCCAACCCACATCCAGGCACAGTTCTACTATAACAAAAACTAATAATTTCTTTTTCGGTATTTCGAATATCATTTTCAAATTTTGCCAGCACAGATAGCGCAGTTGCAGTTGAAACCTGATTGAAAAAGGTCTGGCTAAATCCTCTATGGTCATATTTGGAAGAATCTAAATAATCATAATTATCTTCTAACTCTTCTGAAAAGACTCTGCTCAAACCAGGTTCAATATTTTTAATTGAATCAATAAAGTTTCTTAGTCTTTGATACAATTCCTTTCCTTTATTTTGCTGGAAAAAGATTTTTCTTACTGCTTTAGTATTATCCGATTCAAATGCAGCAGCCTTATCACTGATCTGATAACCACTTTCTTCTATTAATTGTGATTTCACTTTGTTAATATACTCAATCATTGAGGAAGCTAATTCTGAAATTCTTAATGCACGAGGTTGCCAAATTGCTACTTGTGCAGCAGATTTAGGATCATTCAGTTTTTCAACTAATTGCCTATGAAAATCTGCACTGATCTTACTTATAGTCACACTCGACCTTTCTAAGCCATTGGTAGTAGCTTTAAAAACAGCCAAATCACTTTTTGAATCATTTGAACAGGAAGAAAAAAATATAAGAATTGCTGAAATAAAAATTAGGTATCGCATATAGTTTTCTTTCCAGTAAGATAAAAAGAAAACCCTTTTATAAAAGTTAATGTTTACTATACCAACTCGATTACGGTGATCTCCGCCAATACCCCAACCCTGCCGGGATAACCAAGAAAACCATAGCCGGGATTTACATACAGTTTCTGTTTGCCATCTTCATACAAACCATGCCATTGCTTATACATGTATTGCACCGGGCTCCATTTAAAGCCGGGTATTTCCACACCAAACTGCATACCATGTGTATGGCCGCTAAGCATCAGGTCAACATCGGGATATGTTGTTCTTACCTGTCCATCCCAATGGCTGGGGTCGTGGCTCATCAATATTTTAAAAGGATAATTTTCCGTACCTGCATGGGCAAGGTCCATCTTTCCGTATTTTGCAAAATTTGCTTTGTTGCTCCAGTTCTCAACACCCAGCAATGCAATGGATGCTCCGTCTTTTTCCAGCGCCACATGCTCGTTCAGCAGCAAACGCCAGCCCAGTTCAGCATGAACTTCTTTTAACCTTTGCAGGTTCTTTGTCTTTGCAATTGCTTTATCACCGGTTGGGTTATGCCCAAAAAAATAATCACCATAGTCATGATTACCAAATATACTGTACACCCCCATCGGTGCTTTTAACTGGCTGAACACATCCATATAATCATCCATTTCAAGTGCCCGGTCATTCACCAGGTCGCCGGTGAATAAAATAATATCCGGTTTTTCTTTCAGTATCTTTTCAACCCCGTGCAATACTGCTTTTTTATTGGTGAAACTGCCGCTGTGTATATCGCTGATGTGGGCGATCTTTAATCCTTTAAATGCAGCGGGTAAATTATTATAAGAAAGCTGTATTCTTTTTACATTGTAGTTGTATTTATTGCTGAAACCATAGACAAAGCTTCCAAATAAAGTACCGCCTGCAGCCAGTCCCAGCCAGCTTAAGAATGCAGAGCGGCTGATGCCTTCACCTGCTGCGACAGTGGCAGTTGTGGTCTTAGCCGCAAATAATTTCGTAAATATCCATTGTATCAATCTCCTTACATCATCAATAAATAAGAATATGATTATGATGAATTTCGACAGGAACAATCCAATGGCTGTTGCAAATAAATAGGTCCTGAATTTCTTACCTAAAAAATTATGATCAGTGAACATGAAGATCAAAAAGGTAATAATTACCAAGGCAGATAAACTCCAGTACACCGTATAGATGATGGTCCTTGTTTTTGGAGACGCAGAAAGGCTTATCCTTTTTATGGCCTGGAAAATATAAGTATCCATTAAGGCCGAAATGGCAATGATAAAAAGGGCTCCTAATGGTGTACGCATGAAAGAAGTTTTGGGTTATGAGTTTTGAGTTTTGGGTTGCAGGGCACCCCAACTTATAAATTCATCAAGTTGATGGTCAATGGCTTTTAATGTATAGTCATCAATAATTTTTCCATCGCTGCCAACCACACTGTTCACCACCGAAATGGGAAGTTTATTGGGATGCACCGTGATCTTTAAATAATTCAGCACATCAGCCAGGTGATCCATCCCCCGCAAATTTCCCGCCCTGCCGGTTGCCACACCGGTAAGCAAAGCTTTTTTATGGAACCATATCTCATGAGAACGGCTGTTATCGAAAAGCATTTTCAACACGCCGGGGAAACTGCCATTGTATTCAGGTGAAATAATGATGAAATGAGAGGTAGGGATCAGGATCTCATTTTCAATGCTTTCAAATCCGGCATTATATTTAAATACATCCACATCTTCAAGTGATAAGATCCCCGCTTCCAGCCCCTTTTCCTGCAAAATAAACTGGTACGCTGCGGCTATTTTGTAGGTATTGCTATATTTCCGGTTCGTACCCGATATTATGGTGATCATAGTTCCTGCTTTCTGTTTAGCACTTATTTTTCCAATATTACAATTAAGATGCTTCTTTGTTGTCCATTTTTATGCCGAATGGTTAAATTTGCCATCCTGACAGCAATTTGACAGCAAACCTGCCTGCCGGCAGGCAGGTCAACCCGTTTTCCATAAAGACGGTTGGGATGGGAAAATGTTTTACCGGGCGAAACCGGGATGCGGGACACGCAATAAAAATGGGAATTGAGGTACATTACAATACCTTTGGCGGAAATAAATAAGGTTGGCCGATGTTCGTTGTTCGTTGGCCGGAAAAGAACCCACGAACAACGAACAACCATCAACGATCAACGATACTATGGCTAAAATAATAGGAGTAGCAAATCAAAAAGGCGGGGTAGACAACTACAGCAATTAACCTGGCTGCAAGTTTAGCGGTGCTGGAATTTAAAACATTGCTGGTAGATGCAGACCCGCAGGCCAACAGTACTACAGGTACGGGTTTCGATCTGCATAATATTACCCGAAGTTTGTACGACTGTATGGTGAACGATGCGGCTGCCAAAGACATGATCTTAAAGTCTGATATCCCTTACCTGGATGTTTTACCATCGCATATTGACCTGGTGGGTGCCGAAATTGAAATGATCAACTACCCCAACCGGGAAATGGTACTGAAGAAAATATTGGAACCCATCAGGAATGATTATGATTTTATCATCATCGACTGTTCTCCATCACTGGGATTGATAACCGTGAATGCTTTAACTGCCGCCGACAGCGTGGTGGTGCCGGTACAAACTGAATTCTTTGCACTGGAAGGATTAGGCAAATTATTAAATACTATTAAAATTGTTCAAAACAGGTTGAATACCGAATTGAAAATTGAAGGTATCTTAATGACCATGTATGATGGCCGCCTGCGCCTTTGTAACCAGGTGGTAAGCGAGGTCCGCCGCCATTTTGAAGATATCGTTTTCAACAGCATCATTCACCGCAATACCAGGCTGAGTGAAGCGCCAAGTTTTGGTAAGCCTGTTATATTATATGATGCTGATAGTAAGGGTGCGATCAATTATCTCAACCTGGCCAAAGAAATTTTGCAGAAGAACAATATGACCAAAATAAAACAAGCAGATAGAATACTTGAATAGAAAGTTTTGGGTTTTGAGTTTGGAGTTTTGAGTTTCTCAAAACATCAACCTCTTTTAATAGCCGCTGTTAACCCCAAACACAAAACACGAAACACAAAACAATAAACATGTCGCAGCCGAATAAAAAAGACGCTTTAGGAAAAGGGATCAGGAGTTTATTACAGAATATTGATGCTGATCTGAAGAACACCGCCGGAAATTTAAGACCCGAAGTTGTTGAACAGGCTTCCACATCCATGCGAATTGCATTGGAGCAGATAGAAGTAAACCCAAAACAACCACGACATGATTTTGATGAAACTGACCTGAATGAACTGGCGGCTTCAATCAAAATGCACGATATCATTCAGCCGCTTACAGTAACCAAATTACCCAATGGCAAATACAGGCTGATCGCCGGTGAACGCCGTTTCAGGGCTGCAAAGATCGCAGGCATAAAAGATGTACCGGTTTATGTAAGACAGGCAAATGATACCCAGTTGCTGGAGTTATCGCTTTTGGAGAATTTACAAAGAAAGGACCTGAATGCGATTGAGATCTCTTTAAGTTATAAGCGCCTGATGGATGAACTGGAATATACACAGGAACAGGTTGCCGAAAGAATGGGTAAGGAAAGAAGTACCGTAGCCAATTATATCCGCCTGCTGAAATTACCGCCGGATATACAGGTGGCTGTTCGTACCGGTGTTATCAGTATGGGCCATGCCCGGGCATTAATTAATGTTGATGTGGTTGATAAACAATTGTACATTTTCAACGAAATAAAAAAGCATGGCCTATCGGTGAGGCAGACAGAAGCACTGGTTAGAAAACTATACACATCGGCTGTTAAAGTTGCTGTAAAACAAACGCTGCCGTCCAATTTTGAATACTACTCTGTAGAGGAACTGAATGCGCTGCTGGATAAATTTAATATCAATGTATCTTAATGCTTAAAGTTTTTACCATTTTCCTTTTTATCATTTCGCTTTTTGTATGCAATGATAGTTTTGCACAGAAAAAAGCTGATTCGCTTAAGATCAGCACCAAAAAATATAGCAGTGGTATATTTTCAAGAACTGATACTTCTATGCCTTACAGTCCACGCAGGGCCACATACCGCTCGGCCATTATCCCGGGCTGGGGACAGGCAACCAACAAAAAATACTGGAAGATACCTATAGTGTATGCTGCCCTGGGTGTTACCACTTATATTTTCTTCCATAATGTAAAGCAGTACAGAGAAGCCAAAAATGCATACCTCAATGCCAGTGATGGTAACCCCGCTAACGATTCGCTCATTCCCCAACCCTATTTTACGATCAAAGATCAGCCCGAACGCATCAGAACATTCAGGAACCAGGTAAGGCAAAATGTTGATTATTCAGTTCTGTTCTTTATCCTTTTTTGGGGGTTGAATGTAGTTGATGCCACAGTTGATGCCCACCTTAAAACATTTGATGTGAGCGATGACCTGAGTTTGCAGATCAGGCCGGGCTATAGCCCGCTTGCCAATACAAACGGTATAAGTCTTGTGCTAAACATCGGAAAAAATCATCCAAAATAATTACCTTCATTTACTAATATAAATTACATTTTACGTAATGGATAACACAGATAATTCCCCAATCCTGAGCGGAGTCGAAGGAAGGGGGTTAGGGGGTATGAAAATTGCATTAATCGGCTATGGTAAAATGGGTAAGACCATTGAAGGAATTGCATTGCAAAGGGGCCATCATGCAGATCTGAAAATTGACATTGACAGCATGGCAAGTTTCACCAAAGAAAATCTGCAGCAATGCGATGTAGCCATTGAATTTACCGGGCCGCACAGTGCCAAAGAAAATATCCTGAAATGTATGGAGGCAGGTATCCCGATAGTAAGCGGCAGTACGGGCTGGCTTGAAGACCTGGCAGAAGTAGAAAATTTCTGCAAAGAAAAGAACGGCACTTTCTTATACGCCAGTAATTTCAGCGTGGGTGTAAATATCTTTTTTGAAGTAAATAAAAAACTGGCGCAGCTGATGAAAGCGCATGAAGATTATGCCATCAGCCTGGAGGAAATTCACCATACACAAAAAAAGGATGCCCCCAGCGGCACGGCCATAACTTTGGCTGAACAGATCTTAGCTGAAGTTCCCCGCAAAAAGAAATGGGTGAATGATGGATCAACAGATGCAGAAGAACTGGTTATTATCAGCAAGCGTGAAGATCCTGCACCGGGCACACATAGTATCAAATACAGTTCGGCCATTGACGATATCGAGATCATACATACCGCACACAGCCGCGAGGGATTTGCACTGGGGGCGGTTTTAGCCGCAGAATATATCTGCAATAAAAAAGGGATCTTCAGCATGAAAGACGTTTTAAATATTACCTGATTATGATGAGATCCATTTTATTTTTATTCCTTTTCAGTTTTTGCCTGGCCGGTAAAGCCCAGGTAAAAAAAATGGATTCTTTGTATTACCAGCTTGCCTCAATTACCGATGTAAAACAAAAAGTAAATACCGGCAACCTGATCGCTTCTGAAATAAGAAGTACCAATGCCGATAGTGCCATTGCCATGGCACAAAAAATGCTGATCCTTGCTGAAAAAGAAAGTTATGAATTCGGAATAGGTACATCTTATGTATGCCTGTCTCTTGCCAACGGAACGAAGTCGCGGTATGAACTTGCTCATGAATATGCTCAAAGAGGCATGGCCATTGCCGAAAAATTAAACAATGATTCACTGAAGGCATATTGCTTATTATCTATCGGGTCTTATAATTACAATATAGCAAACTATGATGTTGCCATTGAAAACGCATTAACTGCATTAAAACTTTTTGAAAAAAAGTCTGACGTCACCGGCATTTTAAAAACAAAGGTTTTTTTATCGCAGATCTACCAGACAAAGAATGACCTGCCAAAAGCAGAAAATATCTTACAGGAAACCCTTACCCTGTTTCCACAGATCAATGATGCCAAAATAAAAATAAACACATTGCATACACTGGCCAATGTGTATGGCATGGAAGGGAAATATGAAGAAGCCCTGGCACTGGACAGCATCGGGCTTAAATTATGTGAAACAGAAAATGCCTATTTCCTGAAATCAATGCTCTACGATAATATGGCCAACTGCTATATGTACAGCAACCGGTATGAGGAAGCAAAGAAATATTTTTTGTTATGCCTGGAAATAGATTCGTCTTTTGATAATAATAAGCAGATGTCGGATACCTATCTCAATCTTGGTAACCTGATGTTGATGCAAAAAAAATATACTGAGGCAAAGAATTACCTGGATCATTCTATTATGCTGTCCGACAGTACAGGATATAAACAGGGCACATACAGTGCATACCTGATATTAAGCGACCTGTACAAGGCAACCAACCAGCATGAAAAAGCCCTGGAAGCATTGCAAAAAGCCTATTCCATAAAGAACAAGATCATTAATGAGAATACGGAAAGCAAAATTGTTGAACTGGAAACAGTTTATCAAACAGAAAAAAAAGAGCAACAGTTAAAACTGCAAAAAGCTGAGCTCACGAAGAAGAACTATCTCCTTTGGGGATTAACAGGCGGCATTGCACTGTTGATCCTGGCAGGTGCCAGTTTTTACAGGAAGCGACAGATACAAAACAGGATGAACTTACAGGCAGAAGTGATGAAGCAGCAGGACATCGCCACCAAAGCCATCATCAATGCAGAGGAAAATGAACGTAAACGCATTGCAGCCGACCTGCATGATGGCGTAGGACAAATGATGAGTGCCGCCAAGATGAATTTATCGGCTTTTGAAAATGAGATCCCGTTCAAAGATGAAGCGCAAAAATTAACTTTTGAAAAACTGATCAGCCTGGTAGATGAAAGTTGCAGGGAGATAAGAAGTGTGAGCCACCAGATGATGCCGAATGCTTTATTAAAAAGCGGGTTGACAAGCGCTGTCAGAGAATTTTTAGATAAGATCGATAACCGGATCATCAAAATAAACCTGCACGCCGAAGGCTTAAACGAACGGCTTGACAGTAATATAGAAACCCTTTTATACCGGGTGATACAGGAATGTGTGAATAATGTGATCAAACATTCGGGAGCCAATAACCTGGACATATCTTTGATAAAAGATGCCGATGGCATTTCGGCCACGGTAGAAGATAATGGCCGGGGATTTGATACAACGGACAAGCAAAAATTTGAAGGGATCGGTTTAAAGAATATCAGTTCAAGGGTTGCTTTCTTAAAAGGCACAGTTGATTTTGACAGTTCGCCGGGAAAGGGAACACTGGTTGCTATTCATGTACCTGTTAATAAGGAAACTGCTTTTTAAAAAGAAAAAAAGTGAGTACCGTGGCATTTATTTAGCTATTTGTATATATTTGGAGGGATCTATTAGTTTCACTGATCCTGTCGGCATTTGGTTTTGGCGGCAGTTCGATCAAGGAAGAACAAACTACTTCAAGTGCGTTCTATCACAGTTAAAAAACAAAAAAAGCTGCCGGTGGCAGCTTTTTTAAAATCTCAGTATTTTGGCAAATACTTCTTCCCTCAGCGTTTGTGTAATAACTAAAAATGAAAGCAGGTTTATTGAAACCTGTCTTAGTTCTGTACAAAAAATAGCTGCTGAAATAATAGTTGTGGATTCCGGTTCAACCGATGATACGCTTGAAATAGCCCGTAAATATAATGCCCGTATATTCAACATTGAATGGCGTGATGATTATGCTTTTGCACGTAATGCTGCTATCAGCAAATGTACCGGTGACTGGATATTTTTTTTAGATACAGATGAATACCTGGAAAATCCTGGAAACCTGGCCAGGGCCATACATACAACAAAAGATAAAAATATTGGCGGCTTGCTGATGGAAAGAACAGATAAATACCGGCATAAAGATAACGGGCTTATTATTCATTACCCGGTAGGCATGGTAAGATTATTCAGGAATCATTTATCATTTGAGTATGTTGGGGCTGTACATGAACAGATCAATACTTCTATCACTGATAAAGGGTATAAGATAAAAATACTGAAAGATGCGCTGATCATACACCAGGTATATATGTCGGATGATGCATTTTTAGAATCCAAGCAGCGGCGCTACCTGTCAATGATAGAAACCGAATTAACAAAAGACAGTTTAAATTTCTGGATGCAATATCAAAAAGCAAAAACCCTCTGGTTCCTCGATGAAAAAGAAACAGCAAAAAAGATCTTTTCAAACATTGCCAACGATACCAGCTGCCCGTTGATCATACGATGCTCAGGGTATTGCAATGCAGCTGTTCTGTTAATGGAAGAAGGCAAATTTGAAGAAGCGCTTGCGGCGGTAGACAAAAGTTTAAAGCTCAATCCGAAACAGTCGCTGGGTATGATGATCCGGGGAAACATTCTCTATCAAAAGAACGACTTCAGGAAAAGTATCAGTGCCTTTGCAAAAGTAAAAAC
>Ga0193708_1000370_pt1 | contig 10837 bp, 6 predicted proteins | sample H3c1metaG_FD_160570 | JGI IMG/M metagenome (GOLD analysis project Ga0193708, IMG submission 160570) | Soil microbial communities from a riparian zone of the East river system, Colorado, United States - H3c1 | ecosystem: Environmental > Terrestrial > Soil > Riparian zone | place: USA: East River...
TTGTATAGATCTTGTATGCCCCGATCTGCTGGAACCAGCTATACCTTAATCCCAAATGAACCTTTATCTTTTCATTGATCTCCCAGTCATCCTGCAAATAAAGTGCGGCTTCGTGGCCGAATTTGACCTGTGCATTATTGGGCTTGAAAACAGTGGAATCCTGTTTGCCGCTTATAACAGAAGGTGTGAATTTGTGGTAGGTGTAAATGCCGCCGAACTTTAGTTTATGGCCGGTATAAGGATAAAGGTCAAAATCCTGCTTTAAACTAAGGTCTCTTATACCGGAAGCCAGTTTTAATTCAAAATTATTCTGCGCCGCATTGAAAGTAAAATTGTAATTATTAAAGACCGCGGTCGTATTACCGAATAACCGGTTATTGAATACATGATTCCATCTTAATGTACCTGTTGCATTTCCCCAGGGGATATTTATTTTTAAGCTTTGCTTGCCATTGGCAAAATCAAAAACGTCGCGGCCAAAATAGCCACTCAGGTAAAGCCTGTCCTTTTCAGAGAATTTATAATTCACTTTCGCATTAAGGTCGTAAAAGTAATATCCGCTGCCATTGAACTGGCTTGTTTTTTTTATAAAAGGCTTGGTGATCGCATCTATATAAGTTCGCCGGCCGGAGATGATGAACGATGATTTATTTTTTACAATGGGGCCCTGTATCGAAAGGCGTGATGCAATAACTCCAAGTCCACCATCCACCTGGAATTTCTGGTTATTACCTTCCTTCATCGAAACATCAAGCACGCTGGATAAGCGTCCGCCATACTGTGCAGGCATGCCGCCCTTTATGAGCGAAACATTTTTTATTGCATCTGCATTAAAAATGGAGAAAAATCCAAAGAGGTGGCCGGTATTGTAAACCGGTGCATCATCCAGCAATATCAGGTTCTGGTCCGGGCCGCCACCCCGCACATATATCCCTGCGCTGCCTTCTCCTGCATTACGAACACCCGGTAAGAACTGTATGGTTTTTAGCAGGTCAACTTCTCCCAAAAATGCAGGAACAGATTTTATCTGTTCAATGGGTAAGGTGAATTTTCCCATCTGCGGGTTCTTAACATTCGCATCTCTTTTTTTGGAAGTAACAATGACCTCCTCGGATAAATATATTTTTGGCAGTACCTCGAAATTAAGTTTCAGGTTCGCATCCAGTTTTATTGCAATTAACCTGTCGCGGTAACCTACATGTGAGCATTGCAATACATAATTGCCTTCGGTAAGTGTGATGGAATAAAAGCCGTATTGATTACTGCTGATCCCCTTCGCCTGTTCTTTAACCGTGATGGTGGCGCCGATCAGGGTCTCCCCGTTCAGCGAATCCTTTATAAATCCACTGATGGTATATTTATTCTGTGCTTTAGCGAAGACCGGGCCCAGGATCAGGAGTAAAACAATAAATTTAGCTTTCATCATTACTGCATCGGTGGAATTTTAAATGCGGGTGTTGTTTATTTCCAAACAGAAATTATTTCCTACTGCGCTTTGATCGTATCCTTTATCTCTCCACAATGCAGCATGCTTCCTTTAAACTCCGGGTGATTTTTTCCCAGGTAAGGATTGATGATATCCACGGTACTACTTATCCAGTTGGCGCCTTTATCATCGCCAAAAGCCATTGGGCAATTCTGCCAGTACATCTTTTCGCCTTCATAATTTATGGTATTGAAAAAAGAAGGGTAAAGGTTTTCCGAGATCATCCCGAAATCCTTTCTCATCTCCAGGATATTTTTTTGGGCCAATAAAGATTCGGCATTGCTTTTTATATTTCCGTAGTCAGAATAAGCAGTTTCATATATACCGGCGGTATCGTTCTTCAGTTCAGTTAACGGGATACTATCCATCAACTTTATGAATTTCCTGGTATTTTCCTTAACCCTGGCAGTATCTGCGTCAACAAAAGCGGCTTTCATCTCAAAATAGGCATTCATGGCCGTCGTTACCGCCTGGTTAAATGCATCTGAATGTTTTTTTAAGGCTACGGGTTGTGGTTTTGGCCCTTTATCGCCACCCCCTGACCCGCTGAATTGATACCAGTAATAACCAATGACCCCCAGTATCAGTAACAGTGCGATCAATAATACTTTTTTCATAAATCTTACTTTTTACAAAGCTAACCCCTCATTAAATAAAATAGTTCCTGTGGGGCAAAGATTTTTTTATTATAACACGAATTACAGTTTAAGGTTCGATAATCGTTATTTTTGCCGCCAAACATAATCGTATACCGAACATTTTATGCTATTAGGACTACAGAACGTAACTTTTGAATTTGGCGCAAGGACCATTGTGGAAGATGCTACCTGGCATATTCAACCCAATGAACGCATTGGATTGATCGGTTACAACGGAACGGGTAAATCGACACTGCTGAAAGTTTTGACCGGGCAATACCTGCCCAATAAAGGCACCGTAGAAAAAGGAAGAGAGACGACCATTGGCTTTCTTCACCAGGACCTCCTGAGCTTTGATACAGAAGATTCGATACTTGATGTGGCCATGGGCGCATTTGAAAGGGTAAAGGAACTGGAAAAAGAAATTGAAGCCATTGGCAAAAAACTGGAATTAACAGGCGATGAACAACTGGCACATGATTATGCAGACAGGCTGCACGAGCTGGAAGTACTGGGTGGCTACGATATTCATCACAAAAGCGAAGAGATCCTGCAGGGCCTTGGCTTTGCCAATGCTGACCTGCAAAAGCCTTACAAGCAATTCAGTGGAGGATGGAGAATGCGGGTATTACTGGCAAAGATGATCCTGATGCATCCTGATGTTCTCTTACTGGATGAACCTACCAACCACCTTGACCTGCCAAGTATTGAGTGGCTGGAAAAATATTTGCAGCACTATCCCGGCGCCGTAGTGATCGTAAGCCATGACCGCTATTTTTTAGACAGGATGGTGACCAAGGTTGTAGAGCTGTACCAGCAACAACTGCACTTCTATACCGGCAATTATTCTTTTTATGAAACGGAAAAGGCTTTGCGTGTTGATATTCAGAAAAAGGCCTACGAAAATCAAAAAGATTATATACGGCAGCAGGAAAGATTTGTAGAGCGCTTTAAAGCAAAGGCCAGTAAGGCAGCCGCTGCGCAGAGTATCGTAAAAAGATTAGACAAGCTGGAAAGGATTGAAGACGTTGAGATAGAAAGGCCCAATATGCGGATCAATTTTTTGGTTGATAAGCAACCGGGCAGGATACTCTGTACATTAAAACACGTTTCAAAAAGCTTTGGAGATATAAAGATCATTGAAGACACCGGTGCTGAGATAGACCGTGGCGATAAAATTGCATTGATAGGCGCCAATGGAAAAGGAAAATCAACCTTACTGAGGATCATTGCCGGCGTTGAGCATTATACAGGCGACCGGGTATGGGGGCACAACGTGGAAGATTCCTTTTATGCCCAGCACCAGCTTGAAGCATTAAATATCAACAATACCGTACTGGATGAAATGAAGGAAAGCCGCAGCGGCAAAACCGACCTGGAGCTAAGAAGCTTACTGGGTTGTTTTTTATTCAGCGGCGATGATGTAGATAAAAAGATAAAGGTTTTAAGCGGTGGTGAAAAAGCAAGGGTTGCATTGGCAAAGACCATTGTAAGTAAAGCCAATTTTCTTTTACTGGATGAGCCTACCAATCATCTTGACATACATTCGGTAGACCTGCTGATAGAAGCACTGAACAAATATGAAGGCACTATTGTACTGGTGAGCCATGACCGTTATTTTATCAGCCGGCTTGCCAATAAGATATGGGAAATAGAAGACCATAAGATCAGGGAATTCAAGGGTACTTATGCGGAACATGAAGACTGGAAAGAAAGAAGGGAAGCCACAATGAAGGAAGAACAAAAATCAAAATCCGGCAAGCCGGAAGAAAACGCAACTCCGCAAAAGAAAAATAAAAAAGAGGAAGACAAACCGGAGCAGCGAACTTCTATTGATAAAGAATTAAAAAAAGAGTTACAAAAGCAAAAGAATATTTTCCAGCAACTGGAAGAAAAAATTGCGCAGTTAAATAAAAGAAAGACAGAACTGGAAGCAGCCCTGGCTTCGCCGGATGTTTATAATAATAAAGCCAAATTTTTAGAAACTGAAACTGCGTATAAAAAGATCACTACCGGCCTGGTGCAGGCCAATGCGGATTATGAAATTGCATTTGAGAAAGTAGTGGAACTGGAAGAAAAGATGCAGTAGCTGCCTTATCTTATTGTGTCTTATCGGTCTGGGCAAGACATACGCAAATCCTCTGTCATGCTGAGGCACGAAGCATCTCCTGACAAATAGCTTACTGCCAACTACACAATGAGGAGATTCCTCGTACCTCAGAATGGCAAAACCTGTTTTCATAATTAATATACATTTCATTAACATCCGTGTTAATCAGCATTCCATTTAGAATTCACAGCAGCTTATACAAATAAAAAACCTCCGATAATTACCGGAGGTTTTCTTATAAAGAGAATTTCTATTAATAATTGCTCAAAGTCATTTCCACTCTCCTGTTCTTAGCCTTACCAGCTGCAGTTTTGTTATCAGCAATTGGTTTGGTTTCGCCATAGCCTGTAGAAGTAAGACGGCTTTCATCAATTCCTTTGCTTACGAAATATGCTTTTACTGAAGCAGCCCTGTTATCAGATAAGGTCTGGTTCATATCGTCTTTACCTACATCATCAGTATGACCATCAATGGTAACTTTATAAGTAGGATTATCGTTGAGGATAGCTACTACGCTATTCAATGAAGCATAAGATAGCCAGTAATTTAGCACTACCGGTTGCAAAGAAGATATTCTTGGCAGCCCTGTTAACTTTATCAATGATCACAACATCAATTACAGGACAACCGAAATTAGAAGCAGGTCCTTTTTCATTGATACATTTATCTTCTTCATCATTTACACCATCACCATCAGTATCAGGAATAGGACATCCCTGGTAACGGGCAAGGCCTGGAACTGTAGGACATTTATCAACTTCGTCATTAACGCCATCTTTATCTGTATCCGGAATAGGGCAACCCTGGTAACGGGCTAAACCTGCAACATCAGGACATTTGTCATCTCCATCAGCAATACCATCGCCATCCCTGTCAGGACAACCTTTTAAAGAAGCAAGGCCTTTTACATCAGGACATGCGTCATCCACATCCAATACACCATCTCCATCCCTGTCAGCTGGTACTTCAACTACCGGTGGTGGTGGTGGTGGCGGTGGGGCTATTTCTTTTTCACGGCCAATATTCTGGGCCAAACCTACTGAGTAAAATAAATTATCGCCTAAAGTCTTTTTGTCAAGTGTCCATTTGTATTGTCCCTGTACAAAACCATACAGTTGACTATTAAAGTTTACCTGTAAGCCAAGGCCTGCAGGTACATAAGCTGCAAACTCACCGGAATAAAATCCTCCGCCGATACCTACAGTTAAGAATGGATTAAACAAAGCCGCGTCTGGAAAAGCGCGGAGATTAATCGTTGGCTCAAGTTCAAGCCCTATCTCTGTTTTTTGTGTTTCACCACGATATATAGCAGCATAATCACGGAACATTGCATTGATCTTTACAGAAAAGTCAGCCCTTTTGGTAAGACCTTTCCAATAAGAAATAGAAACACCTATGTTCATATCTCTGAATTTGCTGTAAACCTTTCCGGTCATAGGGTCCTTAATACCCAACGGCGCAACAAAATCAGCCATATTAAAATGCAGGCCAACCAGTGACCCCTTCTTTTGGGAAAATGCAGTCGTGGCTAAGAGGGTTATTGCCAGAATAAACGTTAGTTTTTGTTTCATAAACTTTAATTTGATTAAAATTTTTTTACTGAGTTATGTGCAAATATAATGTTAAATTAATGGAAAGGCAAAATTTGTAACTAAATTTATTATTTGTATAAAAATAATGACAATCATATCTTTACCAGCTTCCATCGTCCCTTTTTAAAGACGATAATACTCACGATCGCCAGCACCGATTCGGCGATGCCGATCGCCATGTAAACTCCCAATGTTCCCATTTTTAAATATTTCGCCAGTAAATAGGCCAGTGGTATTTGTAATAACCAGAACACTACAAGATTTATATAGGTAGGGGTTTTTGAATCACCTGCGCCATTAAATGCCTGCGTGAGCACCATCCCATAAGCAAAGAACATATAACCGATAGCAAGAATATGGAGACATAGCGTACCTTCCTCGATTGCCTTTGGGTTGCTTGTGAAAAACCTCATCAATGTTTCTCCAAAGAAGAAAAATATCACGGCTACGAAGGCAAAGAAACACAATGCAAGGAATGCGCTTCGCCACACAGATTTTTCAGCCCGTTCCGGTTTGCCGGCTCCAAGGTTTTGACCGGTAAGTGTTGCTGCTGCATTGCCAATACCCCAGGCAGGTAATATGGTGAAGATGCAGATGCGTATTGCCGTAAAATATCCTGCTGTAGCTTCTACCCCGGATTCGGCAATGATCTTTGCCAAAAATATCCAGCTACAGCTGCCAATAAGGAATTGGAACATGGCACCTGATGAAGTATTAAGCAGGTTCTTTATTAAAAGAAAATTTACCCTGAATTCTTTCAGCACAAGTTTTATCAGGTCCTTACCATTAAATAAATGATAGAACTGGTAGATCACGCCACAGGCCCTGCCGATTGTTGTTGCTACTGCCGCTCCCATCAATCCCATTTTTGGAAACGGGCCGTAACCCATGATGAGCAAAGGGTCAAGGATGATGTTGATGATATTTGCAAAAATCAAAGCTTTCATTGCTATGGAAGCATCGCCGGCTCCCCTGAAAATACCATTGTTCACGAACAATAGCATGATAACGATATTGCTGGCCATCATTACCTGGGTGAACCGGTAATGTTCTTCCACTATCGCTTTATCAGCGCCCATAAAAGCAAGTATCTCTTTGGGAAAAATGACCCCGATGACACTTATAAGAACAGAAAATGCCGAAGCGACAATGATCGCCTGTACTGCAACTGCAGATGCACTTTTAAAATCCTTTTCACCGGCCCGCCGGGCTATCAGTGCTGTAGCGCCCATGGCCAGTCCCCAGGCAATAGAATATAAAATAGTAAGCGAGGATTCTGTTAGCCCCACAATGGCAGCCGCGGCAGGGCTAACCTTATTCACGAAATATATATCTACGATGGCAAATAACGATTCCAGTGACATTTCCAGTACCATGGGTACGGCTAATAAAAAAATAGCCCGGTCAATGCTGCCTGTGGTAAAATCCTTTATATCGCCGCGAATGGCCTGTTTGAATAATTTGAAAACAGAAACTTTGGTATCCTGGTTTATTGATTCGGTCATTGTTGTACTTATATGAAAATGAAAAATACCGCGATCATGCGGTTAATTTAAACGGGGAAACTTAAGGACAATGAAATTGTAAAGCAGTATTGTTGCTCTTCCTTAAGTACGATCAGAATTTCATATTCGTAAAATTGAAGAAAACAAAACTAAGGTTTTCAATAATTCTGACCCAAAAAAATTCTTAATAGCCTTATATTTGCAGCCCATTTGGTCATTTGCATCTATTTGGTCCGGTAGCTCAGTTGGATAGAGCATCAGCCTTCTAAGCTGAGGGTCATTGGTTCGAATCCAATCCGGATCACATTCAAAAAAAGAAAGAGTCGCTTATCTGGCGTCTCTTTTTTATTTTTATCAAAACTTTGCTGCATGGAAGTACAAATGGAATCATCGTGGAAGGAAGTTTTGAAAAATGAGTTCACCAAACCATACTTTGCGCAGATCGTTACCTTTTTAAAAACGGAAAAGGCAGCAGGCAAAATAATCTATCCTTCCGGGCCCCTCATTTTTAATGCTTTTAATCAAACGCCTTTTAGCAAACTCAAAGTGGTGATACTCGGACAGGATCCTTATCATGGGCACGGGCAGGCGCACGGCTTAAGCTTTTCGGTACCCAATGGCATTAAGCCTCCCCCATCACTTGTTAATATTTTTAAGGAAGTACAAAGTGATATTGGCGTGGCCATGCCGGCACAATACGGCAACCTTACCAGGTGGGCAGAACAGGGTGTGTTATTATTAAATGCCGCGTTAACAGTACGGGCCAACGAACCCTTCAGCCACGCAAAATTCGGGTGGGCTGAGTTTACCGATGCCGTCATCCAAAAGATCTCTGATGAGAAAAAAGGGATCGTATTTTTATTGTGGGGAAAGTTTGCGCAGGATAAACAATTACTGATCGATGAGACAAAACATTTTGTTTTAAAAGCCGCCCACCCGTCACCGTTCTCGGCTGATAAAGGTTTTTTTGGCTGCAGGCATTTTTCAAAAACAAATGAACTATTAACAAAGCAGGGATCATCCCCGATAGACTGGAAATTGCTAACTCCTTAAAAGTTGAGATCTTTAAAAATGGAAGAACAGTCAGGAAATAAAAGTGCTAAAGCCCCTTTAGGGGTTGGGGCAAATATTTTTGGTCGTATCTGGGCTTTCTGGGGACTTATAACTTTTATTGCCACTTTTTGCATCATCTTTTTACCTTCCCTGATCTCTTATCTTTTAAAAGAACCTGCAGGTCAAAGATTTTTCATTATCATTTCAAGGTTATGGATGAATGCCTGGCTTTTTTTGGTCGGCTGCCCGGTAAGGGTTAGCGGCAAAGAAAATTTTAAGCCGGGCACTGCATACATTGTCGTCTTCAATCACAATGCATTTTTGGATGTGCCCTTATCCGCGCCATTTGTTCCGGGGGCAAATAAAACGATCGCTAAAGCATCTTTTGCAAAAATTCCGCTGTTCGGTTTGTTTTACAGCAAGGGTTCTGTTTTGGTAGACAGGGAAAATGAAAAGAGCCGTGTCAAAAGCTTTGATACCATGAAAAAAGTTTTAGCTGCCGGGATGCATATGTGCATTTATCCCGAAGGAACACGCAACCGTACCAATGAACCCATTAAAGCTTTTTATGACGGCGCTTTTAAATTAGCGCTTGCAACAAATAAGGATATCATCCCCTGTGTTATAACCGGCACAAAAAAAGCGATGCCGATCAGTAAAAGTTTTTTCCTCCTGCCTACCCGTCTGCGCATGCAGTTCCTGCCACCCATATCTTCCCAGGGGGTAACCGTGAAGGAATTAAAAGAGAAAACATTTCAGGTAATGAAGGAGTACTACGTAAAGAATGTTTAGAACGTGAGTTGAAAGGTTAGAAAGTTGACAGGGCAATTAGCTTGTTAACTTGTCAACTTATCAACCCGTTAACTTGTCAACTCCTTTCAACAACCCTACAGGTCATAAAAATACCTTGTCCTGTTTATTTTCAGGTCCCTGAGGATATTCGATTTGGGGCTGATGCTGATATTGAAGGAACGGAATTTTCCAACAGGTGATATATTGATCGCCATTTGCCAGCAATGCATTTCCCTGGAGAGGTACATACTTAATGAGCCCAGTTCTTTCTGAGTGATGTTATAATATCCATTTAAGCCGATCTGCCATTTGGAAGTAAGGTTTAGTGTGCCGCTCCAGTTCACATTCTGGGTGAATGTTTTACTGTATCCCCCAACGCCAAAGCCCCTGGGTGTTCGCTGGTAATTGAGCGCATAAGAAAAACTAATGCTCCAGGGTATATTAAAATTGGCATATTCACCCGGGTTATTACTAATATAAGCTGCTTCCTGCTGGTATTCATCCAGGGGAAGTCCTGAAATAGGGTTGATCATTTGCTGCTGGTTGGGAACAGACAATTTTTCTTCTTTATTGCCGCCATGAAACTGGCTTTGCACAGCAATATTGGCGCTGGTGATCTTACCCAATGCAATTGGTTTTTGGGTCCATATCAGTTTATCAATAAAATCCCCGTTGCTGTTTGTTGCATAAGGAACAGCAATAGCGCCCGCGGTGATACTGATCTTTTCAAACAGGTTGGTGCGGAATGCGATGTTAAATGGTTTAAGCTTAAATGAATCATCAAGGAAATTATAAGCGCCCGTAATACCAAATCCATCAATCAGTGTGATCTTTTTAACGGCGCCCTCAGCAGTATCTTTTTTATTACGCAATTTCATTTGCAGGTTGTTATCAATACCAAAATTTAGCCCGCCAAATTTTCCTTCGCCAAATACACCGAAGATACTCCGCTCGTACATGGAGAACCTGCTGAAATTTCCATTCGTGTCCACCTGTGTACTGTAAAAAGTATGCCGGTTCATGTCTGGTTTATAATTCGCCGAAACAGAAGGCCGTATCTCATGACGTATAGCCTGTACCTTACTTTTCTTTTTGAAAGTGTACATCCCGAAGATCCTTGTTGATACGCTCATCCCAAATTGCATTTCCCTTGCGGTATAAAATCCATTGGTCATCACCGTATCCAGTTTTTTGGTTGCCGGGTTCCAGGTGCGGATGAATTTTTCCTGGAACCATCGTTCCTGGTAAGTAACATTCGGACCCAACTGAAAATTGCCAACCTGGGGTAAGGACAAAGTGATCGGCACATTATGGTTGGCTCCCCATTGCAGGTTATCAACGAACTCTGTAAAGAAGCCGCCCAGCGTATCATAAAAAGAAGACAGGCTCCTGATATTTGTATTTAATGCTATCCCTATGTTCTCATACCACTTATAAGTGCCGATAACTTCCCCGCCGCGAAAAGGATATATCGTGTTCACGTTGAAACCTATATCCGGCAGGTTGATATTAAATAATTTGGTGTTCGTATTTTGATTATGGTTGCCGCTAACGGAAAGATTGAATGGTTTATCCTTCCATACTTTTGAATAGGTGATGGAAGAGTTCAGCTGGTTTTGAAAATTCCTTTGCGGGCTATTGGGTACAGAAGAATTAAAGCT
>Ga0193708_1000371_pt1 | contig 10814 bp, 10 predicted proteins | sample H3c1metaG_FD_160570 | JGI IMG/M metagenome (GOLD analysis project Ga0193708, IMG submission 160570) | Soil microbial communities from a riparian zone of the East river system, Colorado, United States - H3c1 | ecosystem: Environmental > Terrestrial > Soil > Riparian zone | place: USA: East River...
CGACATCGGCATCTCGCTGCCCGGTACCGGCGAGGCGCCGATCGCGCCGGTGTTCATCGACGGCGAGAAAGCCGTGACCCTGCGCGGCGACCACATCGCGCACGAGTTCGTCGCGCTCATCGACGGCTATGTCGAGCGCCGCTACGGCCGTGCCGACGCCCTTGCCTGATCCCATCCCCGCGCGCCCGAAGCAGGCGCTGCAACAGGAAGCGCGCTTCGGCGCAGCGTTCTTTCGCCGCCACGGCTGGCGCCTGGGGCTGCTGTTCGCCGGCGTGCTGCTGCCGCTGTGGGCGTTCGCCGAACTCGCCGACGAAGTACGCGAACAGGAAGGCTTCCCCTTCGACACACCGATCCTGCTGGCCGCCAACGCCATGGCGCGCTCGGGCTTCGACCAGCTGTTCCTGTTCTTCTCCGCGATCGGCTACCAGTACGGCGTGGTGCCGGTCGACATTGCGTTGGTGCTGCTGCTCGCCTTCAAGCGGCGCCTGCACGAAGGCCTGTTCGCCGGCATCGCGCTCGCCGGCTCCGGCCTGCTCAACGTCGCCGCCAAGCAGTTCTTCGCCCGCGACCGCCCCAGCCTGTGGGAGTCGATCGCGCCCGAAGACAACTACAGTTTCCCCAGCGGTCACGCGATGGGCTCGATGACCCTGGCCCTGGTGCTGGTGGCGCTGGCCTGGCCCACCCGCTGGCGCTGGCCGGTGCTGCTCGCGATGGCGGTGTTCGTCACCATGGTCGGCCTGTCGCGCGTGTACCTCGGCGTGCATTACCCCTCCGACATCCTCGCCGGCTGGACCGCGGCGTCGGTGTGGACGGTGGGCGCGTACCTGCTGGTGTTTCGTGGGCATTTGCGGCCGTGGCGGGTGGGTGAAACACGTGCATAACAGCGATGGCTGGCATGGATGATGTGTGATTGTGCTGCCCGTCACGGTTGCTTCGTCACATCAAGCATAGAAAACAGTGATCGGACACGGTTAGGGTCCAAGGATGGAAGAGGGAGGGGATGTTGCAAAAAATGCCGTTGCCGGCTTTGATGTCGGTACTGTTGATGCTGGCGCAACCAGCGCTCGCGCTGGATATCGATCGGATCGAGGTCAGGTCGCAACTCGACCAGCCGCTGCTGGCACAAATTCCGGTTATTTCCGAAAGACCTGCAGAGCTGGACTTGTCGGCAGGTGCCGTTGCATGTAGTGTCCGGCTGGTAAGCGGGGGAAGTGGATAGTCCCTGATCAATGGAATGTCCGTGCGGAGCACGGGTTTTTAAGGACAAGGTAGTCATGGGGACAATCGCAGGAAAGTACCGGCTTCCGTTGCACCGTCTGGCGGCAATGGCATCGACGGCCGCACATCATCAACGAGCCAGTTGGCGTTTTCGCCAGCCGCATCGTCCTCGATCAAATTCAGCATCAATTGCCGCAGGGGAACTCCGCCTGCCGGCCAAGCATTTCCGACTCCCGCTCGCAGTAGCGCGCCATGCGCCGACTGCGCATGACTATCCGCGCGAATTTCCAGTCGGTGAAGCATGAAACGGATAACCGCTGCCTGCCTTGTGTCTTCGATCCTGGTCTTGCTGCTCGGATGTGCCACACGCTCCGCTCCCGATATCAAGGGTCATTGGAAAACCGTCAATCATTACGCCGAAACAACGGTAGCGATCCCCTTGTACCAGTCATACGTCTTTTATTCGTCCCCGATGGACGGAACGCTCAAGGGCATGCTGACGCGCTGGGCGAAGGATTCGAAGATGACCCTGTCATACCTGCATCCCTCCGATTTCACGTTGTATGCACCCGTTGTCGAAATCCGGACTTCGAACCTCGCGCAGGCGATTTCGCTTCTCAATGCCGACTATGCCGCGCAACACGTGTCGATCAACGTCGACAACAAGCAGATTGTCGTGCGCGATGCAGGGGCCGTGACTGCCAGCGAAGAGGTCGAGGCGAATGCGGCTCAGGTTCCTGATTGATTCGATGTCCGTGTTGAACTGACAAAAGGCCCCGTTGCAGTTGTGCTTCTCTCGGATTTCCTATGAAAGTTGGAAATAAAAGAAATTCACCAAAGATCGAAGAGGCGGTATCGAGGGCCGTCGACTACGAGGTCGCGATTTCCGACATCGCGAGGCGTAGCGAACGTCGTGCCTGGTTCGTAGCTTTCAGCGCAGTCCTCATGGCGCTGATCTTGGCGGCCGGTTACTTCCTGATGCTGCCGTTGAAGGAAAAGGTCCCTTATCTGGTGATGGCAGATGCCTATGCCGGCACCAGCACTGTCGCCCGACTCAGGAAAGATTCGGCGACCGACAGCATTACCACCAGTGAAGCCGTCAATCGCAGCAATGTCTCTCACTACATCCTGGCAAGGGAATCCTACGACTGGTCCTTGATCGGAAATCGTGACTGGAACACGGTATTTGCGATGTCATCACAAGGAATTGCCGGCAGCTACAAGCAGTTGTTCGACCGCAACAGCGCCGACAATCTGACCGCGATATATGGCAAGAGCAAGGCGATACGAGTCAAGATCCTCAGTTTGCAATTATTTGGGAGAGAGGTAGGCGCGGCACCCAAAAGTGCGGTGGTGCGTTTTCAACGATTTGTCTACGACAAGCTCAACGGCAGCTCGGTGTTGCTGGACAACAAGATCGTGACGATTGAGTTCACGTACAAACCGTATCTGGAGATGGACGAGGAATACGGCATCGAGAATCCACTGGGTTTCTGGGTGACGAACTATCGCGTCGACGACGATGTCGCCATGCCCCCGATCGATGCAGCCCCTCGCAATGCGTCGACTTCGGTTGCCGGTGCATTGGCCACGGATGCACCAGCCGTACCCGCTATCGGTACTGAGGTGACATCGCCCGGCGCGCCCGGGCCTGTCCCCACCATATCGACGCCTGTATCCGCGTCGCCCAGCAATGCCAATGGAGCGATCCAGAGATGAGTCCACTGAGTAAACACTGCCTCATCGCGATCCTGTATCTCGCAATCTGCAGCGCTGCGTTTCCTGCAGGGGCACAAGCCGTCCAGGAATACCAGTTCGAGCCCGGCAAAATCTATCCGATCCGGACCGGCCTTGGCATCACCACGCAGATCGAATTGAGCCCGAACGAGAAAATCCTGGATTTCAGCACGGGCTTCAGCAGTGGCTGGGATCTGACTCGACGCGACAACGTGTTCTACCTGAAGCCCAGGAACGTCGACGTCGATACCAACATGATGGTCCGTACGGCCACCCACTCCTATATTTTCGAGCTGAAGGTGGTAGCGACGAACTGGAGAGCGCTGGAACAGGCGAAGCAGGAAGGTGTCCAGTACAGGGTCACATTCACTTATCCGAACGACACCGATTTCGTTGCCGAGGCTGACACCTCTCCCGAGCTGAGCACAGCGATCCGGGGTGACAGGCACTACAACTTCAACTACGACTACTCCACGCGCATGAAGCAGCCGTGGTTGACGCCTTCCACTGTCTACGACGATAGCCAGTTCACCTATATCAAGATGAGCGATATCGCTTTCCCCACCGGGGATTTTCCTGCGGTGTTCGGTAGGGAGAAGGAAAATGCGCATGATTTCGTCGTCAACACGACCGTCGAGAACAACACCATCATCGTCCATGGAATCTATCCCTTCCTGGTCATCCGTCACGGCAAGAACGTCGTCGGCCTGCGCAGGAATCCAGAACAGTGAGCCAGAACATGCCGCCCAGCCAACCCGAGGAGTACGATAATTCCGAACCGCGAGATCGGGGGGCCGGCCAAGAGGCCGGGCACGCCAACCCTTATTTCAGTAACCAGCAAGGTGCACTGGACCTTGATGCGAACGCGCCTTTCCTGAGATCCAGTGACGAGCAACGCCTCAACCGCAAGGCACTCGTTTTCCTGATAGGCATCATCATCGTCCTTGCAGGCGCTGCATTCTTCATGTTCAGGGGCGTGACTTCGACGGAGGAAGCAGCCAAGCAGCCGCGCGAGGAAAGGGTCATCGTTCCTGAGTTGCCTCATAGTGTCGACGCCCCCACAGATGCTGGAAGCAATCCAGCCGATGCGCAGCCTGTTTCGCTCGCGCTGGAGAACGTGCCGCCGCTTCCGATGGACGGCACTCAATCCATGCTGCCACTTTCTTCCACGCAACAACCGCAGGGGCCGACCTTGATGGAGCGTCGCATCATGGACGGCGGCGGCGGCGGTGGTGAGGAGCAGGCACCCCTGCAAGCCGGCTACCCCGGAAATCTGCCGGGCCAGCCTGGCGCCGCTGCGGTGTTTGCCGAATCTTCAGAGGCACTAAGCGCGCAGAATCTCAATAACCCGGATATGTTGCTGGTGGAGGGGACCTACATTCGTTGCGTCCTTTCAATGCGTATCGTCACCGACATTCCCGGTTTTACATCCTGCGTGGTCACCGAACCCGTTTATTCCATCAATGGGCGTCGCCTGTTATTGCCGAAAGGCTCGAAGATCCTGGGCAGATATGACACGGACGCGAACGGCCCCCGTGTCGCGGTGGTATGGGATCGCATCACTACGCCGAATGGCCTGGACATCAACATGGCCAACCCCGGCGTCGATGCATTGGGCGCCGCCGGGCATCCGGGCAAATACACCGCGCACTGGCCCAGCCGTATCGCTTCGGCGCTGATGATCAGCATGATTGCAGATGCATTCAAATGGGCTGCAGCCGAACATGGTCCTGAAACGACCACTATTGGCGCCGGAGGCGTCGTGATGCAATCCCCCTACGAGAGTGCAACCGCGCGAACGATGGAACGGCTGGCAGGAGATGCTATCGAACGCAGCGCCCGTCGCCCCGCTACGGTCATCATCAACCAGGGCACCGTGCTCAATGTCTATGTCGCGCAGGATGTCGACTTCTCGCGCGTGCTGGCCCATAGGTAGCTGGCCAAAGGGAGATCGCCATGGACGATGACAGCTTGCCGGTTGCGAAGATCTCAAGCGACTTCCTGGATTACCAGTACGAAGTGCTGGGCATCCGCGAATACATGGCGTCTCCGAGCGTTACCGAGATATGCATCAACCGGCCCGGGGAAATTTACCTCGAGACCGTTGATGGCTGGGAACGTATCGAAGTGCCCAGTCTTACCTTTGAACGTGCCCGGCAGTTCTGTACGGCGGTAGTCAATGAGAGCAATACCGGGCAGCGCATCACCGATACGGACCCCGCCCGCCTGCGACGCAGGCAAGGTTTCGATCACGATCCGTCTGCCATCGAAGCACACCAAGACCCTGCAGCAGTACCAGCAGGATGGGTTTTTCGACCAGATCCTAGAGCAGAAGCATGTGGTGAGTGACCACGACCGGGAGCTGATGGAGTTGCGCCAAGCGAGAAATTACGCTGAATTCTTCCGGAAATCAGTCCACTACAAAAAGAATATCGTGGTGTCGGGAGCCACTGGCAGCGGCAAGACCACATTCATGAAATCGCTCGTCAACCATATTCCTGAAGATGAGCGCCTAGTAACGATCGAGGATGCGCGCGAACTGTTCATTACCCAACCCAATGCCGTTCACCTCTTGTATTCAAAGGGAGGACAGAGCACCAGCAACGTGACGGCGAAAAGCTGCATGGAAGCCTGCCTGCGCATGAAGCCGGACCGGATCATCCTCGCCGAGTTAAGAGGCGACGAATCCTTCTACTTCATCCGCAATTGTGCATCCGGACACCCTGGTTCGATTACCAGTTGCCATTCTGGCAGCACGGCCCAGACCTGGGATCAGCTGGCATTGATGGTAAAAGCATCCGATGAAGGCAGTGGGCTCGAGTTCGCGGTCATCAAGCGGCTGCTGATGATGACCATCGACATCCTGGTGCATATCAAGGCACATGCGGGCAGGCGATATATCACCGGAATAAATTTCAATCCTGAGCGCTCGTTCGCGGACTAGTTGCATCGCTTTTCGGTACAAGATCGAGTGCGCGGATCGCGCTGGCGTAATGACGTGACAACCTTGCCGTGTCAGAAAAACCCTACATTTTGTGCCGAGACTTGAAATAAATTTTTAGTTTTAAGATGTGGAGGTTGTCTCGAAAAACAGGATTTCCAACCGATTCATCCATAGTATGATTGCCTGGAAAAATGGAGATAGTGCGGGTAGGGGGAGGTGCACATTGTTGCCGGGTATGGAGCTGATGAGCTGCCAGGATATGGCGGTTCCCATGGAAGTGATGCATCACGTCGTACGAGTCGAATCGTCGTACAACCGTTATGCGATTGGGGTTGTGGGCGGCCATTTGGTACGGCAGCCGAAGAATCTCCCCGAGGCCTTGGCCACGGCGCGGATGCTGGAAAATCGTGGTTACAACTTTTCTGTGGGTCTTGCGCAGGTTAATCGATACAACCTAAACAAGTACGGAATCGGAACCTACGAAAAAGCCTTCGAAGTCTGCCCGAATTTGCAGGCTGGCTCGCGCATCCTCGCCGATTGTTACGGCCGCTCCGGCGGTAACTGGGGGAAGTCTTTCAGCTGCTATTACTCGGGGGATTTCTCCACGGGTTATCGCCACGGTTATGTCCAGAAAATCTATGCATCGATCAGGAGTGCGAACGCCCGGCGGATCGCTGACACGCCGGATCATCTGGCCATACGCGTAATCGACAAATTGGCTTTCCCAAAGCAGGCGCTGCGCGTCGACCGGGGGTTGCCGCCCCGCAATTTGATGCGACCTCGGGCAACAGCTCGCCCGGACGAACATCCAGACTGGCAACCGCGGGGCAGGCGACATCGCCGCAGTTGATGTCGCCCCAATCGCAAGAGCAGACGGCTGCGCAACCATCATCCAAGTCCAGACGGTCACCGGTGGTGCTCCAGCCGCAGGCGTCGGTCACGGCAATATCGGTCCCGGGACAGGGCACAACCGCCATTGGCGCTAGGCCGGAACTTGCACAAGTCACGCAGTTGCAATCCGCAGCCAGAGCAGCCGGAGCGGACCCTTCCGGCCCCGTTGTCGATGCAGCGTTTGTTTTCTAGTACCAGCTGGCGATACACCCACGTTCCGTCATCGGAATCTTTTTTTACACCACCAACTTGAGGGACCAATCAATGAAAACATCATCCATGCACAAGGCAGTTGCCGGTGAAATGAAGAACCACTTGTCCGCCATGCTCATGGCAATGGTGTTCGTCGGATTTATCGTAGTGCCCGGCATCGTACTTGCCGCGCCAGGCGGTGGTTATGGCGACACGGAAGACAAGGTCTGCGGATTCTTGGGAAACATCAACAATTTGTTGAACATTGCCTCGGTCATCGTTGTGACGATCGCCGTCATTTTTGCCGGTTACCAGATCGCATTCGCGCATAAGCGCATCGGCGACGTGGCGCCGATCCTGATTGGTGGTCTGTTGATCGGTGCGGCGGCCCAGATCGCCAGTATGCTGATTGACAAGGACACCTGCGACACGGTCACCACGACGATCAGTGCTGCGGCGAATGCACTGCAATATGCATAAAAACGTGCTGTTTCGCGGTTGCACGCGCCCGCCCATGTTTCTGGGGGTGCCTTACGTGCCTTTCTTCATCGTGGCAGGCGCGTGCCTGTTGTTTGCAATGTACTTCAACCTGTTCTACCTGCTGCTTCTCCCGGTCGTCATTTTCATCATGCGCCAGATGGCGCGTCGGGACGAGATGATTTTCCATCTGCGTGGCTTGAGGTGGTGGTTCAAGCTCAAGACCCGCAACCGGGCACACCATTCCGGGATGTGGGTCTACTCGCCCAACGATTACCGCAAGAAGCCGGCAGGAAAGCCGCTTTGAAGTTGTGTCGGGTCCCCTGCAGAAAGACAAGGGACCCGACCATTTTCATGTACGAACAGGCGCATGCCGAGGGCCTGTTCGATTTCATTTTGTTCTTGCACAGGGAAAGCAGGCAACTCCGGCATTGCGCCGAAGCTGACCCCTAAAAGCCAGTTGGTCCCGTTCTGGAAGACGCCATGTTCAACCCTGATACTTCCATCGCCGAATTCATTCCATTGTCTTCGCACGTATCACCCTCGGTGTTGAAGACCACGGGCGGCGATTATCTGTTGACCTGGCATCTTGGCGGATTGCCATTCGTCGGACGCGAAGAATGGGAAATCGAGCACCGGCACAACACCTTCAATCGGATGCTGCAAACTTTGCGTGCACCGGATTACGTCAACCTGGCGTTCTGGGTGCATGACGTCCGTCGCCGCCGTCGCATCAGCGACAACAGCAAGTTCGATCATGCCTTCAATCAAGAAATGTCGGATGCATACTTCAGTGCGCTTTCGTCGCAGAAGTTGATGCAGAACGAGTTATATCTGACGATGATTTACCGTCCGGTCGTCGGGGGGAAAGGCTTCGTGGAGAAGTCGGGAGATACCACGCGACTGCAATCGGAGCAGGACCAGGCAGTCGCCAAGATCCAGGAACTTGCCGGCAACGTCGAAGCCGTTCTCAAGGATTACGCCCCCAACCGCCTTGGCATGTATGAAGCCAGCAATGGCGTGGTGTTCTCTGAGGTTCTCGAATTCTTCGGTTACCTGCTCAATCGCATCGACGAGCCGGTTCCAGTGCTTCGTGCGTCTGCGAACAGCTATTTACCGGTCAGTCGTCTGATGTTCTCGGACAAGACGGGCGACTTCATCGTCAACACGCCGGCGGGAGCCAATCATTTTGGCGCCATCCTCAACATCAAGGAGTACGCCGACGGTACATACCCAGGCATCCTGAACGGACTGAAATACCTGGATTTCGAGTACATCATCACCCATTCGTTCAGCCCAATTGGCAGACAGGACGCGCTCAAGGTGCTCGATCGCACCAAGGGCATGATGATTTCATCAGGTGACAAGGCGGTAAGCCAGATCATTGAGCTCGACCATGCCATGGACCAACTCGCTTCCGGCAATTTCGTGCTTGGCCAATACCACTTCATCATGACGTTGTATGCCGATAGCCAGGAAAAACTGGCGCAGAACATCGCGACCGCACGAGCAGAGCTCTCCAATGCCGGTTTCGTTTCCACCAAGGAAGACCTAGCTGTGGTGTCCTCTTACTACTCCCAGTTCCCCGGCAACTGGAAGTATCGAACCCGTCTTGCCAACGTCAGTTCTCTCAACTTCCTTGGCTTGTCCCCCCTTCACAATTTTGCCACGGGCAAGAAAGAAAACAATCCCTGGTCGGAGTGTGTGACCACGCTGCAGACGACCAATGGCCAGCCGTATTACTTCAACTTCCATGCCACGCATCCGGGCGAGAATTCTTTGGGTGAAAAGGCGATCGGAAACACGATGGTGATCGGAAAATCGGGCACCGGTAAGACGGCACTGATCAACTTCCTACTCAGCCAGGTACAGAAGCTGAAGCCTTCGCCAACAATCTTCTTCTTCGACAAGGATCGTGGCGCCGAGATCTTTGTGCGCGCCTGCGGCGGCAATTACCTGGCACTGGAAAGTGGAAGGCCGACCGGCTTCAATCCGTTCCAGTGCGAACGCAACGAAACCAATACCCAGTTCCTGGCCGACCTTATCAAGGTGCTGGCAGGTAAAACCATCTACACCGCGCGCGACGAGGAAGACATCTTCCGTGGCGTCGAGAACATGCTTGATACGCCGACGCGCCTGCGCAGCATGACGAATTTCCAGAAAAGTCTGCCAAACATGGGCGACGACGGATTGTTCGCGCGCATGCGCAAATGGACAACCGGAAATTCGTTGGGCTGGGTATTCGACAATCCGGTCGATACCATCGACCTGCAGAAAGCCAACATCATCGGCTTCGACTACACGGACATTATCGATAACGCTGAAGTCCGCGTTCCGGTCATCAACTACCTGCTGCATCGACTTGAGGAGTTGATCGACGGCCGCCCACTGATTTACGTGATGGACGAATTCTGGAAAATCCTCGATGGTAGTGGTGGCCTTAAGGAATTCGCTAAAAACAAGCAGAAAACCATTCGAAAGCAGAACGGCTTGGGAATATTTGCCACGCAAAGCCCGGAAGATGCGCTGCAAAGCGATATTTCCGCTGCGCTGATCGAGCAGACGGCTACTTTGATCCTGTTGCCAAACCCAAATGCCAACCATGAGGACTACATCGATGGTCTGAAGCTGACCGATGCCGAGTTTCAGGTCGTCAAGAGCCTTGATGAGCGGTCGCGCTGTTTCCTGGTCAAGCAAGGTCATGGTTCCACTGTTTGCCAGCTCAACTTGAGGGGTATGGACGATGCGCTTTCGGTGATTTCAGCTTCGACCGACAACATAGAAATCATGCACCGGGTATTGAGAGAACAAGCTGACAGCGAACATGTTTCGCCCGATGAGCTGCAGCCGGAACAGTGGCTCGGTGGGTTCTATGCCCAGCGCAAGGGTTCGGGCAAGGCTGCATCGTGTCCTGTCGTGGCACTGGCTAGCAGCAGTCATGGGTGAAACCAGGCAGAACGTGGGTAGAAAGTGATCCAGCATTCGTGCGCATGTTGCGTTGAAGAGGCTGGACATCGGGTATGCAGTAGCGGGCCGATATTTCTGACAAAGCAGGTTGAGGTATCGCTGTTCAGGCAAAGCTAGTTGGGTTCACATAGGAGGTGATCGTCATGAATATCCAGGCCGCCGACCAATCAAAGCGCCATAAAACCCGTCGCTCCCCCATGGTTTGTTGTGCCATGGCCGGACTCTTGGCCATGGGCAGCGCACATGCCGACTGGAGGGTGATTGACAATGAGGCCAATAAAAAACTTGGCTCGATCCAGGATCGATTGGGCAAGGGCGATGTCAATCAGAACCTGAAGGATCTATACAACCAGCAAAAGATTGGTAGTTACGAATCCGCTGGCACGAT
>Ga0193708_1000373_pt1 | contig 10797 bp, 12 predicted proteins | sample H3c1metaG_FD_160570 | JGI IMG/M metagenome (GOLD analysis project Ga0193708, IMG submission 160570) | Soil microbial communities from a riparian zone of the East river system, Colorado, United States - H3c1 | ecosystem: Environmental > Terrestrial > Soil > Riparian zone | place: USA: East River...
CGCTGCCTGGGCTGCCGGGAACGCTGCCAGGGCCGCTGCCAGGGCCGCTGCCGAGGCCGCTGCCAGGGCCGCTGCCGGGAACGCTGCCGGGGCCGCTGCCTGGGCTGCCGGGAACGCTGCCAGGGCCGCTGCCAGGGCCGCTGCCGAGGCCGCTGCCAGGGCCGCGGCCGAGGCCGCTGCCGGGGCCGCTGCCAGGGCCGCTGCCGGGGCCGCTGCCGGGGCCGCTGCCGGGGCCGCTGCCGGGGCCGCTGCCGGGGCCGCACTCGCGCCGACGGTTGCGGAGTTGCAGCGATCCGCGATCGAGCTGTTCATCGCGATGGTGGAAGGATCGTGACCATGTTCGACCTCACCGAGACCATGTCCTCCCTGCTCCCGCACCTGCCCGCCGTGGCGTTCCGCACCCGACGCTAGCCCATCCCCCGAAGGGACCCGACCATGTTTCTGGTTGACTGCATCCACGTCAACTGTGACCGCACCCTCTACGGTCACACCGACAGCCAGCTGGCCTCCCAGGTCATCGACCACGTCCGGGCGGCGCACGGCGAGAACGTGCCCGCCGGTCAGGCCGTGCGCTACGTGGACGAGCACGTGGACACCGAGGAGCCGGACGTCTTCATCATCCGCTAGATGGACCAGAGCCCCGGCCCTCTCCTGGGAAAGGAGGGCCGGGGCTCTGGCGTGTACAGGGTATCGGGTCAGGCGATCCCGGCCAGGCGCAGCAGCACGAAGCACACGACGATGACGACCAGCACGGCCAGCGTCCAGCCGATGACCGTTCCGGGGTTCATCAGGACCCCACCGAGGCCGGGGGCTCCCCGCCCGCCACGAACGGGACGGCGTCGACCTGGGCCTGGGGCCACTGGACCGGCGAGCCGAGCTTCTGCACGGCGCGAGTGAACGATGGTCCGTTGGCCATGTAGCGCCGGGCCCAACCGTCCGGATACTGCGGGCTGAACGCGACCATGAACACCAAGTCACCCCAATCGTAAGGCTTGCCCGGCACCTGTTGGGTGCTGTCACCTTTCACCAAGATCACATTCGACATCTCGTCCTCGTCTTCCTCGGTCGGTGCTGGTGCGGGCGCACTCAGCGTCCAGGCTCGCGTCTCGTCGGCGCGGCCGTTCGCGACAACGGACAGGTGGAGGTGGTGGGTGTGGGGGTTGGTGCCCGTGTACCGCCGCCACGCCCACACCGCACCGGACGGCTTCGAGTAGATCATCTTGTTCCAGATGACGTACTTGAGCCGGGGGTCCTGGTTGAGCACCAGCAGCGACGCGAGCCAGTGGCAGTCGAGCCCGCCGGCCGGGTCATGGGTGAAGTCGCGGGCGCGCACGACACCGCTCGGGTCCGGGTTGTGGTCACTGGTTCGGCTGCTGTGTGCTGGGTCGCCGATCGCCCCGTCCGACTCCTTGTTTCGACGCGGCGCCATGGCGTTCAGTTGGTCGAGCAGGGTGTTCAGGCTCCGGGCCACTCTCCAGGCCATCAGGTCATCCTCCGTCCGGCACGGTGGCGACGCACACGTACCACGTCTCGCTGTTGTCGGTCAGGGGGTTGCCGTCCGGATCCACACTACGGCTCTCGAGCAGAGTCCCCGGCGGACACGTCGGCCCTGCCGGGCCGGTCGCCCCGGGTGCACCGTCCTTGCCCGCTGGCCCGGCGGGGAGCGGGCCCACGAACTCGATCGTGCCATCGGTGTAGGTCACCTGGAGCTGGCCGTCCACGGCGGTGGTGGACACGATGCCGCGCCCGTCGACGCCGTCCCGCCCCACCACCGTGCCGACAGCCTCCGTCGCGCCGTCGGTGTAGGTCAGGGTCAGCACCCCGTCCTCACCGAGCGCCGTGTTGGTGATGCCACGGCCGGGAGGTCCGTCGACTCCCCGCCCTCCAGCAGCTCCGACCACGAGGCCCTTGTCCTCGACAGCACCGTCGGTGTAGGTGATGAACAGGTGGCCGGCCTCGTCGATCCGGGTGGACGCGATGCCCCGACCGTCCGCGCCGTCGGAGCCGGACGCTCCCTGCTCCCCCTCGAGGCCGGGCGCCGGGGGCAGGCCCTGCTCGGCACGGCGGCACTGCTCTTGGGCGGGGGCGTCCAGGGCCGCGGCCGGCGCGGCGGCGCACACCGTGGCGAGATCCTCCTGGAGGTAGCCGACCACCTGGTCGGCCTGCTCCTGGGTGTCGACCTTGACGAACGCCATGGCCGCCGCGGCGACGGCGGCGCCCACCGCGAACGCGGTCACGGTGCGCAGCATCCGGCCCCGCCGGTCCTGGCGCTCGCCGACTGCGATCTCCTCAGCGATTTCCTGGCCGACGGGGGTGAGGGGTGCGTCCGGCACCTCGGTGTCATGCTTCACGGCCCGCGTCTCCTCTCCATCCGGCGTCGATGGCGCGACCGCGCCACAGAGCGACCTCGTCAACCGACGCCCGCCACCGGGCGTCAGCGTCGTCGCGTTGTTGTCGCACACGATCAGTGTCAGTTTCGGCCGCGTCGGCGCGCTCCTGGGCACGAGTATTCTCCGCGATCAGTCGGTCGTGCAGAGTGGACGCATCGGTGATCTTGCGTTGCTTGCCCTTGTCCAGCGCGTTGAACACCAGGGTGAACAGGGCGATCCCGCCAGTGCCGAACACCAGCCCGAGGATGAGGTCTAGCGACACGTCAGTCCTCCGTGGTTCTCAGGAGCCGGCGAAGCTCAACGAGCCGACCGACCAGGCCGGCGCCGAACGCGGTCATGATGTAGCCGACGACGAGGTAGGCCCCGCCTCGCCCGTCGGTGTAGCCGAGGTAGAGCAGCACCACCGCGTAGGAGACCACCGACACGAGGATCGAGACGATGGCAGGGACCTCGAGCGGTCGGGCGGTGAGGACGTCCAGCACCCCGAGCACCCCGCCGGTGACGATGAACCCGGCCCACACCATCGCGAGATAGTCGGCGGTGTGGGCCTGGAACGACTCCAGCGGGGTGAGCAGGGCGTGCACTCCGGCGACCAAGACGAGCACGTACATCGCGAAGTAGAACCCGCGAGCGCGCACTCGTAGCGTGATCACAGTGGGGCAACCCACTCGCATATCAAGTAGGAGCACGCACTGTTCGCCGTGTACGCCGTGTTGGTGGCGCTCCCACGGTCGTGCCACCCTTCTATCTCGATGAAATCGCTGGTCCCGTTGCACGCGATGGTCGCTTCACACCACGCCATGGGAACGACCCCAGCATGGTTGAGACTGCGGATGTTGTTCTGAGGGTTGCCATCAACCGGTGATCCGTTCTTGGTGATCTGCGCCGTGCGGAAGTCAGTCGTCCCGGTGAATGGAGCGAAGGCCACCACCCCCGAGCACTTGTAGTACCCCGAAATGGGTGGGGTGTACCGAGACGTGTTGCTGGAGGTGGAGTGCCCACCGTGCGTGTCGACGATCTCATTTGTGAACGTGATCGGTGTGAACGCGATGTTGGGTACGGATTGGATCACCGTTTGGTATCCGTGGAAATACACCCCGGGCATGTCTTCGATGGTCACCTTGTGACCGGCTCGGATGGCCATCGCACTCCTTATCGGAATTGCCAGTAGTTGGGTTCGGCCAGCTCGACAATCGCCCCACCCACGTGCGATTTCACCACGCCGTTCACCGCACGAACCACGGTGAATGTCTGCGGTGCCGAGCTGCCGGTGATGTTGGTGACGGTCATCCGCTCGCCGGCCACCAGGATGTCCAACGGGAAGTCCCCCGCCAAGGTGGTCCACAGGTAGGACCCGCTGATGCTGGACACCGACAGGGTGGTGGTTGATGAGTTGTGCACGCCGGCCAGATTCGAGTCCACCCCGTCGAACCGGGCATGGTCATCATTGGTGAGCGCGAGTGTCCGATAAGGACTGTACGGTGCGCAGTCGAACTCGAACATGGGGGCGAACTTGTTCAGACGCACCCGGGAACCCAGCACTAGCTGAGACATTCCGTCGTACATGTGCCAGGTCTCCAGCCCCGTGACGTCCACACGGGACCCGAGGTTCACCGCCATCAACTTCTCGATCGACACCGCATCCATTGTGGCCGGTGTGGTGGTGAGCTTGGGCAGGCGATACTCGTCGACTGTGCCGACCGCCAGACGCCAATCCGCTTGCGGCTGTGTCCGGGTGTCCGAGGACAGCGACAGGGTGAACGAGTCGTCGAACACACCCAAACCGTCCGGCGGCTGCGAGGTGGACAGGCGGCCGGTGGTCTGCTCCGCTACTGCGGACGCTCCGTCGCGCCGCTGCACAGTCACCTTGTTACTCACGTTTGCGTCGTCGTCGACCGGCTCGAAGTCGTGCTGCACTTGGCCATCGGCGACCGACAAGGTCAGTAGAGGTTCCTGGTTGGTCAACGAACCTCGGGTGCGCATCTCGATGCCGAGCGCACCGCGAGGTTCGTAGAGGAATCCGTGGTCCGATTCCGCCGTCTCCTTAAGTTGGTTCGCCAAGCTGTCGATAGCCTGACCGCCCAGTGCGGCTGACGGAATGTCCTCGTCGGTGTGGAACGTGTATGGGATGTTCTCTTCGAAGCCCAGGCGAGTGAGTCTGCCCCCTGCTCCGCGATCACCGGTCCACCCCATGAGGTCAGTGAACACGTTGATGTAGGTCCAGATTTCGGGGACGACCGTTAGGTATCCGAACCCCACGTTGATGTATCCACCACCGGGGTTGCCCGCTACCTTGGTGATTTTTCCCAGTGTGCCCACCCCGGTGACGGTGTTGTCCAGGTCCGCGACAAGCGACCCCCCGGCCGGCGTTGGCAGCTTCTGCCGGACAAGGTTGTACTTCACCACGCCGGGACTGTCTTGCCACATATTCAACGTGATCTGAACGTACTGACCTCGAAGTCCAAACGGGACAGCACCCGAGTCGTAAATCGCCACCCCCGGCTTGCTGAACGCCATAAGTCGAAACGAGCCGTCGCCGCCAGCGGTGTACTGGAGAACCCAAGCGTAGGCACTGCCACCCTCGGTGTAGAAATCAATAAGAGCCGACCCGGTGGCGGGGTCGTCAGCCTCCGGCATGTCCAGCATGAACACGATGGTGAACGCCTGGGCGGTGTCGGTGTAGGTCTTGACGGGGCCGATCAGTTCTGCCCCATTAAATTGCAGAAAAGGCGCGAGCGCCTTGGAATCACTCACCGAACCGTAGTCAGGAATGGCGTAACGCACCGCCAGAGGATCTCCATCCGGAAGTGCGGAATTGATTTGACTGGCATTGTCGCCGTCGTCACAGGGCCAGAACCCCACCGGGGGTACCGCGGCTATGCGAATAGCCTCGATGCTGTCCCCGATATTAATGGGGCTCAGCGCGTCCGGGGTGAATGACACCGTGGTGTTTCCGGCCGACGAGGACATACCCGTGATGGTGAATATATTCTCTTCCTTGAGTGCCAGACCGAGCGTCAACAGGAAAAACCGGTCACTTACCGCCGCATCAGCATCAGCGTCCGTGCACACCAGTTGGCTCACCGAGCCCGTCTCGGTGATGGATCGGAGAGTGCCGCCGCGCAACCATCGCCGCGAGGTCGTCCGACTGCGCACCATCGCGGACTTGCGTGGCGCGTTGCCCGCCTGGATACGGCGCAGGTAGCCGGCCGCCTGGATCTTCGCGACCTTCGCCTCGGACTTGCCGTCGCCCGACGAGACGATCGACGCGACCTCACCGGTGAACGCCAGCAGCCGCACCGAGAGGTTGTCGTAGCCGAACACCAGTGGCTTCGTGTTGGTGTTGCCGGTGTCCACGTAGGACACGACGCTGACGTAGCCTTCACGGATCGTCGCGCGGGAGGCGATCACCTGCCAGTCCCGCGGCTCCGGCGCGGTCGACAACCATGCCTTCGCCCGCACCGCGCTGCCCTCCACCTGAGCCGCCACGTTCACCGTCTGCGAGGTGGACAGGGCACCGTCGATCGCGGTGTGCGGGATCAGGACTCGCCGCACCCCACCCGTCCACTCGATGAACGCGATCATCAGGCCGGTGGTGGGCCGCACCTGCAGGTCGACCTGCAGGCGGTTGTTGATATCGATCTGCCGCATGGAGATCTGCGAGCCGAGGGGTGCGGCGGTCGCCCCCACCACCGGCATCGTCACCGCCACTCGGACCTCGCAGTCCGTCATCAACCGCGTGCTGGGCGACAGGTCGGTCGAGCGGTACGCGTTGGCCACGGGCACGCTGTGCTTCGCGGTGCCGGAGCTGACCGTCCAGTTCGTTGCCGCGACCGTGCCGCCCGACGCCGACCCGTTGACCCACACGTCGGTGCTCTCATTCGGCACGGTCGCGGGCGGGGTGCCCCACTGGTTGGTCTCGGTTCGGGTGAACGGGTCCACGAACCGGGTCACGCCCGTGCGCACAGCGACGCCCTTCCCCATCGAGCCGTACCACGTGCCTAGCGGGTTGAGCCGGGAGAATTCGTCGTCGGGGTCGTTGACGGTGAACACGCACTGCGAAGGCCGGGGGTCGCTGTTCAGGTCCGCGTAGCCCCGGGTGACATCGATCTCCTCTTGAGCTCGCACGCGGCCGCTGCCGTCGTCATGGTTAAGCACCGAATACCAGTTGTAGATCAGGGCACTGGCAGGCTTGAGGTACATCTCCATGAACAGGCTCAGCGGCTTCACGATGCTCCCCGCTGTCCGAGCGCGGCGGTAACGCTGCCGCCGTGCCTGTTCTTGATCTCGGCTCGCAGCCCCTGGAAGATCGCCCGGATGAGCGGGTCACTCGAGCCGTCCCACGACAACACGACCTCGGTGGCTCCCCCGTCGCCACCGAACGCGCCGGCTTCGCCCAGTGCCCGGGTCGCCCCGGCGGTGGCGACGGTGGACCCGTTGGGCAGCTTGATGACCTCGGGTCCCTGCTCGTTGAGGGTGGTCCAGCTCCCACGCGCCCCACCCGTTTCGGCCGTCGCCGGGGTGATGCCACCGTGCGCCTGCCCGCCACGTCCCTGATAGGAGCCGGACAGGTCACGTACGGTGGTCGACCCCATGCGCTGGTGTAGGTACACGTAGATGTTCTTGTTGTTGGGGATGTTGTTCAGGCGGTCCACCACGTTCTTGATGCCGGCGCTCGCGAAGTCCTGGATGCGTACGGAGGGCACCACCTCATCGGGGATCCCGTAGAGCTTGTCGGCCAGCACCTGCGCCGCGTCGGAGCTGAGACCCATGCCCGTGGCCAGGCGGATGAACTCGCGCTTGCTGGCCTCCATGTAGGACTGGACTTCCTCAGCCGCCGCGCCCTGCTCCTGCATCGATGCGACCACCTCGAGACCGGACTCAGCCACCCCGAACAACTGGCCCTGCAGCTCCCTGCCTGCCTCGGTCGTCAGGTCGAACCCGTCCTTGGCAGCGGTGACGCCCGCCCCGGCGAACTCCTTCAGCGCGGCGTCGGCCTCGGAGATCGCCTCCTGCGCTTCGGCGTGCGCCTCACCCAGGTCCATCACTCCACCGGCCAGCTCCTGCTGTGCCGAGATCAGGGAGTCGATCGTGTCGAGGTACTCCGTGCCCGCCCTGTTGGACTCGGTCATGGCGTCCGCGTGCTGGAGTTCCTTGTCGGCCGCGTCGCCGGTGGCGTCGCCCATGTTGTTGGCCGCGCCCTCGAGGTCACCGAGTGACACACCGCTGACTTCGATCTGGTCGTTGAGCTGCCCGGCCGCGTTGATCATCTCGCCGAGGAAGCCGATCATTTCCTGAGCGCCGCGCCCCCACTTGTCGAACTGGGACGCGTTGTCCCCGATCGCCTTGCCGGCCTCATCGGTCGCGCCGGCCACGTTCCCGAACTCGTCGGCGACCTCATTCAAGTCCATGGAGTACAGCGATGCGCCCAGGTCCTCAGCCTTGGTGCCGAACAGGTCGACCGCGGCCTGGTTGCGGAGCACCGGGTTCTCGATGGCACGCAGCCCGTCGAGGGTGAGGCGCAGCGCCTCGTGCGCCCGGCTGCCCCCGGCCCCGATGTCCTCAGTCATTTGCTTGGCGCTCAGGCCGATGGACTCGAACCCCCGCGCCGCGTTCGACCCGGCATCCTGCGAGAGGATCACGAACTCTTTCAGGGCGTCGGCCGCGTAGTCGGTGTCCCGGGCGCCGCCCTGCATCGCGTCGGAGATCAGGTCCATGGCCTCCCCGCCCGACAGACCGAGCTGCCGGAAGTGCGGGGAGTACTCGGTGATCGTGTCGAGCAGGTCTCCGCTGGCGTTGAGCCCCTGCTGGGTGGCCACCGTGATCAGGTCGAATGCCTGCTCAGCCGAGCCGGCCAGGTCGTTGACGAGCAGCTGCTGTGCGGCCCGGGCGACGGCGCCGACCTCTTCCTCCACCACGGCCGCTGAAGTCATGGCCGCCTCGGTGATCCGGCGGATGGCCGACTCCGGAGCGGAAGTGTCGATCAGGTTGTTCTGGAAGACAGCGGTCATGGCGTCGCCGACCTCTTCGACGCTCTCGCCGAAGTTGTTGGCGAAGATGTCCCCAGCGATGTTGCCCAGGTGCCCGGCCTCGCTGCTGGCCGCACCGTTCTGCGCCGCGATCATGCCGCCGATCGCGGTCTCTTCCCATTCGGCGGTGATACCCGCGAGCAGCGCCCCGCCGATCGCCACGCCCACTTTCCCGGCGAGTGGGACGCTGTCCATCAGGCTGTCGAGCATGCCGGTCAGGTCGAACCCGCCGCCGTCCCCGACACCGCCGAGGCTGCCCTCGAACGCGCCCTTGATCTTTTCGCCGGACTGCTTGGCCTTCTTCTCTGTCTTGTCGAGGTCGTCCTTGATCTTCTTGGTGGTCTTGTCCGACGCCTGCTCCGCGTCCTTGAACCCCTTCTCGATGCCGTCGCCGATGCCCTTGCCGGCCTTCTTGGCGTCGGCCTCCACCTTCCCCAGGTCGGTCTTGTTGGTGGAGGTGACGACGATCTCGATCTCGTTGGCCATGGGCTACGTCACCGCCTCGAGGATGGGGGCGTGCATGGTGATCGGGAGCTGGCTCAGCCACTCCTCGTCGATCTCCGGCTCGGTGGGTTCGACCGGGACGGGGGCGTCCGGCGTTGCCGCGACAGGGGGCCGGGAGGTGGCCTGGCTCCACGCGTGCGCCACGGTCATGATGAGGGGGTAGTCCTGGCTCATCAGCCCACGCGCGGTGGCAGGGACCGGCTCAGCCCCGTTCAGCAGATCCCAGGACACCAGCGCGTCACCGAGCGCGGTGCACAGCTTGCGCCACGCGCGCAGCGTCGGCAGGTCGAACACGTCCCGCCTGCTCTTCGCCCGGCGCAACACCGGCATGGCCTCCGCGACCGCCAACAGCCCGGCGAAGTTCGCCCGGTGAACTCGGATGGTGAGCCCCGGGAACTCCTCGAACACCAGTTTGAACACGTCGAGCTCACCGTGCCGGTCGTAGGCCATGTCCGTGCTCCCAGCTCCTCGTGCTCACGGACCCCAGGTCGGCACGGTGCCGTCGGCCAGGACACCCGGCGTGGTCCAGACGAAGGACCCGTCGGCGGCACGAGTGAGTGAGTAATCGGTGTACAGCACCTCAGCGGACAGGGTCTGGGAGGCGATGGCCAGCGCCGTTCCCCGGGCCACAGAGGTGGACGGGACGGTGCGGAACACGGCGTGGGACTTCTGTGCCGTCGGGTTGAACACGCCGTTGAGCGTGAGCGACAGGTCGGCCAAGAGCAGGATGCGCTCGATGGCGCTCTTGTCCAGGCCGGTCACGTCCTGCACGCCACGCGGTGTGGCGAGCGCGAAATTGGTGATGTCGTTGCGGAGGTCGCGGGCGGTGGTGCCGTCCGCCTCCTCCACGGTGAAGGTGCTCCAGCCAAGTCCCGACTGCTTGGGCATGATCATTCTCCGATCTGTGAAAGGTTGGTGTGCAGGGAGTCGGCCCAGGCATCAGCACCTGAGAACGTGGTGGGCTCGATCTTGCGGGGGTTGCCCCGCCAGTCACCTTCCCGGACCAGGAAGATCTCCGGCCGGTCGATCCGGATCCGGTGGGTGCTGGTCCGGAAGCACGGCTGGCCGGGCTCGAACACCAGCATGGGGCCGGCGTCGCCGGTCTCTTCGCGGTAGGAGCGGCCGGCGTTGCGTGCCTGCCAGATGTCGTCCTCGTCCAGGCCGGTGAGCGCCAGCGACCAGCCGTGCTGGTAGGCCAGGCAGCCGACCTCCTCGCAGGTGGCCTTGCGCCAGTGCGTGGCGGCCGGCGCGAGGATGTGGTGGGTGCGCATCTGTCCGGCGGGGAGTTCGGGCTTCGGCCGGAACAGTGGCATCCCAGGCCCGGCCATCAGTACGCCACCGCCACGGTGTTGACCTCAGCGGTCACCAGGAACACGGCGTTGGTGAACGTGCCGGTGGTGGTGACTCGGAGGTAGCGCTCCACCGCCTGGTTGCGCACGGTCTCGATGCGCTGGGTGCCGCGTGTGGTGAGCGAGGCGAACGCGCCGCCGGTCACGTCGGCCCACGCGTCGCCGACGCCGTTGTCGCTGGACTGCTGCAGCTTCACGACCACGCTGGTGCCGGTGAACGCGAGCAACTGTAGGTGGGCCTGAAGTCCGAACGCGCCGGCCGCGCCGAAGTCGACACCGAGCAGGGAGCCCTGCCCGCCCTGGGTGGTGGTGCCGGCGATGGTGAGTAGCTTGGCCGGCTCGAGGCCGTAGCCGTTGGCCAGGGCGTTGACCGCGATGGTGATCGCGCCGTCGGCGGCCACGGTCGGGTCGTAGTTGCCCTGCTTGGCGATGACGTTCCACGCCTCGCCAGAGGCCGGGTGGGCCACCGAGACCATACGGTCGGTGAGGGGCAGGGAGCGGAGCACCAGGTGGGACCGGTCACGG
>Ga0193708_1000374_pt1 | contig 10793 bp, 13 predicted proteins | sample H3c1metaG_FD_160570 | JGI IMG/M metagenome (GOLD analysis project Ga0193708, IMG submission 160570) | Soil microbial communities from a riparian zone of the East river system, Colorado, United States - H3c1 | ecosystem: Environmental > Terrestrial > Soil > Riparian zone | place: USA: East River...
CACCTACGATCTCGTGTTGTTGCCAGGTGATGGCATCGGCGCCGAGGTGATCGCCGAGGCCCGCGCGCTGGTCGAGCTGGTCGGCGAGACCACCGGCATCGGGTTCGCGATCGACGAGATCCCGTGCGGCGGCAAGTTCTTCCTCGAGCATGGCTCCCGCGACTGGCCGGAAGGCGCCGAGGAGCGCTGCGCGCGCGCCGACGCGATCCTGCTCGGCGCGGTCGGCTGGAACGGTCCCGATGGCGCGCCGGTCTCGCTCCCCGACGGCAAGATGGCGGGTTGGTCGCCGGTGATCGGCAACCGGATGAAGCTCGATCTCTACGCCAACATCCGGCCGGTGCGCTGTCTGCCCGGCACCAAGCACGGGCTGTCCGGAACGTTTCGCCCGGTGTGGACGCCCGAGACCGTCGACATGGTGATCATCCGCGAGAACACCGAAGGCCTGTACTCCGGGATCGCCGAGCGTACGCCCGAGCGCGCGACCGATCTGCGCGTCATCACCCGGCGCGCCAGCGAGCGCGTGATCCGGGCGGCGTTCGAGCTGTCCCGCCGCCGCGGCCGAGGCGCACCCGGTGACGGCAAGCGCCGCGTGACCTGCATCGTCAAGCACAACGTGCTCGCCGGCTGCAAGCTGTTCCACGACGTCTATCGCGAGGTCGCCGCGTCGTATCCCGACATCGAGCAGGATGTCGCGATCGTCGACTCGTTCGCGATGTTCGTGCTGACGCAGCCCGAGCGTTACGACGTGTGCGTCACGACGAACATGTTCGGCGACATCCTCACCGACCTCGCGTCCGTGCTCCAGGGCGGGATGGGCATGGCCGTCGGCTGCAACGTCGGCGACCAGCACGCGATGTTCGAGCCGATCCACGGCTCGGCGCCGCCGCTCGCCGGCAAGGATCGCGCGAACCCGATGGCGATGCTGCTCGCGACCGGCGAGGCGATGGCGTGGCTCGGCCACCGGTTCTCCGACGAGCGGCTGACGCGCGCCCGCGACGCGATCGACAATGCGGTCGCGACGCTCGTCGAGCGAGGCGAGCCACTGACGACGGACCTCGGCGGCAGCGCCGGCACCCGCGCGGTCGCCGAGGCGGTGCGCGCCGACGTCCGTCGCCGCCTCGCCTGTTAGGGCGCAGCTTGCGCCCGCATCCGGATAGGCGAGCGTTTCGCGAGCCGATTATAGGACTCTAGCCGAGCGCAGCGGCGATCAGGCGGCAATCCTGGACGATGATCGGCGCGCCGATCCGGCCGCGCATCACGGGCGTCTGGCCGCCGTCGCGATGAAACGCCATCTCGGCGACCGCCTCGTTCTCGACGACGCCGGTCACCGCGAGCCGCGGACCATCGGCGCTGATCGACGCGACCTCGAGATCGCCGGCGACCGCGAGGTCGGTCGGGACACCCATCTTCGCGAGCATCGGATCGCCGCGGCGCACCTGGACCCGCTGCGCCAGCACGGTCGCCGACGCGGTCACCCGCGTCACGCCGGTGACCAGCACCGGTGGCCGGCCTTCGATGTCGAGCAGGAACGGCATCGCCTCGCTGCGCCGGAGCAGCACTGCCCCGTGGCGATCCTTGACCGCCGCGTGCTGGAGCAACACCGGCGAGGCATCGAGCAACGACTCGACGGTGCCGCGGAACCGGCGCGCGATGCCGTACAGCGTCGTCGCACCCGGAGTGGTCGCGATCGGCGGCATCACGATCCCGGCGATCGCCTGGCGCTGGCGCAGCGCCCGGATCCGTTGCACCACCAATCCGACGAGACTGCCGAGCGCGAACGGCATGAGGATCGGAACTGCGATCGAGCTACCTGCGAGGAATGCCGTGATGAGTCCCCAGTCGCGCTGGTTCAGCAGGCGCATGTCGCGGTAGTAGAGGAGCTCGCGCACGAGCTCGACCGGCGCGGTCATCGGCGCACCGCACTCGACGCACGCGGTGGTCGGTGGCTGGAGCAACCGGCACTGCACGCAACAGAACGTGGCGCTCTGGTTCACGTCCGCTCAGTCTGGCGGTTCGCGAGCGTCTCGTCGACAGGTGCCGGGGGTCGGACTCGAACCGACACTCCTGTTACGGAAGGGGCTTTTGAGACCCCCGAGTCTACCGTTTCTCCACCCCGGCAACGAAAACGCGCTGTCGATCACGAGATCGACCGCGCGTTATCGCTTCTGCTCTGTAGCAGATGTGGCTTACATGCCGCCGGAGCCAGAGCCGCCGCCGGCATCGCTGCCAGCGCCCGGCTCGCCCGAGCCACCACCCATGTCACCACCGCCCGAGCCCGGATCGGCCGAGCCCGAGTCCGAGCCAGCGGCGGAGCCCATGTCACCACCGGAACCATTCATGGTGTCCGGCTTCTTCTTGCCGCCGCACGCAGCGAGTGCAACGACGAACATAACGATAAACAGCTTCTTCATTTGGACTAGTCCTCTCTCTTTTGGTTCTTGTTCGATCGATCAACTAACAGAAAATGTTTCACTTCTTGGGAGCGGCGCAGGGGTCCGCGCCGGCTGCCGGAGCTGCCGGGTCTGCAGGCGCAGCAGCCGGATCCGCGGGCGCGGCCGCCGGGTCTGCAGGCGCAGCAGCCGGATCCGCAGGCGCGGGTTCGGCGGCAGGCTGGGGAGTGGTATTGCCGTTCTTCTTGCTGCACGCACCAAGCGCAGCGACGGACACGAACGCGAGCACGAATAGTTTCTTCATCGGATCCTCTGTTCGGGTTTCACCGCCACGCCGCCACCAGAAATCGCAGTAATTGAAGCAAGCTCGGCGATCGCCGTCTCGAGCTCGCCGCGCGCGTGCTGATCGCCCGCGCGAGTTGCCGCCGCCACGCCACGCCGGTAGACATCCGCTGCCTCGTCACCACGGCCGAGCGCGGCCAAGGTCCCGCCGGCCATCAGGTACGTCGCGACATAGTCGGGAAACTTCTCGAGCAGCTCGGAGAAGCAACCCCACGCCAGGTCGAGCTCGCCCCGCCCCTTGTGCTCCATTGCCAGGCCGTAACGCGGGAACGGATCCGTCGGCGTCCGGGCAATGAAGCTCTTGAAGGTAGCGATCCGATCCATAAGCGATGAGGGCAAAAAGCCCGTGACTCAACGCAGCGCGCTGCCAGTTCTTACAGGGGGCCGCAAGAAACCACGTCTGATCTCCAAATGCCAGCCGCGTAAGACGATTTTCGCTCAGCGGGATCGGGTGGAACGCCTCTTCACAAGGTTCATCGGGATCGATCTCGGCGGCGGCCGGGGCAAGACCACCGCCGTGGCCGAGATCCGGAGTGGGCCCGAGGGAGCCGAGGTCGTCGAGGTCGCCACGCGCGCGACACGCCAGCCCTGGACCGATGACACGCTCGCGAGCCGGCTCGCGATCCCGCACCCGGACACCGTCATCGCGATCGACGCGCCGCTGACCCAGGCCGCTTGCAACCGCTGCATCCGGCCGGTCTGTCCCGGCATGGAGGCCTGCGCCGAGCCCGCTGTCGTCTGGCTCCGCACGGCCGGCCGCGGCCTGGTTCGCCGGGTCGCCGCCGAGACTGCCGACGGGCACACGACACGACTGCCGTCGCTGAACGCCCAGGCCCGGCTCGCGCCGTATGCCCATCGCGCCACCGATGTCGTCATGACCTACGAGCGCGGGCTCCTGCCGCTGTCCCAGCTCGGCGCCAGCAACGGTGCGATCGCCGCGCGCGCGGGTCAGCTCCGGCGCCGGCTCAGCACCGCCGGTTACGTGCTGCACGAGAACCTGATCGAGGTCTCGCCTGCGGCGACGATCGCGGCGCTGTGCGGGCTCCGGGCCTCGCGCGGCTACAAGCGCGACGCCGATCCCTGGCGCACGCGCGCGCTCGTGCTCGAGCGGCTCGGCGACCTGTCGTTCGCGCCGCAGAGCCGGATGGCGCGCGAAGATGTGCTGCAGAACGATCATTGTTTCGATGCGGTGATCGGTGCGTACACCGCGTATCTGTGGGCCCGCGAGGGCTGGGCAACGCCCGACGGCTGCTTCGGCGAGGACGGCTGGATCGTCGCGCCGCCGCACGCGCCTCAGGTCAACACCTCGTAGGCGGCGGTCACCTCGGCGAACCGGCGCTCGAGCGCGCGGCGGCGTCCGAGATCGATCCCGGGTTGCAGATCGGGATGCAGCGAGCGCGCGAGCCGGCGATACGCGCGCTTGACGGTGTCGAGATCGGCGCTGTCGTCGATCCCGAGCAAGCGCTGCGCGGCGACCCGCTGCGGATCGTGCGGCGGCGGGCGGCGCAACGGCGCGCTGCGCTCGGCGACGATGCCCTCGGCCTCGAGCGCGTCGATCGCGCGCAGGAAGTGGATGAACGCCAGCAAGCGGAACCGCGGCGTGCGCGCGAGCGGCCAGATCTGATCGAGCCGCCGCGGCGACATCAGCGCAGCGAGCATCCGGCGATCGGCTTCATCGATCGGCTCGGGGGCGAGCTCGGATCGGAGCGACAGCCGGATCCCGGCGAGCTGCTGGACGAGCGCTTCGGCGAGCGTGCTGTCGAGCTGCGCCTCGAGATGCGTGCGAGCCCAGCCGGCGAGCGACACGCCATGCGTCGCGCCCGGCGGATACGCCGTGATGCCACCCTCGAACACGACGGCGACCTCGGGCTCGGCCGCCAGCCGCGCGAGCCGGGCCGCGAACGTCTTGCGGGCAAGCTCGGCGTCGCCGATCACCGCGTGACCGCGCCGCAGCACGAACACGTCGGGGCGCGCGTGCCCTGCGCCGAGCGTCAGGACACCGCTCGCGGCGTGACGACCCAGCCGATACATCAGCCGGACGAGCTCGCCGCGCGCGAGCGTGCGTCGCAGCGTCTTGCCTTCGGTCTCCCTCACGCCGACATCATCAGGACGATGATCGCGGCGGGCAATTTTTTGGGCTTACATGAATCCGGCTTTACGGCGCTCGACGATGAACTCGGTCACCGTGTTGCGGACATCTTCGCGGAACGAAACGAGGCCGGCTGCGATCTCGCGCAGCGCCGTGACGGCGGGCTTGTTATCGCAATCGACTCCCGCAGTAGCGCCGCGGGAGAGCTGGCGTGCACGCTCTGCAGCGAGCACGACCAACGCGAACCGGTTCGGGACCTTGTCGAGGCAATCTTCGACGGTGACGCGAGCCATGGACCGCGGAACTTACTCGGTTGCCGGACGGTGTCAAGCCCACGAGTCAGATCAGAGGCTTGCCAGCGCCCGGGCAACCCACTACGCTGTCCTCAGCGGGTCGTGCCTTACCGGCAAGTAGGCGGAACCGCTCTTGACTTATGGCGCTCCGTCCTCCTGCTGTTTCTCCCCTACCTGCGCGCGGCCCGGTCAAGATCGAGCTCGACTGGGATGCGCTCGAGATCGCGGTCGAGCGTAACTCGCCCGATACCGACAGCTATCTCGATCTGACGACCGGGCGAATCCTCACGATCACGAGCGGAGATCCCGAGGCGGCGATCAATCGCCAGCAGGTCTCCGACAACATCCGCAACTTCCTCCGGATCGAGCCCGCGTCGAGCCGCGAGCAGTATCGCTGGATGGAGCGCTTCGTCGGCAGCGTCGTCGACGAGGCGCTGCGCGAGCGGCTGATCATCTCGATCGACGGCAAGGGCGCGTTCCGCAGGTTCAAGGACGTGCTGCTGGCCTATCCCGCCGAGCGCGAGCGCTGGTTCAGCTACCGCGCCGATCTGTTGCACTGGCACATCCACAACTGGCTCGAGACGCACGAGATCGAGACCACGAACGATCCGCCGTGGGGTCAGGTCCAGGCGCCGCAGGAGCTACCCACCGTTGGCCGCCCGGTCGTCCACGGCACGGAGGCTCCCGGCGAGGCGCTGCGGCGCCAGGCGCGCGATCTGATCGAGACCATTCCGGCGATCGAGCTGCCGACGGCGATCGCGTTCCTCGAGTTCTTGAAGCAGCGCACGGCCGAGGTCGCGAAGCCGGCCTACGAGCCCGACAACGACATCAGTGATGCCGAGCTGCACGACGATCCGTCGTGAGCAGCGAAGCGACGATCGAAGCGCTGGCGACCCGGATCGTCCAGACCGCACCCGTGATCGATCGCGGCGTGCTCGACGAGCTGTTGCGACTGCTGCGCGCCGACGCCTCCGAGCTCGCGCTCGTCATCGCGCGCGTCTACGAGCTGGTCGCGACCGGCGAGGTCGCCGCGGCGATCGCGTTGCCTCACCTCGCGATGGCGTGCGCGACGCTCTGCGATCCGCGCTCGACCACGCGCGAATTCGCGGCGGCGCAGTACGAGATCGAGACGCTGTTGCCGCCACCAACGAAGACCGAAGTGGAGGGGTCGGGATTCACTCCCGACCCCGAGATCGATGTTCCGATCGCGAGTCTCACCCGCGGACCCCGACCACGCACTTGAGATAGTTCGCCTCGGGGAAGCCCGGCACGGTCGGAAAATCGGGTGGCAGCGGCCGGCGATCGATGATCTGCAGCCGCGTCTCGGCGCCGGCGGCACCGTCGGCAAGCGCGAGCTCGAAGTCGAGCGCGCTCATCTTGTGCGTCGACGATGCTGCCATCAACAGCCCACCGGGCACGAGCACGCCGAGGCTCGCCGCGATCAGCTCCGAGTAGTCGCGCACCGCGCTCCATGGCTTGCCGCCGCGCGCCGCCGCGCTCGCGAACGCGGGTGGATCGAGCACGACCAGATCGAACGTGCGATTGCGCTCGACGAACCGCGCGAGCACTTTGAACACGTCGCCGACGATCAGCTCGGGCTTCTCGGGATCGAAGCCCGACGCCGCGAAGTTCTTGCGCGCGCGCGCGTGTGCCTTCGCCGCGACGTCGACCGCGCAGACCTCGGCGGCCTCGCCGGCCTGGGCATAGACGCTGATCGCGCCGGTGTACGAGAACAGATTCAGCACGCGGCGACCCTTCGCCCAGTGGCGCACGGCGCGGCGGCCCTCGCGTAGATCGGCGAACAATCCGGTCGACAGCGGCGCGGTGACATCGACGACGAACTTCAGATCGTCCTCGGCAACCTCGAAGTCGACCGGCGCCGCCGTACCGCGCACGAGCTCGGCGGCGGCTTGCCGCGGTGCCTCGCCGGCGAGCGACTTGAAGCGCCGCTGCTCGTAGATCGCGATCGGAGCGAGCTCGGCCTCGAGCACGTCGTAGAGCGCGGTGCGCAAACCCATCACCGCAGACGTGTAGAGCTGCGACACCAGATAATCGCCATAGCGTTCGATGACGATTCCAGGCAGTCCATCGGACTCTGCATTGACCAGTCGCACGACACCGAGGCGTGACAGATCGAGCAGCTTCTTGCGCAAGTTGATCGCGGCGCGCACGCGCGAGCCAACAAGTGAACCGTCGATCGGTTGGTCGGATCGGCGAGTGAACACGCGCAGCGCGATCGTGCTGTCAGCGTCGTACAGGCCGCGGCCGACGAATTCGCCTTCCTCGTCGACAACATCGATGACCGTGCCAGGTTCCGGCGAGATCGAGCGGCCGAGTGCGGCGAACGCTTCTCGATACACCCATGGATGACCGGCGCGGATCCGCTGCGCCACGTCGCCCGGTAGACGCACCGTGTTCTTGCGCACGATGGGCAACGCACGTGCAGCACGGCGACTCGGTGGACGGCGCATCGCGGGCCTTATAGCTCCGCTAGATTCCGATAGACAACTCCGAGGCCCCTTCGTAATGTGCGCGCGCATAACACATGAATGCCTCTCGACCGCAGATCCTGGCCACGCTCGAGCCCGTCCGGTTCGGTGAGTTCCTGCGCGACCGGCAGCTGATCAGTGACGAGCAGTGGCTCGCCGCACTCGCCGATCACTGGAGCGCATCGAACCGCCGCCGCATCGGCACCACGATCATCCTCAACGGCTTCCTACCTGCGGATGTCGTCGAGGCCGAGGCCCGTGCGTTCCACGATGACCTCGATGTTATCGAAGTGTCATCTGCTGATTCCTGGTGATTCCACGTATTGATTTTCGCACTTAGCGGTCGGGGGATCGCTGTTACTGTCCCATTCCGCTCGAGGGTTACTTCGAGCACTCCGGGGAGACCAATGATGGCAGTCGAATCGAAGAGCAACGACACCACCAAACCATCGGCCGAGCCGCTGATGGCAAGTGGGTCCTCGCCAAGCGTCGCGGTCTCGCGTCCCACACCGCCTCGTCGCACGACGCGTAACTCTGCCCTGATGAGGGCGGCGTCCGCGTTGCCGACGGTCGAGCATTCGCTCGAGGAGTTCATCGCGAAGGCGAACCAGACGCTGGTCGATGTCGGGGGCTGGGGGGCCGCCGATCAGGCCGCGAAGGCCGCCGAAGCGAAGCGCCGCGAGCAGGACGCACAGCGCTGGAAGCAGGCCGAGCAGCAGATGCGCGACAGCGAGACGCGCGAGAAAGCGCTCCGCGGTCAGCTCGATGGTCTACAGGGCAAGCTCGCCGAAGCCGAGGCCCGCGCCGCGGTGGCCGGCTCGCAGCTCGGTAACGCCGCACACGACCTCACGCTGGCCGAGCTGAAGCAGCAGATCGAGCAAGCGACGCAGCGCATGCGCGCCGCCGAGGAGCGCTCGCAGCACATGCAGCGCGAGCTCGCCTCCGTCAAGGTCGTCTCGACCGCGACATCGCTCGCGACCGACCTCGACGACAAGGCCGCCGAGGAGCGCGTCCGCCTCGCCGAGGCCAAGGCCGCCAAGGCAATCGCCGCCGCGCGCGCCGCTCAGGCCGGCTTGACGGTGTCGTCGGCGGATCTCGCCGCGATCGAGAGCGGGCTCGTGGTGCCGATGGCGCCGCGCAAGAAGTCACCGTGGCTCGCGATCTCGGTCGCGTTCGTCGGTGGCCTCGGGATCATGTTCCTGGTGTGGAAGTTCGCACTGACAAACGATGCAGCCGCGCCGGCCGCCGCCGCTGCCGCTGCCGCTGCCACCCAGCCCGCGCCAAACGATACGCCGCCCGCGGCCAAGCCGTCGGTCACGCCGATCGACGAGGCCGCTCCGGTCGCGCAGCCGACCGACGAGGTGAAGCCGAAGGTGACGCCGATCGAGGAGCCGAGCGCCGAGCCGAGCCCCGCGGCCCCGGCGCCAGCCGTCGTCGCCGAGACCCAGCCGGCCGCGAAGCCGGTCGCCAAGCGTGCGAAGCGCACGAGCCGCAGCAGCACCATGGCGAAGAAGCCGACCACCTCGAAGGCAAAGTTCGCCGATCCGTTCGGCGACGACACGGCTGCGGTGAAGCCGGCCGAGAAGGCCGAGAAGAAGAAGAGCGAGATCGTCGACCCGTTCTGATTTGCACCAATTGTGTACGTAACGTCCCGGTACGCGCCGGGACGTTTTCGTTTTCGGCCGATTCTCCGTCGAGGACGAGCTGAAACAGTCGTTGCATCGAGCAGGACCCTGGGATACGTAACGAGGCGCTGCGTGCAGTTCGCGCATGCCCGGGGAGGACTCGTGAAGCGTTTCATCATCATGATCACGGTTGCGCTCGTTGCCGTGCCGGCGGCATTCGCCGACGTGAAGCCGCCGACAGCGCAGCAGCTCGAAGCTGCGAAGAAAGCGTTCGCCGAGGGCAAGAAGCTCCACGACGCCGGCAAGCTCCCCGAGGCGATCGAGAAGTTCAAGGAGTCGTACCGGCTGTCGAAGCGACCTGCGCTGCTCTACAACATCGCGATCACGATGGAGGAGGCGAACATGGATGACCTCGCCCTCTTCTACTTCCGCAAGTACATGGCCGATGCACCGGATGGCGATCAGCGCCCGGTGGTCGCCGAGCACATCAAGACGCTCGAGAAGAAGTTCGGCGGAAACACGCCGCCCGATGCCGGGAAGACGAAGCCAGAGGTCGCGCCAAAGGTGAAAGCTGCGGGCACGTACACCGCGGCCGACTTCCAGCACCAGGTCGTCGACACCGCGCCACCCGGCAAGCCGCTCGACGTCACCGCGACGGTGCCCGAGGACTCGGGCTTCACGGTCACGCTGTACTTCCGCGGCACCGGCGAGGACAAGTTCACCGCGCGGCCGATGAAGCGCCGGCAGAAGGAGCTGGTCGCGCGCATTCCCGCGGCGAAGCTCTCCGGCACCGCGGTGCAGTACTACGTCGAGGCGAAGGATGCGACCGGTGCGGTCATCGCGAAGTCAGGCAAGGCGACGAGCCCGAACCTCGTCGATCTCGAGGCCGGTGCATCGCCGCGCTTCTATGCCGACTTCACCGACGAAGGTGGCGACGTGAAGACACCGACCGCCGCAGAGACCACGGCGCGCGATGACGCCGACGATCCGCTGAGCGGCAACAAGACCACCGCGTCGAAAGACTCGGACGGCGTCGTCGTCCAGCCGACCGAGTCGGGCGCCGGCGGTCGCGGCTTCCGCGACGTCGGCTCGTCCAGGTTCACTTACGCGAAGTGGGGCACCACGATCGGCGCCGGCACGATGCTCGGCCTGTCGGTCCTGTTCTACGTCCAGGCCGGAAACTTCGCGAAGGCCCTCGAGACCGAGGCCACCACTTGCGGCGCTCCGCCCTGCGCCCAGTTCGACGACTACAACGCCGGCCTCGAATCGAGTGGCAAGAGCCGCCAGCTGTTCTCCCGGCTCACGCTCGGCGTCGGCATCGGCACCGCCGCGATCGCCGGATACTTCTGGTACAAGGAGCTCACCGCGAAGAAGCGCGGCGAGATGAAGGTCTCGAACAAGGCGCCGGCTCCCGAGGCCAGAGCGTCGTGGTTGGTCGCTCCGATGCTGGATCAAGACTTTGTCGGCGCCGCGACGGCGACGCGGTTCTAGAGGTCGCCATGCGCACTGTCATCTTCCTCAGCCTCCTGTTCGCCGGTTGCGCGGCCAAAGTCTTGATCCAGCAT
>Ga0193708_1000375_pt1 | contig 10787 bp, 11 predicted proteins | sample H3c1metaG_FD_160570 | JGI IMG/M metagenome (GOLD analysis project Ga0193708, IMG submission 160570) | Soil microbial communities from a riparian zone of the East river system, Colorado, United States - H3c1 | ecosystem: Environmental > Terrestrial > Soil > Riparian zone | place: USA: East River...
GGGCAGCAGTAGATAGAGCTCGCCGACGCCGGGCTGCGGCGTGAGGATTTCTATGAGGCCATGGCGCGGCCAGCCGCCGCCGGGCAGCACCGCATCGAGCGCCGCGAAACCGGTGGGCAGCGTCTCTGTTGCAGCGCGGCTGCGTCCGCGCCACACCGACGGGTGTGCGAGCAACTCTGAAAGTTGTTGATCAGTCGCTGGCATGAATGAAGGACTGGCACCTGGTTCGGAAGTCCGGAGAAGTCAGATTCCGGGAAGTGAATATTCGAATTCGTAGAAATGTTTTTTATCGACAATGTTGATCTTGAGCGTGCCGGAAAGACCCACCAGTTCGCCGCTGCCGGAATCGGGCACCACCGTGATCGACAACCCGGGCGCGCCACGATTCATGGTGCCCGAGTGCTGCAACACGAAGCTGCCCGTGCGCCCCTCGAGCGTGCCCGTGACCTGATCGATCGCCACGTAGCCCGCCGAGCCCTGGGTGGCGGTACCCGCGGACAACATCTGGCCGCGAGCTTCCGCGACGAGATCGCCGCTGAATTTCTTGGTGAGCAGGAAGCGTCCGAACAAGGCGTCGCTCGAGACTTCCGCGTTCGATAGCGGCTGCACATTCACTTCGAAACTGCCGCTGGCGTGTTTCATACGGACCCTTATGCGGGCAGCTTGAAGTTGGGGTTCTCGATGATGCCGAGCACGTTGCCGAAAGGATCGAGCACGTCGGCGATGCGAATTCCCTCGCCCACATCTTGAATATCGGTACGCGGCTCGGCACCGAGCTCGAGCAGCCGCGCATGCGCGGCCACGATGTCTTTTACGCCCCAGTAACAACCGACCGAGGACTGCGGCGCATCTGGCGAGAGTCCGAGCTCATAACCGCCCACATTGAAGCCGACATAGAACGGCTGGTCGAAGTACGGCGGGAAACCCAGGAATTTCATGTACCAGAGTTTGCCGGCGGCGATGTCTGGCGTGCGGTAAAGACCGGTGCGCAGTCCTAACAACATGGGATGATGATCCTCAGGATCACGAGAGGGCCTTGCCCCGCCGCAGCACACCCACCACCACGCCCTCGATGATGAGCGGGTCTTCCTTGATGTTGACGCGAATGGGCTCGAAGTCCGCGTTCTCAGGCAGCAGCCACACCACCGAACCCTCTTGTTTGTAACGCTTCACGGTGACTTCGTTTTCGAGGCGCGCCACGATGATCTGCCGATTGCGCACTTCGGGAGTACGGTGCACGGCCACGAGATCGCCATCGAGAATGCCGGCATCCTTCATGGACATGCCGACCACCTTGAGAAGGTAATGCGGCTTGGGCTGGAAGATGGCCGGATCGATGTCGAGACGGGATTCGATATTCTCTTCGGCGAGAATGGGACGACCCGCGGCGACGCGACCGATGAGCGGCAGACCCATCTGCTCGCGCATGGTGTCCATGAGCTTGATGCCGCGCGAAGCGCCTGGCACGAGTGCGATGACGCCCTTGCGCGCGAGCGCACGGAGATGCTCTTCGGCGGCATTGGGGGATTTGAACCCGAGCTCGCCGGCGATTTCCGCGCGCGTGGGGGGCATGCCGGTTTCGTTAATTTGGCGCTGGATGAGGCGCAGGATTTCGGTTTGGCGGGGAGTGAGATCGGACATGGCGGATTCCTTTAAAGAAGAATCAGGGCTGAGGATTTGTACACTGTGAATATATCCAGGTCAACCCCCAAACCTGCTTCGATGTCGTCATCGTGGGCCGTGGCCATAACGGCCTCACCTGCGCCTGTTATCACGCCAAATCGGGTCTTTCCGCAGGCGTATTCGACCGCCGCTCGATACCCGGCGACGCGGCAGTCACCGAGGAATTCCACCCCGGCTTCCGCAACCCGACCGCGAACTACACGGTCAGTCTGCTGAACGTGCTCTCTGCCAGTGTGCAACGCGACATCCACGAGCTGTTCACGCGCGCGCGGGCGACTTGTTAGACCACTGGTTCGAGAGCGACGGCGTCAAGGCGCTGTACCGCTTCGATGCCGTGATCGCTGATTCCGTCCGCCCTCGACGAAACGCTCCGCTCAAGGGTGCTCACATTGCCTCGTCGTTCTGTCAGTATTTCTCCTACAACTTGCCGGGCGGCCGCGACTGGCGTCAGGAAAACCCGCGTGCAATCGACCTCATCTTCGCGACAGTCGATTCGCACGCACCAAACTTCCGTGCGAGTGTCGTCAGTCATTCGGCATTGAGCCCCGCTCGATCTCGAAGAAAAACTCAGCCTAATAGGCGGAGATATTTTTCACCGCGCGTTGGGCCTCGACCAGTTGTGGGCCGCACGCCCAGTGTTAGGCTGCGGTGATTCCCGCACACCCCTGAAAAGCCTGTACTTGTGCGGTTCGGGTGCAAATCCCGGCGGCGGCGTCACCGGAATTCCCGGTCACAACGCAGCGCGGAAAATTCTGCGCGCTGGCCCCAATCGTGTTAGTCGTCCTAATAGCTCAGTCTGACAACAGCTGTCGCCATGGGCCGACACGAAAGAAATTTCAGTTGCAAACAACGCGCGGATTTGTTGCAGTTGCGCCCGCCTAATAGACGTCTACCTTCCATTCGCATCGCTTGCGTTGCGAATCGAAGGGAAAGCGGACTTGCTCAACCACCAATAAGGGGATTGATCGTTATGAAGAGTGCGATTTTAAAGGTTGCTGCCGTTGCAGCGTTCACCATGTTGGCCGGCTGCCAGGACCTCAAGCCTCTGCAAGCCGACGTCGAAAACCTCAAACAGCAGGTGAGCCGTCTCACCGCCGACTTGGCTGCCGCCAAGAGCTCTGCTGATGCCGCCAATGCCGCCGCCCAGTCGGCGTCGTCGACCGCCAGCGGTGCGCAGAGCGCTGCCAATCAGGCGCTGGCCGCCGCGCAAGCTTCGCAGTCCTGCTGCGATGCGACCAACGAGAAGATCGACCGGATGTTCCGTCGCTCCATCTCGAAGTAAAAGCTTTCGCCATTCTTTAAAAAGAATGGCCTTTGCTCTGGAGAAGCGCCGCGCCCTGCGCGGCGTTTTTTCGTCTGCAGTTCTTGGCGTCGTGGCGAAACTTTCGATGCGCGCATTCTCGAGCCTCGCGCTGTGCGCCATGGCGAGCGTCGCCAGCGGCGCGCCACCGCAGAATTTTCTCTACACGAGCTCCGACGATCTCCAGCGGCTGGCAGCGCTCCTCGAGCGGCCCGACATCGGCGGCGTGCAGATCGTCTACAGCTGGAAATCGCTCGAGCGAGCGCCGGGCGAATACGACTTCTCGCAGATCGAGCGCGATCTTGCCTACCTCGACCGGCTCCACAAGCGGCTGTTCCTGCAGATCCAGGATCGTTTCTTCGAGATCAGCCACCGCAACGTTCCGGCCTATCTGCTCGAGGATCCCGTCTATCGCGGCGGTCTCGCACCCCAGACGGACAACCCGGGCGAGAACCAGCCGGAAGGCCATGGCTGGGTCGCGATGCAATGGAACGCGAACGTGCGCGCCCGTTTCCAGGCGCTGCTTACGGCGCTGGGACGAAAATTCGATGGCCGCGTGCTCGGAATCAATCTGCCGGAAACGGCGGCCGATCTCGACCAGAAGGCGCAGAGCAAGCGCAGTGGATTCAGCTGTGACGCCTACTTCGCCGCCGAGCTCGAGAATCTCGCAGTGGCGCGCAAGGCGTTCGCGCACTCGCACGTGGTGCAGTACGCGAACTTCTGGCCGTGCGAGTGGAACGACGATCGCAAGTACATGTCGCGTTTCTTTTCCTTTGCCGCGGCCAACGACATCGGCGCTGGCGGCCCGGACATCGTGCCGTGGAAAAATGCGCAGATGAAGAATTCCTATCCGTTCTTCAACAAGTACAAGGGGAAGTTGCGCCTGGTGGCCATGGCCGTTCAGGAACCCACCCTCACCTACACGAACCCGAAAACGCAGCAGCCGTTTACGCGCGCAGAGTTCGTCGACTTCGCGGAAAACTATCTCGGGGTGAACATCATCTTCTGGAGTACATCGACTCCATGGCTGCAGCAGCCGCGCTGAAATTCAGCGTACGCCGCGCAGGTAACGGGCAGGCTTCGGCGCTGCTGCATTCGCGGGAGCGGGAGCCGCGGCGGCCGGCGCCACCACCCGCGACGCCACGACGTTGGGTACCGCCTGGCCGGTATCCCGCAGCCAATCCTGGGCGAGACCGATGAGTTTCTGATCGCCGCTCGCCAGCGCTCCGTCGAGCGCCTGCTTCTCGAGCGCCGGATCCTGGAGGAACTGCGCGAGCTCGAATCGTTGCCCGGTGATCGCTAGATAGGCGTGCCACAGCTGGGTGGCGCGCCGCAATCTGTCCGATGTGCTGTTCATGAGACTCATGGATATTTACTCCACGCTTTCTCCGTGAGTGCTGACATCGAGGCCTGCTGCCTCGGCTTCTTCACTCACACGCAAGCCGATGGTGACCGAGATCAACATGAGAAGGATCAGGCTGACGACCAGCGCGTACGCCGCGCAGGCGCCGATGCCGATGAGCTGTGCGGTGATGCTGCCCTCGACGCCGCCGATCGCAACCGACGCGAACACGCCCGTGAGCACCGCGCCCACGACGCCGCCGACCGCGTGAATGCCGAACGCGTCGAGCGAATCGTCATAACCGAACCAGGATTTGAGCCCAACTACGGCACCGAAGCAGCCGAGGCTGGCCGCGACACCGATGACCAGGGCCGCACCGATGCCCACGTAGCCCGCGGCCGGCGTGATGGCGACGAGTCCGGCAACCGCACCCGAGGCGATGCCGAGCACGCTGGCCTTGCCGCGCGCCGCCCATTCGATCGCCATCCACGTGAGCGCGGCAGTTGCCGCGGCGCAATGCGTATTTGCGAATGCGAGTCCGGCGCGCCCGTCGGCCGAAAGCGCCGAGCCCGCGTTGAATCCGAACCAGCCCACCCACAACAGGGCGGCGCCCGTGATGGTCAGGGCGAGGTTGTGCGGGAAGATGGGATCGGTGCCGTAGCCTTTGCGTTCGCCCAGCATGATCACGCAGGCAAGGCCGGTGACACCGGCGTTGATGTGCACCACCGTGCCGCCGGCGAAGTCGAGCACGCCCAGCGAGGCGAGCCAGCCATCGGGCGACCAGACCCAGTGCGCCATCGGCACGTAGACGCACAGCGACCACAGCGCCATGAAGACCAGCATCGACGAAAACTTGATGCGCTCGGCGAACGCGCCGGTGATCAGCGCGGGCGTGATGATGGCGAACATCATCTGGAACATCATGAACACGGACTCGGGGATCGTCGGCGCCAGGTGGCTGACCGAAACCTGGCCGCCCTTGGCGAAGAACAATCCTTCGAGCGCGAAGCGCGTCGTCCCGCCTAACCAGGGCGAATCTTCGGTGAATGCCAGGCTGTAGCCGATGACCACCCACAACACGGTGACGAGACAGGCGATCGCAAAACTCTGCGCCATGGTCGACAACAGGTTTTTCTTGCGCACCATGCCGCCGTAGAAGAGCGCCAGGCCCGGCAGCGTCATCAGCAGCACGAGCGCGGTCGAGGTGAGCATCCAGGCGGTATCGCCGGTGCTTATCTTGTCGGCGTCGACGAGGTACGGCGCGGTCTGCAGCGCCGTTTCCGGCGCAGTCTGCCCGAACGCGGGCGCGGTCAGGGCCGCGAGCGCCGCGAAGATTCCAAGGTTTTTGCCAGTCATGGGCGGCATTCTGGCCGATGGCAAGTCCTGGAACTTTGCGCGGGACACCACGATCTCGTCTGCCAAATGTGCGCTATGTCTAACATATGGCAACTGGGACTCAGTCCGGCGGGGGCCTCAACCAGAAGCGAATGGTGGTGCCCTTCCCGACGGCCGCCTGGGCGTCGATATCCCCGCCGTGCCGCTTCACGATGCGATGCACCGTGGCCAGTCCCAGTCCGTAACCCATGAACTCATCCTGTCGATGCAGGCGCGTGAATGGCTTGAACAGGCGATCGGCGTGCGCCATGTCGAATCCGGCGCCGTTGTCGGATACGCAGACCCAGCGTCTTCCTTCGCTCTCCTCGGTGTAGCAGCGCACTATCGGGCGCTCGGTGTGGCTGGTGTATTTCCAGGCATTGCCAAGCAACGTACGCAGCACGGTCATCATGAGGCGCACGTCGCCCCAAACGCTCACGCCCGCCTCGCCGTGGAACTCGACCTCGCGTTCGTCTTTTCCATGGCGCAATTCGTAGGTCACGAGCTCGATCAGGGTCGAAAGGTCGAGGTTCTCGCAGGTCATCTCCGCGCGCCCGGAACGCGACAACGTGAGCAGGCCGTCGATCAGACCTTCCATGCGATCGCCGGCTTTCAGGATCTCCTTGAGAAAGCCGCGGCCTTCCTCGTTCAACACCGCGCCGCATTCGTCTTCGAGCGCGTCGGCAAAACCTTTGAGAATCCGCAACGGCCCGCGCAGATCGTGACCCGCCACCGACATGAAGGACTCGAGCTCCTTGTTGTTCGCCGCGATGGCATCTTCGAACTCGGTCAGGTCCTCGATCGTGACCAGCAGCGTCGCCTCGGCGTCCGTGGCCAGCGGCGTCAGATGCACGCGCGCGATGAAATTGCTGGCATCGGGACGCCGCACCGCGACACGTGCGTGATGGGTGAGTGCGCGAACCTGCGCAAGTCCCCGCCCCAATTCCGGAAAGAAACCGACCATCGCCGCGCCGACCAGCACCGCTTTGTCGCAGCGGAATAGCGTGAGGGCAGCGCCGTTCGCCGCGGTGAGCACGCCGCTGCTGGCCAGCAGCAGCGAGGGTACCGGGTGCAGATCGAACAGTTCACCCGCGCCACCCTGGTCGGGTGCCAGGCCGGTGAGGATTTTTTCAACGAGGGTCGTCATGGTGCAGGTGCCGCGTTCTGGCATCGGCACGACGGAAAGAGTCTGGATGCAGAGGTGTCAAAACTTTGTGAGTAAGGGCGCACTTCGGCGCACCCGTGCGTGATTCCGGGGGTTCAGACCAAGGCGCGGCGGCCGATATGTGACGAGGATCGCCAGGGGCGGCAATTGGCTGCCGTCACTAAGGTATTGGCACAGCACGCCGATAAATCAGCGTGTGGCGAACAGCCGCATCTCTAAACTTCAGGCATAAAACGCGCCGATGAGCACCAACGATTTCGAGATCAGAGACATCCGGTTGTTGTTAGTCGAGGACAACCCGGCAGATGCGCGCGTAGTGGAGCGCCACCTGAAAGACGCCGGTCTCAACCGGGTCACCAGCGATTGGGTGCAGACCGCGGCGGAAGCTGCACAACGGCTCACGACCACCGAATACGACCTCGTACTGCTCGACCTCGGGCTGCCCGATGCGACCGGCCTGCAGGCGCTGCGCGCGTTGCGCGCGATCGCCGACCTCACACCCATCATCGTGCTGACTGGTTCCGACGATTACAAACAGGGTCTGTCCGCCGTGCGCGAGGGCGCCCAGGATTACCTGGAGAAACGCCGCGTCAACGCCGGCATGTTGTCGCGCATCGTTTCCTATTCGGTGGAGCGCAACAATTTCCACCGCGACCTGGTGCGCGCCACGCGCCGCTACCAGGATCTGTTCAACAACGTTCCGGTGGCGCTGTTCACGGCGAATCACGATGGCGTGCTCAAGACCGCCAACGCCGCCTGCGTGAAGCTGCTGTCGTGCCAGGGCATACCGCTCGACAAGGTCAACTTCCTCGACATGCTGTTCGAACCGGGCAAGCGTGCGCACTTCCTCGACCAGATGTCGCGCCAGCGCATGGTCGAAGGCTGGGAAACCTCAATCCAGGACGCCAAGGGCCAGAAGCTGCACGTCCTCATCAACACCGCGCCGCTGTACGACTCCAAGCAGGCCTTTGCCGGCTGGGAAGGCTGCATCGCCGACATCTCGATGCTCAAGCAGACCCTCGAGGAACGCGACCGTCTCGAGGACAACCTGCGCCAGGCGCAAAAGCTGGAGGCCATCGGCCAGCTGGCCGCGGGCATCGCGCATGAAATCAACACGCCGACACAATACGTGGGCGACAACCTGCGCTTCCTCAAGGAATCCTTCGGCGAGCTCGACACACTGCTGACGCAGCTTGTGATGGTCGGTGGCGAACCGGCCAGCAAGCTGCTGGCCGGCGCCGACTTCGACTATCTCAAGGAAGAAATTCCGCGCGCGCTCGCCCAGTCTCTCGAGGGCGTGGATCGCGTCGCCAAGATCGTGCGCGCCATGAAGGAGTTCTCGCACCCGGCGCGCGAGAAGACCGCCACGGATCTGAACCGCGCGATCCAGAGCACCATTACGGTCGCCAGCAACGAATGGAAATACGTGGCCGAGATCGAGATGGATCTCGATGCCCAGATGCCCGCGGTGCACTGCTCACCGGCGGAATTCAACCAGGTCGTGCTCAACATCGTGGTCAACGCCGCGCATGCGATTTCCGACGTGGTTGGAGACGGTGGCAAGGGCAAGGGCAAGATCACCGTGCGCACGCGCTCCGAGGGCGAATGGGCCATCGTCGAGATCAGCGACACCGGCGCGGGCATGCCACCGCACATCCAGCAGCGCATCTTCGATCCGTTCTTCACGACCAAGGAGGTCGGCAAGGGGACCGGACAGGGCCTGGCCATCGCCCACAACGTTATTGTCGACAAGCACGGGGGCACCATCAAAGTCGCGAGCACACCCGGCGCGGGCACCACGTTTACGATCCGCCTGCCGATCGGCGGCGAAAAGGCGGAACTCGAGTCGGCTGGGGCCGCTGCGTGAACGCAATCCGCGTCATCTTCGTAGACGACGAGCCGCGGGTGTTGGAGGGTCTGAAGAGAATGCTCAGACCCAAGCGCAACGAGTGGCAGATGACTTTCGTCGGCAGCGCGCAGGCCGCGCTCGAAGCCCTGAAGGCCGAACCCTGCGAGGTGGTGGTCACCGACATGCGCATGCCTGGCATGAACGGGGCCGAGCTGCTCGAGGTCGTGCAGCGCGAATATCCGGACACCATCCGCCTGATCCTCTCCGGGCAGGCCGAAACCGAATCGGTGATGAAGGCGCTCGGCGTCTCGCACCAGTTTCTTTCCAAACCCTGCGACGCGGAGATCCTGCAGGGCACGATCAGCCGCGCCTTCGCGCTGCGTGACCTGGCCGGCAGCGTAGCCGTCAAGGCGCTGGTCGCGCGCATCAACAAACTACCGACTCTGCCTGCGACCTATCAGAAACTGGTCGAGGCATTGCGCCAGCCGAATTCGAGCATCGAGGACGTCTCGAACATCATCGCCTGCGATCCGGCCATGACGGCACGCCTGCTGAAACTGGTGAACTCGGCCTACTTCGGCTTGCAGAAGCCGGTCGCCGACGTGGCGCGCGCCGGCGCGCTGTTGGGGCTCGATCGCATCATGGCGCTGGTACTCGGCCAGGGAATCTTTTCCGATTGCGAAGCGCCGAAGGTTGCCGGCTTCAGCATGGACGCGTTGTGGAGCCACAGCGTGACCACCGCGACCGCCGCCCACCGCATCGCCATCGCCGAACAGATGGATCGCGAACAGGTCGCCGCCGCGTTCCTGGCCGGCATGTTGCACGACATCGGCAAGCTGGTGCTCGCCATGGGATTGCCCGAGGCGTACGGCAAGGTGCTCGCGCAGGTCAGCGATCGCCCGGGCAGCCTGCAACAGATCGAGATGCTCGAGCTGCATGCCGCGCACACCGACGTCGGCGCGTACCTGGTCGGCCTGTGGGGCCTGCCTAACACGATCGCCGAAGCCATCGCGTATCACGAAGATCCGTCCCAGGCGCCCAACCAGAAGTTCGGCCTGCCGGGGATCGTGCACGTGGCGGATCGTCTCGCGAACCGCCCTGATATCGCCGATATGCGCTCACCCGAGCTCGGCCTCAACTATTCATATCTCGAATCGCAGGGACTGGCGGAACGATGGAACGAATGGCGCGAAGCGTATGTGGCAGTGGCTCAGAAGGGGCGATCATGAGCGAACGCGTGTTGTTCGTCGACGACGAACCCAATGTACTCGACGGCATCCGCCGCCAGATGCGCAACCGGCTCGACATGGAGACTGCGACGGGCGCCGCGGCCGGCCTCGCCCTGATCGAAACCAAGGGTCCGTTTGCCGTGGTCGTTTCGGACATGCGCATGCCTGAGATGAATGGCGCGAGTTTTCTCGCGCGGGTCAACCAGATTGCGCCGAATACCGTGCGCATGGTGCTGTCGGGCCAGGCGGACCTCGACTCGACCGTCGCGGCAGTGAACGAAGGACACATCTTCCGCTTCCTGATGAAGCCCTGCGACTCGGACAAGCTGGTCGAAGTCATCAACGCGGGGATCGAACAGTACCGGCTGGTCAACGCCGAGAAACACCTGCTGGAGAACACCCTCAACGCGACGGTGCGGGCGCTGGTCGAAGTACTCGGTCTCATCAATCCCGTCGCGCAGCGCCGCGCGGCGCAGATCGAACGGTACGCCGTAGCCGCCGGCGAGGCGCTCAAGCTCTCCGCCGCGTGGAAATATCGCCTGGCGGCGATGCTCTCGCAGCTCGGCTGCATCACGTTGCCCGCCGAGACTCTCAACAAGGTCTACGGCGGCCAGGCGCTCGGTGAGGAAGAAAGGAAACTGTACGATTCGCACCCCGAAGTCGCTGGCAAGTTGTTAGGCCAGATTCCGCGGCTCGAAGACGTGGCCGGCATGGTCGCGGGGCAGCTGCGCATGCCCGCAAAAGAACTGGGCACGGGCGATGCGAGCACCTGGAAGCCGCAGCAGCTGGGCGCCGCGATCCTGTGGGCCGCGGTCAATTTCGACCAGCTGGTCAACCAGGGCAGA
>Ga0193708_1000376_pt1 | contig 10779 bp, 8 predicted proteins | sample H3c1metaG_FD_160570 | JGI IMG/M metagenome (GOLD analysis project Ga0193708, IMG submission 160570) | Soil microbial communities from a riparian zone of the East river system, Colorado, United States - H3c1 | ecosystem: Environmental > Terrestrial > Soil > Riparian zone | place: USA: East River...
GTAATATTTATGCATTAGGAGGTCATACAGACCTCGCCATCGGTAGTTATAAAACGGTACTTGCGCTAAATCCCAATTACCCGGCGGCTTTAATTGCCATGGGCAAGATTTACAGGGATGTAAAGCAAAATCTTGATTCTGCACTTATATACTACCATGCAGCAGCTAAAATTGACAATTCCAACAAAGAAGTATTCTATGCTTTGGCCTGGATCTACAATGTCAGGAAAGAATACGATAACGCCATCTTCAATGCGGTAAGATCCCTTGAAATTGATAATAAATACAAGCCGGCATATGGTGAATTGGGGCACGCTTATAATGCAAGCAAAAGATTTGCTGATTGTATTGAGCAGTTAAAAAAGAACCTGGCAGTCTCCGTTGTTGATGTTGCTTACCTGTATTCAGGATTTGCCTATACCGAATTAAAAAATAAAGAAGGTGCCATGCAGCAATACGAAGAGCTGAAAAAGATCAATGAAAGGATGGCCACTTCGCTGAAGAAAAAGATAGATGCCATGGAATAAGCAGGGTCCGCCATGCTTTTTACATGATCCGTAATGACTTATTACAGTATGTCAAATCATTTATTTGTTTACTGAAATATATTGCATGGCTTTTTCAAGGACCTCATCAGTTCCGTTTTTTATTCCTTCCCTTGTAGGCTTTATTTCAATATCGGGTACAATTCCAATGCCCTGTGTTTCTTTTCCATCAGGGTAAAAAACACCAATACCTGAAATGTAACTGCCAAACCCTCCGGGAAAATGGATCATACTCACATTGCCATCAGCACCTGCAGTCTGGCTACCCATAACAATTGCATTGGGAGCCGTACGTAATGCCATGGTGGTATATTCGGCCTGGCTCTGCGATCTTTCATCAATCAGGATCACAATTTTGCCTTTATAATAACTTTTATTTTTTGAGCCATTGCTGATCGTGTATTTAAAAGTAAAAAGTCCGGGGTTATCAATATTTCCGTTGGTAAATTTTACAAATGGCGATGCTGAAGGTTTTATATATTCAGCCAATGTAAATGGAACAAATTCTGCCGGGTAATTCCTGATATCAATTACTATTCCCTTTGTATTTTCAAATGTTTTAAATATAGTTTTGAATTCGGCACTTTTTATTGTTGCCAGTGTTATATATCCAATTGAATCGTTCAGTAATTTATAGGTTGGCCCGTTGTAATATTTTTTCATTGAAGCCTCATTGACAGTCTTCATAGGATATAATTTTAAGCTGCCGTTCTTTATCTCACCATCATGGTCATAAGTGATCGCCAAAGAATCGCCGCTTCCCCTGAGCAGGAATGCAGATGCGAAATTTCTATCGGCAGCACTTGAGTTTGATGCACAAAGTATTGGTTCCATGTCTTTGTGGCATTGCGCAATTGTCTTGCCGTTAACACTCAAGATCTCATCTCCCACACGGATGGATTCTTTCTTAGCCAATTCGTCATCAACTATAAGCGTTACAATAAGTTTTCCCTGGATCATCCTGGCTTTTACAACAGTGTAATTAACACCAAAATAAGAACCCAAATCTTTATCACCACTTATTGAAGCATGCGTATCATGAATTCGGTTTATTAATTTCAGGCAGTTCAGTTTATAACCAAGAGAGGTCCGGTTGGCAGCAAACCGGGGTATAAATTCCTGTAATACATGGTCCCAGTTTTCCTTAATTAAATATTTAGAAGGAAAAAAATACTCAATAATACTCCAATACCGGAACAATCCCAGCATCCTCAGCCCGTCATCATCCCCGGTCATCGTTGTATACTTTTCCTCTCCGTCAAAATTGGGATTTAATACACCAGGCATCAGTTTTATATATGCATTTTCAGACCTGTTCCTGTGCGAATAAATACTGTTGAGTTTATTGATCACTGCTTCGCTGAATAATGCTTTATCGTTGATCCAGCCCAGATTGGGATTTATATGTACGTCTTTCACGGGTAGCTCTTCTGCCAGCTTGTAATTGTTTTCATCTCCGAGGCTGTTGATCCAGTTCAACAAAAGTTCATTTCTTTTTTCTGCAGAAACAGCATTGGAAAAAGGTTCCATTATTTTAAACAATTCCTTGTCAAAATTAGTTTTGCCTTTGGCTACTTCAGGATGATGATATTTTAAGAAGCCCCACACTTTTGCCAGCACATATAAATTTTCTTCCTGTTGCCTGTTCAATAAACTGTCAAGCCTTACAATTGACTCATTTGTTTTCTCAAAGGGAAGATCATGGTTTTGATTTGGTATGGGCTGGGTTAATAAGGTAGTAGAAAAAAATAAAACTAAACATGTAAATATTGTTCTCATATTTTAATTTTTAAGAAAAATAGAATAAAAAAACCTGGAAAAAAATTTCCAGGTTGTTAAATAAAATACATTATTCAAATATTTGTTTCGGCTGATTTTTTTAAGCCGGCTCAGATTTCATTTGCTTTGAAACCTTGCTGCGTTCGTTCTCATCCAGTATCACTTTACGCATACGAATGCTTTTAGGCGTTACTTCAATACACTCATCCTGCTGTATATATTCCATACACTCTTCCAAAGTCATCATGATCTTTGGTGCAGCTTTACTGGCATCATCACTACCGCTTGCACGGTGGTTGGTCAATTTTTTTGGTTCAGTTGCATTTACATTCAGATCTCCCGGCTTAATATGCTCGGCAATGATCTGGCCTGCATAAACCTCATCTCCCGGATCAACAAAGAATCTTCCCCTGTCCTGTAATTTGTCAATTGAGTACCCTGTTGTCTTTTCTGTATTTTTTGATAACAGAACACCATTGCTTCTGCCCGGAATATTTCCTTTCCATGGACGATAATCTGTAAAACGGTGAGCCATTACTGCTTCTCCTGCTGTATTGGTCAACATATTACTACGCAACCCTATCAAACCTCTTGAAGGAATATCAAATTCCAGGTGCTGCATTTCACCCTTGCTTTCCATGATCAGCATTTCACCTTTACGTTGTGTAACCAGGTCAATTACTTTACCGCTGAATTCAGCAGGAACATCAACTACCAGGTTCTCATAAGGTTCACATTTCTTGCCGTCGATTTCTTTAACCAAAACCTGTGGGTTACCTACGGTCAATTCAAATCCTTCCCTGCGCATGGTTTCTACCAATATGCCCAGGTGTAAAATACCCCTGCCATAAACCAGGAAGCTATCTGCACTATCTGAATCTTCCACACGTAATGCAAGATTCTTTTCAGTTTCTTTCATTAAACGGTCTCTCAAATGCCTTGATGTTACAAATTTTCCTTCACGGCCAAAGAACGGTGAGTTATTAATACTGAACATCATACTCATGGTTGGCTCATCCACACTGATAACCGGTAATGCTTCCGGAAATTCAACATCACAGATCGTATCGCCAATATTGAATTCATCCAAACCTACTATGGCACAAATATCACCCGCACTTACTTCTGTAGCTTTCTTTTTACCAAGCGCTTCAAAAGTGTACAGTTCCTTTACTTTCATTTTTTTAATAACGCCGCCGGCCTGTACCAATGCAATTTGTTGTCCTTCTTTAATAGTGCCACGGGCAACTTTACCTACAGCTATCCTAAGAAAGAAGAATAATCCAAAGAAGTGATCTGCATCTGTGTAGTTCCTTCATTTACCTTAGGCTCGGGCACATGTTCCAATATAGCATCAAGTAAAGGAAAAATATCTTCAGTTTGCGTTAATGATGTATTCATCCAGCCCTGCTTGCTGCTTCCGTAAATGGTTGGAAAATCCAACTGTTCTTCAGTAGCATCCAGGTTAAAGAATAATTCAAAAACCGCATCATGCACTTCATCCGGGCGACAGTTAGGTTTGTCAACCTTATTGATCACCACGATCGGGTGTAATCCTAATTTCAATGCTTTTTGCAACACAAAACGTGTTTGGGGCATCGGGCCTTCAAAAGCATCAACCAACAGCAGAACGCCATCGGCCATTTTTAAAACACGCTCTACTTCACCTCCAAAATCACTATGGCCCGGGGTATCAATAACATTAATTTTAATGTCTTTGTAAATAACTGAAACGTTCTTACTGAAAATAGTGATGCCTCTTTCTCTTTCAAGGTCGTTATTGTCCATGATCAATTCACCTGTTTCCTGGTTATCACGAAAAATATTGGTGCTGTGGAGGATCTTATCTACCAGCGTTGTTTTACCGTGATCTACGTGGGCAATAATTGCGATGTTACGAATATTCATAATACTGAACTTTAAAGCTTTTAGTAGCTGGCTGCAGTATAACCAATATGGGTTAGATCTGCAGCAAATTCCTGTGGCTGTTTTTAAGGGCGCAAAGGTACGCCAAAACAGCCGGATGGCAAGGTTAAAACTGTATTAATCTGATATATGGAGTACTTTTAAGCAGATTACAGTATTAATGTAGATAAATAATCCTGACAGGTCTGTTTTTTGCAGGCTATTTAACGCATGAATAAAGAGAATCCACCTTTACCGAATATTTTCGCCTGTATTTTGATGGACATCATTGGCATGGCCAGCTATCTTATACCCGGCATAGGTGAATCAATTGATGTATGGTGGGCCGGCCTCTCAGGCATCATTTTTATCATGTTCTTTGGTGGCAGGTTCGGTGTGATCGGTGGGGTACTCAATTTTCTGGAAGAGATCTTTCCTTTCACTGATATTATCCCATCTTTTACCATCGCCTGGTTTATCAGGAAAAGAGAGAACGATAAAAAGCTTAGATCTAAATGACCCGGCTTTTGTAAATTGCAGACCCGTTATTATGCCTTTTCAACTTCAAGCACCATATTCACCTGCAGGCGACCAGCCTGATGCCATCCGCCAGTTAACGGAAGGTATTTTGAATGGAGAAAGGTACCAGACACTGCTGGGTGTTACCGGCAGCGGTAAGACATACACCATGGCCAATGTGATACAGAACACACAGAAGCCCACACTGGTCATCACGCACAATAAAACCCTGGTGGCACAATTGTATGGCGAGTTCAAGCAGTTTTTCCCGGAGAATGCCGTTGGCTATTTTGTTTCTTATTACGATTACTACCAGCCCGAAGCTTATATGCCGGTAAGCAATACCTACATTGAAAAAGACCTGAGTATTAATGATGAGCTTGATAAACTACGCCTGCAGGCAACGGCACAATTATTAAGCGGCCGCAGGGATATTATCATTGTTGCCAGCGTAAGTTGTATCTACGGTATGGGTAACCCAACCGATTATGAGAACGGTATCATCCGTATTCAGCGGGGACAGGTCATTTCACGCCAGGGATTTTTACATGCGCTGGTCAATTCTTTATACAACAGGAGTGAGGGTGATTTTACAAGAGCAACCTTCCGGGTGAAAGGCGATACCATCGATATTAATTTGCCTTATGTTGATTTTGGTTACCGCATTACTTTTTTTGGTGATGAGATCGAGACCATTGAAACACTGGAATTAAGCAGTGGCAAGCGCATCAGCAGCGTAGAAAATGCTGCCATCTTTCCTGCCAATTTATATGTGGCGCCAAAAGATGTGCTGCAACAGGTGATACATGAGATACAGGATGAAGTGGCTGCACAGGAAACCTATTATAAGAATTCAGGAAAATATATTGAAGCACAACGCATCAGCGAAAGGGTGAATTACGACCTGGAAATGATACGGGAGCTGGGTTACTGCAATGGCATTGAGAATTATTCCCGTTTTTTCGACAGGAGAAAGCCGGGCACAAGGCCGTTCTGTTTACTGGATTATTTTCCTAAAGATTTTTTATGCATCATTGATGAAAGCCATCAAACCATTCCCCAGGTGAGTGGCATGTACGGAGGCGACAGGAGCAGGAAATTAATTTTGGTTGATTATGGTTTTCGTTTGCCATCGGCATTAGATAACCGGCCATTGAATTTTAATGAGTTTGAAACATTGTTGAACCAAACCGTTTACGTTTCGGCAACACCCAGCCAATACGAACTGGAAAAATGCGAAGGCGTAGTGATCGAGCAGGTAGTAAGGCCTACAGGACTATTGGATCCCCCGATCGAAGTACGGCCTTCAGTCAACCAGATCGATGATCTGCTTGATGAAATTGATAAGCGGATCAAAAAAGGCGATCGTGTTTTGGTTACCACGCTAACCAAACGTATGGCTGAGGAAATGACCAAATACCTGCATCGTATTGATATAAAATGCAAATACATACATAGCGAAGTTGATACGCTTGAAAGGATCGAGATCCTCCGTGAACTGCGGCTTGGGGTAATTGATGTGCTGGTTGGCGTTAATTTATTAAGAGAAGGATTGGATCTGCCCGAAGTTTCGCTGGTTGCTATTTTAGATGCAGACAAAGAAGGGTTTTTAAGAAATGAAAGAAGTCTTACTCAAACGGCAGGCCGTGCTGCCCGTAATGTTGACGGGCTTGTAATTTTTTATGCTGATAAGATGACCGAGAGTATGCAACGAACCATTGATGAAACCACCCGCCGCCGTGAAAAACAGATCGCTTTCAACATTGAACATAATATTACTCCAACAACTATTATCAAAAGTACAGAACAGATCTTTGCACAAGGCTCGGTGCTGGATGTAAAAGGCTATGACCCGGCAAACCCATATTCCATTGCCCCTGATGGTGAACTGGTAACTGTTGCTGCAGAAGACCAGGCCGTGTATTCCACAATTCCGCAGTTGGAAAAAGCCATTGTTAAAATAAAAAAAGACATGAACAAAGCCGCAAAGGACCTTGACTTTATGGAAGCTGCCAGGCTAAGGGATGAGATGTTCAGGATGCAAAAGGACCTGGATGAGATGAAAAAATAATTTTCGAACGCCCGGGCGTGGTCTCCGATCAGCCGGAACAATAGTTATAAAACATTTCGACCCGGCAAACGTCTCCATACCTGGGAAGGTTTTCCATCAAAAAAATTACCAATGATCGTGTTCCTGATAATTATTGCAGTTGTAGTAGCCGTGGTATATGGCTTTATGCAGCAATTGAAATTTGGCAGTACCCCTTCCGGCGAAAGGCTTGAAAGAATAAAGACATCTCCGCAATACAGGGATGGTAAATTTCAAAATCAAAGCCATACACCGGATCTTACAGAAGGCGCCAGTTTTTTTTCTGTATTAAAAGAATTTTTGTTTGATAAAAAGATCAGGCGAACACCGGCTAAACTTTTACCTTCTGTAAAAACAGATCTGCTGCAACTTAGAAAAGAAGATGATGTTTGGGTGTGGATGGGCCATTCTTCTTATTTTATGCAGGTAGATGGCAAGACCATTTTGGTTGACCCGGTATTAAGTGGTGCTGCATCACCTTTAAGCTTCACCACTAAAAGTTTTCCGGGTTCTGATATTTATACAACTGATGATATTCCCGAAATTGATCTTCTGTTCATTTCTCACGACCACTGGGACCACCTTGATCACAGCACGATAAAAAAACTGAAACCAAAAATTAAAACCATCATTACCGGTTTAGGTACCGGCGCACATTTTGAACGCTGGGGTTTTAAAAAAGAAATGATCATTGAAAAAGACTGGAATGAAAGCGCAACACTTGCAGATGGTTTTTCAGTAACCGTTACACCAGCCAGGCATTTTTCGGGAAGGGGTTTTACCCGTAACAAGGCTTTATGGGTTTCTTTTGTTTTAGAAACGCCCACAAAAAAGATCTATATCGGCGGTGATAGTGGTTACGATAGTCATTTTACATCCATCGGAAACACATACGGGCCTTTTGACCTGGCGATTTTAGAATGCGGGCAGTACGACAAAAGCTGGAAATACATTCATATGCTTCCCGAAGAAGTTGTGCAGGCGGCACAGGAATTAAAAGCAAAAAAACTACTGGCTGTGCATTGGGGTAAGTTTGCACTCGGCAACCATCCATGGGATGAGCCGGCCATAAGGGTACACAAAGCAGCACAGGAAAAAAACCTAAGCTTAGTTACGCCCATGATCGGGGAAAGGGTAAATATTGATGAAAGTGAGCAAAGCTTTTCACCCTGGTGGGCAACGCTTGATTGATCATTTTTCTCCTTCGGTAGGCCACCATTCATTCCCAAAAGCATCTTTAAAGCCGCAGGTAAATCCATAAGATTGCTGCATGGGTTCCATTACAGATACCGCTCCTGCCTGCATGGCTTTTACATAGGTATCGCCCACATTTTCCACATAAATAAACAGTCCGGCCGGCCTGGCAGTAAACTCCGGGGTAACATCGGCAAACATGATCACGGCGTCTCCAATGCGTAGCTCACCGTGCATGATAAGGTTTTCGCTGCGGGGTACTATGATCTGCTCCTCGGCACCAAACACCTCTTTCATAAAAACCATGAATGCGGCAGCATTGGGGATGATCAGGTAAGGCATCAGCCGGTTGTATTGCGGAGGAATTTTCATAATACTGTTTAAATTTATTATTGTAAGATAAAAAAGTTTCAACACTTATTTAGGCTCTTACTTTAGAAGGGCTGCAAAGCCCCTCTCCAAGGGGAGAGGGGTTGGGGTGAGGTTTCTTTAAAATAATTTGTTATCTTAACCCTCCCTTATTAATAAAATCAATTTAATATGACTACAATAGCGCTCTACAACCTGAAAGGCGGGGTAGGAAAAACGGCCAGCTGTGTAAACTTTGCTTACCTGGCTGCAGCCGATGGTTTTAAAACTTTGTTATGGGATATTGACCCCCAGGGTTCATCCTCCTTTTATTACAAAGCAAAACCCAAAACACACCCGGGCATTAAAAAACTTATTACCAAAGATGCCGACCTGGAAAACGCCATCATGAGTACCGATTTTGAACTGCTGGATGTGATACCTGCCGACAATTCAAGAAAAAGCTTTGATATCATGCAGGATGAAATGAGGGGAAACAAGAATCGCCTTAAATCAATTTTAAAACAACTGGACGGCGAATATGATTTTGTTTTCATTGATTGCCCTCCCGGCTTTAGTGCACTGAGTGAAAATATCTTTAGTGCTGCAGATATAGTGCTGATGCCGGTTATACCTACCACGCTCTCTATCCGTACCTATAATATGGTGAAAGATTATTTTAAAGAAAAAGCATTGGACATTACCAAGATGATGTGCTTTTTCACCATGACCGACCTGCGTAAGAACATGCACAACGAGATCATGGGAGAATTGTATAAAGACAAACGTTTCTTCCAGAATTATATCCCTTATTTAAGCGATGTAGAAAAAATGGGCGTACACAAAGCGCCCATTATGGAATTTGCCAACAGCAGCTATGCCGCTAGCTGTTATAGGGAATTATGGACAGAGATCAAGGAAGGAGTTTTATAAAATATACTTTCAGAAAAAAAGAAAGGGTTGCTAAATTGAAGTTTAGCAACCCTTTTTTATAAAAGATTTATTTTAATAAGAAAAGCTAAAAGACCCGGCGGTTATTTGTCTCATATTTCCTCCCAGAAAATCATATACATTGCCGGAAAATATACCCGTTATTTTGGTGGCAGTAAGCGTTTGTACAGTTACTGTAAAGGTGTTAGGATTTGTAGCCCATGGACTCCAAAAGTTGCCAGGACCAGTAACAAAATTAGGCCAATATGTTACATCACAAAATTTTTCCAGATTTGATGTCGTGAACTTTTCATAAGGACCAACGGCAATATCAGCATTATCATCATTTAATTCAAGATCAAATCTTGCATTTCCAATAAACCCCCTTAAAAGAAAACTACCGCTACCTCCTCCAAATAAATTACCCGTTAATCCTGAACTAAAATCCATGGGTGTACCATCAAGTGTACATTTCAGGAAGTCCCCGCCACCACCGCCACCGACAGTGTAAGTAATACTAAAACTGCATCCTCCCGTAGGTGTATAAGTAAATGGCCCTGCCGCAGCTGGGGTATTGTTACTTGTAAAAGTTATGCTCTGTGGACCTGTTGCCAAAAAAACACCCGATGCAGAAAAAGTTACTCCGTTACTGCTATTGGTGGTTACTGAATATAAGCCGGTAGTAGTTACATTAACTCCTAATGTAATTGTACTGGAAGCTGTTAATGCCGTACCGGCAACAAAAGTTCCACTAATAACAGGCGTTGTACAACTGCCCGGTGCGCCATTGTAAGTAAATGATGCAGGCGGTAGTCCGGCTGTATATGTAATAGTAAACGAACATCCTCCCGTAGGTGTATAAGTAAATGGCCCTGCCGCAGCCGGGGTATTGTTACTTCTAAAAGTTATGGTCTGTGGACCTGTTGCCGAAAAAACACCCGATGCAGAAAAGGTTACTCCATTACTGCTATTGGTGCTTACTGAATATAAGCCAGTCGTAGTTACATTAACTCCTAATGTAATTGTACTGGAAGCTGTTAATGCCGTACCGGCAGTAAAAGTTCCACTAATAACAGGCGTTGTACAACTGCCCGGTGCGCCATTAAAGGTAAATGATGCAGGCGGTGGTGGTGGTGTCGCTGTTATACTAAAACTGCAACCACCAGACGGTGTGTATGCAAAAGTTCCAGGTCCCGATGGTGTACCATTGCCAATTAAACGTACCACCTGTGCACCGGTAGCTGTAAATGAACCGCTGCCTGAAAAGCTGATGCCATTTGCACTGTTGGTACTTACGGTATAGGCGCCGGTTGTTGTAACATTTACTGCCAGGTCCACATAATTACCCGAACCCAGGGCAACACCACTTGCATAAGTCCCGCTTATTACAGGTGCTGTACAGGCAGCAGGTGCGCCGGCATAGGTAAAGACAGCAGGAGGCCCGCCGGCACTAAATGATACACTAAAATT
>Ga0193708_1000378_pt1 | contig 10762 bp, 6 predicted proteins | sample H3c1metaG_FD_160570 | JGI IMG/M metagenome (GOLD analysis project Ga0193708, IMG submission 160570) | Soil microbial communities from a riparian zone of the East river system, Colorado, United States - H3c1 | ecosystem: Environmental > Terrestrial > Soil > Riparian zone | place: USA: East River...
ACGCTGATGCCCGTGGCCGCGCCCTGGTTCGAAACGGCCGACACGGAGCCGGAGTTATAGACCACGCCGAACGGCAGGTCCGCCGTCAGTTGGATGCCAGTGGCATCGCCGATATTGCTCGCCGCCGAAATGCTGCCGGCGTTGTCGACGATGGCGTTTTCGTAGGCATAGGGGCCGCCCAGCACCTCGGCGATCACCCCTGCAGCGTTTCCGTATTCGGCGTTGACGGTGATCGTGCCGGAGTTGGTTACATTGGTGCCGAAAAGCGACGCGGCGATGATGCCGGTCGCATCATTGGCACCGGTGACCGAGATCGAGCCCACATTATCCACCGCCACCAACAGGGCAGTGGACGCGTCCACGCCCACTGCGTCCGACTGCAACGACGTCGCCTGCAGGCTGCCGCTGTTGCTGATGTGACTGAAGTAATAGTCGTTCGCCGCGATGCCGGTGGCTGTGCCGTTGCTCGCGAGAGCGATCACCGAACCGGTATTGGCGATGGTTCCCCGATACCCAGCCGAGACGATGCCGGCAGCCTGGTTGTAGCCCTCTGCCGAGATATCGCCGGAATTGACGATGCCGATGCTGTCCCAATCCGACGCGGCCGAGATGCCGAAGGCGTCGCCGCCAGTGGCCGTGACGGTGATCGTGCCGGAGCTGTCGATCGCCGTGGTGCCGGTGGCATACGTGCTGATGCCTATCGCCAGGTCATAGCCGGACGCGGAGATCGTGCCGCTGTTGTCGATCGTGGCCGAGGTGCTGCCCGCGTAGGCAAGCACGCCGACGGCCTGCGAATTGTCAGACGATACGTCGATGCTGCCGCTGTTGCTGACCTCTGCGATGCCGCCGCCAGCGGCGTCGGCGAAGGCTTCCACGAACACGCCGGTCGCGGTGCCGTTGACCGAACTGCTGAAGATCGCGCCGTCGTTGTTGACTACCGTGCCGTTAAAGCCGAAGGCATTGATCGCCAGCGCATTGCCGTCGGTGGCAGTGGCGCTGATCGTGCCGGTGACCAGGTTATCGATCGTCGTCACGCCGTCGACCGAATACGCTGTGACCGTAGTGACATCGAAGCTGCCGGTGCCATTGGCGAGCAGATCCCCGCCATTGACCACAGTCACGTCGCCATAGGCGTTGATGTCGACCGCATTGGCACCCGCCGCGGTGACACTGGTTGCGACGCTGCCGTCGTTGTTGAACGTGGCGCCTGCGCCCACACTGGACCCATAGATGTGCACGCCATCGGCGCCATCCGTGGTGATGTCAGCATGACTGATCACACCGATGCTGCCGCCCCATGTCGCATCGATGCCCATCGCTCCGGCGGTGGGGATCACGCTGGTCGGTGCGCTATCACCCAGAACCAGGGTCATGTCGACGGCGGGTACGAACAGGCTGCCCGGTACGGTCTCGGCGAAAGCGCCGTTGCACAACACTGTATTGCCCGCCGTGGGCACGCAGGTGCCGGCGTACGCGACACCGCTGCCGACCAATGCTATGGCCAACAGCGCGGACGATCCTGTAAGCGCGGCGCGGATGGCGCGCGTGGTCGGACTCAGCTTGAAGATTCGGTTGCTGCGGGCCTTGTTCTGGCGTCCGTTTTTGTTGCCCTTCATTGACGAATCCTTGGTTGTCCAACCGGTGATGGCGGATGTCGGCTAGCGCAATGGCGGCTGGCCACGTGTACTGAAGAGCTTTGGATGTTCGTGGAGCGCTGCAAGTATCAAGATCGGGCGTTTCCAAACGATCATCATCTATAGGACGAAGCGCATATCTGCGGCCGAGCACCAGCGGCTCTTGCTCCCGGTCAGGTCGCTATTCGTTCTTTCGTGTCATTCGTGCAACAGGCAACATGATGGCGCTCCAAGTCCCGATGCGCCGTTGCTCGATCATGCGCCGCTTGTAGATGCTGAGCTACCCTCACAGGAATAGCGCAGACCTACCCGAAGGAGCAGCTACAAGGCAGTCGCACGCGAAGCTCGGCAGATGAACAGGGGATCGACGCGTCTTGCAGGATCGGAAGGCGGCTCGCCGCTAGGTGCGGGCGGATAGATGAGGATCACATGAGTTCTTCCGCTGCGTGCGCAGCGAGCGAAGCCCCGCGACGCTCACATCGCTTCTGACTCCGAGCGTACGATGCGCGTAATACTTCATTGCGCATAGCGCAGAGCCGACGATGTGCTGGCGTAATACCCGGGTAGCCTATCTTGTAATCGGCTTGCTTTGCGTCGCGGCACCCGTCCAGTCGGCGCTCGCGCTGGATCCGGGAAAGTTGCTGAGCCAGTACGTGCATTCGGTATGGAGAACCGAGGACGGCCTGCCGCAAAGTGCGGTGACGAAAGTTCTCGAAACTTCTGATGGATATTTATGGGTCGGTACGCAGGGGGGCATCGCCCGTTTCGATGGCGTGCGATTCACTGTATTCGATCATACGAATACACCTGCGCTGCGCGACGATTTTGTCGCGGACCTGGTGGAAGATAGCCATGGCACGCTTTGGATCGCCACCGCCAATGGCGGGGTCACTTCCCTCCGCAATGGTGCCTTCACCCACCTCGACAGTATTGGCCCGCGGGCCGGCATTACGGTTGCGGCAACGCCTGATGGGAGCGTGTGGGTTGGCGGTCATGGTGGCTTGGTGCAGGTACGTAACGGCAGCGTCGTGCGGATATACACCACATCCGATGGACTGTGGACAGATCTCGTCAGGCGCCTGCTGACAGACAAGGACGGGGCCCTGTGGATCGCCACGTCTGGCGGTCTGAATCGTTTGGTCGACGGCAAGATCTTGTCGTACCCGGGCGCGAGCGATGCGGCCGGCAAAGACGTGTCCGACCTGTTCCTCGATCACGACGACACTTTGTTGGTGCGGACCCGTGATGGCCGGATCACCCGACGATCGCGCGATCAGATTGAACCGCTGACCATCATTGGCCTCCCGTTGAGCACGATCAGGGACATGTTGGTCGACCGCGACGGGAGTCTTTGGCTTGCCAGTGCTGGTGAGGGACTCTTGCGAGTCAAGGGACAGCAAGTCACTCGCTTTACAGCCAAGCAAGGCCTTAGCAGCGATCAGATCAACACGCTCTATGAGGACCGGACCGGAAACCTGTGGGTGGGCACCTTGGGTGGGGGACTGGACCGTTTCCAGGATGGTGCGTTCACCACCTATGCCATGGAGGAAGGGCTGGCCGCCGATCCAGTCCACGCAGTCCTGCAAGACATCGACGGCGATGTTTGGGTCGCGACGAGCGCCGGGCTCAACCGGATACGCGAGAACGTGGTGCGCACGTTCACCACGACCGACGGCCTCCCTACCAACGAGATCCTGTCGTTGCGTGAGGACCATGCGCAGGATCTCTGGGTCGGGACCGGAAACGGACTGGCTCGGATCAAGGACGAGCATGTGGTTGAAATCCGCTCGAAGTTGGAGGGCATCCCTGACTACCAGATCACAGGCATTTACGAAGATCGTCTGCACCGGCTCTGGCTATCTACCAGGGGCGGCGGAATCGTGCGCATTGCGGACGGCGACGTGCGTTCTTATACGAAAGCCGAGGGCCTTATAGAGGACTTCGTTTTTGCTCTGATCGAAGCTGCGCCCGGACGCATTCTTGCCGGGACCAGCTATGGCCTTAATACCATCCAGGATGGCCGCATCAGCAATATCTCAAAGAGTGGTCTCAATGACGTGCTCATTCTGTCTTTGCACTACGACGCCGACAAGATTGTATGGATCGGCACGAATGGACGTGGCTTGTTTCGTCTAAAGAACGGTGTGCTCGAACAGTTCACTACTCGTCATGGGCTGCCAGACGACACGATCAACAACATTCTCGAGGATGCGGCCAACAATCTCTGGATCGGTTCGAACAAGGGCGTCTTTCGCGTTAGCCGATCTGATCTTGAGGCGGTGTCTACTGGAGCTAAGAAGCTTCTCGCACCGCTGGTGTTCGGCAAGGCTGATGGGATGAAGAGCAGTGAGACTACTGCCGGATCCCAGCCTTCTGGCTGGCGCGGAAGGGATGGAAGACTCTGGTTCCCGACGATTCGCGGCGTATCCGTAGTCGACCCCAAACGCCTTTACCTCAGCGTGCGAGAACCGAAAGCTCACATAGAGCAGGTACTCGCTGACGAGAATCCCGTAGCGCTCGGCGACGGCGTGAAACTCTCGCCTGGAATCAGAAGGCTCGAACTGCGCTTCACCGCCCCCAATTTGTCGGCTCCGGAACGCACCCGATTTCGCTATCGACTGGATGGACTGGATAAACAATGGATAGCCGCAAACATGGAGCGCATGGCCCAGTACACCAATCTATCGCCAGGACATTACACCTTTCGCGTCAGCGCCAGTGCGGCGGACGGAAGCTGGAAGGGGCAGGAAAGCTTGCTACGCATCTACATTAGTCCGCGGTTCTATCAAACGTGGTGGTTCCAGCTAATTACCATGTTGCTCGGTCTGATGTTGGTGTGGGTCATGTACCGACTTCGCGTGAACTGGCTCTATGCGAAAGCCGGAATCCTCGAAGAGCGCCAGCGGATCGCCGGTGAGATTCATGACAGCTTGGCCCAAGGCTTGAGCGGCATTGTTTTTCAAACCGAAGCTGCCCTGATCAGCATGGCCCGCGCGCCACACATGACCTCGACACATCTGACCTCGGCCCGAGATCTTGCCAAGACAAGCTTGGACGATGCGCGATACTCGGTATGGAACTTGAGCCCGCCAAACCTCGTGCATAAAAGCCTGGTGGAGTCGCTCTCCGCGATGGCCCATCAACTCACCGCGGGCCGAGTCGACAAATTGAATATCAGATGCTCCGGGGCGCCTTGGGCACTGCGTTCTGAGGCTCGACATCATGTTGTCCTGATTACTCAGGAAGCACTATCCAACGCAATCCAGCACGGCAATGCACACACCATCTCAATAGACGTGACTTACGCCGTAGATGCCCTGCATCTGGTCATTTCAGACGACGGCACCGGCTTCTCCCAGACTGCTGGTTCGCCTCAGCCTGCGCGAGGTTACGGGATGAATAACATCCGGCGGCGTTCCGACCGCCTCCATGCTCGCATCGAAGTCACGAGCGAAGCTGGCCAGGGCGCGCGCGTTGCACTGCGCATTCCTCGCCCTAGCCTACTTGGGAGGTTGTGGCGCCGCTTGCGCGGAACCGACCCAGAGAGGATAGAAGGATGAGCGAGCAACCGAAGATTCGGGTTCTGGTCGTAGATGATCATCCTGTCGTGCGCGCAGGAATCGGCGCCATTGTCGGTTATCAAGACGATTTCGAACTCGTCGGCGCAGCGGCGACCGCGGCCGAGGCGATTGGCCTGTTCGAGTCGCGCGCGCCGGATGTGACGCTGGTTGATCTGTCGCTGCCGGACATTGGAGGTATCGAACTGATATCGCTGCTTCGCGCAAGATCACCACGCGCACGATTCCTGGTCCTTACCGCTAACGCCGGCGGCAGCGAGATTGAGAAGGCGCTTCAAGCAGGAGCACAGGCGTACCTATTCAAGAACGCACCATCCGAGGAGCTGATGGGCGCGATACGCACCGTGCATCAGGGAGGGCGCTATCTGTCACCCGCGGTGGGCCGGAAGGCCGAGGAGGCTGCAACGCAACCCGGCTTGACCGTCCGGGAACTGGAAGTGCTGCATTGGATCGTGCGGGGGCATAGCAACCAACAGATCGGCCTTGAAATCGGCGTGGGTGAGGACACGATCAAGTTCCATGTCAAGAACATCCTTGGCAAGCTAGGGGTGAGCTCGCGAAGCAAGGCCGTGGCGGCGAGCCTTAAGTCCGGCTTGATGCAGTCAGACGATATCTAGGATCAATGGGTACTGGTCAGTAAACCTCTTTCGGCCCGACCGACCAAACTTCAGATGAGCGCGCACGCTTGAACCGACCGCGGCATTGAACTCTGGTGGGCCCACCAGGACTCGAACCTGGAACCAAAGGATTATGAGTCCTCTGCTCTAACCATTGAGCTATGGGCCCGCGCAAGCGGCAGTCTAGGGGAGTGGCGCGGCTGCGGCCAGAATGGCGGGCGCCGGCGTGCCGGCAAGGCAAAAACGAAAAAGGCCCCGCGCGAAGCGGGGCCCTTTCGTCGATGGCGCGGTGTCGCCAGGCTTACTCGATATCGAGGAAGCTGCGCAGCTGCTCCGAACGGCTCGGATGCCGCAGCTTGCGCAACGCCTTGGCCTCTATCTGGCGGATGCGCTCGCGGGTGACGTCGAACTGCTTGCCGACCTCTTCCAGCGTGTGGTCGGTGTTCATGTCGATGCCGAAACGCATGCGCAACACCTTGGCCTCGCGCGGGGTCAGGCCGGCGAGCACGTCGCGCACGGTTTCCGACAGGTTGATGTTGGTGGTGTTCTCGATCGGGGACTCGACGTTGGTGTCCTCGATGAAATCGCCGAGGTGCGAATCCTCGTCGTCGCCGATCGGCGTCTCCATCGAGATCGGTTCCTTGGCGATCTTCATGACCTTGCGGATCTTGTCCTCGGGCATGTCCATCTCTTTCGCCAGTTCTTCCGGCGTCGCTTCGCGGCCGAACTGCTGCAGCATCTGCCGCGAGATGCGATTGAGCTTATTGATCGTCTCGATCATGTGCACCGGGATGCGGATGGTGCGTGCCTGGTCGGCGATCGAGCGGGTGATCGCCTGGCGGATCCACCACGTCGCATAGGTCGAGAACTTGTAGCCGCGGCGGTATTCGAACTTGTCGACTGCCTTCATCAGGCCGATGTTGCCTTCCTGGATCAGGTCGAGGAACTGCAGGCCGCGGTTGGTGTACTTCTTGGCGATCGAGATCACCAGGCGCAGGTTGGCCTCGACCATTTCCTTCTTGGCCTTGCGCGCCTTGGCTTCGCCGTAGGCCATCGCCCGGCTGATGTCCTTGAGGTCCGCCAGGGTCACGGCCATCGCGTTCTCGATCGAGAGCGTGGCTTCCTGCTCGGCGATGATCTGGTCCTTGACCTCGCGCAGGCCAGAAGACCACTTCTGCTTGCGCTTCAGGACTTCATCGACCCAGCCGGTGTTGGTCTGGTTGCCATCCCAGGCGCGGATGAAATCCTTGCGCGGCATCTTGGCGACGCGCACCGACAGGTCGAGGATGCGGCGCTCGTGGTCCTTGATCTGCGCAACCACTTCGCGCAGCTTGCGCACTAGCGTGTCGGTCAGCGGCAGCGGCAGCTTGAGCGTCATGAACTGCTCGGCCATCTCCTCGCGCAGTTTCAGCACCGGCTTGGCGCTGGCGCCGTTCTTGGCATAGGACTTCTGGAACTTGGCGTAGTTGGCGGCGAGCGCCTCCATGCGGCGCGCGACTTCGAGCGGATCGGGGCCAGTCGGGCCGGCTTCCTCTTCTGCCGCGTCGTCGTCGGCATCTTCGTCGTCGTTTTCGGCCGCCTCGGCGAGCGCGGTCGCCGCTTCGGCCTTGGCGAGCTCGGCGGCAGCGTTTTCCTCTTCGGTACCGACGAAGCCGACCACGATCTCGGCCAGGCGCTTCTTGCCCGCCTTGTGCAGCTCGTAGTCCTCGAGCAACAACTGGATCGTCCACGGGAAGCTCGCCAGCGAGGACGACATCTGGGTGAGGCCTTCCTCGATGCGCTTGGCGATCGCGATCTCGCCTTCGCGCGTCAGCAGCTCGACCGTGCCCATCTCGCGCATGTACATGCGCACCGGGTCGGTGGTGCGGCCGCCTTCGGCATCGAGCGCGGTCAGGGTCGCCGCGGCTTCTTCAGCCGCGGTGTCGTCGACCTCGCGATTGCCGGTCGTGTTGTCTGCAAGCAACAGCGTGTCGGCATCGGGTGCAACTTCATGCACTTCGATGCCCATGCCGTTGATCATGCCGATGATGTCTTCGATCTGCTCCGGATCGACGAGGTCGTCGGGGAGGTGATCGTTGACTTCGGCGTAGGTCAGGTAACCCTGTTCCAGGCCCTTGCTGATCAGCTGCTTGATGTCGTTTTGCGGGGCTGCTGGACGTTCGTTGGCCATATAAGGCGCGCCACCGGAGGTAAAGTGAACCCGTAATTATACCAGCCCTGCGAGCCGGGTTAGGCTCTCAGCAGGAAGGTGACCGGGCCGTCGTTGACCAGGCTGACCGTCATATGGGCACCGAAGCGCCCGGTTTCCACCCCTGGAGGGTGTTTTTGGCGGCAGGTGCGGACGAGTTCGGCGAAGATCCGTTCAGCCTCGGCCGGCGTAGCGGCCGTGCTGAAGCCCGGGCGCATGCCGGAGCCGGTATCCGCGGCAAGCGTGAACTGGCTGACTAGGAGCAGGCCACCGCCGGTGTCGGCCAGCGAGCGGTTCATGCGGCCCTCGTCGTCACCGAAGACCCGATAGCCCAGCAGGCGCTCGACCATCCGGGCGACCTGGGTCTCGCCGTCTCCCGGCTGCACGCCGATCAAGGCCAGCAATCCTGGGCCGATTTCGCCGACGGTCTCGCCTTCAACGACGACCGATGCCTGGGACACGCGTTGGATGAGGGCGAGCATGGGAATGGGGGAATGGGGAATCGGAAAGAGCGTACCAGCGGCAACGCATGCTCGAGATGCCACCAGGCTCAGCGCACGTACTGGCCGGCTCCGGCCTCGACCTCCCGCTAGACTTCCCGAATGCCCACCCTCATGGCACGCCTGCTCTACGCCTTCGCCTTCGCGCTCTCGCGCCTGCCATGGCCATGGCTGCGACGCCTCGCCGACGGCATGGCCGCGCTGTGGATCCGTCGCGACAAACGCGAAAGCCGGGTCGCACGACGCAATTTGGAACTGGCGTATCCACAACTGCTGCCCGCGCAACGCGAAGCCCTGCACCGCGACATCCTGCGCACCACCACGCGGCAGACGCTCGAGACGCTGTCCCTGTGGACGCACCCGCGCGATCGCAACCTGCGCCTGATCCACGAACACGAGGGTACGGCGCTATTCGACGCGGCCATCGCCGCGGGCCATGGCGTGATCGTGGCCGCGCCGCACTACGGCAACTGGGAACTGCTGAACCAGTGGCTGGCGTCACGCACGCCGCTGGCGATCCTGTATCGCCCGCCGGAATCGGCCGTCGGCGAGGCTTTCCTGCGCATGGTCCGCGCCGGCGACGAAGACCGCGTGACCCAAGTCCGCGCCGAGGGTCCGGGCATCCGCCAGCTCTACAAGCTGCTCAAGGGCGGCGGCGTGGTCGGCATCCTGCCGGACCAGCAACCGAAGGCCGGCGATGGCGAATTCGCGCCATTCTTCGGCGTCGACGCGCTGACGATGACTTTGGTCGGCCGCCTGGCCGAGCGTACCGGCGCGACCGTGTTGTTCGCCTACTGTGAGCGCAGCGGCGCCGACCTGCGCTTCGCGCTGCGTTTCGAAGCCGCCCCCGCCGAGATCACCAGTCCCGATCCGCGCATCGCCGTGGCGGCGCTGAACGACGCCGTCGAACGCATCGCACGACGCGACCCGGCGCAATACCAATGGACCTACAAGCGCTACACCGCGCAGCCGCCTGCGAGCGGACGCGACAACCCCTATCGCGACCTGGAGCACGACCGAATGAAAAGGCAGGCCCGATGAACGAGCCGGACAGCGCTGCACCGCTGACTGAACCCTCGGCGACGATGCCGGAGTCCGACTGGCAGCCGCTGCCGGCGCGTGCACAGACGCTTTTCGTCATCTCCGGTGTGTTCGGCTTCCTGATCCCTGCGCTGGTCGCCTTCATTCCGATCGGATTGTTCGTCAAACCCGTCGGGCTGGCATCGGCGTTGGCCGTATTGCAATTACTCGTACTCCCCACGTTCGGCGCGTGGCTGGGGCGCAAGCAATATCGCCATACGCGGTGGAAGCTTGACGGCATCGGCTTCTCGCTGCGGCGCGGGCGCCTGTGGCAGTCGGAAACCTGCGTGCCGACCTCGCGCGTGCAGCACCTGGACCTCAAGCGCGGGCCGCTCGAACGCCGCTTCCGCCTGGCGACGCTGGTGATCCACACGGCCGGCACGCGCGACAGCGCGGTCAGCGTGTCCGGTCTCGACGACGACGATGCCGAACGGCTGCGCGACCATCTCGCCCGCCAACTCGACGACGACACGGACTGAGCGCGATGACCGCTGCGCTCGATCACACCGACGCGCCCGACCGGCGCCTGCATCCACTGTCGTGGCTGTTCGTGCTGTTGCAGCAGCTCAAGCAGTTCATCGTGCCGCTGATCGCACTGTTCTTCTTCGGCCGCGGCGACCGTAGTGAACTCTGGCCGCTGATCGGCGTCGGCGTGCTGGCGCTGGCGTCGCTGTGGCAGTACTTCACCTATCGCTACCGCATCACCGGCGACAGCCTGATCGTCAAGAGCGGGCTGTTCGAACGTAGCCTGCGGCAGATCCCGTTCGCGCGCATCCACAACGTGGCCGTGCACCAGTCGCTGCTGCATCGTCTGTTCGGCGTGGCCGAAGTGCGGCTGGAATCGGCTGGCGGCAAGAAACCCGAGGCGCAGATGCGGGTGCTCAAGCTCAACGATGCCATCGCGTTGGAACAGCTGGTGCGCCGCAGCAGCCATGTCTCCGCAGACGCTATCGCGCAGCCCGCGGAACTCGGCGATCTGCTGCTGCAATTGCCGCCGGCCGAGGTGCTGCGGCTCGGGCTGATCTCCAATCGCGGCCTGGTCGTGGTCGGCGCCGGCGTCGCCGCGCTGTCGCAGGTCAGCCCGCGCATCATTCCCAACCTGTTCGAGGAATGGGGCAAGGCGCTGTTCGGCCTCGCCGGCAGCCATCAGTTCGATTTCGCGCAT
>Ga0193708_1000380_pt1 | contig 10734 bp, 8 predicted proteins | sample H3c1metaG_FD_160570 | JGI IMG/M metagenome (GOLD analysis project Ga0193708, IMG submission 160570) | Soil microbial communities from a riparian zone of the East river system, Colorado, United States - H3c1 | ecosystem: Environmental > Terrestrial > Soil > Riparian zone | place: USA: East River...
CACCGGTTGCGATGCCGAGACCGCGGCGTTGGCCGCTGGAGTTCTTGCAGTGTTTTTATCGGCGGCGATCGCGCCGCCTATCAGAAGCAGCCCGCACACCGACAGCACGACACGGTTTCGAGGAAGCATCGCTTTCACTCCATGCGAAGAGACGGTTGTTGGTTCTTGGTTTGAGTTTTCAGCCGGAGACAGCCTTGCGTAAGGAGAGCTTGCACGCAGGATCGGCCTATGCATCGTGCGCCCCGCAGCGAATATACGATGCTTGCTGGGTCGGCCTGTGAATGCGTCCCCGGGTCGGCCGAACCGTGTCGCCGCAGATCGACCATTATCCAGCCGCGTATGACGTCACGCGTCCTGCCTTTCCTGCGTATCGCGCTCGACAATCCAATCCTGTCGCCGCCGCAGCAGTCGGACGCCGCCATGCAGATAGTTGAGGCTGAACAGAAGCGTCAGCGCGATCAGCAGAAGGTGCCAACCTCCGGCGATCATCGTGCGTGGGTACGCATGCACCAGCCACCACGAAAGCCCCTGGAACGCGACCGCCAGCGGCATCAGCCAGCGGATGTTGGCCTGTTGGTCGCGCACGATATCGTCCAGCAGCGCGCGCTCGCCAGGTGTGGTGAAGTCGTCCGCATGGCGCCGCACCACGTGCAGGTCATAGGCGTACAAGCCCCAGACCGCGGCCGCGTACAAGGCATTGAGCGCAAACCACCGCTCCGGGTTCGCCGCCTGGCTCAAGGCGACCGCCTCGATGAGCGTCGCGCCGAAGTAGATGAAGGTGTGCCCGAACTCCAGCGGCCAGCCGATGAAGGACAGCGTATGGATCAGCGAGCGCGACCAGAAGATCAGGATCACCAGCAAGCCGGTCGCGAGGTAGGGCCAGACCTGCCATTGCCATTCGACCAGCGGCGTGATCGTCGCCGCCACGAGCACGCCCAATGCCAGGCCCTGGATGATGCTGATCAGGGTCAGCTCGATGCCGACTACGGTCTGGTCGAGCTGGTTCCTGGCGGCGCGACGGTGATGTTGCCGGGAGGCTCCCTCGGTCATCGCATTTCCTCGTCGGGATTGCGAGATAGTAACCGTCCCTGCTTCAAGCGCTCAAACCAATGCTGGGAATCGTGCGTTTATTCGATGGCGACCGAGTTCAGTATTGCGTCTCCAGCAGCCTTGGCATCGGCATTCCAATCTGCGCGCATGGATCCGCCCGATGAAATCCGAACGACCAAGTAATGGCGATGATCGAAGGGCGTTACGTAGTTCGATCCGCTGATCCGGTAGTCGACCCTCAGCCATTCCCGGCCACGAATATTCTTGCTGGTAAGTCTGAGGACAGGGTTGGCCAAGCCAGGCTTTCCGCCTTGGACCGCCGCGTCGGCCTCGCGCTGGCTTTCGCCTTTGAGCCAAGCACCGAGCGCTGACAGATCTTGGAGGTCCCGGTCACTCTTCGACACTGCAATGAATGCATCCAGCGAACTATCGACTGCTACAAACCGGCTCTGCCTGTAGTCCCACGATCGCCTGAGTAGACGGCTACTAGACCGCGCCTCGTCAAAGCTATCGCTTCCATCCAAATCGATCTTCTGGGGTATCGCAAAACTCGGATAATCCCAGCTCTCGCCCGGCGGAATCGTGAATCGGACAATGCGGTTGTTGCCCTGGACTTTATGGGTTACCCAATGCTGCATATCCCCCGTCGGCCTCGCAGCGGTTGGCGTCTGGCAGCCTGAAATGACCACGCAACCTGCAACGACGAATAGGCGAAGCCGCGTCATCGCCCGTTCCCTGCTCAAACGATCGACAACGACTTATCTTTGCGCTCCGCGAGCCGCTTCTCGAGGTAGTGGATGTTCTGCCCGCCCTGTTGGAAGCCGATGTCGGCGAGGATGCGCTGCTGCAAGGCCACGTTGGTCTTGATGCCGTCGACCACCATTTCCGACAGCGCGACGCGCATGCGGCAGATGGCCTGCTCGCGGTCGGCGCCGTGCACGATCAGTTTGCCGATCATCGAGTCGTAGTTCGCCGGCACCCGGTAGCCTTCATAGATGTGAGAATCGACCCGCACGCCCGGTCCGCCGGGGGCATGGAAATGCTGGATCAGGCCGGGCGATGGCATGAACGTATCGGGATCTTCGGCGTTGATGCGGCACTCGATGGCATGACCCTGCAGCACGATGTCGTCCTGCGTGAACGACAGCTTGTGGCCGGCCGCGATCATCAGTTGCTCGCGTACCAGATCGATGCCGGTGACCATCTCGGTGACCGGATGCTCGACCTGGATGCGGGTGTTCATCTCGATGAAGTAGAAGCGGCCGTCCTCGTACAGGAACTCGAACGTGCCGGCGCCGCGATAGCCGATGCGGATGCAGGCCTCGACGCAGACCTTGCCGATCGCCGCGCGCTGCTCGGGCGTGATGCCGGGCGCGGGCGCTTCCTCGACCACTTTCTGGTGGCGGCGCTGCATCGAGCAATCGCGTTCGCCGAGGTGGATCGCGTTGCCCTGCCCGTCGGCCAGCACCTGGATCTCGATGTGGCGTGGATTCTCGAGGAATTTCTCCATGTAGACCATGTCGTTGCCGAACGCAGCCTTGGCTTCCTGCTTGGTTGTCGCGATGGCGTTCGCCAGGTGCGCCTCGGTATGCACCACGCGCATGCCGCGACCGCCGCCGCCGCCGGCGGCCTTGACGATCACCGGATAGCCGATCTCGCGCGCGATGCCGATGTTGGTGGCGTTGTCGTCGTCGAGCGGGCCGCCGCTGCCGGGCACGCACGGCACGCCGGCTTCCTTCATCGCGCGGATCGCCTCGACCTTGTCGCCCATGAGGCGGATCGTGTCCGGCTTCGGGCCGATGAAGATGAAACCCGATTGCTCGACGCGCTCGGCGAAATCGGCGTTCTCGCTGAGGAAGCCGTAACCGGGATGGATCGCCTGCGCGTCGGTGACTTCGGCCGCGGCGATCAGCGAGGCCATGTTGAGGTAGCTATCGGCCGATGGCGCCGGGCCGATGCAGACCGACTCGTCGGCCATCGCCACGTGCTTGAGGTTGCGGTCGACGGTGGAATGCACCGCGACCGTGCGGATGCCGAGCGCGTGGCACGCGCGCAGGATGCGCAGCGCGATTTCCCCGCGGTTGGCGATGACGACTTTATCGAGCATGGAGGATCCCGTTCTGGCGTAGCGGAGCGGAGTCGAAGGACTCAGCCGATCACGAATAGCGGCTGGTCGAATTCGACCGGCTGGCCGCTCTCGCACAGGATCGCCAGCACGGTGCCGGAGATGTCGGCCTCGATCGGGTTGAACATCTTCATCGCCTCGATGATGCCCAACGTCTCGCCGGCCTTGACCGCCTGGCCGACGGTGACGAAGGCCGGCTTGTCGGGACTGGGCGAGGTATAGAACGTGCCGACCATCGGTGCCGGCACGATGTGGCCGTCAGGCAGCGCCGGTCCCGCATGCGAAGGCTCGGCGGCCGAGCGGGCGCCGCCGGTGGCGGCATCGACCGGTGACTGCAGCGGCATCGTGGTGGCGGGACGCGCGTGCGCGTCGCCTGCCGCGGGCGCGTACATCATCTGCGCAGGTGCGTAGCTCCCACGCGGTGTCCGCGCCAGTCGCACCGATTCCTCGCCTTCCTTGATCTCGATCTCGGCGAGATTGGATTCTTCGAGCAGGTCGATGAGCTTCTTGATTTTTCTCAGGTCCATCTCGGGGTCTCGGGTTGTCTGTCGCCTGGACGCAGGCGGGAAAAAGCTTCAGGGACGCGATTCGAGGTGACGGATCGCCGCCGCCAGCGCCAGGCCGTAACTGAGCGGGCCGAATCCGGCGACGACGCCGAGCGCGAGGTCGCTGAAATAGCTGGTGCGGCGGAACGGTTCGCGGGCATGCGGGTTGGACAGGTGTATTTCGATGAAGGGGATGGCCACGGCCGCCAGCGCGTCGCGCAGGGCCACCGAGGTGTGGGTGAAACCGGCCGGGTTGACCAGGATGAAGGCCGTGCCGTCGTCGCGCGCTGCCTGCACGCGTTCGACCAGCACGTGTTCGGCATTCGACTGGAAGGATTCGAGGCCGTGACCGGCCGCCGCTGCCCGCTCCGCCAGGTCGGCATCGATCTCCGCCAGCGTAGCGCTGCCATAGATCTCCGGCTCGCGCGTGCCGAGCAGGTTGAGGTTCGGGCCGTTGAGGACCAGGAGCTTGGGCATGCGCAGGTCGGGGGAAACATCGACAAAATCGACCGCCAGTCTGCCGCAAGCCGCGATTACTGTCCAGATCGCCGACGTTGGCTGAATTTAAGCGTTTGTTTGAGTGGCGACTCTAAGTTCTGGGCTAATTTCCGGCCCATGACTCGATTTCCCCGACGGCAAAGGGCCCAATGCGCTGTTTCAGCAGGCGGCCGTCGGCGCTGATCAGGACCGAATACGGCAGGACGCCCCTCGGATTGCCCAGGCGCACGCCGGCATCGGCCGGCCCCGGCGTGTCGATCAGAACCGGGTAGCGGATCGAAACCCGTTCCAGGAAGGCGCGTACCGCAACCTCGTCATCCAGCGCAATCCCGACCACTTGCGTGCCGTTATCTGCCTGTTGGACGGCATAGCGATCCAGTTCTGGCATTTCCTGGACACAGGGGCCGCACCAGCTGGCCCACACATTGATCAGCAGCGGCCGGCCTGCGAACGCGGTCGGCATGGCGACCCGCTTGCCCTCCAGATCGATCAGCGACAGGACTTCCACGGGTTCTCCGCGCCGGGCAACTCGCGTGTTGTCGGCAAGGTCGGGCGCAGTCGATGCAAGCACGCCTTGCAGCGCGCGCTGGCCAAGTTCGCTGCGCAGCAGAGGGGCGGGGCCGTTGAGCGCGATGCTGGCGAACAAGCCGAGCAGGCCTGCCGTGAGCGCGACTAATACGACTTTGACCGATGAGCGCATCGCTGCAATCCAGTCCTTTGCGGGCTGCTGATGGCGAGGCCGCGACCCAAGCCATTCGGCGGGTTGCGGACGCGGGAACGACATAAGGCTACCGGATCGACCGCCTGAAGCGCCCACTCCATCCAAGTCATGCAATCGCAATTTGCATGCGGCACACTCCGCCGTCCCGCGGCAGGAGCTCGCGGCGCATCCCTGGGGAGTCGTTGATGAACATGTTCGCGCGCCGTTTGGCGCTCACTGTGCTGTTGTCTTGCGGCTTGGGCGTGTCGCATGCCGATAACTCGCCGCAGGCACTGCCGTTCGCGCAGGACTGGTCCAACGCAGATCTGATCATTGCCAGCGACAGCTGGTCCGGCGTTCCGGGGGTCGAAGGATTCCGCGGCGACGGCCTTGCGGGCGCGACCGCAGTCGACCCGCAGACGATCCTTGCGGCCGATTCGCCCGGCGTGATCGACGTCAACGCCAACCAGACGGCCCCTAACACCTTCACCACCGGCGGCGCCAGCGAGTTCGATCTCGCCGACGATGTTGTCGCGCTCGCAGGCAGCGGAACGGCACGCGCGCCGTACCTCAAGCTCTACCTCAACACCACAGGCGCCAGCAATGTCATCGTCGCCTACAACCTGCGCGACATCGACGGCTCGGCCGACAACGCAGCGCAACCGGTTGCGCTGCAGTACCGCGTCGGCAACACCGGCGACTTCACCAACGTGCCTGCCGCCTTCGTGGCGGATGCCTCCAGCGGTCCGAGCCTCGCGACGCTGGTGACAGCTGTCTCGGCCACGCTGCCGGCCGTCGTCGACAACCAGGCCTTGGTCGAGCTGCGCATCATGACCACCGACGCCGTCGGCAGCGACGAATGGATCGGCATCGATGATATCTCGGTCACGTCTGGCGTAGTCAGTGACGAGCCTGTGTTGTCGATCTCCGACACCGGCGCGGCCGAAGGCGACAGCGGGTTATCGCCGTTCTTCTTCACGATCACGCTGAGCCAGCCGGCTGGCGTCGGCGGCGTGAGCTTCGATTACGCCACCTCCGACGACACCGCCATTGTGGGCACGGATTACGTCGCCACGACTTCCAGCGCCACGATCGCCGAAGGCGCGACCTCGATCACCGTCAGCGTCGACGTCAACGGCGACACGGACACCGAGGCCAACGAGACTTTCTTCGTCGATGTCAGCAACGTCGTTGGCGCGCTGGTCGGTGATGCGCGTGGCGTCGGCACCATCAACAACGACGACGTCACGCTCACGTCGATCCACGCCATCCAGGGCAGCGGCCAGATGTCACCGCTCGTGGGCCAGGCCGTCACCACCGAAGGCATCGTCACCGGCCGCAAGAGCAACGGCTTCTTCCTGCAAACCGCCGATGGTGAAGGCGACGGCAACGACGCCACCTCCCAGGCCGTGTTCGTGTTCACGAGCTCCGCGCCGCCAGCGAACGCCGCAGTGGGCAATCGCGTGCAGGTGTCCGGTTCGGTCGTCGAGTTCATCCCGGCGGCTGACCTCGGCCAGCTTCCGCTGACCGAGCTCGGCGGCACGGTATCCGTGAACCTGCTGACCATCGGCAATGCGTTGCCGGTCCCGGTCGTGCTGACGCCGACGCTGCTGGATCCCGCCGGCGCGCTCGACCAGCTCGAGCCGCTCGAAGGCATGCGCGTGACGGCCGACAGCTTCACCGTCGTCGCGCCGACCGGCGGCTCGACCAGCGAGCCCAATGCCACCGGCACCACCAACGGCATCTTCAATGTCGTGGTGACCGGCACGCCGCGGCCGTTCCGCGAACCCGGCATCCAGCGTCCGGATGCCCCGCCCGCCGGCGGCAGCATCCCGCCGATCCCGCAGTGGGACTTCAATCCGGAACTGCTGACCGTCGTCAGCCGCGGCATCGGCGGCGCGCCGCTGGACGTAGCGGTTGGCCAACAGCTCAGCAATTTCGTCGGCCCGCTCGACTACGGCTTCCGCCGCTACACGATCGTGCCCGATCCCGCCGTCACGCCGACGATCACGCCGGCAGCGACGCCGTCGGCCGCACGCCTGCCGACGGCCGACGAGTTCACCGTGGCCAGCTACAACGTCGAGCGCTTCTTCGACACGGTCAACGATCCGGCGACCGATGATCCGGTGCTGACCGCAGCAGCGCTCGCCAACCGGCTCAACAAGGCTTCGCTGGCGATCCGCAATTTCCTCAACACGCCGGACATCATCGGCGTGGTCGAAATGGAAAACCTGGCCACGCTGCAGGCACTGGCCAGCAAGATCAATGCCGACGCCGTGGCCGCCAGCCAGCCGAATCCCGAGTACGTCGCGTTCCTGCAGGAAGGCAACGACATCGGCGGCATCGATGTGGGCTTCCTGGTGAAGTCGGCCGAAGCTGCCCCCGGTATCGACCGCATCGACGTTGATGCGGTCACCCAGCTTGGCAAGGACGAGATGTGGACCGAGCCAGCCGGCGGCAGCAGCCTGCTCAACGACCGCCCGCCGCTGCAGCTCGATGCGATCGTGAACTACAGCGACGGCCGCACGTTCCCGATCACAGTGATCGTGGTCCACCAGCGCTCGCTCAACGGCGCCGAGGAGGACACCGCCGGCGGCGTGCGCGTGCGCGCCAAGCGGCAGCGGCAGGCCGAGTACCTGGCCAACCAGATCCAGGCGCTGCAAACCGCCGATCCGGACCGCAACATCACCGTGCTCGGCGACTTCAACGCGTTCGAGTTCAACGATGGCTACGTCGATGCCATGAACGTGGTGACCGGCACGCCGACGCCGGACAACCAGACCGCGGTGGCGGGCGATGGCGTCGACCTCGTCAACCCGGATTTGATGAACCTGTTCGTGGAGGAGCCCGTCGAGCAGCGCTACTCGTTCGTGTTCGATGGCAATGCGCAGTCGCTGGACCACGTGCTGATCAACCAGGCGTTGGGTGCGGCGGCTGGTGGCTTCAGTCTCGACCATGCGCGCATCAATGCGGATTTCCCGGAAATAAACCGCAACGATGCGAGCTCGCCGTCGCGATTGTCGGATCACGATCCCGCGATTGCGTACTTCGCGGTGTCGAGTGCTGACCTGGCCGTCACTGCCAGTGCGACGCCGGCCGACGTGGCACCGGGCGTCTCGATGACGTTCGACGCCACGGTGACCAACGACGGGCCGAACGCGGCCGCGTTCCCGGGCGTTGGCTTCGCGTTCGATGCGGAACTCGCCGATCTCACCGTATCCGCACCCACAGGCTGGACCTGCGACACACCGACCGTGGCCAGCGGTACGACTGTCGTCGCCTGCTCGGTGGGCACCCTGGCGAACGCAGTATCGGCCGCGTTCCAGCTGACGGCGGCTGCGCCCGCGAGTGAGGCCGGCAATGCAATCAACTTCGCAGTGCTAGCCACCTCGCAGACGCCAGATCCCGACGAGGACGACAACGACGCGACTGCCTCGATTGGTGTGCGGGCTACTGCAGATCTCGGCTTCTCATGGTCGGGTCCCCAGTTCATGTACCGCACAACGACCAGCGCGACCTACACCGCCCGGCTCACTAATGCGGGTCCCATGGCCGCGCCTCTTCCCTTCGTAGTGATAGAAATCGATGTCCCGCGCGAAAGCGTTCAGTTCGCACAGCCTCAGGGTTGGGATTGCCATATATCCGCCAGCCCGACCTTCAGCATTTATTGCGACACCCTGTCGGGGTCGGCTGCGATCGGAAATGCCGATTTCACTTTGACGCTGGCCAATCCAGGCAGCTTGCGAAAGCCGCATATCTCTTTCAGGGCCGGCGCGGCTTCGGGGGCGATCGATCCGGTGAATGGGAACAATTCGGCACAGCAGCGCGTGCGGGTCATTGGCGTGACGGGGTTCTGAATCGGCACTACGGTTGTGGCCCAAGGAGCGCGGCGCAAGCCGCGCTCTTTTTATGGGCGTCAGAGCGCGTTGCACCGCGCAACGATCCTTTTGAACGCTGCGGGTATCATCGGCCCCCTCAGACGCCGATGAAGAACACCCCCGATGACCGTCGCCGCGACCTTCGAGATCGAATACCTGCAGTACCTCGGCCCGGACGGCAAGCTCGCCGCCGAGCTGCCGCACGCCTTCCGCGATGCCCAGGTGCTGCTGCCGCTGTTCAAGCAGATGCTGTACGTGCGCACCTTCGACACCAAGGCGATCGCGCTGCAGCGCACCGGCAAGCTCGGCACCTACGCCTCGTCCCTGGGCCATGAAGCCACGCACGTCGGCATCGGCGCCTCGATGCGGCCGGAGGACGTGTTCGCGCCGAGTTACCGCGAGTACGGCGCGCAGATCGTGCGCGGCGTGAAGCCGCGCGAGATCCTGCTGTACTGGGGCGGCGACGAGCGCGGCAACGATTTCTCTGGGCCGAAGCACGACTACTCGTGGTGCGTGCCGATCGCGACGCAATGCCTGCACGCGGCCGGTGCGGCGCTCGCGTTCAAGCTGCGCAAGGAGCCGCGCGTCGCGGTGACCTGCTGCGGCGACGGCGGCAGTTCCAAGACCGACACCTACGCCGCAATCAATTCCGCCGGCGCCTACAAGCTGCCGTTCGTGCAATGCATCATCAACAACGGCTGGGCGATCTCGGTACCGCGCTCGGCGCAGACCGGTGCCAAGACGCTGGCGCAGAAGGGCATCGCCGGCGGCCTGCACTGCCTGCAGGTCGACGGCAACGACCTGGTCGCGGTGATGGAAGGCATGCGCCGCGCCATGGAGCGCGCGCGCAAGGGCGAAGGCGGCAGCGTGATCGAGTTCATGACCTACCGCCTGCACGACCACACCACCGCCGACGACGCTCGCCGCTATCGCGGCGAGCAGGAAGTGAAGGACGCCTGGTCGCGCGACCCGATCCCGCGCCTGCGCACCTGGCTCACGTCGCACAAGCTGTGGAGCGAAAAACAGGAAGCAGCGTGGGTAGAAGAGTGCGGCAAGCTGGTCGACGTCGAGATCAACGCCTACCTGGAAACGCCGGTGCAGCCGGTCGAGGCGATGTTCGACTACCTCTACGCCGATCCGCCGCCGGACCTGCTCGAACAACGCGCCGCAGCCATCGCGCTGGAGAAACGCGCATGAACGCTGACAACCATTCCGCGACCGCCCCGGAAAAAACCTCCGCTCCGCCACGCGAAGCCGAAGTCCTGACCGCGAAGGCGCCCACGGCCATCACGCTGATCGAGGCGATCACGCAGGCGCTCGCCTACGAGATGCGCAACGACGACAGCGTCGTCGTGCTCGGCGAGGACGTCGGTGTCAACGGCGGTGTGTTCCGCGCCACCGCCGGTCTGCAGGCGTCGTTCGGTTCCGAGCGCGTGCTCGATACGCCGCTCGACGAAACCACGATCGCCGGCCTGACCGTCGGCCTCGCCTCGCAGGGCATGAAGCCGGTGGCCGAGGCGCAGTTCGACGGCTTCATGTATCCGATGGTCGATCACATCATCTGCCACGCCGCGCGCTTCCGTTATCGCACGCGCGGCCGGCTGACCTGCCCGATGGTGCTGCGCGTGCCGTGGGGCGGCGGCATCCGCGCGCCTGAGCACCATTCCGAGGCGAACGAATCGATCTTCACCAACGTGCCCGGTCTGCGCGTGGTCATGCCCTCTTCGCCCGCGCGTGCCTACGGCCTGCTGCTGGCGGCGATCCGTGATCCCGACCCGGTGATCTTCTTCGAACCCAAGCGCATCTATCGCCAGTACAAGGAGATCGTCGCCGACGACGGCGAGGCCCTGCCGCTGGATGTCTGCTATGTGCTGCGCGACGGCAGCGACGTGACGCTGGTGACCTGGGGTGCGCAGGTCAAGGAAACGCTGGAGGCGG
>Ga0193708_1000382_pt1 | contig 10690 bp, 8 predicted proteins | sample H3c1metaG_FD_160570 | JGI IMG/M metagenome (GOLD analysis project Ga0193708, IMG submission 160570) | Soil microbial communities from a riparian zone of the East river system, Colorado, United States - H3c1 | ecosystem: Environmental > Terrestrial > Soil > Riparian zone | place: USA: East River...
GACCGCTGCGCACGGTGGCCGAATTCGGCATTCGCGCCGGCGTCGTACGCGGGCCCAACCCCGATCCCGACCCCACCAAACGCGATCTCGGCCTCAATTACGGCGCACCGAGCGTCCGCTTTCGCCTTGGAGAAATCTGGCACCTCGAGGGGGAGTTTCTCAGCAGCATCACCGAAATCGGATTCTCCGTCGGCACCGGCGCCGCGTTGCTCATCGGCGACCCGTACGGTTCCAAGCTTTCGCTCGGCTTCGAATCCATTCAAGTCTTCGGCACGCGTCTCTATAGCCGCATGGATATCGCCGCGCGGCGCGATCTCCTCCTCTCTCCCATCGTCGAAGTCACCGACATGCCCCATGCCGAGCGCTTCGGCGTGCGCCTGCTCACCGAGGTTCGCTACGATGCCGGCCAAGGTTTCGGCCTCGCCGTGATCGGCGGCTATCAGGCGCGCGTCGCCACGAGCGGCGGCCCGACGCTCGGCCTAAGCGGCTCTTACGCGTTCTGACCGCCGCGCCGCCACTGACGACGCTCACCGGAAGAGGACGCGCTCGGCGACCTTGACGGCACCGATTCGGCCGAGCCAAGCGCCGTCCTTTTGGTAAGTTGAGCCGGCCGCCCCGAGCTGGGGCGCGCCCCTAGCCCGATGTCCCCCGACGACAAGAAGGAAACGAGCAAAGAACCGGCCAAGCAGCGCAAAAAGAAGCCGCCCTTGCGCGCGCGCTTGAAGGCGAGGTGGCCGGAGATCCGGGCAACCTATTTCACGTTCGACCCGCGCAGCGTCGGTTTCGCACGCATCGGCCTCGCCATTTTGCTGCTCTACGATCTGTGGCGGCGCGTCGGCGGAATCTCGACCTGGTACACGAACGACGGACTTTTGCCGAACCACGCCGTGCTGTGGCGGCCGGACGGCGACTACATATTCTCCTTCTTTTTCGCGGCGTCGACGCGCGTCGAGGCGACCGTTCTGTTCTTCATGGTCGCCCTCGTCTACCTGTGCCTTCTCGTCGGTTGGCACACGCGGCTCTTTCACATTTTGAGCTTCTTTTGCATGGTGAGCGTGCACAGCCGCGGCACCTTTCTCGAGAACGGCGGCGATGTCGCGCTCAACCTCCTTTGCGGCTGGACGATGTTTTTGCCCATGGGGGCGCGATTCTCCATCGATGCGATAACAGCAAGCCTGCGCACTTGTCGAGAGAACACCGTCGGGGACCTCGGCGACCGCACTTGCTCACGCGCGCGGGTCGCTCGCCCTATCGTCTCGCTGGCCGTGCTCTGCATTCTTCTTGAGGTGTCGGTCATCTATTACTTCAACGCCGTTCACAAGCACGGCTGGACCTGGCGCGAGGGAAAGGCGATTCACTACGTCCTTTATCAAGAGCGCATGGTGACGTGGTTCGGCCTTCTCATCCGCCCCTACGTCACCCTGCCCCTCTCCATGATCATGACGTACGCGACGCTGGTGGTAGAAATCTCGGCGCCGATTCTCATTTTGAATCCCGCCGTTCGCTACCGCACGCGGTCCATCGCCATCCTCCTCTTCCCGCTCTTGCATTTGGCGTTCGCCGCTTTTCTCAACCTCGGTCAGTTCTCCTTCAACATGATGGGCTACTTTCCGCTGATGCTTTCGACAGCGGATTGGAAATTGATCAACCGCTTCGTGGCGCCGCGGGAGGATCGCGCTCGCACGGTGCTCTTCGACCCCGGCTCGCCGCTGCTTTCGGCGCTGGCCCGGATCCTGGCACGCCTCGACGCCTTCGATCGACTCGCCTTTCAAGCACTGACACCCGGCGAATCGAGCTCCGACGATGCGAAACCGCTGCCTCCGGCGCGATGGGTGCTGGTTGACGCGGCCACCGGCGCGCGCCGGACCGGCGTTTCCGCCGGCGCGGAGTGCGTTGCTGCGCTCGCTTTCGGCCGACCCCTGGCCTGGACGCTCGGCACGCGCACCGGGCAAAAGCTCGGCGCAGCCGTGTTCGGTTGGATCGTGCGCCGCGCACCAGCGATCGAAACCGCATGGGCACTGGAGCCGATGGCACCCAGCAGCGCGATGTCCCGCGCGATCGAGGCCCCGCGCGAAATGGTCGCACCGTCGACGAGCGTCGCCAGCATGCCACTCGACGCCCTCGCGCCCGAAAGCGTACCCATTGCAACCGACGCGCCGCCGGCCGGGTTCGAGCAGGCGACACCGGCGACCGCGCCTATCCCCGCAGTCGCACCGGCGCGCCTTCCGCGGTACGACGAACCCGATGAGGGCCCCCCGGTGCAGCGTTGGCTTCGCCGCCGCACGACCGAGCTGCGCGAGCTCACGCTCGTCGTTCTCACGCTTGCCATTGCGAGTCAGGTTCTGACGGAGAACAAGGCCGTGCCACCGCAGCTCAAATGGGGGCAGCCGAAATGGATGCAGCAGATCGTCGGCTATCCGAGGATGTTCCAAGGCTGGGGCATGTTTTCGTCCGACGTACCGGTCGGCGAACGGATGCTCTATGTCGACGCCGTGACCTTCGGAGGTCGCCACGTCGATCCGTTCAACGAAGCCGGCAGTCGCGTCGCCAAGCTCCCCGTCGAGCGGATCCCCGAGCACATGGAGCAGGACGAGTTCTGGTGCGACTACACGAATCGCATCCCCGAGCGGCAGGTGTATTGGCGGATGCTAAAGGAGTGGATTCTCGCGTACCACCTTCGCACGATGCGACGCGCAACTTCCGCACCAAAGTCATGATGACGGACCGCGACCAATAGAGGATGGTCGCGGTCGCGTCTTGCGGCGACCCTACGGATGATTGCCCGGTCGCAACGATCGCCGCGCCGTTGTCGCACCTTGGCTCACCTCGCGCCCGTATCCCGGCACCGCCGTTTTTGGTCGATACTCGGGCGATGGTCGGCCGCCTCATGAAACGAACGAGCATTCGAGGGAACCGACCGCGCTCGAGGGGTGTCCGATGCGATGTGCAAGGGCATGCGCCATCGGGTGAGGCGGCGGCGTCCGGCTCGGCATGAGCGGCCACGAAGACGAAACGCGCTTCATCGAGCGGCTGCGCGCCCGCGACGAACGCGCATTCAACGAGCTCGTCAAGCAGTACGAGCGGCGCATCTTCGGTCTTCTCTTGCGCATGATCGGGCGGCGCGACGAAGCCGAAGACCTGGCCCAGGAAGTATTCGTCCAAGTCTTCAAGGCCATCGGCACGTTCCGCGGCGAAGCCAAGCTATCGACTTGGATCTTTCGCATTGCGATGAACCTCTCCAAAAATCGCACCAAATACCTCGCCCGCCGGCGCGTCGATTCACAAGATCATTTCGCGGGACCAGGCGAGGAAGTGCCTATCCAACGTGCGCGCAATTCGAACATGGGGATCATCGATCGACCCGATGAGCTTTTGAGCGGCATCGAGCTCGAGGGCATCGTCGAACGGTGCATCGCCGATCTTGAACCCGAGTTTCGCGAGGTCCTGATTCTGCGTGACGTCGAGGATATGAGCTACGAAGAGATCGCGGACATCACCGGGCTCGCGGACGGGACCGTCAAGAGCAGGATCCATCGGGCACGCCTTCAGCTAAAGCAGGCCGTCGAGCTTGCCCTCGGGGAGAAGATTGGATGACGGACAAGCACGACGCGCCCCCGCCGGAGCCGCAGACCGACAGCGAAGAGAGCGAGCAAGAAAGCGTTCGCTCCATCCTGCGGCGCGCCAAGATCCGCCACCCGCCGGAGGTCGACCTCTTGACCGGCGTGCAGCGCCGCATCCGCGAGCGGTCGCGAGGGCGCTTCTACGCCGACGGCTGGAGCCGGCGAACCTCCCCGACGTCGACCTACGTCGTGACGAGCCTCCTCATGCTCATCATCCTTTCGCTCGTCTATTTCGTGCTGCTACCGAGCGTCCGCCTGCAGTGACGTGGATCCGGCGGGGCGGGGGCGGAGCCCCCGATGGGCGTTGGCTTAGAACAGGTTGCTGAAGAAAGGCCTCCGAGGGGTTGGTGTTGCCAATTCTCCCCCCCAGCCCCCCTCACTTTCGTGAGGGGGGAGCCGAAGGCGGGGGGAGAATCAGCGAGGAGAACGCATCCGGCAACGGGGTGGGTCCTTTTTCAGCAACCTGCTAAGCAATCCAGCGCGCGAGCACGCAGGTGATGTTGTCGGGACCGCCGTTTTCGTTGGCTCGCTCGACGAGGCTGCGCGCCGCCGAACGCAGATCGGTCGATGTGTCGACGATGGCAAGGATATCGGCGTCGCTCACCGGACCGGAAAGGCCGTCGGAACAGAGCAGAACGATGTCGTTGGCGCGCGGCACTTCGAAGCGGGTGTCCACCTTGACGGTGTCCTTCATGCCGAGCGCGCGCACAATCACGTTCTTGTGCGGGAAATTGGCGATCTCCTGCGGTGTGAGCCGCTTCATTTTGATGTAGTCGTTGAGAAGCGAGTGATCCTCGGTCAGCTGGTCGAGGTTGCCGTCGCGGATGCGGTAGACGCGGCTATCGCCGACGTGCGCCACATAGACGCCGTCGACGACCGCGAAAATCGCCACAATCGTGGTCCCCATCCCGCGCTGGCGCGGATCGCGCTGGGCCGCCTCGAAGATCCGCAGATTCGCGAGCTTGATGCCGGTGATGAGCCGGTTTTCCTCGTAGCCTTTGGACCGGTCCATCTTGTAGGGCCAGGTCCTTTCCGGGTCGTCCGCGGTGGCCGAGAAGAACTCGCGCAGGGTGTCGATCGCCATTTTCGAGGCGACCTCGCCGGAGGCGTGTCCCCCCATCCCGTCGGCCACGACATAGAGGCCGTATTCGCTGAAAATAGCGAGATTGTCCTCGTTATGACTTCGCTTTCTGCCGACGTTGGTCTCGCCGGCGACTTCGACACGAAGCGGTTCAGCCACGGCTTGCCTGGGAAGGGTATTCATCGAAAAAGGCGGCGTTTGGCGAAAAGCATGTCCGTCTGGTCTAGTCCGGCGAGGCACACACGCCCACCTCGAATCGTGAATGCGAATCGGGCGGAGTGTCAATCGTCATGTTGAGAAGCGGGGTCGGTCAGGGGCCCCTTCGGCGGTACCACCGCTGCACACCGGAGCAGCTTCAACGAACTTGGGTCGCGTAGCAAGGGCGGTCCGCTTTTCGTACGATAGCGAGCATGAAGGTCGAACGCGGGCTTTTCTTACTTTCCCTTTGGGCGGGGGCTCTCGTCAGCGGTATGGCGGGCTGCGGAACCAGCGATGACAGTCCGCCGGACCCCGTCGAAGACGGGTCGACACCGCCGCCCCGCGAGCCGGTCCTCGACGGCGGGGGGGAGATCCCGGCCCCTCCCAATGGGGTGAGCAGCTGCCCGACCGGCGTCTGCAACTATCAGACAGGCATGGGTTGCGCGCTCGACGCGGGACCCGTTTCGTGTGTGCCGCTTCCGATGGGAAACGGGGTCACGCCGGCCTGCGAAAGGGCGGGGCGAACGGCGAACGGCGACACATGCAGCCAATGGACGGATTGCGTCTCGGGATCCATCTGCGCCGCCGGCCGCTGTCGAAAGCTCTGCTGCGGGCGCGATTGGACGGGTTGCGACACGAGCAGTGAGCATTGCCTGCGCCCACTTCAAGTCCAGCTCGCCGACAACAGCGTGGTCGCGAGCGGCGCCTACCTTTGTTTTCCCGTCAATCAATGTGACGCGCTCGTCCCCTCGTCCTGCGCATCGATCGAAGCGAATACGAGCTGCCAGATCGCCGACCCCACCGGAGCGACAGCGTGTCTGCCGGAAGGAACGGGGGGCGTCGCGTCTCCCTGCCCGTGCAAGGGGGGATTTGCCTGCGTGGAAGGCGGTTGTCGAAGGCTCTGCCGCGCGGTGGCGGGGGGCGGCGAGCCCTCGTGCCCCGCCGAGGAAGGGATTTGCGTGCATTTCAACCGCGATCCCGTGGGCGTCGGGGAATGCACGCCGATCTAACGCTCGATCCGCCGCACGACGTTGGCCGTCATTGCGCGCGCACCAGCGTGATCTCGCGGCTCTGACCGATGTCCCACCGCAAGGTCTTGTCGCCTTGCAACGTGAACGTCGTCTCGTCGCGGGTCGCGCTGTCTTTGCGATGAACGGACAGAACGAGCTTCTCGCCGTCGACCTTGGTCACTTTGAACGTCCCCTTACGCGCGGGCTCGGTCGGGATCGTCACGGTGAGCTTGTCTCCGGCGAACTCCAAGGTCGTCGCTTTCACCCACGCCGTCGCCCGCGCCACTTGCTCGGCCGTGACGTTGTCGATCCGCTCGCCGACCCACTTTCCTTCCAGTTTGTCGGCGGGACCGCCGCAACCGGCACCGGCAAGGAGCGACGCGGCCAAAGCCAACCGCGGTACGACCGCAGAAAGACGACCAACGGCGGCTCGGGCGCCCCATTCCACGGTGCGGCCCGTCAGAAGGATCTCGGCGCGAAAACGAGCGATGAACGGTTCAGACATGGTTTGCCTCGATCAGCATCCTAAAAAGCCGGACGCTGCGCGGCCAAATCCTTGATGCAAATGGGGCGACCGTCGCACCCAACCAAGAAGAGCTACGCCAAGCGAACACGCGTGAGATCGGAGGCGCCGTATCGGTTGACGCGGACCGGCGCAGTAGAAAAACGGCCACGTCCACTTCGTTAAGAAGGAGGAAGAGCGCGATGTTACGACGCGTCGAGTCGGTGATGTCTTTTGGAGGAATACGAAACTAGCAGGGGGAGGATTTACTTTAAGCTGGCGCTTGGGCACCCTTGTCAGCAAGATCGGGCAACTGACACGGACCTATTCCGTATCAGATGGGCGCCACCGTCGTACGCGGTAGGGCGGACCCGGAATCTCTCGCTCGCCGAGCGTTTTCACCCATCGAGTTGCCATTTAGGAGAGTACTTATGAGTCACTTAAGGCGCGTTCGGATCTGGCTTCTTGCTTTGGTCGTGATCCTGGTCGGCTGCGGGGGGCACGATGATGACATCGAGATCGGCGACCCCGATGCCTCCAGTGACCGGAGGTCGGACGTCGCGTCGGATCGCGTGAGCGACGCCGCGAACGAAGCTGGGGATGCCCCGGCCAGCGATGCGCGCGTGGATGCGGCGAGCGACGGCCGGGTGGACGCCGTGGTCGACGCGCGCGTCGACACCGTCGACGCACGGGTCGACGCCACCGTCGATACGCGCGCGGATACCGCTGACGCGAGGGTGGACGCCGTCGTCGATGCGCGGGTGGACACCGCTGACGCGCGGGTCGACGCGGTGGCCGACGTTCGCGTGGACACTGCCGATGCGCGCGTCGATACGCCCCCCGACGCCAGAGTCGACACCGTTGCCGACGTGACGGTGGAAGTCAGCACCGATACGACGAATGATCCCACCATCGATCCTCGCGTCGACGCCGGTTGCACGACCGATAATCAGTGCGCGCCGACAGCACCGCATTGCAACACCAACACCGGCGCTTGCGTCTCGCGCGTTGCCATCGCGGTCACCCCAGCCAACCAGTCGATCGCCGCCGGTACCACTCGTCAATTCACCGCCACGATGACGTACTCGGACACGTCGACGGGCGATGTGACGGCGCTCGCCGCATGGGCATCGTCGAACACCGCCGTAGCCACGGTCGATCCCGGCTCACCCGGTCTCGCGACCGGCGTTGCGCAAGGCATGTCGACGATCAGCGCGACCTTCGCTGGTCTCGCGGGCGGCACGCAGCTCACCGTGACGATCGCCACGCTGACGTCCATTCAAGTGACGCCAGGCACCGCGACCAACGCAGTAGGCACGACCCGCCAATTTACCGCGCAGGGAACGTATACCGACAATTCGACCCAGGATTTGACCGCGTCGGCTACCTGGGCATCCAGCGCCACCGCGGTTGCGACCATCGCACCGGGCGGGCTCGCGACCGCCATCGCCCTGGGACCGACCACGATCACTGCAACGGTCGGAACCATCAGCGGCAATGCCGCGCTCACCGTCACGACCGCGGTTCTCGTGTCGATCAACGTCACTCCAGCCAACGCGACGATTGCCACATTGACGACCCAGCTTTTCACGGCCACCGGCACCTATACCGACAACACTACCCAAAACGTTACGAGCCAGGCCACCTGGGCGTCCTCGGATCCCGCGATTGCCATCTTGAATGGCACGACCGCTACCGGCTTGTCGGCGGGGACGACCAACATTTCGGCCACGGTCGGCGCCGTCGTGGGGACGACGCCGCTGCACGTGACCGGAGAGACGCTCACCAGTATCGAGGTGACACCCGCAACGCCGAGCATCGCCGTCGGATTCAGCGTTCAGTTTCGGGCCATCGGACATTTCGGCGCGCAGACCCTGGATCTGACGCCCGATGTCCTGTGGTCCTCCTCTCAAGATGCCAACGCGTCGATCAGCAACGCCGGCGGCAGCGAGGGGCTCGCGACCACGCTCCAACCCGGCACGTCGAATATCAGCGCCACGATCGCCGGAGTGACGGGCACCACGACGCTCACCATTACGAACGTGACGCTGACGATGATCGAGGTCTTCCCCGCCAATCCATCCATCGCCAAGGGGACCACCCAGGGATTGACCGCCCGGGGGACGTTCAGCGATTTGTCGACGCTCGATATCACTTCGCAGGTCAGTTGGAGCTCGACTTCGTTCGCGACGGCGACGGTGAGCAATACTGCGGGATCGAAAGGCGTCGTCACAGCAGTGAACACCGGAACGTCGATCATCGTCGCGTCGCTCGGTTCGCTCAGCGGAACGACGGGACTCACCGTAACCCCTGCGACATTGGTGTCGATTGCGATCACGCCACCGAACCCCACGACCTCGCTGGCAACACCATTGCAGTTTACGGCGATGGGCACCTATTCGGACGCGACCACGCAGGACATCACGACCTTGGTGACGTGGAACTCCACCGATTCCAACGTGGCCACGATCAGCAGCGCCGCGGGGAGCGAAGGTCTCGCTACACCGGTGGCCGCCGGTATGACGAACATCACGGCGGGACTCAACGCCGTGACGCAGACGACGCCGCTGACGGTAACCCCCTGATGGAGCAGGGACGCCCTCCGGCGAGTGTCCCCAGCTCGGACGGTATGGAGGCCAGGGCATACAGCGGTGCGCTGGCCTTGTAAAAGTTTCACCCCTGTGGAGGTCGTAGTTCTGGCGCCTCAGGTGAGCGTCAACGGCCCGTACTGGTCATGGGCGAGGAAACGGCGAGATTGGTGTTGGTGGCTGCCGGCTCACGTACGCCGAGTTCGCCAGAGGTCGGCGACCACAGCATCAAGTAAGTCGCGAAGGATCTAAGGGCTCGCCGCGAAAAAGTCGATCGCCTCGTCATGCCACCGCCGTCGGGTGGATGGTGTAGGTTCCACTCACCATGAGGGGCCCAGGAGGTGCGGCTAACGTCTTGGCGTTCACCCGCGAGACCCGAGTGCACGCGAGGGTCTCGTCGGTTGCAACGCCTTGTTATGCCGCCGTCGCACCGCACGTCTCGGATCGACATTCCTGCGATGTTCCCCTTCGATGCGCTCGGAGAGGAAGACCTTGATCAGTGACTGATAGGGGACATCCTGCTTGTTGGCGAGATTCTGAGCGCCTCGAGCATGGATTCGGGGAGACGAAGAGAGATCGTCCGGACGGAGGGCTTTAGGTTCGGAAGTATCGTTCGGGCAGCCTTCGACCAGTCGATCTCGCCGACAGAGTCGCGAGTTGCCCAGTATTCGCGCTCCTCGTCCTCGTTCTGGAACTTCCGTTGCTTACTCATGGGTTCTATCAACCTCGCGCTCCCGCTTGGTCATATCGGGTGCAGAGATGACTCGAACCAACCGACGACGAATCGTGAATACCAAGAAAAGTGGGCGCCCTCGGTTCGTCTGACCGAGCGCATAGAAGCGGTCCTCCATCGCGGAATGCACATCGTCGTCGGCCAACACGAGTGGCTGGTTGAGAAAGGTTTCCTCCGCTTCGCCTCGCGAGACGCGATGTCGGATCCAGTTCTTGTCGGCGTTGCCATCATCCCACTGGCATCGACCGCGGGCATCGCGGAATCGCGACGGCACAACGCCCTAGCGCTTCCGAGATCCGACAGAATGCGACTTCGCCGGGCTGTCTAGTGCACTCGCCTTGTAAAAGTTCTCGCTTCGCGGAAATTGTCGAGCGTTTCCGAGCGACAAACGACCAGCGCGGTCTCCCGTGTCGACGCGGATTCTGCTAATCGCGATCGCGGAGCTCCGCAGGGTGCGCGACGGAGCCGAGAGGACACCTAATGAAGACGCAGAACCGATACCTGACCGAGCTGGTGCTGTCCTTGTCGCTCGCCACGGCCGCTTGCGGAGGCGGTACGACACCGCCGGCCGCATCGCCTTCGGGCGCGTCGGAGAAGGGCGCCGCGGCCGCGAAGACGGGAAGTGAAGCCAAGGCCGAACCGGCGCCGGAAGCAAAACCGACCCCCGCGCCGGCCGCGGCCGCCGATGACGGCGCGGCCCAGCGATCGGGCCGAGAGCCGCGCGAAATCCTCGAGCTCAAGGACACCGTGTTCTTCTTCTCGTTCGAAGAATCGGACATCAAACAGGCGGCCGAAGCCACGTGCGCCAAACAGGGCGGCAACGATCCGAAGAAGGTCGCGGCCTGCATGTCCAAAGCGCGAAATGAGTACGATGGAGACGGTCACCGGTTCACGCAGGACAAGGCGGGGGACTGGTGGTGGACGATCATCAAGCGCAAGGGCAAGACGCTCTCCAGCG
>Ga0193708_1000383_pt1 | contig 10688 bp, 6 predicted proteins | sample H3c1metaG_FD_160570 | JGI IMG/M metagenome (GOLD analysis project Ga0193708, IMG submission 160570) | Soil microbial communities from a riparian zone of the East river system, Colorado, United States - H3c1 | ecosystem: Environmental > Terrestrial > Soil > Riparian zone | place: USA: East River...
TTTTTCAGGGAAAGAACCCGGCCGTAGTGGTTTTCCCCGAAAAACGGAATCGTCGTGACGCATCGGTAGCCGGTCACCCGGCCGCTCCCGTTGAGTTCGATTTTGAACACCCCACCGCCGGCGACGTTCAAGTCCGAGGGAGGCGGGCCCGAGCCGCCGCCAAACTCAAATCCTGGATTTTCCGTTCCCAGGTAAAGCCGCCCCTGGGAGAAGCACGAACACCAGACATTCCAGAGGGTGAAATAAACCGTCGTAATTTGTGCCGCGTAGAGGGCCGTTCGGTTCTGGTCGACGTTTACCAGGTTGATGGCGACACCGAAACCACCGCCGGCCTTGGCGTAGTGGGTGAAGATGCCGGCGAAGATTATCGAGGTCGCATTGATGACCTGAACGGTCCGCACGCTGGCGGAACCTAGGTCTCCGCTGGCACTGAACCGGCAAAGAAACGTTGGGTCCCACACGCCCGCCGAGGAGAACCGGGCAACGCCGTTGTAGACGACACCGGAAACGAGCATGTAGAAATCCCCGACCACGATAATATTCCCGCCGGCGTCGACCGCGAAGTCATGGAGTTGCCCGGCGCCCTCGCCGATTCCGAGGTCCTCGAGCACGATCAATTCCCCGTCCGACTTGCAAAGCGGGACGTCCAAGAAGGTCCGGAAATCATAGTCGAACGTCCCGTCGACATTGAGCCGCATCATCATCACCGACCAAAAATCTTCCTGCGGCGCATTCGAGTGGTAAATCGTCATGGCCTTCCAGCCGCCAATCGCCACCGGGCGCCCTTCCTCAATGCATTTGACCTTGGTACACCCGCCGGGTCCCGCGGTCGAAATGAGCATCTCGTCGCAACTGAGAAGCGCCTGAGCCTGTTGCCTGGCGGAATTCAGGGCCAGGGTGTTGGCGGCCGCTAGTGTGCTGGCGTGGAAGGTTCCCGCCGGAACCGTAACCGTGTGTTCGTCACCTTCTGCGGCCCAGCCCAGGTCTCGGCATCGCGCGGTGTAACTGCGCGCCTGGTTCGGCCAGCCAATCCCAGGCGGGCCCGTGTGGTCGGAGCAACGGCAATGCCCCTCGCTGTCTTTCTGGCGCAAACGATAGTGTGCTGTTGATGGCATCGCGGGAATCTGATCTAGCAATAGCGATGAATGAAGAATGGCGACCAGCTCCAAACGTTCCAGGCTACGAAGTTAGTTCGGCGGGGCGCGTCCGATCCATCGACCGAATAGTTCAACAGGGCAAACGTCTCATCCGCCGGCGCGGCCAACTGCTGAAACCGACCTTCTGCAAAGCACCTGGCTACTGGATCGTCAAAGCCGGGAAAAAAGCCTACTACGCCCACCGCCTGATTGCTGAGGCGTTCATTCCAAACCCCGCCAATCTCCCGGAGGTAAACCACCGCTTTGGAGACAAAACCGACAACCGGGCAACGGAACTCGAATGGACAACCAGCGGAGGCAATAAGCTCCACTGTTGCCGAGTCCTTAAAAAGCGGTCCGGTCCTGATCATTATCGTTCCAGGGCCCGTCAATCATCGCGCACTAGAAATGTGCTCGTGACCTCATCTCCAGAAATGTCGCAGTAAGTGATCCGGCGCTCGACGAACCCGGCCGGAACCCCGTAACTGGAATTCGTGATGATGTCTAAAAGCATCTGGCAAACCATGGTAAGCCGGTCGACCGCGTTTTCCGTCGTCTCCGCTCCGAATGTGTCCCCATTATTCACGAAATCGGTGATTTGAGTCAGAGGAATGTTTCGGCTGATGACGATGTCGTCCCCGATTTGAACGTTGTTCGTCCCGCCGGGGATCATGGTCACCGTCCCGCCCTCGGCTACGCCAGCGCCCAGGACCGAATAGTCCGAACCCTCGACCAGGGGAAGGACCGTGGTCACCCCATCGGCTTCCTGGATCCGGGCTACCAGGAGGTGACCATTCGCAAAAAACTTGTTGGGATACGGCAAAACCTGACTCGTCGAGCTCAGGGTGTAGGCATAACGGGAGGTCTGGGTCGGAATCATCGGGAATTATTTATCCAGGTCTTTTTCGCGTTCGAGGTTGGAGAGTTCGCGCTTCGCCTCGCTCAAAATCTGCCGATTTGGCGCGCGGTCAATGTTGCCGCTCTGCGCCATAATGACGGCCGTTTTCGCGACCGAAACCCGGAGGGCTTCCATCCGGTTGCGCTTGTCCCGCTCCGGAATCTCCCGCTCCAGCAAGGAGAGAGCCGTCTGGGTCTTCACCGCGTCGACGAGCATCAAACGGACCTGGCGCTGGTCAACGGTCTCTTTCTCCCGCTTCGAATACTGGGTTTTCAAGGCCGCGTCGTAAGCGTCGTAAAGTTTATCGATGGACTCGGGCGAACGAGGCGACTGTCCGCCCCGTTGGAACAACGTCCCCAGGACAGGCAGGTCGGCCGGTTCGGTCTCGCGCTTAATTGCGATCTTGTCCTTGCCGCGGCCGAGGAGCGAAGTCAGATCCCCACCGACGGGCCCGAAAACGCCGTTGATCAGGTGGTCAATCCGCCGCGGTGAAACTCCCAGGATGTCGCCCGCCTCAATGGCAACGTTCGTCGAAAAGGCGTTGTACTGCTCTTCCGGCCGAAGGTTCTCGAGTTCGCCACGTGGAACAATTGGCCGGTCGAAAAAGAAATTCCGGTTCGAAAGCTGTTCAGCCAGGAGCCGCGGAAGGACGGGCAACGGCGGGACAGGAATCCCGTTCACGACGTCAATCTGGGAAAACTGTTCAGCATACCGCCCGAACCACTCGGCAAACCGGCGGGGTTCTTTGCGGTAGGCCGCATCGGCCAGGGCCTCGGTCATGGCCATAAAGGCGCCGTCGACTTCGTAGGACCGCGGGATGCGGATCAATTCCTTGCCGACGGGAATGTAGGTGAAAAGGTAACGCTCTTTGCTCGACATCTCTTTCCACCAGTCTTCGTCCTTGTTCCGCCACCACAGGCCAAGCGCCAAGGCCGTGCCAGTGAGCCCGCGCATGACGAACCGCATCGGGTCGGCCTTGAGGGCCCGGACGTGTGCAACCGGTCCCTGAATGCCTGCATTGAAGAAGGGAATCGCCTGGTTCAATACCCGCGCGTACTCGCCCGCCTGGGTGAAATCGGTCGTCACCTGCTTGCCGGCCGTCGCCAGTTTTCCCGCAATCGACGGGGTCAACGGTTGGGACGGGTCCCAGCCCAGGTCCTTTGCCACCGCTTTGACTTCCGCCAGCCGGGAGGCCGTTTCGGGGAACTGGAGGACCTGGCGAATGACGTTCATCGTGTCGCCAGGGTCGAAGGCTGACCAATCCCCGCCCCGCTTCAATTTGCGGGCCGCTTGCTGCAAGGGAAGCGTGTCCTGGGTCAACGAGCCGGCCATGTGTACCCCCAGGCGTTCGGCCAGGTCCGACCACTCGGAATGGAATTTCCCGCCCGAGAAAGTTTCCATCGCGACGTCCCGGAGGGCGGTCAGCCAGTGGCCGAACAGTTCGACGGAGTTCGCCGAGGCCTGGCTATTCATTTGCAGCGTGCGCAAATCGCGAAGGGGATTCGTCACCAGGGAGAACGCCGCCCGGAGGCCCGTTGTCCCTACCCGCAGCGTTCGCGCGGGCATCCCGAGGAAGAGATCCAGGACGCGCGGGAGCCGGTAAAGATCCATCCCGGAAATCGACTTATAGAGCTCCGGATCCATTTCGAACCACTTGGTTTTTCCGTTGCGGAAGACTGGGAGGACAGGCGCCTCGTTTTGCTTTGGCGCCATGGCCGGCATGAAGAAGGTCAGGACCTCCCCGTCGAGTTCTTCGGCGATACCTTGCCGGGCCTGGATTTGCTCCGGGGTTTCCTTCAACCCGGTTTTTTCCTTCATCAACGCCATGACCCTTTGAAAGGCATCGCTGGCGGAGATATTCGTCGGGACCTTGTCCCGCGGCACTTCGACCACCAAATGCCCGAGGCCTGGCGTCGACTCGGCAATCCGAATGATTTGATCCAGGACCGCCTTCTGGTGGGCCTTCAAGATGGTTGCTTTCGCGGCCGCCAGCATCGACTCGACCGGATCCTTGATCCGGCGGCCGGATCCTTTCAAATGCGCGACCAGGTTCTTGCCCTTCACCCCACCGCGGCCGGTGTAACGGTCATCCAGGGCGGAGAATTCACGGAAAAGCGGAATGTAGAACCCAGGGTCAACCGCCCGGATCTTGGCGACCGTTTCCGCAAAGTCCGGCGAGGCTTCGGCCGCGTAGGACAGGACCCCGTTGTTCCAGTCGTAAACCTGTTGCGCCGCCAGGCTCATTTTCTCGTCTCCGAGTTGCTCGACGATGGCCTCGGCGTCGACCTTTGCCAGGCCTGGATTGCGCGGACCGTTCGGGTCGTTCCAGAGGGCCAGGGCCCGGTTTGCCCAGAGGTAGAGGACGAAATCATGCTCTCGGCCCTTCACGATGGAAAACGCGTCCTGGAGGGGTTTCCCGGTCACGTTGCCGGAGAAGTCCAGCATTCCCTTTGTCGCCATGTAGGAAGCGACCGAGTCGGCCGTCAGGCGACGGGAGACCAGGGTCGCGTAGGGGTCTGACTCGTGTTCGATCTTTGGGCCCTGGGCGTTGGCCGCTTCGACGAAGTCCGCAATCGGCGCGGCCGCTTCGATCCATTTCCGCCGGACCGTCCCCAGTTGCTCCTCGGTAAACGTTTTGACGTTCTCGACAGTCGTCGGTTGCTGGATAATCCCCTGGCGGGCCCGTTCGAGACTGCCCTGGCCGTAAAAGGTCGTTCCAGCCTGTTGCGCCGCGAGGACCGCTTTCTGTAGTTCGGGCTTCCCTGGAAGAATCGAATCGGTCCAGTTTTGGAAAAAGACGGGCGCCTTTTCCTGGGCCTTGCCTGGGTCGGTGATGAACAGACGGAAGAATTCCGCAAACCCTTCGGATTCGAACCCGCCGGCCGGGATCCGGTCCCCGTACAGGTCTTTCCCGAGTTTCTGGAGTTCGATGCCGGCCGTTCCCATCCCGACCTTGCTCTGGGTCCAGACGTGACCGATGCCCCAGAGGGCGTCCTCGATGCCGTGCGCAACCTCATGCGCCGCGGTCTCGATGTTGTTGGAGGTCTTGACCCGAATAATGCGGCTCTTGGTCGAATAGAACCCGGCCGCCTTCATGCCTGGCGCGATTCGACCGAACCGGAGGGAATTCTCGGATTGACCGCCGGCGCCCAGGACGTTGGCCAGAGCATCGATGACCGCCGGCGCACTGACCTTGCCCTCGATACCGGCCGCGCGTGTCGTGTGCACGGTCGCGCGGTTCGCTTTCCCGTTTTCGAACACACTGCGCAAAATCTCCGGGTCGGCCATCATGCTCGACGCATCGGACCGCAACTGGAGGGACTCACTGGGCCCAATGGATGCCGCCGGCGCCGCTTCGGCCGCCGCTTGTCCCTGGCGATGGTCGCGCACGATAGAGGCCGCCATTTCCGCGGAGTCGGCCGTCCCGATGACGCCGCCGGCGTTGCTGACCTGGTATTCCCCGCCCTCGGAGCGAACCACATGCAACTTGTCGGAGACCGGACGGCCGGGAACTTCGCGATCAATCCGCGGAACGACCAGCGGTTCGTTTTTCTGATTAAACGCATCGCTGATGCCGTCCAGGACATTGACCCCGAACATGCGGGCGACGACCTCGGAGGTGTCCCGGCCTTCCTGGATGACCCCTTTATTCTCCAGGTACTCGACCAAGTTCGAGGCGTAGGTGTCCAGGTCGGTCTCGCCATCTTTGCGGAATGCCTTCCGACGCTGGGCCGGAGTGAGGTTTTCCCAGAGTTTGCGCAACTCTCCGGACATCGTCATGCCGGCCGCTCCCTCGCTCTTCGGATGGGCCAGCGGGTTCGAGGCAACAAATTGTTGAATGGCCTTGCCGACGTTCGGCGCCGCTTCGCGCCTGGCTACCTCGTTGTGGTACCCGAGAAGGGCCTCGTTCGCCCCAGGAATGCCGGCGTCGGCCTGGATTTCGAGACGTTGCAACAGGAGCCGGTCCCGAGCCGCGTTCTCCGTTGGCCCCAGGCCCCGGATTTTCCGGTCGATTTTGCGCACGGTCCCGGCGATCCGTTCCCACTGCCGCGGCGTCTTCGCCAGGGCCTCGTCTTCCGGCGCCACAAACGGCGGCACTGTGCCAGCCGGCGGAGGTTCGACCGGGTTCGGGTTTTGGCCTTCGATGGTTTCGGCGCCCAAGTCGGCCGGCGCTGGCGTCGGATAGACTTCCCTCTGGCCTTCGAGCCATTCGCTTTGCGACGGGACCGCCGTCACGATCTCCTCGCCCGGCCCGAGAATGCCATGCGACCAGCCAGGAGCCACGTTTTCCCCGCCTGGACTCCACTTGCCGACCGAGGGAATGGTTTCGTCGTAGTAGCCATTCAGAACGCCAGGAACGACCACCCCGTCCGCCCGGCGGATTTCGATGGCGATGCCGTCCCCGCCGTCGTCGTTGGCAAACCGGTCCGGGTATTTGGCTTTGACCTGGTCGGAAGCGCTTAAAACACCCTCGGGAGCGGTCCCAATGCCGACGGACTCGGAACGGGCCGTTTTGGCCTCGTTGTTCATCTCGACGACCGCGGCCGCCTGTTCTGGACTGGTTTCACGCTTAGACCAGGCCGCTTGCAGCGCGCTAGCCGCCTGTTCTGGACTCGTTGCGGCAAGGATCTCGGTAATTGCAGGGGTAGACAGCCCCACGGCCCGGAGCTCGCGCTCGCGTTGCAGGAATTGCAGGCCGTAGGCGCGATCCTGGAAAGCCCCGCGGCCTGTACCAATCAGGACCAGGGGAAGCAAAGCCGCGATAGTTTCGGGCGCTCCGGCCTTCAAATTGGCGAATTCCTTCGTCCAGTTCACTTCCGGGATGGCCTGGTCGAAGGCATGGGCCACGGACTGCACCGCCGGCGCGGTCAGGTTTTGAAGCTCTTCCTGGGCGAATTGCTCCGTCAGTTGGCCCGCGGCGACAATCGCGGTCCGGGCCCCGAGGGCGCCCAGGGTTGTGACGGGCTTGGTCAGGAACTTGGTCAGACCAGGCAGCTTTCCCCCGATGACCATTTTCGCCTGTACGAAATCCAGGGCCGTGTAAGGGACGGCCGCAATCGAGGAAAGGAGGTCCGCCCGCCCGGGCGTCATGCCGGCGTCTTCGTACTGCCCGCGAATGTCTTCCTTGTTCGCCGCCAGGTTGACGACAATTCCAGGAATCGAGAGGGAGGTCAGCATTTGCGGGACACTCTCCGCCGCGGACAGAACCCCGTTGACGATCCAGCCGTTCGCTTTGAGCGGGTCGACCTCGCCCGTGATTCGTTGCGCCAATTTGCGCTCTAGCTGGTCGCTCCGGCGTTCGTCCGTCACTCCGGCCGCGCGGTCCTGGAGGAAAGTGCTGTTCGGGTAGCGGCTGGCATCGACCTCGCGCTGGCGTCGGAGTAGCTCGCGCACGGTCCCGACCGTGTTTGTGATCAGGCGGTCGACCCCGCGCTCCGTCCGGCGTTCGAGTTTCTCGGCAAACCCGGCGGGTTTATCCCCGGCCGTGTCCTTGGTCGACTGGCCGGCCGCAAAGTCCATGACCATTTCGGCGTCGTTGTCCGAAAGGGTTTTCAGGGCCGCCAGGGCGGTCTCGCGCAGTTTGATGGCCTTCTCTTCTTCGCCTGGCGCCGCTCCGGCCTTTGCCGACTTCATGAACGCGACCACAGGCGCAATCACGGGCTCCAGCTTCGCGCGGGTTTCGGTGAACCGGTCCCATTGCTGTTTGGCAAACTGGCGGTAAAAGTCCGCGCGTGCTGGGTCCCACCCTGGACCCGTGCCACGGTTTGCCTTCTGGCTGGCAAAGGTTTGGTTGAAGTCCTGGCCTTTCCGCAGGCCCTCGAACACGTCGACGGTCATCGACTGGAGCAACCCGCGTTCCTCCCGCTCCGACTTGAGCAGGCCGCCGACCTTGCCATAAAATCCCGCGTCGTCCAGTTCGTCCGGACTCTTCAAGGCCTGCTTGGCGAAACTGGCCTTGTACTGGTCATAAAACCCGGCGACTTCCTCGACCGGTTTGCCGAAGCGGTCCGCCATGAACGCGATATTCGCCGCGCGCATCCGGCCGGTCGAACGATCTCCCACTCCCGAGAGGCTGGCGTTCAGTTGGCCCAGGGCATCGGGAGCCAGGGTCTTTTCGAAATTATCCACCCCGGAAAAAAGACCTTCCATCTTCTCCGGATCCGCCCGCGCTGGCGTCGTCGGTGCTTCGACGGCTACGTCTCCGAACTCATTGGCCGCGCTGGGCGCCTCTTCATCTCCGAAATTATTTGTTGCCACGGGTGTAAGTCTTGCCGTCGGCCCCGAGGTACGTCGAGCCTGGCGCGAGGGCGTCCCGTTGCGCCCGGGTGAGGACCTTGCCCGCCGGCGTTGACTTGGTCACGGCCGCCCCAGTGAGGGAGTTAAGGACCGGCGTTGCCGAGGCGACATCGAGTTTCCCGCGGATCTTGGCGTTCACGAAATCGCGCTGTTTCACTGGATCATTCAGGGCGGCCGGGTTGGCCTGGACGAATCTCTCCAGGTCGCGCTTCAATTCGATGGCCTGACCATAGGCCTTTTCCGCCTGGTCCATCGTCCCGGTGTCCTGTTTCAGTGGCCCAAAATAGCCGCCCTGGAGTAGGTCGTCGATGTACCCGGTCGCGAGCTTGGTCTGTTGGTGGTCCGAGGACGGGTTTGCGGCCTTGTCGAGCCGGCGCTGGGCCTCCTCGCGCATCTCGGGAGGGAGCAACATCCGGCGGGCCGTCAGTTCAGCGAACTTTTCGTTCGTCGGGTCGTCGGGCGCCTTCCGATAGGTGTCAATATCCCGCAACAGGTCCGCGAAATGTTTGGTGACCCCTGGATCATTTGTCGCCCGCTTCTGTTCCTGGAGAATCCATTTCATTTGCGTAGCCGTCAGCTTGCGGCCGTCGACGAGGTCCTGGAGCTCTTCGCCCGGGATGATCTCGCCAGCATTCCGCCGGTCGACCAGGCCGTTCACCGTCTCGGCCCGGACCGCGGAGACCTGGCGACGGGCTTCCACCCGGAGGCTTTCCCGTTGGTTCTCATCCAGGGCCGTGAAATTGCGCCAGCGGCCGCCGTCGGTCGCATCGCTCAAGGCGTCGAGGGTCGCGATGGGGTCCGTTGCAATGCCGCGGTTCGCATTGTTGAAATCAACCTTCACCTCGCCCTTGCGGAGGATCTCGCGCGCCTCGTCGTCGTTGACCAGGCCGGCGGACTGCATGGCCTCAATGGCGATTTTCCCGCGCTCGAAATCTCCGTTTTGCCACATCGTATCCGCGACATTCATCAACCGGCCCTTTTGCCGTTGGATCGTCCGGACGTTGGCCTGGGTTGTCACCTGGATAGTCGAGGAGGTTTCGAACTCCTTGAACTGGTTCTCCAACTTTTCCCGGACGACGGGCGCCAGCTTTGGGTCCCCGAGGACCTGGCCCTTGACCTTGGCAATGTTCTTTTGCCAGTTGGGAACCCAGGTCTCTTCATCCTGGTTGCGCGACATCTCGTTTTGATAGTCGGCGCTCGCCTGTTCCATCTTGAGCCCGGCGTCCATCACATCGGCCGTATTGACGGCGTGCTGCTTGCGCATGGCGAACTCTTCGGCCACTTGGCCCGCCTGTCGCACACTCTGACCCAGTCCGACCAGGGCCGCCCCGGGCGCCATGAGTGCGTTTGCGTTCGCTTCGGCGCCCGTGTACGGAGCCGGCGCGACCAAGGTCCCCGCCACAATTGGAATAGGCATAAAATGATTAGTGCGCCCGCGCGAAAATCTGCAAAAACCCGGTCGTCTGGAGCCAGGTAACCACCGCCCCGAGCATACCAATGACCAGGACGACGTAACGCACGGCTTGAACCTTGGCCGTCGTCTCGCGTTGGCCTTCCTTCAAATTGTCGACGTCTATCCGGATGATTTTCACCTCCTGGACAAGGCCCTCGGTCTTCATCTTGTCGTTTCCGACCATGCGATCACTCAAGGCCTGGATGGTGGTCGCCATGTCCTTGACGATGACCAGGGTCTCGGAGGTCTCTTTCGCGGTCTTCTCCAGAACGTCGATGCGTAGAGCATGCGCCTCTGTCGCGTTCTGAATCGCCAGGATGACCCCGTTCGTCGCCCCGTTGGCCGCGTGTCTCTTCTCCGCCGAGTCCAGCGCAATGGCTTGGACGGCGTCGGCCAAACGGTCGAAGCGTTTCACTAGATCGCTGGTGTCCATTGGTTCCGAAGCTTCCATGACGGGAAGATAAACCCGCCGGCGCTGGTCGCAACCGGCGGATTCGAATCGGTTCTCAGTTTTCGGGCTGCCAGTGCGGAGCGGTAAACGCTTCGCCCGAGTGGATTTTCGCGATGCGGTCCGCGAGGGCCGCCTGTTGTTCCGCCGTGATCTGGCCTTTCTGGCCAAGTTCAGCGATGCGCGGAGCGAGCTTTTCAACCCCGGTCAGGAGTAAATCGGCGAGGGAGAGGATTGTTGCTGGGTCCATGTGTTTTCGTGGATTGAGGGTTTACGGTTGCGGGAATCAGGCGGTCATTCGATGCCACCTAAAAACGTGTCGAGGCATACAGGAGGTTTTCGGCGCCAGGATCAACGAGCGGGCTTCGGTCAGAGCCGCGCGGAGTATTCCGACGGCGTTCGTCAACTTGAGCCGGTTTTCGGGGGTCGGTTCGGCGACATACGCCTGGCGGAGGA
>Ga0193708_1000384_pt1 | contig 10659 bp, 10 predicted proteins | sample H3c1metaG_FD_160570 | JGI IMG/M metagenome (GOLD analysis project Ga0193708, IMG submission 160570) | Soil microbial communities from a riparian zone of the East river system, Colorado, United States - H3c1 | ecosystem: Environmental > Terrestrial > Soil > Riparian zone | place: USA: East River...
CTGGCCAGGCTCGGCGCCGAGAAACTGTGGAAGTCGCTGCAGACCGAAGACTTCGTCAACGCACTGGGCGCACTAACCGGCAACCAGGCCATGCAGCAGGTCAAGGCCGGGCTCAAGGCGATCTACCTCAGCGGCTGGCAGGTCGCGGCCGACGCCAACCTCGCCGGCGAGATGTACCCGGACCAGTCGCTGTACCCGGCCAACTCCGTGCCGCAGGTGGTCAAGCGCATCAACAACACGCTGCTGCGCGCCGACCAGCTGCACCACGCCGAGGGCGACGACAGCATCGACTTCCTGCAGCCGATCGTGGCCGACGCCGAAGCCGGCTTCGGTGGCGTGCTCAATGCCTTCGAACTGATGAAGGCCATGATCGAAGCCGGCGCAGCGGGCGTGCATTTCGAGGACCAGCTCGCCAGCGTGAAGAAGTGCGGGCACATGGGTGGCAAGGTGCTGGTGCCGACGCGCGAGGCGATCGACAAGCTGGTCGCCGCGCGCCTGGCCGCCGACGTCATGGGCGTGCCGACGCTGATCGTCGCGCGCACCGATGCCGAGGCCGCCGACCTGCTGACCAGCGATGTCGATCCGAACGACCTGCCATTCACCACCGGCGAGCGCACGGTCGAGGGCTTCTACAAGACCCGCAACGGCCTCGACCAGGCGATCAGCCGCGGCGTCGCCTACGCGCCCTATGCCGACCTGGTCTGGTGCGAGACCGGCAAGCCCGACCTCGAGTTCGCGCGCCGCTTCGCCGAGGCCGTCCATGCGAAACATCCCGGCAAGCTGCTGGCCTACAACTGCTCGCCGAGCTTCAACTGGAAGAAGAACCTCGACGACGCGACCATCGCCACCTTCCAGAAGGAGCTTGCGACGCTGGGCTACAAGTTCCAGTTCATCACGCTGGCCGGCTTCCATGCCCTCAACTACTCGATGTTCCACCTCGCCCACGGCTATGCCCGTCGCCAGATGAGCGCGTTTGTGGAACTTCAGGAAGCCGAGTTCGCCGCCGCCGATCGCGGCTTCACGGCGGTGAAGCACCAGCGCGAGGTCGGAACGGGATATTTCGACACCGTTACACAAACGATCCAGGGCGGGCAGTCGTCGACCACGGCCCTGAAAGGATCAACCGAGGAGGCGCAGTTTGCCGCACAGGTCGCGGCTTGAAAGCGGGGCCTATAACGGGTCTTTTCGTACATGACAAGGGGCAATGCATGAGGTTAACCTTGCCCTCCACATAAATCGGGGGCAAAACGTTATGCGTACGCTGCTTTTATTCTTGATCGCCTTGGCGGCATTTTCGGCTGCGGCGGCGGATCGCAAGCCGCTTGCAATCGCTGCAATCACTTCGCAACAGGCCGAGATCCGCACCGGAGTGCAGGCCGGGACGGGCCGCTACAAGGACATGCCGACCCGTACCAAGGAAGAGCTGCTATCTCGCCAGTCCGCGGTCCTGACGGCTATCGACGGCAAGACAAGCGCCGATGAACTCAGCGAAAAAGAGCGGTTGCAGGTATTCAACGATCTCGAATGGATCGAAGCTGCGATCAACAACGCAGAAGGCGACCGCATGGTCTGCACGCGCGAAAAGACCTTGGGTTCGAACCGGATGCAGCGGGTTTGCAAGACCACGGCGCAGATCGAGGCGGAAAGGGAATTCGTTCGTCGGAACGCAGCGACCGGCTGTGGCGCAGCTGTGTGCAGCCTGTGATCTAGATCCGTTGCCTTTCGGGGTTCGGGCTGACGGCCGCTACGCAGAGAGATTCATGCAAACGTCATAAGCCAGCGGCATGGCATCGCCGCTGGCGCAATCCGAGGCAGCGCATCGCTAGAATTGGAGGGACGCAATGAAACTGGCCTTCTCGTTTCTCCTTGTGTTCATCCTTGGTGCGTCTTCAGCGCTTGCGGCTGAGCCGAGCGCATCGCTTGCCCAGATCCTCGAACAGCAACGCGGGATTCGTTCGGCGCTTGATGCCGGAACGCTCGGCGACCTGACGCCGCGCCAGGCCAAAGCGATACGCAAGGCACAGACGGAAGTCTTCGCGCTGACCGATGGCAAGGCGGAGTTCGACGCCCTGTCGATGGAGCAGAAGATCCAGCTCGAGAATGCGCTCCAGCGGATCAAGGCCGAGATGAAGGGAACCCGTCAGGCCAGCGCGGAGCAGGAAGTGTGCTGGCGCGAGCCCAAGATAGGATCGACGGTGAAAGTCACGCGCTGCGCCACGCAGGCCGAACGTGACCGGTTGCGGGAAGACGCGCGCACCGACCTGGCGCGTCCCCGGATTTGCCCCGATTGCCTGGCTGACGATCTCCGCACGTTCGGCAACAATTCCGAGCGGTAAACCGGCGCGCTTCGAACTACCAGGAGGCGGCATGAAGTTTGCACTGGTGATCCTCATCGCGTTCGCGCTGATAGGGCCGTCGGCTCTTGCTGCCGAGTCGGCTGCCTCCCTCGCCCGGATCCTCGATCAACAACGCGAGATTCGCTCGGGCCTCGATGCCGGGACGTTCGGCAATCTGACGCCGCGCCAGGCCAACGCGATACGCAAGACACAGACAGAAGTCTTCGCGCTGACCGACGGCAAGTCCGATCTCGGCGCGCTGTCTCTGGACGAAAAGGTTCGCCTCGACAATGCGCTCGAGCGGATCAATGCCGAGATGAAGGGCACGCGCCTGGGCCAGGAAGAAAAGGAAGTATGCTGGCGCGAACGCAAGACCGGATCGACCACAAAGGTCACCCGTTGTGGAACACAGGCCGAGCGCGACGCGCTCCGCGAGAGCGCACGCACCTATCTCGCAACGCCCAGAATCTGTCCGGACTGTGGCGAGTAGCTATAACTATCTGACGCTTCGAGCAGGGAAGTCGCCAGGCGCACAGCGTCTAGCCCTTCAACGGTTCCGGAAGATGCGCGACCCGAGATGACATCTGGCGGCGTCGGCATCGTACCGGCCACTTGCACCGCCCTGCGCCTGGCGGTGGTGTGGAGCTACCCAGGCGCGGGGAGAACGGAGATGGCTGCAAAGCTGTTGCTGGGGATTGCGCTGCTGGGAGTCACGACGATTGCGGCAGCGAATTTCGGGACGCCGCCCAATGCGGGCGAAATCATGCGCGAACAACGCGCCATCCGTGACCAGGCGGAGAGCAGTACCGGCAAGTATTCGCGCTTCAAGCCCGAGGCCATGGTACGGCTGACGAAAGCGCAGGAAAGAGTCTTCCGCCTGCTCGATGGAAAGCAGAGCGTCGACCACTTGAACATGCACCAGAAGGTCGAGTTGTTCAACGCGCTCGAAGAGGTCAAGGCCGTACTCAACGATAACGAGCAGGACAGGCTGATCTGCCATCGAGAGCGCAAGGTCGGCACGACGATCAAGGAAACCCGTTGCGCCACGGTCGCGCAGCGCAAGGATCTGGAGGAAGGAGGCAAGGCCTTCCTGGGTCCCCGGACTTGTAGCGGGGGCTCCGTCCCCGGAACGACCTGCGGAGGCATCGACCCGGACGACCTGTGATCGAGGGTCGCGGGCGGCCAGCGCATTTGATGATGGCGCTGGTCGCTCCTCGCGAAACATCGCTGGTCCTTACTCGCTCGTCGTCGAACCTGACCATGCTCCGCATGCGGACGGATCTGCGGTCAGGCGCATCGGTGCTCAGGCTATCTGCGTTCCTGTCGCCTGCCCGGCGCGCCGATAGCCCAGGGCTTCGGCGAGGTGCGCGGTCGCGATGTGCTGGCTTCCCGCGAGATCGGCGATCGTCCGCGCCACGCGCAGGATGCGGTGCATCGAGCGCGCGGACAGCTGCAGCGATTCGATGGCGCGTTCCAGCAACGCCTGATCGCTTGGCGCCAACCTGCAGGATGCCATCGTCTCCATCTGGCTCATTTGCGCGTTGGTCTTGCCGGCACGCTGGTGTTGTACGTGCCTCGCCTGTTCGACGCGTTCGCGAATGCCTGCGGTCGACTCGCCCTCGGGCGCGTCGGGTCGCAGCAGTGCGGGGGGCAGGCGTGGCACTTCGACATGCAGGTCGATGCGATCGAGCAATGGACCGGAAATGCGCGCCCGGTAACGACGAATCGCTTCATCGCCGCAACGGCAGCGGCCCGACGGATCGCCGACCCAGCCGCAAGGACACGGATTCATCGCCGCGACCAGCTGGAACTGCGCGGGAAACTCGTTCTGCCGGGCTGCACGGGAAATCGTGACGACGCCGGATTCGAGCGGCTCGCGCAGGACTTCCAGCGCGCGACGGTCCCATTCGGGCAATTCATCCAGGAACAACACGCCGTGATGAGCGAGCGAGATTTCGCCCGGTCGCGGCTCGGCGCCGCCGCCGACGAGCGCGACGGCGCTGGCGGTGTGGTGTGGGGCGCGGAACGGACGTTCGCGCCAGCGCGCCGGATCGAGGCCGCGTCCGCTGACCGAGGCGATGGCCGCCGTTTCCAGCGCTTCGGCCTCACTGGCTTCCGGCAGCAGTCCGGGCAGCCGTGAGGCCAGCAGGGTCTTGCCGCAGCCCGGCGGTCCAATCAGCAGCAGGTGGTGGTTGCCAGCCGCGGCGATTTCGAGCGCACGTCGGGCATGTGCCTGGCCACGGACATCGGCCATGTCCGGTCCGCTGCCGCGAACTGTCGCGGGCGCCGTCGCCTCCGGCAAGACTTTGCTCCCGGTGAGCATGCCGCAGACCTCGAGCAGGGTGCGCGCGGTATACACCTCGACGTCCCGTGCCAGCGCCGCTTCGGCTCCGTTCGCGAGCGGGACGATCAGCTTGCGGCCGGTGCGGGCGACCGCGAGCGCGGCAGGCAGCACGCCATCGACCGCGCGCAATTCGCCGGTGAGGCCGAGTTCGCCGAGGAATTCGTACTGGTCCAGCATGTCCAGTGGAATCTGTCCGCTGGCTGCGAGGATGCCGAGCGCGATCGGCAAATCGAAACGGCCGCCGTCCTTGGGCAGGTCGGCCGGCGCCAGGTTGATGGTGATCACGCGCCAGGGGAATTCGAATTGCGCGCACTGGATCGCCGCACGCACCCGATCCCTGGCTTCGCGCACGGCGGCCTCGGGCAGGCCGACGATCGACATGCGCGGCAGACCGCCGGCGAGATAGACCTCGACCTGGACTGGCGGCGCGGACACGCCGATGCGTGCACGGCCGTGCACGAGTGCAAGCGCCATGGCGTGGAGTTCAGTGCGCGGGTGGTTGCTGCGCGTCGGCGCCGCTACGCTGGCCTTCGAGCTGCGCGACGGCGCGTTGCAGGTCCTCGAGCTTCTCGCGCGTGCGCAGCAGCACCGCGCGTTGCACCTCGAACTCTTCGCGCGTCACCAAGTCCAGTCGCGCCAGTCCGGATTGCAGCACCGTCTTGAAGTTGTCCTGCAGTTCCTCGCGACCTTCACGCAGGCTTGGCGGTACCAGCTCGCTGAGGCGGCGGGCGAGGGCGTCGATGTGGGAGAGATCGATCATGGTGGCTTCAATTCGTGGGTGTTCGGAGGATGCATCGAGATCATCAAGCTTGGCCGTGGCCGATGCTATCGGCTGCACGCTTGGCGCGCTGTCGGGAAACCCCGAAGCGACGGGATGCCGCCACTAGAGCATGCCGCCGGCGCAACCGGCAAGGCACGTTATGCTGGTGCAAACCCAGCGGGAGACAGCGTGATGAAGATGGTCATGGCGATCATCAAGCCGTTCAAGCTCGATGACGTGCGCGAGGCGCTGTCCGACGCCGGCGTCGCCGGTATCACCGTCACCGAGGTCAAGGGCTTCGGCCGCCAGAAGGGCCACACCGAGCTCTATCGCGGCGCGGAGTACGTGGTCGACTTCCTGCCCAAGATCAAGCTCGAGGTCGCGATCACCGACGACCAGGCCGATGCCGTGGTCGAGGCCATCATGAAAGCAGCCGGGACCGGCAAGATCGGCGACGGCAAGGTGTTCGTATGGGACTTGGAGCGGGTGGTGCGGATCCGGACCGGTGAGCTGGATGGGGATGCGCTCTAGCGATGCGTGAAAAGACTTCCGCGACAAGCCGGGAAGCTCGTCGGCAAATGCCGGTCGTGCTGATGCTGTTGCTGGTCGCCGCTTACGCCGATGCCTCTCCGCAGCGAAAAGCGATCGGCTGGCAACTGGACCCTTACTTCATCGAACGCGGAGGCGACCCTGCCTCGACGGTCACAAGTCACGACTTTTATCCGAAGGGCGAAACCCCGGATCGCTGGACCGAACGCATCCTCCTGCGCATGCGTGATGTCGGCTCCGGCATGTCCCCCGCCGCCGTCATGGATGCGCTCGCGGATGAGTCCCGTCAGGCGTGCCCGGCGATGAGCGAGAACCGGATTCCGTTGCCGGCAACGAACGCGGCTTCGATGGCCATATCGCTTTGGCATTGCAGCAGGAACCCGGCTACGGGCCGTGGACAGGTCATCGCGCAGAAGGTGTTGTTATCGGGGTCACATGCCTACGTGATGACAGCCGAAGGCGACTATCCACCCTTCGATTCGGGCGCGACGCCGATGACCCAAGCGCAGATGCGGCGATGGTCGCAGACGCAGAACTCGCTGGTCCTGTGCGACGACCTCACGAATCCAGGCTGCATTCCCGATCCCGGCACGATCATGTCTGCCGGCCAAGCGGTGTTGACGCCGCAACAACGGGCATCGGTTGCGCAAGCCGAGACTCGCGGACGCGAACTCTACCTGCAGGACCAGCTCGCTTGGCAGGCGACGGATTTCATGCTTGCCAATGGCGGATTGAAGCGCAGCAAGCGTGGAACGTTCATCGCTATCCCAGGCCCGGGTCGAATGGGCGATGTGTATTTCGTGCAGCGATCAGGAAGCAGGATCCGGAACATCGCGCAGGTGTCCTTCGATGTCGCGGGCCAGCCGCGCCGAGAGCCGGATCCGAAAACATTGCCTGCCGATGTCGCGGCGCGGGAGCAGGCGCTGCTGCTGGCACGTGAATCAGGCCCCGACGCCTGCGCCGAGACCGTCAACAGCGCGGTCATGCCGGCCGAGGACGGCAACGGCTGGTGGGTCTACGTGCTGACCGGGACGCATGACCCCAACATCATGTATCTCGGCGGGCATACGCGTTTTCGCGTCGATGCCAACGGGACCTTGGCGAAGGGCGAACCCTCGGCGAAATCGTGTCTGTCGCTCAGGACAGGCGAGCGTGGTCCAGGCGGCGAACCGGAGTCGGCGCTGATGGCGACGCACATCGTGTCGGACACGCCGTGGGAAACGCACGTCCTGCAATCGCTGACGTTCGGAAAACCCCTGATCGTCGTCACGCGTTCCGCCGTCTGGCGCGTGGAGAATGGAAAGATCGTGTTGCTGGACGTCTAGTTGAATACCACCCCTGTGGCTCCAAGCGATCCGGAGTGGCCTGCGAAGAGGTCGTGTCGAGACCTGGGGTCTAAACGCCGGCTACACCCGTCCGACCGGCGCGTGTTGGTTCAGGCAAAAATGCCTCTTGCCCGGTTTCGTACCTTCTCGCCGCGAAAGGACATCGGAGAAGGAGGGAGCGTCATTCACCCAATGCTGCGGCCACGAACGGCGGCGCCACCATCACCCCGCGATGGATGTCGGCGCTGTAGTACTTGCTCTCGAACGCCTTCGCGCGCGAGTCGGCTTCGCGGAATTCGAAGCCGCCCGACTTCTTCGCCAGCGTGCAGCTCCACCACCCGGTCGGATAGCACGGCTGCGGGAACGGCAGCGTCTTGAACGTGGCGAAGCCGGCCTTGCGCATCTCGCCACGCATCTCGTTGATCAGGTCGAGCAGCACCAGCGGCGATTCGGACTGCTGCACGAGGATGCCGTCACCCCTGAGTGCGCGAAAGCAGCTCTCGTAGAACGTTCTGTTGAACAGTCCCTGGGCCGGACCGACCGGATCGGTCGAGTCGACGATGACGATGTCCACGCTGCCAGGCGCGCAGTTGGCCATGTAGGCGATGCCGTCGTCGAACAGCAATTCCGCGCGCGCGTCGCCGTTGGAATCGCACAGTTCCGGGAACCATTTCTCGGCCATGCGCGTGACCTGCTCGTCGATATCGCACTGCACCGTCTTCTCGACGCGTGGGTGCTTGAGCACTTCACGCAGCGTGCCGCAGTCGCCGCCGCCGATGATGACGACGTGCTTCGGATCGGCGTGCGTGAACAATGCCGGGTGCGACATCATCTCGTGGTACAGGAAATTGTCGCGCGTGGTCAGCATGACCGCGCCGTCGATCAGCATCAGGTTGCCCCAGTCCGTGGTCTCGTAGATCTCGATCTTCTGGAACGGCGACTGCACCTCGTCGAGCTTGCGCGTGATGCGATAGCCGATGGCCGAACCAGCCGGCTCGAAGTTCTCGTATTTCCAGGTAGGCGTGGTCATCGCAGGTGTCCTGTGGGGTTGCGTCACGATCGGCACCCGTCGGCGACGGCGTGTGCTGCATGGCGAAGCATCGGCGCGGATTGTAGCGGTCCGGCCAGCGTCTGCAGATGACTTCCCTTACGATGTCGCCTGCGGTGGGGACCGCGGGGGAGCGGGGCATGCCAACTGCGGAGGCGTATCGGGGACTGGTCGAACGGCTGCAGGTCGAAGCACGCGAGTCGCCGCGGCGCTACAAGCTGAAACTGGCGTTGTTGGCAGCATTGGGATTTGCGGTACTGGGCTCGGTCTTGGGACTTGCCTTCGGCTTGCCGATCGCGCTGGCGGCGTATCTGCTTGGGACCGATGCCGAGCTGCAGCCGCAGGCGTTCTTCGCACTGGCGGTCCCGCTCGCGTTCGGTGCATCGGTGTTGCACGCGTTGTGGCTCAGGATCGAAGTGCCGGCCGGCTATCGCCTGCGACCCGACGATGCGCCGGCGCTGCAAACAGAGGTCGAACGACTGCGGCTGGCGATCGGTGCGCCCGTGCTGGAAGGCATCGTCATCGACGCGGAACTCAATGCCGCTGCTGCCAATGTGCCGCGCGTGCTCGGCCTGTTCGGACATCGCCACTACCTGGTGCTCGGGTTGCCGCTCATGCAACTGCTGGACCGTGCCGAGTTGGCTTCGGTGATCGCGCACGAATTCGGTCATTTCGGCGCCGGCCACGGACGCTTCTCGGGATGGATCTACCGTCTGCGCGCGAGCTGGTACCGCCTGCTCGGCGGGCTGGCGGTGCGGAATTTCTGGACGGCGCGGATCTTCACCGCATTCTTCGACTGGTATGCGCCGTACTTCAATGCCTACAGCTTCGTGCTGGCGCGCAGCAACGAATACCAGGCCGATGCGGCGGCCGTGCATGCGGAGGGAGCGGAGGCCGCGGCCAGTGCGCTGATCCGCCTGGAATTGGCGACGCAACGACTGGACAGGGACTTCTGGCCGCGCGTGCGGGCAAGATCGCGCGCGCAGCCGCGGCCGCCAGTGCAGGTGTACGGCGACATGGCCGATGCGCTGCGCCAAAATGTACAACACGATGTACCGCGCTTGCTGGCGACCAGCAACGCCGACTCCGACCTCGAGGACACGCATCCCACGTTGCCGCAACGGCTGGCGGCGATGGGCGCCGCGCCGCTGTTACGGGACGGTGCACATGTCGCGGCCGCGCAGGAAATGCTCGGCGACCTGGCGCCGATGCTGGAGCAGCGCTTCAACGATGAGTGGCGCCGGCAAGCCGAGGCGGATTGGTTGGCGGAATATTCCGCGGCCATGGCGCAGCGTGCCCGGCTCGAAGCGCTCGAGGGTCGGTTGTCGCTGACGCCGGCCGAGGCAGTCGAGCATGCGCGGCTGGTGGACGAGCTGAGACCGGATTTCGATGCGATGCCGCTCTATCTGAAAGCGCTCGCCGACGCGCCGGACAATGCGCTGGCGCACTACAGGCTGGGCCTGCTGGAGTTCGGGCGCGGCGCCTGGCGTGCGGGCATTGCGCGGCTGCGGCGTTCGATGGAACTGGACGTGGCCTCGATTCCCGCGGTGATCGGGCAGCTGCGGGAGCGTGCCGGCGATGCGCACGTCGATGCCGATGCTGCCACCGAAATGCACGCATTGCAGGCGGAATTCGCCGCAAGCGCGGACCTGCTGAAGGCGCGCGATGCGTTGGCCGCGGACGACGCTCTCCTGCCGCACGACCTGGCTCCGGCGCACTTGCGCGCCTTCGCGGAAACGCTCGCGCGTTTCGACAAGGTCGGTCGGGCGTGGGTGGCGCGCAAGCAACTGCGGGAGGACGACGGGCTGCCGCACTATGCCGTACTGCTCAGCTGGCGCGGCAGCCTGCGCAGCGAAGCCGCCGGGCTCGAACGGGTCGTGCAGGCATTGATGTTGCCAGGCAGCTTCACCGTGTTCACCGGCAGCGAGCACAAGGTCCTGGCGCGACGGGTGAAGCAGGCCTGCGGCGAACCGGTTTATCGCAACGGCGCGTGGTAGTGCGGCGATGGCGTCGGAGTGGATGCCAAGAGCCGCCAGATTGAACAGAAGCCTGTCATCCCGAACATAGTGAAGGATATGCTGTTGCGCTGGTCACGAAAAAGTGGGCAGCAGATCCTTCGCTACGCTCGGGATGACAAAGGGTAGTTTGTCGGCGCCTTAAAGCGCAGGCGCGGATGATGGTGCGGCGCACCTCGCGCCGTCAGCGCGCTTCTTGCAACCAGCGCGCCGCGTCGAGCGCGAAATAGGTCAGCACGCCGTCGGCGCCCGCGCGCTTGATGCTGGTCAGGGCCTCGAGCG
>Ga0193708_1000385_pt1 | contig 10654 bp, 10 predicted proteins | sample H3c1metaG_FD_160570 | JGI IMG/M metagenome (GOLD analysis project Ga0193708, IMG submission 160570) | Soil microbial communities from a riparian zone of the East river system, Colorado, United States - H3c1 | ecosystem: Environmental > Terrestrial > Soil > Riparian zone | place: USA: East River...
GTCGCGGTCCACCAGCCACCCTCCTGCAGCCGCCACAGTGCAGCCGCGATCGCCACCAGCAGCGTCGCGACCGCCACGTTGCCAAGCCGCGCCCGGGATACGTGGGCCTGCGTCTCGCCAAGGGTGCTCATGCGCCGACCCAGTGCTCGAAGGCCGACGTCGTTCGCACGGCGGCATCGTCGCCGTCGCCGTCGCGGGTCACGAAGCGCGCCGCGATGCCGTGCCGTGTCGCGAAGGCGAGTCCGTCGTCGCCGCCCATGACGGTGAGCGCGGTAGCCCAGGCGTCGGCGCGCATCGCGTCGGCGGCGACGACGGTGACCGCCGCCGTGTCGTGCGCGACCGGCATGCCGGTGCGCGGATCGAGCGTGTGCGAATAATGTCGGCCGGCGTGCTCGAAGCGATGCCAGCGATCGCCCGAAGTCGCCGCGGCCATGTCGCGCAACCGCAGGACGCAGGGTTCGACGGCACTACCCGCCGGTTCGTCGTCGTCGTCCGGGAGTGCATCGACCAGCACGCGCCATGGCGTGCCATCGGGTTTGCAGCCGAGCCCGTACAACTCGCCGCCGACATCGACCAGCGCGCGCGCGATCCCGACTCGGTGCAGGTACGCCACCACCGCGTCGACGCCGTAACCCTTCGCGATCGCCGACAGGTCGACCGACACCGCACCGGGTTGCCAGGCGGAATGCGAGTCGTGCCGGAGCTCGATCGATTGCCAGCCGATGCGATCGCGCGCCGTAAGCAGCGCGTCCGCATCGGGAATGCGGTGGCCCTCGCGACTGGGACCGAAACCCCAGAGGTCGACCAGGGGACCGACGGTGGGGTCGTAGGCGCCATTGCTAGCGTGCGCGATGTCGAGCGCGCAGGCCATGACCTTGAACAGCGCATCTGGCAAGACCTGCCAGCTCATGGCGGGTGCGCGATTGAAGCGGCTCAGGTCCGAGTCGTGTTCCCAGGTGCTCATCTGCGCGACGATGCCGTCGAGTTGTGCCTGGATCCCATCGTGCAGGTCGTGCAGCGAACGACGTGGCGGTACGGCGGCGACGACACGCCAGCGCGTGCCCATCGTCTCGCCGTACAGCGTGTCGAGCCCCGGGTCGGAGGTGGCAGTGTTCGCGGAATTCAAGTCAGGGATTCGCACGGCGCGACCGTCGGCCGCGCAAATCGGGCCGACGGCGCTTCGCGACAGCTATTGCGGCAGCACTTCCAGCGTGGCGACATAACCCAGGCGACGTTGCGTCGCGCCCGGCACGGTGACCTTGGCGTCCTCGCTCTTAGCTTCCAGCCAGTACAGGCCGGCTTCCGGCCACGTCACCTTGAATTCGCCGCCGGCATCGGTCTTGGCCTTGATCTCGTCCTGCGCGTTGCGATAGCGCGTGTTGCCGCGCACGATTTCCACGTCGACATTTGCCACCGGCTGGCCGTCGAGTTGCAGCCGGAACTTCGCTTCCTCGCCTGCGAACAGATCATTGGGATGCGTCACCGGCACCAGCTCCAGGCCCGTGCCCGACGGCTTCAACGCAGCTTCGCTCGGCGAACCATTGGTAACGAAGGTTTCCACGCGGCTGAGCGACTGTCCGACCTTGAGATCCTTCGCGTCCTTCGGCACTTCGGTGGCGAACGCAGCCGGCGTGCCGCGCCAGCGCTTGGGCTTGCCGTTGTCGTCCCAGCTCGCGGTGGCGTAGTCGTTGGTCACGCCGATGCGGTACGTGCCCTGCTGCTTGAGTTCGACATCGAACACGCTGCGATATTTGCCGGTCGACGGATTCTGCGCTTCGACCTTGCTGCCGTCCGGCGCGGTGATCGCCAGGTTCTCCAGCCGCAGCGGTACATGGTTGAAATAGAACAAGTCGTTGGAGACCGCCGCATCGACAGTGATCCACGGCGCATTGCCGGCGAGCACGGTTTGCGAAGGCTGCAGCCAGGCCTTATGAGCGGATGCGGCGAACGGCATCGCGGCGAGGAAGGCGAGTGACAGCACCAGCGAACGCTTCATGGGGATCTCCAGCAAGGCACGAGAAGGGGGTGAAGTAGGGCGTGTCGTGGAATCAGGGTTTGATCGACAGCGCGACGGCGCCGAGTTCGGTCTTGCCCTGCGCCTTGCCTTCCTGCGTTGCTTGCGCAGGCCAGGCGAAGGGAATCTTCAGCAACTCGCGCCCGCCGACTTCGCGCGTCGCTTCCACCACCAGCGTGTAAGCGCCGGGCGCGAGCTTGGCGACCTTGTCGTCGAAGTTGAGCGCGTGCTTGCCGACCGGACGCGTGGGACCGGTGACGCCGTCGACCGGCACCTTCAGCGTGCGCCCCGATTTGCGCCACCACTGGCGCATGTCCGGGAGCCATTTGGTACCGGCACCTTCGTCGGTCGCGCGCTGCTGGTACCAGACCGAAAGATTGGCCGCGACTTTCTGGTCGGCGCCTTCCAGCCAGATTGCGACGTAGGGCCGGTGGTATTCGGCGACCTTGAGCTGCGGGATCTCGACGTTGACGTCGAATTCCGCCGCGTGCACCGGCAGTGCGAGCAGTCCGCTCAGGGCGATGGTCAGTTTGACGCGCATGTCGGCCTCGTCGTGTCGAATGTCAGGAAGGCGGTCAATGAATGAAGAGCAAGGCGAGCAGTACCGGGATCACCAGCCCCAGACCTACATACGGCCAGGTCATGCGGCGCTGGCGCGCATGCAGCTGCAACAGGAACAGCCCGGTTATGCAGAACACCAGGCAGGCGATGGCGAACAAATCGATGAACCAGCTCCACGCCGCGCCGGCGTTGCGGCCCTTGTGCAGGTCGTTCAAGTACGAGATCCAGCCGCGATCGGTGCGTTCGTATTCGACCGCGCCGCTGGCGCGATCGATGCTGATCCAGGCATCGCGGCCGGGACCGGGCAGCGGCACGTAGATTTCTTCCGCCGACCACTCCGCTTCGCGCGTGCCGATCGATGTATCGAGTTCGCGCGCGAGCCAGTCCGCGATGCGGCCGGGCAGGGGCGCGCTGCCTTCGGTGCGCTCGCCGAGTGTCGCCAGCAACGGCGCCGGCAGGGTCAGCGTTCGATTGACGACTTGCGGCTCGGCCTCGATGCGCGAGGCATGATTGAGGGTGATGCCGGTGATGGTGAACAGCAGCATGCCGAGCAGGCAGATCGCCGAACTGATCCAGTGCCACTGGTGCAGCGTGCGCAGCCAGAAGCCGCGGCGTTGCTGTCCGCCTAGCGCATCGGGTGTCGTGCTGCGCGTCGCGTCCATCGCTCAGGGCTCGGCCCAGCGCCGCAGCAGGTTGTGGTAGACACCGGTCAGCTGCACCAGCGACGGATGCTCGGGCAGCGCCTGCGTCAGGCGCCGGATCGACACGTCGAGTTCGAACATCAGCCTGCGCTGCGCATCCTCGCGCAACATGCTCTGAATCCAGAAGAACGAAGCCAGGCGCGCGCCGCGCGTGACCGGCAGGACCTTGTGCAGGCTGGTGCCGGGATACAGCACCAGGTCGCCGGCGGCCAGCTTGACCTGCTGCGTGCCGAACGTGTCCTCGATCACCAGCTCGCCACCGTCGTAGTCCTCGGGCGCGCTCAGGAACAGCGTCGCCGACAGATCGGTGCGTACCGGCTCGGCGCGTCCGCCGCTGCGGTCGTAGCGGATCGCGTTGTCGACGTGGTAGTCGAACGACTGTCCGCCGGCGTAACGATTGAACAGCGGCGGAAACACGCGCTGCGGCAGCGCGGCGGAGAAGAACGTGCTGTTGCGCGACAGCGCATCGAGCACGAGGCTGCCGAGTTCACGCGAGAGTTCCGAGTCCTCGGGCAGCTGCGCGTTGTCCTTGGCCTTCGCCGACTGATGGCCCGCGGTGATGCGCCCATCCGCCCAGTCGGCGGCCTCGAGCCGGGCGCGGCAGTGCGCGACCTGTTCGGAATTCAAGACCTGCGGGATGGGTAGCAGCATGGGGTTTCCAATTGTTGCACCAAGTGGGTCTCAGCAAGCTAGCTTCGTCATTCCAGCGAAAGCTGGAACTCATTTTGACCTAGAGTCGTCTGATCAAATTCGAAATGGGCCCCAGCTTTCGCTGGGGTGACGAGCTAGCGATTTCTCCTAGAACCGGTAGGTGGCCGTCAGCGTCGCCGAACGCGCCTCGCCCGGCGTCGCCCAGCCATTGTTGCGGATGCGCAGGTAATACTCCTCGTCCAGCGCGTTGCTGATGTTCAGTTGCAGCGCGAGTTCGTCGTTGACCTGATAGCCCACCATGAGGCGGTGCGTCCAATAGTCCGGCGTCTTGTACAGCGCGGTCGGCGTGGTCACGTTGTTGCTCGTGGCGAGGAAGCTGTTGTTGAGATAGAACTCGCCCTGGTAGGTCGCGCCGTAACCGAAGATCCAGTCTTTGAGGCTGTAGGTGGTCCACAGGCTGGCCGAGTGCTTCGGTGTATTGGTGAGCGGATTGCCCTTTTGCGGATCCGGGAAGGCGACGCTGTTGCCGCAGTTCACGTCATCCGCGTTGGGGTTGCCCGGATTGGCGAGGCAGTAGTCGGACACGCTGCTGAGCACTTCGCTGTCCAGGTAGGTGTAGTTCGCGAACAGCGACCAGTCCCGCGTCACGCGGCCGGCCATGCCGAGCGCTACGCCCTGCACGCGGGCACGTCCGTCGAGGGATTGCTCGCCGATCGGATTGGTCGGATCGGGATCGGCCACCTTGAAGTTCTCGCGCTCGTTGCGGAATACGGCCGCGGTCAGCGCCAGGCGGCTGTCGAGCAATTCCCATTTGGTGCCGAGTTCGAGGTTCACCGCGCTTTCCGGATCGACGCCGCAGTTGGCGGTGCCGGTGCTGCTGGTCAGCGTGCAGGTGCCGTTGACCGAAGCCTTCGACGGCGTCTTCGAGTTGGCATAAGACAGGTAGATCGAAGCGTTTTCGATTGGCTTGAATACGATGCCGGCACGGTAGGAGAACAGGTTCTCCTCGTTGCGCGCCGGCGTGGCGCGGCCGAGGATGGCGCCGATGTTGGTGTTGTCCGGATTGGGATCATCCGTCGTCGGCGGCGTGAACAGCTTGACGTCCCAGCTGGCCGAGTCGCCTTCGTTGTGTTCGTAACGCGCGCCGAGGTTCAACAGCCACTGCTCGTTGAACTCGATCGTGTCGAAGGCATACACGGCCTGGTTGCTCAGCGTGCCTTCGGTGCGGCCGATCAGGGTCTTGTTGGTCGGTCCGGTGTACAGCGAATCAGGGTTCGCGATATCCATGAACGGCAGGTGCGCCGGATCGAAAGGCGTCGCGACGAACGGATTGGTGCCGTCGGCGTTGCGGAACAGGTTGCTGGTGTCGAGGTCGAAGGTTTCGCGCGAGAACGACACGCCGGTCACCAGCGCATGCTCGACGGATCCGGTGTTAAAGCGCGTGGTCAGATCGGTCTGGCTGATCGCGATGGCGTTGCTGGTGTCGCGCATGTAGCCGCGCGGGCCGCTCGGCAGGTACTGGCCCACGGGAACCGTGATGGCTGCGCCACCCGAGCCAACGACACACGACGTGCCCGTCGGCGTCAGGTTGTTGGCGAGGCACCAGGTGCCCTGGGTCGCATCGACCAGCGACACCTGGTCTACTTTCTGGAACCGCGCCAGGCTGCGCAGCGAGATGTCGTCGCTGAAGTCGTGCTCGAACACGCCGGTCAGCATGTCGACCTCGATGTCCTGGTTGTCGATGTTGTGGTAGCCGTAGTAGTTGCTGGTGTCGACGCCCGGCAGCGGGCCGCCGTTGAACGCGTTGCGGTAATAGGGAACGCCGTATTGCGGCGTGTTGTCGTCTTCCTGGTGCAGGTAGCTCAGCGTCAGGCGCGTGTCGGAACCCAGGCCGAATGCCAGCGAGGGCGCGATGCCCCAGCGCTCGAACTTCTCGAAATCACGGCCCGGCACGTCGTTCTGATGGACCATGGCGTTAATGCGGAAGGCGGTGCCGGTGTCGAAGTCGTGGTTGCCGTCGTAGGTGATGCGGCCGTAGCTGTCGGTGCCTGCGCCGAGCGTCACGACGTCGAAATCGCCGGCCTGCGCGGTCTTGGTCACCAGGTTGATGTTGCCCGCGACCGAACCCGCGCCGGAATAGACCGAGTTGGCGCCGTTGACCAACTCCAGCGACTCCAGGTTGAAGGTGTCGCTGCGCGTGTACTGCGCGGAGTCGCGGACGCCGTCGGTGGTGATGTCACTGTTGGCACTGAAGCCGCGCAGGTTGATGCTGTCGCCATAGCCGCCGCCGCCTTCGCCGGCGCCGAAGGTAATGCCAGGCAGGGTGGTCAGCACGTCGCGCAACAGCAGCAGGCCTTGCTGGTCCATTACCTCCTTGGTGACTACCGTAATGGTCTGCGGCGTGTCGACCAGATCTTCTGTGTATTTCGGCGAGGCCGCCTTCTTGAGGCGCTGTGCCTGGACTTCGATCGAATCCAAATCGGTGGGTTCGCGCTCCGCAGCGGCGGCAGTGGCGGCGGCATCGGCGGATGTTTCCGCCAGGGCCGGAAATGCGAGCAGGGCGGCGAGGGCGGCCGCCAATGGGGTCAGGGCCGGCTTGCGGAGGTTGTGCATGGTGTTCCCGAATCAACGTGGTGGGGTGCGGTATCGACCGCGGCCCAACGATGTTAATGAGAACGATTCGCAGTTACAAGATGAACGGGCGAAATAATCGCGAGAACCCGCTTCTAGCTACGGTCGTCGCGGGTCCAGATGACGCCGTCCTCGACCTTGACCGGGCACTTGACCACCGGCGCATAGGCCGGCGCATTCAAGGCGCGGCCATCGCGGACGTCAAATTTCGAACCATGCAGCAGGCATTCGATCGTCGCTGCCTCGGCGTCGAACGGGCCGGCGGACAATTCGAACTCCTCGTGGCTGCAACGATCTTCGAGTGCGTAGATGTCGCCGTCGTAATTCAGGACAAGGATCGGCGTATCGCCGTCCCAGACGACCGTGGTTTCCCCGGGCAACAGTTCCGACAGTGCGCAAACGCGGACCCAGTCCGCACTCACGGCTCCGTTCCGGCCGGCCCGGCTTTCGCCAGCACTTTCTCCAGCACCTCGAAACGCAGGCCGTCGCGCTTCGGGATGCCATAGCGTTCATCGCCGTAGGGGAACGGCTTGTGGATGCCGGTGCGCCGATAGCCTCGCCGCACGTAAAAGGAGATGAGTTCGTCGCGCACGTCGATCACGGTCATGCGCATCACCGGCAACTCCCAGTCTTCGCACGCGATGCGTTCGGCTTCCGCCAACAGCCGCTTGCCGACGCCGCCGCCCTGCAGGTCGGGTCGTACCGAAAACATACCGAAATAGCCCGCGCCGTCCTCTTCGGCGACGTGGGCGCAAGCGAGCATGTCACCGTTGCGTTCGGCGAGGACCACGATACTGCGCGGGCGCGCGATGTCGTGCCGCAAGACGTCGGCATCGATGCGGTTGCCATCGAGAAAATCGGCCTCAGTGGTCCAGCCGGCGCGGCTGGCATCGCCGCGATAGGCGGCCGTGACCAGCGCGACGAGCGCGGCGATGTCGTCGCTGGTGGCGGAGCGGAACTGCAATACGGATTCGTCCATGCCCATATCTTAGCGTCGCGCCATCAGGCCAGCAGCAGCCTGACCTTGCGCAACGCCGCGACGAAGGCCTCGATCTCCTCATGCGTGTTGTAGAACGCCAGCGACGCACGGCAGGTCGCGGCAACGCCATAGGCCTGCAACAGTGGATGCGCACAGTGCTGGCCGGAGCGGATCGCGATGCCCTCCAGGTCGAGCAGCGTGGCGAGATCGTGTGCATGCGCGCCCTCGACTACGAACGCGATCACGGCCGCCTTGTCGGGCGCCGTGCCGAGGATGCGCAGGCCATCCACCTTGCTCAGCTCCTCGGTGGCATGGGCAAGTAATTCGCTTTCGCGCGCTTCGACATTGACCATGCCGAGCGCCTGCAGGTAGTCGACCGCCGTGCCCAGGCCGACGAAACCGGCGATGTTGGGCGTCCCGGCTTCGAACTTGTGCGGCGGGTCGTTGAAGACCGTGCCGTCGAAGCGCACTTCGCGGATCATCTCGCCGCCGCCGATGAACGGCGGCATCGCTGCGAGGTGCTCCTTGCGCGCCCACAAGGCGCCCGTGCCGGTGGGACCGCACATCTTGTGGCCGGTGAAAGCGTAGAAGTCGCAGCCGATCGCCTTGATGTCGACCGGGCGGTGCGGCACCGCCTGCGAGCCGTCGATCAGCGTCGCGATGCCGCGACGACGGGCCTCGCGGCAGATCGCCTGCACCGGATTGACGGTGCCGAGCACGTTGCTGACGTGGGCGAGCGCCAGCAGCTTCACCTCGGGCGTCATCGCGGCATGCAATGCGTCGAGATCCAGCGCGCCTTCGGGCGTGAGCTCGGCCACCTTGATCTTCGCGCCGGTACGTTCGGCAACCAGCTGCCACGGCACGATGTTGGCGTGGTGCTCCATGCGCGTCAGCAGGATCGCGTCGCCAGGCTGCAGCCGCGGCAGCGCCCACGAGTAGGCGACGAGGTTGATCGCGAAGGTGGTGCCGCTGCACAACACGAGCTCGTCGCGGTGCACATTGACGAACTCGGCGAGCCTGGCACGCGTGCCTTCGAAGGCCTCGGTGGCCTCGCTGCCGAGCTGGTGCACCGCGCGGCTGACGTTGGCGTTGCGGAAGCGGTAGAAATCATCGACGGCTTCGATCACCGACGCCGGCTTCTGGCCGGTGTTGGCGGAATCCAGGTAGATCAGCGGCTTGCCATGCACTTGCCGCTGCAGCAGCGGAAAGTCTGCGCGGACGCGCGCCCAGTCGACGAAATTCTCCTCGGCTAGCACGCGCTTTTCTCCCTCCCCCGCTTGCGGGAGAGGGCCGGGGCGAGGGTAGGCGGCGTGCGACATGCTCATTCGTCCGCCAACGCTTTCAGGGTCTCGTCCATCCTGGCCTCGAGCATCGCGCGCAACTCCGGTGAAGCGATCACTGCCAACGGTTCGCGTACGAACGCTGCGGTGAGCAGGCGACGCGCGTCGGCCTGCGGCAGGCCGCGCGAGCGTAGGTAGAACAGCGCGGTCGGGTCGAGCTGGCCGACGGTGGCGCCATGCGCGGCCTTGACCTCGTCGGCATGGATGACCAGCACCGGTTGCGTATCGATCTCGGCGCCTTCCGACAGCAGCAGGTTCTTGCTCGACAGGTTCGCGTCGCTGCCGTCGGCGCCGGGATGGATCGTGATGCCGCCATGGAACACCGCGCGCCCGCGGCCATCGGCTACGCCGCGCCACAGCAGGTCGCAAGTCGTGTCGCGCGCGAGGTGCTCGATGCCGAGGCGTGTATCGAGATGGCGGCGACCGTCCGCAGCCAGCACGCCGTTCGCCAGCAGGCGCGCGCGATCGCCGGCGAGGCGCACGTTGAGTTCGTGCCGCGACAGGCCGGCGCCGAGTTCGAGATCGAGGCGCCGGTACTCGGCGTCCACGGCGATGGTCGCTTCGGTACGCAGCATGCTCGTCGCGCCGCTGGCCTCGTTCTGCACGCGGACGTGCAGCAGGGCCGCACCCGCCTGCAGTTCGACGCGGGTGAAGGCATTGCTGAAATGCGCGTGCGCCGAAGCGGCGAGATAGTGTTCGATCACGGTCGCGCGCGCGCCGGCGCCGATCTCGATGCGATGGGCAAGGTGCCAGGCCTGGTCCGGGTGCGCGGACGCACCGACGAAGACGATGTGCAACGGTTCCGCAACGATCGTACTGGCAGCCACGCGCACGACGACGCCTTCCTCGGCAAGAGCGGCATTCAGGCGCGCGAAGACTTCTTCCGCGCGGCCGAAAGCCTCACCCGAAGCGGGCTCCACTTGCGGTCCGGTGTTCAAGTCCACGCCGACCGGCAGTGCCAGGTCGGAATGGGCAGGCGAGGGCCGGCCATTGACGAACACCAGGCGCGGCGCCGGAATGTCCGCCAGCAACGCGGCGTCGATGTCGGAATCGGCTGCCTCGGCACGCCCGAACGTACGCCGCTCGAGCGCACGCAGCGGCGTGTATTTCCAGGCTTCGCTGCGCGGGCCGGGCAAGCCGTCGCGCAACGCGGCGTCAAGCGCGGCCTTGCGGCGGGCATCGCCGGTGAAACCAGAAGCAAGTGAGTCGAGTAGGGCGCTCATGGGGAGCGGCCTGGAAGCGAAATGACTCCAAATCCCGTCATTCCCGCGAAGGCGGGAATCCAGCGACTTGCGTGTCTCTCGGCGGGAAGCAAAGTCACTGGGTTCCCGCCTACGCGGGAATGACGATCTGAGAGTGCGTGGGCGCAGATACCCATCACGCCGCCTCCGGCGCGATCCTGTCCTTGACCCATGCATAGCCATGCGCCTCGAGTTCCAACGCCAGCTCCGGTCCGCCGCTCTCGACGATGCGGCCATCGGCCAGCACGTGCACCACGTCCGGCTTGATGTAGTCGAGCAGGCGCTGGTAGTGCGTGATCACGAGGAAGGCGCGCTCGGGCGAACGCAGCGCGTTGACGCCTTCGGCGACGGTCTTCAGCGCATCGATGTCGAGGCCGGAATCGGTTTCGTCGAGGATCGCCAGCTTCGGCTCGAGCACGGCCAGCTGGAAGATCTCGTTGCGCTTTTTCTCGCCGCCGCTGAAGCCCTCGTTGACGCCGCGATGCAGCAGCTGGTCGTCGAGATGCAGCACGGCGAGCTTGTTGCGCACCAGCTTG
>Ga0193708_1000386_pt1 | contig 10647 bp, 8 predicted proteins | sample H3c1metaG_FD_160570 | JGI IMG/M metagenome (GOLD analysis project Ga0193708, IMG submission 160570) | Soil microbial communities from a riparian zone of the East river system, Colorado, United States - H3c1 | ecosystem: Environmental > Terrestrial > Soil > Riparian zone | place: USA: East River...
AGCAACTACAGGAGCTTACCATGGCCCGCTCTTTTCTGCCTATGCTACGCCGGCTGCAACAATCGCCAATACATGGCTCACTAACCCGGGTAATGCAGGCTGGTATTCAGAAGGTTGGTCAGGCTTAGACCTTTACCAGAATAAAATTATTCCGGGCTGGAATAAATCGTTGGTAGCTGCAGGTTTAAAGTGGGGAAGACTGATAAGGCTGCCACTTGCATCAAATGGCATCAAAACACTACCCAGCAATCTTGATTCTGCTAATACTGCTGATACGATCACTTATTTTCAAAGTACAAACCGCTACAGGGACCTGGCATTTGCACCCAATGGAAAAGATGTCTTTTTAGTTATGGACAATAGTTCTGCTACATCCGGCCCCGGGGTTGGTAATCCTACTGTACCGGCTTGCCCAGGTTGCGTATTGAAGTATTCTTTCCTGGGTTATAATGATGCAGGAGGATTAAGTACAATACCCAAAACCGTCCGTGTCAGTAACGGATCTAGTGGCTGCAACCAGGGAACTCCTGTAACCATTGATGGCACTAACAATTTTTTATGGGTGCCTATAACCGGCCCTGATGGAAACATAATGGCGGAAATAAATGCAATGGGACAAAATCTCGGCCTGGTCACTTCATCTTTTTATAAGAACACAGGTACGATCCGTACTGATGGTGGTGTTCATTACCTGGACAGAAATATAACCATTACCCCGGCTATTACCAGCTTTGTCACGCCCGTTAAAGTAAGACTGTATATTTCTAAAGCTGAATTTGATCTGTTGGTGGCTGATCTGTCAAGTGGAGTTGGATCAATTAGTCAGCTAAAGGTCCTGAAAAATAGTGATCCCTGCGGTTCAACAATTTCTTCACCCACCACTTTATTAACCCCTACCAATACACTTCTTGCGGATCTGCAGCATGGTGCAACAAATGGATATGTTCTGCAGGTTAATGTTACCGGCTTTTCATCTTTCTATTTTGCAGCCAATAATTCAACCCTGCCGTTGAACCTGATCAGTTTCACCGGTGTACTGGAAAATAAATCTACAACGCTGTTGAAATGGAAAACTGAGAATGAGATCAACACATCCCGCTATGAGATCGAAAGAGGCATCGACGGGCAGAATTTCGGCCAGATCGGAACCGTTAATTCAAATAGCAGTGTATCGGCAGACAATGACTACAACTACAGGGACAATGATGTTGCTAACCAGTCATCGGTGAATGTCTTTTACCGTCTGAAGATGTTTGATAAATCAGGCGCTTACAGGTATTCAAATATTGTGAAGGTAACATTGCCGGGTATCAAGGCCGATATGGTCATATCTCCAAATCCGGCCGTAACCGATGTGAAGGCAAGCGTAACCTCACCTGAAGAATGTGATGTGGAATGGCAGATCATTGATATTGGCGGAAGGGTGTTGTTGAGAAATTCAACATCATTGAAAAAAGGAAACAACGAGCTTAATATAAATATGAGTCAGCTCGCATCAGGCCACTATTACCTTAAAATAAAAGGTACATGCATTGATTTAAAAAAGAATTTCCAAAAATTGTAGACTGTATAAATATAAGGATGAGCGTATCATGTAAAAATCTTTTGAGAGGCCCAACCCTCTCAAAAGATTTTGATTCGCTTTTAAATAAAAGTTCGCTTTACTAACTAACCAGCTTCCATGAAAAAAATTACACACTGCCTCACTGTTGCATTGCTGCTGTACCAATTTGCATTTGCCCAGGAAAACCCAATTACAGATTCTTCCCAAACACTTCATGAAGTTGTAATAACCGCCTTCGAACAAAACAGGGTGATCAGTTGCGGAACAATTGTGAAAGTCTTAAATAATAATAATGATGACAGGTATAATAAAACATCATTTGTACATGCATTTAATTCAATTGCAGGCGTAAGAATGGAAGAACGCTCTCCGGGCAGCTACCGTATCAATATCCGGGGAAGTTCGTTGCGTTCGCCATTTGGTATAAGAAACGTAAAAGTTTACTGGAACGATATCCCGGTGACCGACCCGGGCGGCAATACTTATTTTAACCAGTTCGCATTTAATAATTTTTCTTCCACCGAAATAGTTAAAGGCCCCGCAGGGAGCATGTATGGAGCGGGTACCGGGGGACTAATACTGATGCATAGCCTTGAGCATGCATGGAAACCTTCCGTAAATTTCGAATACATTACCGGAAGCTATGGCTTGCAAAACGTTTTCTCATCTGTTGCTTTTGGTGAAAAAAAATCACATAACATTATTACCTATGCCCATAATGAAAGTGAGGGTTACCGTAATCATACCAAAAGCAAGAAAGATAATGTGAGCTTTGTTTCGCAGCTCAAAATATCCGACAGGCAACAACTAACCAGCAGCATTCTTTACGATAACTTATTTTATGAAACACCTGGCGGGTTAACAGCAAAGGAATTTCTTGCTGATCCAAAGCAGGCAAGGCCTGCTGCAGGTGGTCTTCCGTCGGCAGATGGAGCAAAAGCAGCTATTTCCCAGAAAAATTTCCTTGCGGGAATAAATCACAGCTACAGTTTTGCTTCCGGGTTTAAAAATTCAACGGCCCTGTATGGTACATTCGCCCAAATAGTGAACCCTACTTTCCGCAATTATGAACGTCGTAATGAACCCGGTTTTGGCGGGAGAACAACTTTTAGTTATGAAAAAAATATCAATACCGTTAAATTAAAGCTTGTTACCGGCGGAGAATTGCAGGAAGCGTTTTTTAATACACAGGTTTCTAAAAATAAGAACGGAATTCCAGATACCATCCAAACCAATGATGATATACGATATACTGCTTATAGTGTTTTTACCCAGGCAGATATCAGCATTAAGAACAGTTGGATTATCACTGCGGGTGCCAGTATAAATAAATCAAAGGTTGAATTTACCCGGCTGAACATGTATCCTGTGCTGCAACAAGGCCGTACGTACAAAAATGAATTTTCACCACGGGTAGCGGTACAAAAAATAATAAAAGACAAGCATGCTGTTTTTGCAAGTATTTCAAAAGGATTCTCCCCACCAACTATTTCCGAGTTACTCCCTTCCACCGGGGTTATCAGTACTTTCCTGGAAGCGGAAGCGGGCATTAATTATGAATTGGGAGGAAGGGTATACCTGTTAAAAAATAAGCTGCGTTTAGAGGCCACGGGTTTTTATTTTAAGCTGGACAACGCATTAGTGACAAGAAAAGACAGTTCCAATGCAGATTATTATGTAAATGCCGGGAATACCAAACAAAAGGGAATTGAAATAAGTGCAGACTATTCCGCTGCTTTTTTTCAGAATGTATTTCTTGATCATATAATTATAAAAACAGCTTATACACTAAACGATTTTAAATACGGTGATTTTGAAAAGGGCAAAACCGATTTTTCAGGTAAAAGGGTGCCCAGTGTGCCCAACAATACTATTTCTGTTTTAGCAGATATTAAATTCAAGAAAGGGATCTACTTTAACAGTACCTGGTATTACGCAACAAAAATATTCTTAGACGATGCCAATACAGTTCCTGTTGACCCTTATCATTTACTGGGTTGCCGCATAGGATGGAAACTTCCTGTTAAAACAAAGCTGAAATTAGATTTTTATACCGGCGTTGATAACCTTTTGGATGAAACCTACAGTTTAGGAAACGATATTAATGCTGCAGCAGGGCGCTATTACAATGCTGCTCCTAAAAGAAATTATTATGCAGGTGTTTCATTTCAATGGAACTATTCTAAAAGGTAATGATGCCAAAGGAATTTACCAGGACAATGGTTTATTGCCCCGGGAATTAAGAATTTTCATATTGTACGTTTTATGTATTCCTCTTCCGTTCCCGGAAGGGGCTTTTTTTACTGTACTTTTGTGTCAATGTACACACATAAAAAATCGCTGGGTCAGCACTTTTTGAAAGATGAAGCCGTTATTCAAAAGATAATTGATGTTTTAAAAGAAGAGGCTTTTACCAATTTACTGGAAGTTGGCCCTGGTGCAGGAGCACTGACAAAGCATCTTATTCAATTGCCCGGCATAAATTTTAAGGCCGTGGAACTGGACGAAGAAAAAGTGGATTATCTTTTTCAAAAATATCCCACGTTAAAAGACAAGGTCATTCATAAAAGCTTTTTGGATATTGAAAAACCATTTGATCAGCCATTTACTGTCATTGGTAACTTCCCTTATAATATTTCCACGCAGATACTATTTAAGATGCTGGAATGGAAAGAGGATGTACCCTGCATGATCGGTATGTTTCAAAAAGAAGTAGCTGAGCGTGCGGCATCAAAGGAGGGCAGCAAAGTTTACGGAGTATTAAGTGTGCTGGTGCAGGCTTATTATGAAGTGGAATATTTATTTTATGTGGGTAATGAATGCTTTGATCCGCCACCTAAAGTGCAAAGCGGCGTTATCCGTTTAAAAAGAAAGACAGCTGCATTGAACTATAAAAGTGAAAGGGCGTTCTGGGTATTGGTAAAAACGGCTTTTAATCAGCGCCGCAAAACCATGCGTAATGCCGTAAAAAGCTTATTCCCTGCGGAGGTTTTGCAGCAGGAGATCTTTACCAAACGTGCAGAGCGGCTTAGTATCGAGGATTTTGCAGCGCTAACACACCTGATGCAATAATTACGGTTCATTTTTTGCAGGTAATTTTTGTTAAATCTTATGCAGCAATTTTAATGCAAAGGCAATCTTTGATTTGTTCGCTTACTTAAAAATCAAAATGATAATGAAAAATCTATTCTTCCCTTTATTTATCCTGCCGATCTTTATTGCAGCATCCTGCGATACACCCAGGTATATTTACAGTCCTGCAGCCCACAATGTGCCCGTGCTTACTAAAAAGGGCGATAGTAAAATTGGTGCCGTTTATTCAACCAATGCTGTTGGGCAGGAGATGAAGGACGACGTAGAGATCGATAACAGGAGTCGTGGATACGACCTGCACGGCGCAGTAGCCATCACTAATAATTTTGCTGTACAGGCCAGCCATTTTTATCGTTGGGAAAAAACAACGGGCGGTCCTGATAGCATAACTGTAAAATATAAAAGAAACCTTACAGAAATTGGCCTGGGTTACTATTTACCGATCAATGAGAAAGGAAATGCTTTTTTCCAGGTTTTTGCGGGTACCGGTTTGGGGAGGTTTAATTTTACTGATAATGACAGATCCGGAAGTTATTTTCACCAGGCAAACATCACAAAAATTTACCTGCAGCCTGCTATTCTTTTTAAAAGTAAAGGAAGCTTCACTACGTCTGTTGCGCTAAGATTCAGCAGTATAAATTACAGTAAAATAATAACCAACTATTCTGCAAGCCAGTTAAGCGATTATCACCTTGATGATCTGGGCGGCAGGGCAAAATGGTTTTTTGAACCGGCAACAGTAAGCAGTTTTGGGTTTAAAAATTTACCGGGCCTGAGATTTGAGGTCCAGGGCGGCTTATCTTTTTTAATGGCAAGAAATTATGTTGATTACCGGAAATTTAATTTTTCTGTAGGCACCTGGCTTGATATAGGGTCATTATTCAGTAAAAACAAGCCATAGCAGCATTATTTCTGTTATTACTTTTTCCAGTCTTTAATTGCTAATTTTACCATTCGGTACTATTGCTCATGGCATAGCCTGGAGCAAAAAAATAATTGCTGATCTATATGTCCTTTATACTTAAAAACAAAGTAAGAATTGTAACAGCTGCTGCATTATTCGACGGGCACGATGCCGCCATTAATATCATGCGTCGCATCATGCAGGCCAAGGGGGCTGAGATCATACATCTTGGGCATAACAGGAGTGTTGCCGAGATCGTGGAATGTGCCATTGAAGAAGATGTGCAGGGCATTGCTATTACCAGTTACCAGGGCGGGCACGTGGAATTTTTTAAATATATGAAGGACCTGCTTAATGAAAATGGCTGCGGCCACATTAAGATATTTGGTGGTGGCGGCGGAACAATTTTACCAAGCGAGATCGATGAGTTACATAATTATGGTATCACCAGGATATATAGCCCTGATGACGGAAGGCATATGGGCCTGGAAGGAATGATCGAGGATGTGGTTCACCAGTGTGATTATTCTTTGAACGGCAGCCTGAAAATAAGCGGCGACTTAAAATTAGGAGAGGAAAAAGACATCCGGAAAATTGCAAGGTCGATCTCGAATGTAGAGAACGGGAACGCTTCTGCCAATATAGAAATTAAAATAAACGGCCAGGAAATAAATAAAAAGATACCGGTACTTGGAATTACAGGAACAGGAGGCGCAGGCAAAAGCAGTGTTACCGATGAGATCGTGCGCCGCTTTTTAAATGCCTACACAGACAAAACAATTGCGGTAATTTCTGTTGATCCATCCAAGAAAAAAACAGGAGGCGCTTTATTGGGTGACAGGATAAGAATGAATTCCATTTCTTCTCCCCGTGCTTACATGCGCAGCCTTGCGACCAGGGAAAGCGATAAAGCATTGAGTGAATACGTGCAGGAAGCCATTGACATCTGCAAAGAAGCCGCCTATGATTTTATTATTTTAGAAAGTGCCGGTGTGGGGCAAAGCGATGCTTCCATTTTAGATTATGTGGATATCAGCATGTACGTGATGACACCGGAATACGGCGCCGCATCGCAACTGGAAAAAATAAACATGCTTGATTATGCCGATGTGGTTTGTGTAAATAAATTTGATAAGGCGGGCGCATTGGATGCATTGCATGACGTACGTAAACAATATAAACGTAATCACCAGTTATGGACAGCAAAGGATGAAGAGCTGCCCATCATTGGAACCATTGCTGCCCAATTCAATGATGCAGGTGTAAACGAATTGTTTGAAAGGCTCATGGAAAAAACGGCAGAGAAGACCGGTGTAAAATTTCATGGAGATATAGATCACCATGCACATACCAAGGATACTTTCAGCCAGTCCACGATCATTCCGCCAAAGAGGGTAAGGTATCTTGCAGAGATCGCGGAAACCATTTCTTCTTATGATAGATGGGCTATTGAGCAGGCAACGATCGCATCAAGGCTCTACCAGTTGGATGGAACTTTGGCTTCAAAGCTGTCATCGGTTGTGAGCGATGAGCTGAATAAAATAAAAAGATCATTCGAAGAGCAGTTACACCCTGAGTGTAAAAAATTACTCGACACCTGGCCCGCAACGCTTGACCGTTATAAAAAGGAATTCTACGAATTTAAAGTGAGGGATAAAATACTTAAGCAACCACTCACCTATAAAAGTTTATCAGGCACTACAATTTCAAAGGTCATTCTGCCAAGGTATAAGGATTGGGGTGATATTTTAAAATGGCAGTTGCAGGAAAATGTTCCGGGTGAGTTTCCATTTACAGCTGGCGTATTCCCTCTAAAAAGAGAAGGTGAAGATCCTACACGCATGTTTGCGGGAGAAGGCGGACCTGAAAGAACGAACCGCCGCTTTCACTATGTAAGCCTGGGCCAGCCTGCAAAGCGCCTCAGTACTGCGTTTGATAGTGTGACTTTATATGGTGAAGACCCGGATCACCGCCCGGATATCTATGGCAAGGTTGGTAACAGCGGTGTAAGTATTGCAACCGTTGATGATGCCAAAAAATTATACAGTGGCTTCGATCTTTGCGATCCAAAGACCTCGGTGAGTATGACCATCAATGGTCCTGCGCCCATGTTGCTTGCATTTTTTATGAATGCCGCCATTGACCAGCAATGCGAAAAATATATCCTGGAAAATAATCTGAAGGAAGAGGTAAATAAAAAGATCGAAGCAAAATATCCTGTTGCGGGTTTACCCAAATATATTGGTGTTGATGAAAAAGAGATCATTCCTTTGAAAGGAGACCTGCAGGGAGCACTGCCGCAGGGAAATGACGGACTGGGTTTGCGCTTATTGGGCCTGAGCGGGCAGGATGTGCTGCCAAAAGATGTCTATGAAGAAATAAAAGCAAAAGCGCTGGCAACTGTAAGAGGTACGGTGCAGGCAGATATCTTAAAAGAAGACCAGGCACAAAATACCTGCATCTTTTCTACCGAGTTTGCTTTAAAGCTGATGGGAGATGTGCAGGAATATTTCATTAATAACCGGGTGCAGAATTTTTACAGCGTAAGCATCAGTGGCTATCATATTGCAGAAGCAGGCGCCAATCCCATAACACAACTGGCTTTTACTTTAGCCAATGGCTTCACCTATGTGGAATATTATCTTAGCCGGGGAATGAACATCGATGATTTTGCACCCAACCTTTCTTTCTTCTTTAGTAATGGCATGGACCCGGAATACAGCGTGATCGGCCGGGTAGCCAGGAGAATATGGGCCAAGGCGATGAAGAACAAGTACAAAGCCAACGGCCGTTCACAGAAATTAAAATACCATATTCAAACTTCGGGCCGCTCACTGCATGCCCAGGAGATCGACTTTAATGATATCCGTACAACACTCCAGGCATTGTACGCCATTTATGATAATTGTAATTCTTTACATACTAATGCATACGATGAGGCCATTACCACGCCTACCGAGGAAAGTGTGCGCAGGGCTATGGCCATACAGCTTATCATCAACCGTGAACTGGGTACCGCAAAAAATGAGAATCCCAACCAGGGCGCTTTCCTGATCGAAGAATTAACGGATATCGTAGAAGAGGCCGTGATGGCTGAATTTCACCGCCTGACAGAAAGAGGCGGTGTATTAGGCGCTATGGAACGCATGTACCAGCGGAATAAGATACAGGAAGAAAGCCTGTACTATGAAACATTAAAACACACAGGTGAATATCCTATTGTTGGCGTAAATACTTTTTTAAACAAGAAAGGAAGCCCTACCATTTTACCAACGGAGGTCATACGTTCTACCACGGCAGAAAAAGAATTCCAGATAAGAACACTGCAGGCTTTTCATAAGCGCCATGCAGGTAAAAGCGCAGAAATGCTGAAACACCTGCAACAGGCCGCTATTAATAACGAAAATCTTTTTGCTGAGTTGATGGAGACGGTGAAGTATTGCTCACTCGGGCAGATCACCAATGCGCTATATGCAGTTGGCGGGCAGTATAGGAGGAATATGTAAGCACAATAGTTTAAATAAAGTTAAAGCCAGCTCATCGGGGTTGGAACGTATCCGGAGATCATTCCAGCTCTTCGCAATAGTAGCCGGCATTAAATAAAAGTTCCTCTACTTCTTTGGCTTCGATCTTATTACTTACGATGCGTAAAATATTGTCATGGTCATGCAGGTCAACATTCCACTGTATTATCTGTGGGTGAAAATTCAATGACGGCTCAACATTACTGATGTGATGGGTATCTGTGAGATTCGTTTTAAAAACAAGTATTTCCATACAATAAATTTTGGCGTTGTAAAGTATGTTATGGTCATTGCTTTTGCAGGAGCCATTTTTATTCTGAGGCCATCGTTTTCGGGTCGTCTGTTTTATCAAAACTTGCCCACCTGCCGCCACAGCGGTTCTTCCACTCGGCTTTGAACTTTTCTCTTTCTTCCGGGTTCATGCCTGAAAATTTTTGCTTCATTTCTATCCATTTCTCCCGGCCGCGTTGCCTGCTATGCCTGCCTCCCCCAAAACCCCCGAACAGGATCTTACTTAATAATAAAATACCCAGGGCCTGCCAAAATGTTATGGACCTTACGCCGATCACTTCAGGTAAAATCGCATTCCATAAACTCATCACCAGCAGGCCAAATAAAGGTATTGCGACAATAAAGAGCAGGAAGAATATCCCGCCTCTTTTCATCCCGGATTTTTTCATTTTTTTCATTTTAATAGTTTAATAATTCATCTTTCAACACACGCAGGCGTTCTCTCAGGTGCAGAACGGCATAGCGCTTCCTGCTGATAAGTGTGGCCACACTTTCTCCTGTTTGCAGGGCTATGTCTTTAAAGGGAATGCCATCAATTTCGTTTTGAATGAATACTTCCCGTTGTGCAGCGGGTAATTCATCGAGCGCCTCCTGCAGTTCTTCCCAGAAGATATTGCGTATGTATTCTGTTTCGGGGGTTGAATCGGCCGGCAGCAACATTTCTTTCCAGTCAAAACTATCATCTTCTGTTGCGGCGCTGTTCAATACATCATCAGCCAGCGGAAGTTTATGTTTACGGTAGTTGTCGGTTATTTTATTGCGGGCAACCTTATACAACCAGCTTGTGGCCTGTTCTATAGGTTCGGTATTGCCGGCAAACTGGTAAAAAACCTCCTGGAGTATATCTTCGGCATCTTCCGTACTGGATACCCTTTGCTTGATAAATCCAAACAGCCGGTTGCTTATCGATTTGATCGTGTTGCTAATATTTTTATTACGGTCAGCAGCCATTTGTAATGGTATGGTCATAACGTTGTCCATGTATACTATTGGAGACGAATGGCCAGTAAAGATGTTTTAAAGAAGAAAAATAATTTTAAGGTACTATTTCCTGCGATACGGCGTTGCCTAAAAAGAAATTAATAGTAAAAGTCCAGCACAGTATTAGTTCCATACCTGCTGTGAGGTTTTATAGACACACCGATCTTTGTGTAAGCGGCGCCAAAGCATATGGTACGATGGCCTAATGAGGGCACACCTTTATCTATGAGCAGGGAAAGTACAATATCCAGGGCATCTGAATTACCATAGTCGCAACACTCGCCGTAATA
>Ga0193708_1000387_pt1 | contig 10643 bp, 7 predicted proteins | sample H3c1metaG_FD_160570 | JGI IMG/M metagenome (GOLD analysis project Ga0193708, IMG submission 160570) | Soil microbial communities from a riparian zone of the East river system, Colorado, United States - H3c1 | ecosystem: Environmental > Terrestrial > Soil > Riparian zone | place: USA: East River...
TGCTGCCGGCAGGAAACGAAACAAGCGGGGGAAAGAGGCCAGCAGGCATCGCGCCTGATGCCTGGGTTGATTCCGCACCCGCCTGGAGGTTCGCCAGCGGCTTTGCATCTTGTCGTGACGCGGCCTGCGCAGTGGCGGACTGGCGCGCTCGCCGGGGATCAGTGGATGTCCTCGATGTCGACGACCTTGCCATCGCGGAACACGAGGTTGATCTGCTTGTCGTTGACGTAATACTCCCAGCGTTCGCCGGTGTTGCCACCGAAGGCATTTTCCAGCGGAACGATGCGGTCCGGCTTGCGCCCGGCCTTCTTGACGACGGTGCCGGTGCTGTCCCCAAGGGTGACGATGCCGCGATCGAAGCGCGCGGAGAAATCGGCGGCGCCGGCTGCGGTGGACAGGGCGATGGCGAGGAACAGCGGAAGCAGCATGCGCATGGGGGGTCTCCTCTCGGGATCAGGGCATGGCCGACGTGTACCGTTCCCGATCGTACCGCCCTGCGGATCCGGCATAACGTCGACGGTGTCAACAATTCGCGACGGGACGCCCGTTGTAGCCGTCGCGATGGCGGCGCACGATGGACGCCACACGGATCGGAACAACGCGATGACACGCATCCTGGGCATTTCCGGCAGCCTGCGCGGTGGTTCCTACAATACGGCGTTGCTGCGCGCTGCGGCGGAACTGATGGGCGATGGCACTGAACTCGAGATCGCTTCGATCCGCGGCATCCCCTTGTACGACGGCGATGTCGAAGCAGCCGATGGCATCCCGCTTGCGGTGCAGGCATTGAAGACGCGCATCCGCGCCTGCGACGGCTTGCTGCTGGTCACGCCCGAGTACAACAACGGCATCCCGGGCGTGTTCAAGAACGCCATCGACTGGTTGTCGCGCCCGGCTTCGGAAATTCCACTGGTGTTCGGCGATCGCCCGGTCGCGGTGATCGGCGCGTCGCCAGGCGGCTTCGGCACCATCCTGTCGCAGAACGCGTGGTGGCCGGTGCTGCGCACCCTGCGCACGCGACCGTGGTTCGGCGGCCGCCTGATGGTTTCGCGCGCGGGCGGCGCCTTCGATGCCGATGGCGCGCTGGTGGACGAGAAAGTGCGCGCGCAGTTGCGGGAATTCATGGCGGGCTTCGCGGAGTTCATTGCGCGAGGCGAAGCCGCTTCCGTCTAGGAGCGTGCCTGTAGGAGCGGCGGAAGCCGCGACAGGAAGATCGGCACGGCATCGCGGCTTCCGCCGCTCCTACAAACGCTGCAAGCTACGGCGCCATCCTGTCCGTGAGCGCATCCTGGATCGCTTCCAGTCGCTGCCCGCGTGTCTCGATGCCGCTGCGCACCAGCATCACCGCCGAGACCGCCATCGGCAATGCGATCAGCAACGCCGACAGCAGGAAATGCTCGAGCAGCCCCATCACGCCGAATGCGGCGCCGAGGATGCCGCCGAACTTGGAGCTGGCGGCGATCACGCCCGAGCCGGTGCCGCGCAACTGCACCGGATAGATCTCGGCGGCGTAGGGAATCAGCGTCGCGATCACGCCGCTGACGCTGACCAATAGCGCGACGGTGGCGATCACGGTCGCCGTGGCCGAGTGCAGGCCGGCCAGTCCGATCGCGAAGAACGCGAGCAGCGACAGCGTCGTCAATGCGATGAACAACACCAGCGTGTGGATGCTGCTCCAGTGGTGGTACAGCCACACCACCAGCGCGATGCCGGGCAGCGCGAGCAAGGCCGATTGCGCCAGCACCTTGTTGACGCCGGCGGCATCGACACCGAACTTGACCAGGTTGACCGGCAACCACAACACGAAGCCGAAGTTGACCAGGCCCCAGGCGACGCCGCAGACCACCAGCCCCCAGGTGATGCTGGCATGGCGCCCGCGCAGCAGCTGGCGCATGCCGGTGACGGGATGCCGTTCGTCGATGATCGGCGCGCCGGGATGCTGCGCGTCGTCGTGCTCGACGGCCGCCGCGCGACCGGAGAATTTGCGCAGCACCGCGCGCGCCTGGTGTTCGAGTCCGGCATTGGACAGGAACCGAGGCGATTCCGGGATGTAGCGGTTGAGGATCAGGATCACCAGCCCGGTCGGCAGGTTGAGCAGCCACAGCACGCGCCAGCTGAACAATGGTTCCAGCGTCGCCGCGGCGCCTGCGGCCAGCAGGTAACCGGCCGACGTACCGACGCCGCCCAGCGCCACCAGCAACCAGCCGCGGTGCGCGGCCGGCACGGTTTCGGCCATCAGCGTGAACGCGATCGGCAACAGGCCGCCCGCCGATGCGCCCATCAGGAAACACATGACGAGGTTCCATCCGAACGTCGGCATCGCGCCGCAGATCGCGGTGCCGATGAACATCAATGCCGACAGCAGGATGCCGGCGCGACGCCCGAACATGTCGGCGAGCCGGCCCCAGACGACCGAGCCGACGGTGGTGCCGATCAGCGCCACCAGCGCCAGCACGCTGGCGGTCGGCTTGGTGATCGAATACTCGGCGCTCATGCCGGGCATCACGAAACCGAGCGTCGCCGGCTTCATCACGTCCACCGCCAGCGCGACGACCAGCACGATGACCAGCTTCCAGTGCTCGCGATTGAGCGGCACGCCGTCGGCGACGTGGAAGTACAGGTGACGGCCGGGCAGATGACCGCCGCCGTGCAGGCTTTCGCGCAGCTGTTCCAGCCGCGGCATCAGTCCGAAACCGGCGAGCAGCACGCCGGCGGGAATCATCGCCATCCCCCACAGCATCCACGCATCCATCGGCATGCCGACCATCTGCCAGTGGGTATGGCGGCCCATCATGAACATCGGCATGTGCGACATCACCCCGGCGATGATCAGCGCGCAGCCGAGCCAGAACGCCAGCGGGTGGTGGAAGGTCAGGCCTTCGCTGTTGCGGCTGGTCTGGAGTGGGGTGTCGGTCATCGAATCATCGCGGGGGGGCGGTGTCAGAGCCGCATAGCATGACCGTCGCGATGCGGGGGCGCAAAGCGGTACATCAGACGATGCCGTGGGAGCGACGGAAGTCGCGACAGTGGCCCGAAGATCGTTCGCGACTTCCGTCGCTCCCACAACAGCCACGGCCGAATGCTTCGGCAATCGGCGCCCTGGGATCAGGAGCTCGCGGTTGAAGCCGCTCCTACAGGTGCGGGGTTTGCGGGAACAATTCCGCCAGTCGCGCCACCGCCGCATCCGATGCGGCGCGGTCGGGGGTCGTATCCGGATTGCCGAAATCGCCGGGCGCCTGCGCCTGCACCAGGATGCCGTCGCGACGCGGCACGGCGTTGAGATTGTGGCCGCGCCAGACGAGGCCGTAGCTCACTTCCGGTTGCGGCACCAGCCGCGCGGTCTGGCCGCGCACCGGGACGATCGATTCGTCGCCGAGCAGCGCCCGCGCGCCGTAACCCGTGCAGTTGACGATCGTCTTTTCCTTCAGCTCGCCGAATTCACGCGGGCTGGTGAACTCGCGCGTCTCGATCCCGCCGCCCGCGCGCTGGAAGTCGGCCATCAACATCCGCGAGTACGCGCTGATGTTGTAGGTCATCTGCGTATAGCGATGCACGTACGGCACCGGGAACGGATGCTGCGATTGCGCCAGCGCCACCGAGTCCGGACCAAGGTCGCGCAGCAGGCGGCCTTCGAGGTTGGGATAATCGGGTTCGCCGTCCTCGCCGCCGGCGCCGGATGGCTGGTCGAACGGCACGTCGGACAGCACGTAGCCGTCGCGCCATTCGATCGGATCGCCGGGCAGGCCGAGCATCGTCTGGTAGGTGCGGAACGAAGTCCGCGCCATGGCCTCCCAGCGCCGCTCGAATTCCGGCGTGGCATGTTCACTGGTGCAGATGCGCGAAGCCGGCGACCACACGCCGGTGGCGAGGAACGAACGCACGTCGGGCAACCGGTCCTTCGCGTAGATGCGTACGCGCAGGCCGGCGCGCTGCGCGACCAGCGCCGTGGTCAGGCCGATCGCGCCGCAGCCGATCACTGCGATGGCCTTCTCCTGCGTCGCCAGCGCCAGCTGTACTGCCAATGCCGCCGAACCCCACGACAGCGACCAGCCGCTGCCGCCATGCCCGTAGTTGTGCACCACGGTGCGGCGACCGATGCGTTCGCTTTCGATCCGCGGGCCCTGCGCGCGGAACGGCCGCGTGCACACGCTCAACGCGATGATGCGGTCGGCGCTGGCGTGGATCGGCGCGAGTGGTGGTGGCGTGGCGAACGTTGGCTGCAGTGTCGCGGGAGACAGACCATCGTTCGCGGCCCGTTCGCTGGACAGGCCATCGCGCCTCGAACCGGATTCAGCGGCAAGCAATGCGCCGGACGACAGTGCCGCCGCGGCGAATCCGGCGCTGCGCAGGAAATGACGGCGTTGCATCGGACCTCCGGAAGCGATGGTGAAACCAAACGACGGGCCGTGCAAGCTTACCGCCGATGCATGCGCGTCGCGGTCCGGCCTTGATATGGTCGGCTTTGACGTAGCCCGGGTAAGCGAAGCGCACCCGGGAGTTTTCCGGTCTTGCGCGATCCCCGAAGAAGCCCCGGGTGCGCTTCGCTTACCCGGGCTACATCCGTGCGCCGCCATGTATTGCGTTCGCGCCAATTGTCATTGCTGCTCGGCCACGAAAAGAAGCCCCGCATGGCGGGGCTCCTTTTCTGCATCGCATACGGCCGACAGGTCAGTAACCGAGCGCCTGCGAGATCAGGCCGGTCGCGATGTCGACCAGTAGGTAGCGGTCATTGTCGGGACGTACCCAGCGATAGCCGCGCGGCGGTGGCGCTAGGCGATAGCTGCGGTAATCCTCGACGTAGTAACGCGGCTCCATGTACACGACCGGCACGTAGTCGCCGTGGCGATAGGCCTTCTTGACCTGGCCGTAATGGCGGCCGTTGTCGTGGTGGCCGCGGTCACGATCATGGTCGTGATCGTAATAGCCGCTGCGATCGTCGCGATCGTGCTTGTCGTGGCCCGGCGGTTTCGCGAATGCGGCCGCGGACGACAGCAGCAGCGCGGCGATGGACGTGGTCAGCAGCAGTCGTTTCATGGCAAGGCTCCTTGGGTGCCTGGGTGCACGCAGAGGCTAGTCACACCGACATGAACGGGATGGCACATCTGCCTGTTCGCGCAGATCGCCATTCATTTTACGGACGATTCGCTGCTGGCGTGTGGCATGCAGGAGCGAACGGACGCAAGAAGTTGCGCCCGTTCGTGATCGACACCGCTGCGCTGGCGTCCGCGCCTACTTGCGATCCGCCGCCGTCGCATCGCGTGCGGCACGGAATTCGGAATCCTCGCTCCAGTTCGGCCAGCGATCGGAATTGGCGAGGTCGTTGCCGACGGTGTAGAGCAGCTGCAGGTCGCGCGCGAGGCCGGTGAACGTCCAGCTGGCTTCCCACTGGTCGGCGGGCTGGTGGTAGCGGTCCGCGGTATAGGCATCGGAGATCGCCTTGCCCGCGGCGACGCCGCCATCGACCAAGTCTTCGCCGGAACCAAACGACACCGCCGGCACGCCGACCTTGGCGAACGGGAAGTGGTCGGAGCGGAAGAAGTGTCCGGCCTCCGGCTTGGGATCGGTGGTGTAGCTGAGGTTCCATTGCTTCGCGGTTTCGACCAGTTCGTCGAGCAGGCCGACCTTGGCGCTGCCCGAAGTGGTGAAGTCGCGCGCAGGGCCGTGCGGATCGAGCGCATCCATGTTGAGCACCGCAACGGTCTTGCCGAGCGGATACAGCGGCTTCGATGCGTAGTACTCGGAACCGAGCAGGCCCTTCTCCTCGGCGGTGACGTTGAGGAACACCACCGAGCGTTCCGGCTTCGCCTTCGCCTGCGCGAACGCGCGGCCGAGTTCGATCAGCGACGCGGTGCCGGTGGCGTTGTCGACCGCACCGTTGTAGATGCGGTCGCCCTTGGCATCGGGCTCGCCGACGCCGAGATGGTCCCAGTGCGCGCTGTAGATGACGGTTTCATCGGGGCGCTTGCTGCCTTCGACACGACCGGCGATGTTCTGCGAAGTGATCACCTTGCTGTCGACGGCGTAGTCCGCCGAGAAGGTTTCGCCCTTCAGCTCGACCGGCTTGAAGTCGCGCGTCTGCGCCTGCTTCTTCAACGCCTCGAAATCCAGCCCCGCGTTCTTGAACAAGGCGACCGTGAAGTCGCGCTGGATCCAGCCTTCGAGTTGCGGATGCGATCCGGCGGGCTTGTCGCGCACGATATCGAACATGGTGTTGGTGTTGGAATTCTTCACCGTCGCCCAGCCGTAGGACGCCGGCCCGGTCTCGTGGATCACCAGCATGCCGGTCGCGCCCTGGCGCGCGGCTTCCTCGTACTTGTAGGTCCAGCGGCCGTAATAGGTCATCGCCTTGCCGCCGAAATCGCCCTTGCCCGTCTCGAAATCCGGATCGTTGACCAGCACCAAAGCGATCTTGCCCTTGAGGTCGACGCCCTTGAAGTCGTCCCAGTTGCGCTCCGGCGCCTTGACGCCGTAGCCGACGAAGACGATCGGCGCGTCCTTGATCGCGACCGACTTGGAACCGTCCATCGCCGCACGCACGGCGATCTGTTCGCCCTGCGTCAGCGCCTGCGCCTTGCCGCCGCTGGTCACCGACAGCTTCGGCGTGCCGCTGATCTCGGCGCGCAGCAGCGGCACCGCCTGCGTCCAGCCGCGCTTGCCATCCTTGAGGTCGCCGCCTGGTTGCAGGCCGGCGGCCTTCATCTGTTCGATCACGTAGGCGACGGTCTTGGTTTCGCCTGCAGTGGCGGGGCCGCGTCCTTCGAACGCATCCGACGAGAGCGTCTTGACCTCATCGGACAGGCGTTGCGGATCGAACGTCGGCGCGTCCGCGGGATTGGCGGCGAACGCCGGCGACAGCGCCAGCGTGATCGAAAGGGAAAGCAGCGAGGCAGCGAAACGCTTCATGCGGCACCTGTATTGAAAGCCCGGTTGGCTGCGGCCGATGGTAGCAGCGGCGCGAATGCGGACGAATGTGCCAGACGTCGGGCCGCCATCGGGGTCGTGAAAGAGGTCGGTACGTCGCATGCGCAACGCGGCGGCCCGGCCATGCGACCGGGCCGTTCGCGCGCGCCTAGTAGCGCGCCTGCAGCGTGACGTTCTTGAATGTCTTCACGCCGACGACCTTGATGTAGTACGTGCCAGCGGCGGGATGGCTGATGCGGATGGTCTCGTTGTTGCCGGGACGACTGGAGCGTCCATCGGCATCGCCTTCGCTCGGTACGCCGTCGCGCTTGGCCAGCAACGTGACGTCGCCGCTGCCGCCATACGACAGGATGTTGAGCATGGCGGCGCCTTCAGGCACTTCGATCGCGAACAGCTGCTCGTCGCCAACCGGACCCGCGAGGCCGTTCACCGGCACCTTGTTCTGCAGCGGCGTGGCGTCCGGCGTCGAGGCATCGGTCGCGAACACGTGCACGCCGGTGTTGCCGCCGAGCGCGAACAGGCGGTTGTCGTCCGTCGCGTACAGGCGTTGTACGCCCTGGTGCCCAAGCGCGGTGAGCTTCTTCTGCACTGGATGGATCGGATCGGAGACGTCGAGTTCATGCACGCCAGGTAAAGCAGCGAAACACTGCTGTCGATCGCCAGGTCGTAGCCGTTGCCGCAATCATCGTTCAGGTGCGACACCTGCACCGGCGCCGCCGGATTGGCGAGGTCGTACACGCGCAGGCCGCCGTTGTCGGCGGTGTTGCTCTCATTGCTTTCGGCGATGTAGGCGTGATTGCCGTCGACCACGAGCCGGTAAGGCTGGTTCGCCAGTGCGCCCTGCCACACCAGCGTCGGCGACGCGGGGTTGGAGATGTCGGCCACGCCGAGCACGCCGCCGTTGGTCCACTTCGCGACGTACGCGTACTGGCCCTTGACGTCGAGCACGGCGGCGAACGGGAATTCCAGCCGCCCGGTTTCCGCCGGGGCCGCCGGATCGGACAGGTCGACGCCGATCAGGCCGAAGCCCCAGGAGGCCGTCCATGCGATGTCGCCCGAGATCGCGATCTCTTCGAAGCTGCGGCTCTGGAGTTGCTTCGGCAGGTCGGCCTCGAAGCGCGCGGTTGGCGCCAGCGTCTGCGGATCGTTGATGGTCAGGCCGTAGTTGGGCTGCAGCAGCACCACGCTGCCGCCGTGCATGGCCATGTCGCGTGCGTCGATGCCGCCCGCCAGCCAGGAGGTGGAGATGCGCGCCGGCGTCTGCGGCGTCGAGACGTCGATCGCCTGCACCAGGTCGGTGTCGGTCGGCACCAGCAGGGTGTTGCCGGCGCGTATCGCGCGGCGGCCGGCGAAGGCGTCGATGCCGAAGTGTCCGGCTTCCACGGGCGCATCGATGTTGGCGATGTTCCACACGTCCAGCCCTTCGCCCCAGCCGAACGTGTAGGCGTAGTCGCCGACGTGCATGGCGGTGATCGCCGGCGGGATGTCGAGCCAACCAGGCTTGCCGAGCTGGCCGCTCGCGTTGAGGTCGTACAGCGTGAGCTGGTTGCCGGCGCCGATGACGAAGCCCGGTTCCGCCGCGAGACTGAAATTGTCGAGGCCATCGACGCCGTTGCCGGCCACTTTCACCGGCAGCTCCGGATTGCTGGCGTCGAAGACGTCGAGCACGGTGCCGCCGATGAAGTTGCGGCCGGTGCCGTAGATGGTGTTGCCGCTGGCGATGATGCGCGAGTACTGCGTCGGCACGGTGGGGATGCCGGTGGCGGCGAACTGCGGCGCGGCCGGGTCGGCCAGGTCGGAGACGAACACGCCCTTGTTGTTGTCGAACAGGTAGAGGTGGTCGTTGGCGACCACCAGGCCGAGCAGGAATTTGTTGTCGGCGTCGACGTAATCCTCGGTCTGGTTCACCAGTGCCGGCTTGGCCGGATCGGCGAGCGAATAGGTCGCCACGCCGCTGCTGCCGTCGTAGCCGCGCCAGCTGGCATAGAGGTAGTCGCCGTGGCGGCTCAGGCCGTTGATGGCGCCGTCGGCGGACGCGGAGGTCGCCACGCGCAGTGGTGCCGACGGATCGGTGTAATCCCAGGTTGCCAGCACGCGCCCGGTCGGGAAATAGACGCGGTTGCCGTTGGCGACCGGATCGGCGGCCACCGCACCACCGCGGATCAGCGAAACCTCCAGCGGCGCGGCGCCGGCGGCGAGGGCGTACGAAGGGGCGGCCAGGGCCAGTGCGGACAGCAGGGCGCTGACGATCAGCTTGGGTGCCATGTTGCTTGCTCCTTGAGGGGATGGATGCGCGGCGAGGGATCGACGCGGAACGGCATGGATGGAACAGGAGTGCTGGAATGCACGCATGCACGGGGGTGCATGGCGGTACGCGAAAAAGAAACCCCGGGCCGGTGCGGCGCACGGGACGGCGCAGCGGCTTTCCCGAACTTGGGCGGCTTCACGGGTCCGGTCATTCCAAAGGCATGACGATCGCTTGACGACTGCATGACCCGGCTCAAGGCGGTGGTGGTGCCGGCGGTTGCGCTGCTGAGGCATCCGGTTCGATCGGCAGCTCTCGCTCCCCGGCCAATGCCGCGGCACGCTTCCCGACCAGCTGCCCTTGTTCCCGCTGCCCCAGCGCCCGCAACAGTCGTGCCTGCAGCACGGCCAGGTCGAAGTCCTGTGCGGCCCAGGGAGCGGCCCGTCCGATCAGTGCGCTGGCATCGTCGTTGCGGCCGCGTTCGAGCAGCCATCCGGCGTGGGCCACGACCACGGCCGAGATCTCCGCCGGGATGCCGCGCTCTTCGGCCAGTGCCAGCGCCGAGCGGTAGCTCGCGTCGGCCGCGGCCTGGTCGCCGCGCGCGCGTTGCACCGTGGCCCGGAGCAGGCGTTCGGGCAGCGAATCGCCGAGTGTCGAACCGACGGTCTCCGACGGGGCGAGGTCCGCCTCCAACGCGGCCTGCTCGCGGCGCAAGCGCACCCAGGCGCGCAGGCGCGGATTTTGTTCCGCAGGCCATGCCCGCAGCGCAGCATCGGCGATCGCGGCCGCCCGTGCCGCCGCGCCGCCGCGCAGGGCCAGTTCGACCTGCAGCGATTCGCGGCGACCGTGTTCGGAGCCCAGCGCCTGTCCGGCCTCCGGCATCGCCAGCAGTTGTCCGGCTTCGCGCAGCCGACCGGTCGCGAGCAACGCCTCGGCGCGCGTGAGCACGACGTCGGCGCGCTGGGTCGGATCGCGCAGCTGCGCCAGCATCGACCAGGCCAGGTCGCTTTCAGCCATGGCGTCGTCGACCTGCAGCAGTTTCAGGTACGCGACCACGCGCATGTTGCGCAGGGTGGCCAGTTCGTTCACCGCGCCCATCGAAGCGAAATCGCCGGCGGCCTTGGCCAGGTAGGGCAGTGCGTGCGCCGGGCGCCCGCGGTCGACTTCGAGGATGCCGAGGTTGGCATCGACGCGCGCCACCGCCAGGGCGTCGCCGGCATTCCCCAGTTGCACGCGCGCCAGGCCGAAATCGGTGAGCGCCTGGTCGAAGTGCTGTTGCAACGAATCCGCGACTGCGCGGCCGCTGAGGGCCACGCCAAGTTCGAGTGGTTGCGGTTCCCGCGCGAGCAGGACGATGGCCATGTCGTAGCTTTGTTCCGCTTCGCGATAGCGGTCGAGGCGGATCAGGATCGCGCCGCGTGCGTTGAGCAGGTGCACCTGGAACAGCGGATCCCGATGCGCTTCGTCGCCGGCGAGT
>Ga0193708_1000388_pt1 | contig 10626 bp, 9 predicted proteins | sample H3c1metaG_FD_160570 | JGI IMG/M metagenome (GOLD analysis project Ga0193708, IMG submission 160570) | Soil microbial communities from a riparian zone of the East river system, Colorado, United States - H3c1 | ecosystem: Environmental > Terrestrial > Soil > Riparian zone | place: USA: East River...
GCTGTGGGCAGCACCGCCGCCGGAGCGAAAGTGCAGAAGGCCTGGCTCGATCTGGAGGTGATCCAGTGCGGCTATTGCCAGTCCGGGCAGATCATGTCGGCGGCCGCGCTACTGACAACGACGCCTAGACCCGACGACGCGGACATCGATGCGGCGATGGCGGGCAATATCTGTCGCTGCGGCACCTACGTCCGCATTCGCGAAGCGATCAAACAGGCGGCCAAGGCTGGCTAGCGCCGTGGCGGAGTGACGACCATGACTGAAGAAACGACTGGTTCTGTTCCCGCAGCATCGACGTCGCGTCGGGCATTCCTTCAGGCGAGCCTGGCCGCTGGTGGCGCCTTGTTGTTCGGTTTCCACGTGCCACTGGCGAGTTCGTCCAATACGCCGGTACGCGGCACATTCGCTCCTAACGCCTTCATTCGCATCGACGGGCAGGGCTTCGTCACGTTGATCATCCCGCAAGCGGAAATGGGTCAAGGCGTGTACACGTCCCTCGCGATGATCCTGGCGGAGGAGCTCGACGTGTCCTGGAAACAGGTGCGGGCGGAAGCGGCGCCGCCGGACGACAAGCTCTATGCCAATCCGGTATTCGGAATCCAGGTCACCGGTAATTCGAACTCCGTCCACGCGTTCTGGATGCCGTTGCGCAAAGCCGGTGCTGGAGCGCGCGCGATGCTGGTCGAGGCGGCCGCGCGCGGCTGGAAAGTCGATGCCAATAGCTGCCGCGCCGAGAATGGCGAGGTGATCCATACCGCAAGCGGCCGCAAGCGTGCCTACGCCACGCTGATCAAGGACGCGAGCAACATCGCGCCGCCGAAGGATCCGCCGCTGAAGGCCCCTGCCGATTTCAAGACGATTGGAAAGCCGCTCAAGCGGCTCGATACGCCGGACAAGGCCGATGGCAAAGTGATCTACGGCATCGATGTCATGCCGGCGGGCGTGAAGTTCGCCACGGTGGCGGCATCTCCGGTCTTCGGCGGCAAGGTAGGGCACGTCGACGACAAGAAGGCGAAACAGGTTCGCGGCGTACGGCAGGTCCTCGTGTTCGACGATTTCGTCGCAGTCGTCGGCGATCACATGTGGGCGGCGAAGCAGGGCCTGGCCGCGCTCGATGTGACTTGGGATGAAGGTCCGCACGCGCAGGTCAACTCGGACCTCATATGGGAACAGGTCCGGGCGGCCAGCAAGAAGAGCGGCGTCGTGGCCAAGACTGTCGGCGATGCGGCCAAGGCACTCGATCAGGGCGAACGGCTCGACGCGGCGTACGAGGTCCCGTTCCTCGCGCACGCCACGATGGAGCCGATGAATTGCACCGTGCATGTGCAGGCGGACGCGTGCGAAGTCTGGGTCGGCACGCAAGTGCTCTCGCGGGTGCAGGCAATTGCGGCAACGGTGACCGACCTACCATTGGAAAAGGTCACCGCGCACAATCATCTGGTCGGTGGTGGCTTCGGTCGCCGGCTTGAAGTGGACATGGTCGAGCAAGCGGTACGTATCGCAAAACGTGTCGATGCTCCTGTCAAAGTCGTTTGGACTCGCGAGGAGGACATCCAACACGACATCTACCGGCCCGTGTATCGCGATGTGTTCTCCGCGAGTCTGGCCAACGGCCGGATTGCCGCGTGGACACATCGCGTCACCGGCTCTTCGATCCTCGCACGTTGGCTGCCGCCCGCATTCCAGAAAGGGATCGACATCGATGCGGTAGACAGCGCGGTCGATATCCCCTACGAGATCCCGAATCTCCGGGTCGAATACGTGCGCGACGAGCCGCCCGCAGTGCCGACCGGATTCTGGCGCGGCGTCGGGCCCAACAACAATGTGTTCGCCATCGAAAGTTTCATCGATGAACTGGCGAGGAAAGCCGGCAAGGATCCGGTGGCCTTCCGCCGAGACATGCTCGGCAAGAACCCGCGACTGCTTGCGGCAGTCGACCTGGCCGCGAACAAAGCGGGGTGGGGCACTGCATTGCCCGCTCGTAGCGGGCGCGGCATCGCCGCCCAAGTTGCATTCGGAAGTTTCATCGCCACCGTGATCGAGGTGGCAGTGGACGACTACGGTGACGTGCACCTGAAGAAGATCGTTTCAGCCGTCGACACCGGCATCGTCATCAATCCGGATACGGTGGTGGCGCAATTGCAGGGCGGCATCATCTTCGGACTGACGGCGGCGCTGTATGGGGACATCACCATCGACAAGGGTCGCGTGCAACAGAGCAATTTCCACGATTACCGGATGCTGCGCATCAACCAGGTGCCGAACATCGAGGTGCATCTGATCCGGAGCGGCGAAGCGCCCGGCGGAATCGGTGAAACCGGAACGACCGCGGGACCGCCTGCTCTGGGCAATGCGATCTATGCTGCGACCGGCGTTCGCCTGCGGCGCCTGCCGATCGACCGCACAGCGCTGGCTGCGAGGTAATCCGCATGAAAGCGTCGTCCTTCTTCAAGCGTATCGGCGTCGTCGTCATTGTGGTCGGAGTGATCGGGCTGCTCGTGCTCGGGTGGTACGGCACACGCCCCGGACCGCTGGCATTCGTCCCTGGGAAAACCGTTGCCCTGGATGCCTACGACGGTCATCCGACCGGCGCCCCCGCGGACCTCCGCGAAACCGATCCGCTTGCGCGAGGACGCTATCTCACCGACGCAGCCGATTGCCAGGCCTGCCATACCGCCGAAAGTGGCAAGCCGTTCGCCGGCGGACTGGCGTTCAAGACGCCGTTCGGCACGCTGTACTCGCCGAACATAACACCGGATACGCAAACCGGCATCGGGGCGTGGAGCGACGCGGACTTTCTCAAGGCGGTCCACGAAGGCATCGGCCGCGATGGCCGAAGACTGTATCCGGCGTTTCCGTACGCGGCGTATACCTATCTCACCGATGCCGATGTGCTGGCCATCAAGGCGTATTTGTTCTCGCTTGCGCCGGTGAAGAGTGCTGCGCCGGAAAATAAGCTGAGCTTCCCATTCAATCAGCGCTGGTTGATGACCTTCTGGTCGGGCCTGTTCAATCCGAAGGAGCGATTCCGCCCGGTGAACGGGCAAAGCCCCGAGTGGAATCGCGGTGCGTATCTGGTCGAGGCGCTCGCGCACTGCGGCGATTGCCATACGCCGCGGAATCTACTCCAGGCCTTGGACAACACGCAGAAATTTGCAGGTACGCAGACACAGGGCTGGCGTGCATACAACATCACGGGCGATGCGGCCTCCGGCGTTGGTGCCTGGAGCGACGCCGAACTTGCCGAGTATCTGTCGACCGGACACGCAAAGGGACGTGGCACGGCCTCCGGACCGATGGCCGAAGCCGTTGATTTCAGCCTCGCAAAGTTGACGCCCGCAGACATCCGCGCGATCGTGGTCTATCTGCGCAGCGTGCCCGCCATTGCGACCCCTGATCTCCCTGCGCCGAAAATCGCGCCTGCGCCCGCAGACCCGAAACTGGGCTTGGCGGCGAACGCCGATCCGCATGGCAAACAGATCTTCGAAGGCGCGTGCATAGGCTGTCATGGCTGGACCGGCGCCAGTCCACTGGCGTCGCGTGCAACGCTGACCGGCAGTCGTGCGGTGAACGATCCCACTGCTGTCAACGTCGCGCAGATCGTATTGTCAGGTTCGAAGCGGCCACCTTCCGACAGCACGCTCGCCATGCCGGCCTTCGGCGCTGACTATAACGACAGGGAAATTGCGGCTGTTGCGAACTACGTCACGGCGCGGTTCGGCGCAAAGGCTTCTGCGATTACCGCGGAGGATGTCCGCAAACTTCGCGAGGCCCAATAGATCGACGATACGAGTCCCCGGCAATGCCATGGGATCAGTTTCATTTGTCGGGCGACAGTTGCGCGCTTACCTGCCCAGGTGCTTGTCGAAGAACGCCGACATGACGGCATAGGCCTCCTTCGATTCGGGCAATTCCGGGTCGGAGAAGAACGAATGCCACATGCCGTCCCACACGTGCAGGTCGGCCTCGACGCCGGCGTTGGTGAGCAGCCGCTGGCTCTGCAATGAGGAGCTCATCGCGAAGTCGCGCGTGCCGGTGATCAGCAAGGTAGGCGGGAATTTCTTCAGCATCCTAGGCGAGTTGGCCGGAATCACCAGCGGATCGCTGGCGCTGGCGCCCTTGAAATAGGGCAGGCGCTCGGTGATCGAGATCGGGCCGCTGCCGACCGGGTCGCCGCTGAGCGCCGGCGAGACGTACGAGGAATCGCCGCCGAGCGGCGTGATGGAACCGCAGAAGGTGCCGATGGCGCCCGGCAACTCGACGCCGTCCTTGATCAGGCGCGCAACGACTTCGCCCGTCAACATGCCACCGGCGGAACAGCCGTAGATGCCGATGTTCGCGGCGGGGTAGGTCTTGAGCAGTTCCTTGTACACGGCCGCGACGTCATCGCTGGCCGCCGGGAAGACGTGCTCCGGACCCTGTCGGTAATCGACGCCGATCACTTTGATCTTGCCGACCGCCGCCACCGGGATGGCTTCGACCAGCGCACCGCTGTGCGCGCCCCACAGAAAGCCGCCGCCGTGCAGGTTGATCAGCACCCGGTTGCGGTTGGCCGGCGCAATGCCGCCGGCGGGCTCGGCGACGTCCGCGCCCACGCCCGCGATCATCTGGGTGGACAGCTTGACCGGGTACAGCTTCTTCATCCGCTCGACGCGATCGGAGTTGATCTTGTCGTAGAAGCTGCGCGCCGCCTCGATGCCGCCGTCGAGGCCCGGCGACTGCTTGCCTTCGACCAGCACCTGGCGAAATCGCTGCAGTGATTCCGGCGACGCGTACATCGAGTACGGCATGGTGAAGGCGGGAATCTCCATGCTGCCATCGGCGCTGCTCGCGGGACGGGGCGCCTCCGCACCGTACGACACGGATGCCAGGCTCATCATCCCGGCGAGAAACAACGGAAGTGTGCGCATGCTGGCTTCTCCGCGGTAGTCGCCGCGCTGCAGAGCCTAGCAGGCTACTTGCGTGGCGGTCTCGGCCCACGCTTGCGTGGAGGCGGGCTTGGAGCCCGCCCTACAGTTGGTTTCCGCCTTCATTCCTTTCAGGGCGACTTGCGATCCGGCATTCGTTCAAGCAAGCGCGGCAGGCGCTCCTTTTCGAAGCGCTGGGTGGCTTCCAGTTGTCCCGCCACCTGTTCGAAGACCGGCCTGAATCGTTTCACCATGGCGACTTCGAGGATGAAGTCGTCCATGTCCCGGTCTTCGCCGGTGTCGTCGAACTGGACCGTGCTGAGCGTGCCGCGCTCGTAGATGTCATAGCTGTGTCCGACGTGTGCATCGGGACGCCACACGCCGCCGTTCGGGTTGCGGTGCTGGCCGAAGAACCAGTAGAAGCGCTGGCCCGTCTGTGTCGGAAAACGGAACCAGTCCGAAGGATGCGGCGTGTGCTCGCCACCGAGCACCCAGTCCGGGGGGAAGTGCTCCAGGATCGGTCCGGGAATGCTGGCGTCGACCGTCATGAACACGAGCGCGCGTTGATGGAACGCCGCTTTGCCGCATTTCACGCGGAAATAAGCCTGCTGGCTCGGCGTGGCCTGGTCGATGGACGGTGCGAACTCCACGTGGATGTTGAAGGGTTCGATTTCCAGGCCGTGCTTGCGGCGAACGAAGCAGCCGAGGTCCGGTGTCGCGGGATTCGGGAATAGATCGAAGATGTCGAGGTCGGGCATGGCCCCTCCTGTCCCTGTCGGGATGGACACGGCGGTTCCCCTGCACAATGACCAACGTGGCTGCCTTGGGAAGACGGCCGTTTTCGAGGAAAGGGCAGGGAGAACATTTCCGTTTCAAGCGATGTTCTCCGCCGCGGCCTGTGGTCGACCACGGCCGATCTGCGACGTGGCGATCATGATCCGTTCGCCAATCGCCTCTTCACCGACGCCTGGCCTTCAAGCAACGCGTTCCGCGTTGTTGCCCATGGTTTCCCTGGAGATCGATTCGATGCGCGCACTTTGGCTCGTTGTGCTGTTGGCAGGCTGCCCTTGGGTCCATGCCCAGCCTTACTCAGGTCCCATCATCGATGTGCACCTGCACGTGGGCAAGGCGGCGCCCGGTGCGCCGAATCCGGCTACCGGCAAGCCGACGACGGCCAACACCGACGCCGAGCGGGAGCGGCTGACGCTGGAGCAGATGCACAAGCACGACATCGTGCTGGGACTCGTCAGCGGACCGGACGATGCCATGGCCCGCATGCGCAAGGCCGGTGGGAGCCGGATCTGGGCAGGCGCCTTTCTCGACGATGGCGGCAACTCGTTGCCGCCACCAGACGCACTGCGGGCGGCATTCGTTTCCGGCGACCTTCGTGTGATGGGCGAGATCGCCGCGCAATACCATGGGCTCAACCCGAGTGATCCATGGTTCGAGCCCTACCTCGCTCTGGCAGAGGAGCTCGACATCCCCGTGGGTATCCACACCGGGCTCGGACCGCCGGGCTCGACTTACGGCTGCTGTCCGAAGTTGACGGTCGCGTTGGGCAATCCATTGCTGCTGGAACCGATGCTCAAGCGCCATCCGAAATTGAGGGTCTGGTTGATGCACGCCGGCTGGCCGTACCTGCAGGAAACCAAAGCGATCCTGTACATGTACCCGCAGGTCCATGCGGATGTAGCGGTGATCGACTGGATCATTCCGCGTCAGGAATTCCACGAATACCTCAAGGCGCTGATGACAGCGGGATTCGGGGACCGTCTGATGTTCGGCTCCGATCAGATGTTGTGGCCCGAGGCCATCGGACAGGCGATCGAAGGCGTGGACAGCGCACCCTTCCTCGATGCAGCGCAGAAGCGCGCGATCTTCCACGACAACGCGGCGCGCTTCCTGCGGGTCGAGCAGGCCCCGAAGGTTGGGCTTTAGATCGCGTAAGGCGGAATCCGGGCAACGGATGACCAGTTCTCTGTTGAAAACCTACCAAATGGTGTTTCCGTGCCTCACTACATCCGGCGGAATCGCCGCCGGCGGCTCCGCCTCTACGCAGTGTTCGCAGCTCACACGACTGGACTTGACCGCGTCGGATCCCTAACGTCGATGCCGGTCGATCTTCTGGCACAGCCTTGAATGCTCCGTGCACGCACCATTGTCCTGACCTCGCTCGCGATGATCGCGTTCGCCGGCAATTCGCTGTTGTGCCGGCTCGCGCTCAGGCAGACCCACATCGATGCCGCCAGCTTCACGATGGTTCGCCTGCTCTCGGGTGCAGTCGTGTTGGGGCTCATCGTAGCGCTGCGCGGCGGCCGCCGGCCCGGCGCGGGTAACTGGCCTTCGGCGCTGGCGTTGTTCGTGTATGCGGCCGGTTTTTCGTTCGCCTATGTCGTCCTGCCGACGGCCACCGGCGCGCTGCTGCTGTTCGGCGCGGTGCAGATCACCATGATCGGGCGCGGCCTGTGGGCGGGCGAGCGCTTGCGCGGGGCACAGGTGGCCGGATGCGTGCTTGCGTTCGGCGGGCTGGTCGGTTTGCTGCTGCCAGGCCTTTCGGCGCCACCACTCGGTGGTGCGGTGTTGATGCTGTGCGCGGGGTTCGCGTGGGGCGTGTACTCCTTGCGCGGGAAGGGAGCGCTCGACCCCGTCGCGGTGACCGCCGGCAATTTCCTACGCGCGGTTCCGATGGCGCTGCTCGTGGGCGCCTTCATGTTCAAGGACCTGTCGCTGGACCACGCGGGCGTGGCGTATGCGATCGCATCAGGCGCGCTGGCGTCCGGCATCGGCTATGCCATCTGGTATTCGGCGTTGCCGGCGTTGAAGGCGACGACGGCGGCCACCGTGCAGCTGAGCGTTCCGCTGATTGCAGCGATAGGCGGGATCGTCTTCCTCGCCGAGCCTGTCACGTTGCGCCTGGCGCTGGCATCGGTCGCCGTGCTGGGCGGCATTGCGCTGGTGATCGTGCAAGGAAGCAGCAGCAAGGGAAGCATGCCGCGGCCATAGACCCTCCGCCTCCCAGGCATGCATCGTGCGGCGACACCGGGCTGCAGGTCGGATGAAATTGGTTCTGTCGGAAATGTCGATTCAGCCGCCTCCCATTCGACGCATGGATAGGGGCAGGGTTCAGAACGCTGGAATCGTCCGGCAGCCCGGCGCCACGACAGAGGACACACGACCATGCGATTCCTTTCGATGATCAGGATCAACGAGAACTCGGGCCTGGCGCCAAGCGAGCAGCTCATGGCCGACATGGGCAAGCTGATGGAGGAAATGACCAAGGCCGGCGTATTGCTCGACACCGCCGGGCTCAGGCCGACCTCGGAAGGCGTGCGCCTGCGGCTCTCGCGCGGGAAGCTGAGCAAGGTGGATGGTCCGTTCACCGAAACCAAGGAAGTGATCGGCGGCTATGCGATGTTCGAGGCGGGGTCGAAGGAGGAGGCGGTCGAATGGACATCGCGCTTCCTGAAGATCCACGGCGACGAGTGGGACATCGAGTGCGAAGTGCGACAGCTCGAGGAACCCGATTTCGAGGCGGGGTGCAAAGCTGCACGCTAATTTCAAACCCGCGGGCGCATTCGCAAAGTGGAACGCGCGCAGCGGATGCCCGGCTTCGCCTACGAATTCCCGGCCGGAGGTTCCTGGTCAGGCGGCGGTGCGGGTTTCGCGGCTTCGCGCGCTTCGCGCTTGCGCGCGTCCTTCTCTTCCTGCTGCTTCTTTTTCGCGATCTCGCGCTGCCGCTTTTCGAACGAATAGTTGGGCTTGGCCAAGGAAGTGCCTCGACAGGGGGAAGACCAGTGTAATGCCGCAGCGAGCTCCAGTCAGCGGGCGGGGTGATAACCGAAGGAGAACGGCGCCGGAGCGGCTTGCGCCTGTCGATCCAGGACCTTCCCGCTCGCCGTGTCCAACGACCAGGGTTGCCGGGCGGCTGGCGCGATCGGCACACTGCGGCCATGCGTCCTGGGAAGCCATGAACAGTCGACCCCTCGCCATCGCCTCGCTCGTACTGGTCATGATCGTATGGGGCGGCAGCTTCGCCGTGACGAAAGCAGCCTTCGACGATCTGCCGCCGATCCTGCTGGCGTTTCTCCGCTTCGCCGTCGCCTCGGCAGTGCTGCTTCCGCTGGCCTGGCCGCGGCGCCTGGCGCACCCGATTCCGTTGCGTGCCGCACTCGTGCTCGGACTCACCGGCGTGGGCCTGTACTACATCGCCTTCAACCTCGGCCTGGTCTACACCACGGTGACGCAGGCGGTGCTGATCCAGAGCGCCATCCCGGCGCTGACGGCCGGACTGGCGTTCTTCCTGCTGGCCGAGCGCCTATCCGCTCGCGTCGTCTGCGGCATCGCGCTCTCGTTCGTCGGCGTCGCCGTCGTGCTGGTCGTGAACCCGGCCGATGCGCGGGCGCCGCGTCCGTTGTTGGGCAATGCCCTGATCGTGGGTTCGGCCGTCATGTGGTCGCTCTATACGATCTACGCAAAGCGGCTGGCACAGGCCGATACGATGGTCCTGACTGCCTGGACGGCCGTAGCAGGCACTGCACTCCTGGTGCCGGCAGCGCTTGTCGAATACGCGCTCGGGGCGCGTCCCACGCTTACGGTGAGCGGTGGATTGAGCGTGCTCTATCTTGGCGTGATCAGTTCCGCCGCTGCCTACCTGCTCTACAACCGTGCCTTGCGTTCACTCGGCGCCAGCCAGGTGGCCGCATTCCTGAACCTCATGCCCATCGTCGGTGTCGCGACCGCGGTGGTGTTCCTGCGCGAGCGCATCGTACCCGCGGCCATCCTGGGCGGCGTCCTCGTCCTGGCGGGCGTGTGGGTGGCATCGAGCAAGGCGCGGGAACCGGCTGCGACTTGCGACCCGTAGTGCGGAATTGCACTGCCAGATGACGGATCAACTGATGCGGCGTTAGGCAGATCGAAAGGGATGGCCTTCGGCATTTCGCGCGTTAAGCCCGCTACAGCGCCACCAACTGTTCTGCGGCATCAAGGATCAGACGGACGGTCCGCGGACGTGAGCATCCACCCTTCGGGCTCACGCGGACAGGCGTATAGGTGTCTGTGGCGGTGCTCGGCATCGTGCGGAACAGGTCCCAAGGGGGACGCTGAATGCGTGATGCGATGATCGGGACTGCCGCTACGCTCTTCGAGAGCGAAGCGAGGTATCGCGCGGTCGTGCAGTCGGCGCTCGATGCCATCATCGTCATCGACCAACTCGGGCACATCAGGGAATTCAATCCGGCCGCCGAGCGTGTTTTCCGCTGGAAGCGCGCGCAGGTGATGGGACTGGATATCGCCGAAGTCGTCATTCCGCCCGATATGCGGGATGGCCATCGCCAAGGCTTCCTGCGGCACCTCGCGACCGGCAAGGCGACGCTGCTCGGTCGGCGACTGGAACTCGTCGCTGTCCGAGCCGGCGGCGAGATCTTTCCCATCGAACTGACCGTGACGCGCTGCGACGATGAGTCCACGCCGTACTTCACGGCGTTCATCCGCGACCTGACCGAGCAGCGACGACTGACGGCGGCGGTAGCCAACCATGCCAGGCACGATATCGTCACCGGGCTCGATCGCTATGCCGTGCTCGAACCGCGCCTGATCGGGATGCTGGCGGATGCCAGTGCATTCGTCGCGGTGATGTTCGTCGACCTGGACCGCTTTCATGGCATCAACGAGGCCATCGGCCACGCGCTGGGCGACGAGGTGTTGCGCTCGGTCGGCGCCC
>Ga0193708_1000389_pt1 | contig 10621 bp, 10 predicted proteins | sample H3c1metaG_FD_160570 | JGI IMG/M metagenome (GOLD analysis project Ga0193708, IMG submission 160570) | Soil microbial communities from a riparian zone of the East river system, Colorado, United States - H3c1 | ecosystem: Environmental > Terrestrial > Soil > Riparian zone | place: USA: East River...
GCCGGTGTGGACATTGTTCTATTCGATGGGGAAGATTGGGGGGAGAAAGACAATACCACCAACCGCGTACCCGTACCGGAAGAATGGGACGACTGGTGGTGCCTGGGTTCTCAATACTGGAGCGAGAACAAACACAAACCAAACTACCGGCCTTACTATGGCATCCTGCTCGACATGGTCGGAGCCGAAGACGCACGGTTCTTTCGTGAAGGCGGTTCCGTACAATACGCACCACGTATCGTCGACAAGGTTTGGAACGCGGCGAGTGCGCTCGGCTATTCAGATACGTTCATCAAAGCAGATGCGGGCTCGATCACAGACGATCATTACTTCGTCAACACCAAAGCACAAATCCCGATGATCGACATCGTGCAGTACGAATCAAATGCAGGATGGGGAAGCTTTCATCACACCACGGAGGATAATATGGGGGTGATTAGTAAGAGGATGTTGGAGGTGGTGGGGAGTACGGTGATGTGGGTGGTGTATCAGGAGGAATGAAATCGTTATTCGTTAATCGTTATTTGTTATTCGAGGTTTCGATATTTTATAGAGAAGCCACGAGAAACAGCTCGTTACCTTATTTTCCACATCGCGACTCAGAAAGAACTTCAGCTCTGCCGCGATTAACGATTAACGAATAACGATTAACGACTTACCGACTATAACTCTTAAAATCCTTATGATCCCTCTGATACAACGTCTCCTTCGGCAGCGACTTAAAATACTCATAAGTAATCTTCAGCCCTTCTGCCCTGCTCACTTTCGGTTCCCACTTCAGAAGCTGTCTTGCCTTGGTAATGTCAGGCTGTCGTTGTTTCGGATCGTCTTTAGGTAACGCGTGGTAAGTGATCTTCTGCGTTGTACCTGTAAGCTTCACGATCTCTTCCGCGAATTGCTTTATCGTGATCTCGGAAGGGTTACCGATGTTCACAGGGAACGCGTAATCAGACAACAGTAGTCTGTAGATACCTTCCACAAGATCATCGACGTAACAAAATGAGCGGGTCTGCGAGCCGTCACCGAAAATGGTGAGGTCTTCGCCGCGTAATGCCTGGCCAATGAATGCTGGGAGCACGCGACCATCGTTTAGTCGCATGCGAGGTCCGTATGTATTGAAGATCCTCACGATACGGGTCTCAAGCCCGTGAAACGTATGGTAGGCCATGGTGATGGCTTCCTGGAAGCGTTTGGCTTCGTCGTAAACACCACGCGGACCGACGGTATTTACGTTTCCGTAGTACTCTTCTGTCTGCGGATGTACGGTAGGATCTCCATACACTTCCGATGTCGATGCGATGATGATCCGGGCTTTCTTTGCACGAGCGAGGCCCAACAGATTATGAGTCCCCAGCGATCCGACCTTGAGTGTCTGGATGGGGATCTTCAGGTAATCGATGGGACTTGCCGGCGACGCAAAATGGAGAATGTAATGCAGCTCTCCGGGAACATGCACAAACTTCGATACATCGTGATGGTAGAATTCGAAGTCGGGAAGTTTAAACAAGTGCTCGATGTTACGAAGGTCGCCGGTGATCAAGTTGTCCATCGCGATCACCTGATATCCTTCAGCGACAAATCTGTCGCACAGATGGGAGCCAAGGAATCCGGCGCCACCGGTAATGAGCACTCGCTTCTTACCGACCATTCACTACCTCCCTTCCAATGCTGTAATAAGTGTATTTAAGATCGCGCATCGAAGATAACCTTGCCCTTCAGGATCGAAGTCAGACGTTCGAAGTCGGGGGTGCGGAACTCAGGCCACTCGGTTACGATGAGCACGGCGTCGGCGCCGTCTGCAGCATCGTAGGGATTAGAGAAATATTCGATCTGTGTGCCGAACAGTTTCTTTACATTCTCCATCGACTCCGGATCGTGTACTTTAAGCTTCACCCCTTCTTTGAGAAGCGCCCGTATGTTGTACAAGGAAGATGCTTCACGGATATCATCCGTATGAGGTTTGAAAGACAAGCCCCACATGGCGATCGTGAGCCCGGAGAGTTTGTCGTTGAAATGCTTTTTTATTGTAGGAATGAGCTTGGTCTTCATGCTCTCATTCACTTCCATCACCGAGTTAAGGATCTTGAACTGGTACTTCGCATCCGACGACGATTTCGAAAGCGCCTTTACGTCTTTAGGGAAACAGCTGCCGCCGTAACCGATACCCGGGAAGAGGAAACGCTTGCCAATACGGCTGTCTGTGCCGATGCCCCTGCGCACTTCATCAACGTTAGCGCCGAGCAGCTCGCACAGGTTAGCGATCTCATTCATGAAAGTGATCTTCGTTGCCAGGAATGAGTTGGCGGCGTACTTGGTCAATTCGGCAGAACGCTCGTCCATGAAAATGATGGGATTGCCCTGACGGACGAAAGGCGCATAGAGTGAGTCCATCACCTTCCTTGCTCTTTCAGACCTTGTGCCGATCACCACGCGGTCTGGCTTCATGAAGTCCTCCACTGCAACACCTTCACGAAGAAACTCCGGGTTCGACACTACATCGAATTCAACCTTAGCTTTTGCTTTAATCCTTTCGTGAACTTTATCGGATGTTCCGACAGGTACTGTGCTCTTGTCGACAATGACCGTGTAGTCTTTCAACAGCGGTCCGAGATCGTCAGATACTTTTAAAATATACTTCAGGTCTGCCGATCCATCTTCGCCTTCCGGTGTGGGAAGCGCGAGGAAGATGATCTTCGCATCCTGGATACCTTCTTCGAGGTTGGTTGTGAAGGACAACCTCTCCTGTTCGATATTCCTTTTGAAGAGGTTTTCAAGCCCGGGTTCATAGATCGTAATCTGACCCGAGGAAAGTTTCCTCACTTTTTCCACATCGATATCGACGCACGTAACCGAGTTTCCGGTTTCGGCAAAACAGGTTCCGGTAACGAGGCCTACGTAGCCTGTACCAACTACAGCAATTTTCATTGATTTATTCTAGTAAGATTTTTAAACAATATGCCCGACCCGAACAAAATTGGGGCCGTAAAATAGTCGATAATCGCCTCTTTTAAAAAAATAAATAGACAAACTAACATTCGTTCGGTTTCTGAAAATCGATTACTTTTGTAATCCGTAAATGAAATTTTTAAGACATGGAACTGGTAGCTGAAAGCAGTAATGGCGTGAGTTTTTTCGAGAGCGAGAACCAGGTGATGATCGCCCAAATGGTCCGCGACTTTGGTGCTCGCGAGATCAAACCCAAAATGATGGAATGGGACGAATCGCAGGAGTTTCCCATAGAATTGTTCCGCAAGCTCGGATCTCTTGGCCTTATGGGCGTATTGGTGCCGGAACAATACGGTGGCTCAGGGTTCGGTTATCATGAATACGTTACAGCGATCGTTGAGCTCTCCAAGATCGACGGATCCATCGGGTTGTCGATGGCAGCGCACAACTCTTTGTGTACCGGCCACATACTTCAACACGCCAGTGAAGAGCAAAAGCAAAAGTATCTTCCCAGGCTTGCCACCTGCGAATGGATCGGGGCCTGGGGACTTACCGAACCCAACACCGGATCGGACGCGGGCAACATGCGCACCGTGGCGGTCCGGGACGGAGATCATTATGTGATCAATGGAGCAAAGAATTTTATCACGCACGGCAGGTCTGGAGAAGTGGCGGTAGTGATCGCCCGTACGGGGGCTGTCGGCGATTCGCGGGCCATGACGGCATTCATCGTGGAGCGCGGAACGAAGGGGTTTGCCGGAGGCCGGAAGGAGAACAAGCTGGGCATGCGGGCCTCGGAAACAACGGAAATGATCTTTACAGACTGCAGGGTTCATAAGAGTCAAATGATAGGCATGGAAGGCGACGGCTTCGTACAGTCCCTGAAGGTCCTCGACGGCGGAAGGATCTCCATCGCGGCATTGAGCCTCGGTATCGCTCAGGGTGCCTTCGATGCGGCGCTGCGCTATTCGAAAGAAAGACATCAGTTTAACCAGCCTATCTCTTCCTTCCAGGGCATATCGTTCAAACTGGCAGACATGGCTACGAAGATCGAGGCGGCACGGTGGCTCGTTTACCGGGCAGCAGACCTTAAGAACAAGGGCATGAGTGTGACCAGGGAGTCGGCCATGGCCAAACTTTATGCTTCGGAAGTTGCCGTACAGGTGGCCGACGACGCGGTGCAGATATTCGGAGGGTATGGATACACGAAAGACTACCCGGTGGAGAAGTATTATCGCGACGCCAAGCTTTGTACGATCGGGGAGGGAACTTCGGAAATCCAGAAAATGGTGATTTCCAGGTCGCTTTTGAAGTAATTATAAAACTACTATCTTTGTCGCCCTAAAGGCAAAAGAACATGCTGGTAATCAACATCAAGGAGAACGAGTCGATCGATAAGGCGCTGAAGCGTTTCAAGAAGAAATTCGAAAAAACAGGCGTTTTGAGAGAATTGAGGTCACGGACCTCCTTCGAAAAACCGTCAGTACGGCGCAGGGGCACAGTTTTGAAGGCTGTGTACAAGCAAAAGCTGTACGCTGCGGACAACTACTAATAACGGCAAATTTTGAGTAGTCGGGGGTTGGTTGGACAATCCTTAGACATTCTATAAACAATCCCTCCGGTCACTTTAACCGGGGGGATTTTTTTTATAGATTGATATCTATAGGGTGCTCGTGCTGCGGATGATAGATACGTTCCTGAAATACCTCCAATACGAAAGAAGATACAGTCCGAAGACACTGATCTCTTACAAGACCGACTTGCGCCAGTTTGCGGCGTTTCTAAAACAAGAATTTGAGAGTAAGACCGAGGATGCCAATTACGGGATGATCCGTGGCTGGATCGTGTCGTTATCGGAAAAGGATCTCGATGCCTCATCGATCAATCGTAAGATCGCATGCCTTCGCTCGTACTTTAAGTTCCTCCGCAAGCGCGAGATCGTCACGAAAGATCCATTGCTCAAAATAAGAGTGCTGAAAGTGAAGAAGAAGCTGCCGCACTTTGTGAATGAGAAAGATCTGATCGACAATCTTGACAATCCGGTTGAGCGAAAGAGTGACAAGCGGAATGAGTTCGAGAAGTTGCGCGACCAGCTGACAATTGAAATGCTATACGGTACCGGGATGCGTCTGAGCGAGCTCATTGGGTTGCGCGACAAAGACGTGAACTTCGGCGACCGAACGATTAAGGTGCTTGGGAAAAGAAACAAAGAAAGAGTGATCCCTTTTGCCGCCGGCATCGTTTCACTATTAGAACGTTACCGTGATGTAAGAAACCGCGAAGTAGATAGAAAAGATCCGGAGCATTTTTTCGTTACTAAAGAGGGAAAGAAGTTGTACCCGGTGCTTGTATACAGGATCGTGAAAGTCGGCCAGGCACCAACGTGGAAAAGAAAAGCCCGCACGTGCTGCGGCACACGTACGCAACCCACTTACTCAACAAAGGTGCGGAGATTAATGCCGTAAAGGATCTCCTGGGCCACACCAGTCTCGCGGCTACGCAAGTGTACACGCACAATACAATGGAGAAATTGAAGGAGATTTTCGACCAGGCACATCCGAAGGCTTAGCCCTGAAGTTGCTGGTGTTTTGAACATATGTTTCACTTAAACTTTTTGCGTTATGAAAGTACAGGTTCATGCAGTCCATTTTAGCGCCGACCGCAAGCTCATATCCTTTATCCAGAAAAAGATCGACAAGCTCGAACGGTTTTACGACCGCATGGTTAACGGTGAAGTTTACCTCAGGATCAACAATGAGGGGATAGAAAATAAAACGGTGGAGATCAGGTTGAAGGTGCCGGGCAGCTCGCTCTTTGCAAAAGAGAATGCACGCTCGTTCGAACTGGCTACGGATATGGCCACGGATGCATTAAGGAACCAATTGAAGAAGTTTAAGACGCGACTGAGACCGGGGAGAGTATAGAATTAAAATGCAATCTCTCACGGATCGCACGGATTCCACGGATAGGAATTCAAACTTTACATTCGAATCTGTGCGATCCGTGTGATCCGTGAGAAACAAAAAAGGGCCGTAAGGCCCTTCTTTGTTTTTTAAGGTTTTGTCGCCGTAGCCGGCTTCTCCGTTACCCCCAATTTCTTCAACACCAATGGAGAGATATCAAACTTGTCATCGCTATACAGCAATATGTCTCCACCCTGTAGCAACTGCGGATTGATGATGAAAGAGAAACCATTCTCTTTCGCGGTTTCCTCGATGGCTTTACCAACTTTGGTGAACACGGGCTCCATCAACGCGTTCTGTTTGGTCTGCAGTGATGTTTGTGCATCCTGTGTGAACTTCTGAAGACTCTCGTTAAGCTGTTCGATCTCGCGTTGCTTGTCCGCGCGGATGGCATCCGGTGTGGTTGCAGCAAGACCCTGGAAAGCTTTGTATTTCGCTTCAAGATCTTTCTGCTTTGAGTCCATCTGCGTTTCAAGCTGCGCTCTGTGAGCCTTTAACTCAGCGTCGATCTGTTTAAACTCAGGCATCGCGCTGAAGATGCGGTCCCAGTCGGCATACCCGATCTTCTGAGTGACCGGGGCCGGACTTTGCGCAAATGCAGCAAATGCAACTGCTGAAAAGATGATTGAAAATAACGTTCTCATTTTATTTATGATTGATACAAAATTACAAAGTTATTTGATCTTATCGTTGGCGTCGCCCAACCCCAGCTCTTCAAGGACGAAGTCGGTGTAGTCGTGACGGGGATCGGTGTAGATCATCACCAGTTCACCCGATTTATCGAATACAATGGCGAGCCTGTTGGACTTCGAAACTTTTTCCACCGCATCCCAGACTTTATCCTGTAGAGGTCTGATGAGCTCCTGCTTTTTCAGGAAGAACAAACCGCCGAAGCCGAATACTTTCTTGTTGTATTCTTTAAGCTCGGTTTCTTTTTTTTTGATCTCGTCCATTCTCGATGCTTTCATCTCTTCGGTAAGCAGAACCTGTTCGGCAGTGTAAGAGCTATAGAGCGCTTCGACTTTTGTCTGCATGTCGGCGATCTCCTTTTCCCAGGCAGCCGAAAGCTGGTCGATCTCGTCTTGTGCCTTTTTGTATTCAGGCATCTTTGACAAGATAAAATCGGAGTCGATGTATCCGAATTTCTGTGCTTCGGCAATATTCAAGCCGAAAAACGCCACCAATACCAAAACCTGTAGCACCTTCATTTTAGCGGATTTGCTGGCCGATGGTGAAGTGGAATTGAGATCCGCTGATTTTGCCGCCAGAGTTTGGTAACGAGTCGAAGCCATAAGCCCAGTTCAACCCGATCAATCCAAATGCAGGCATGAAGATCCGCGCTCCAACACCGGCCGATTTGTACAGATCAAACGGATTAAACTTGATGTAATTGTCCCAGTTGTTACCGGCCTCTGTATACACAAACCCGTAGATCGTTGCGGCCTGGCCAGTAGTAATCGGGTAGCGAAGCTCCAGACTGAACTTGTTATAAACAATCCCGCCCTCGATCTGGCCTGTGGATGCTCCCGTACCACGCTTGTCATACAGTGGAGGAGTGATCTTGTTGTTGCCGTAACCTCTTAGGCCGATGATCTCCTGTCCGAGGACATATGAGTTGAAGCCGCCGGCCAGACCATCGCCACCGAGCAAAAATCTGCCGAAAGGGCCTGCACCCAGCGCTTTGTTATAACTTCCGATGAAGCCCATGTGAGCTCTTGCTTCGATAACGAGGCTGCGGCCTTCGGGCTTATTGCTGCCGAATAACTTGATATAATATTTCATATCGAGCATCCACTTGTGAAGCTCGACCCATCTGTATTTCTCTGCAGGATCGGCAAGGAAAGAAGGATCTCTCCAGGTCGACCACGGAGGTGTGATCTTCAAAGCCAATGAGAGCGTTGATCCCGAAGTAGGGAACATCGGGTTGTCGATGCTGTTTCGCGAAAGCGTTGTTTCGAGCGCGAGGTCAAATGTCTTTCCCACTGCCGGCATCTGCGCGGTCTGGAAATAATTCTTGTAGTTGTAAACAAGGAACGACACAGAGTTCACCAGGCTGAAATAGTTATCGGGCCATTCGAGACGACGGCCGAGACCTACTGTGATACCACTCTGTTTCAACGAGCTGTTGTCGCTGAACTGATAAGTCGTCGTCAGCAATCGCGATACGGAATGGTTTAAGCTTACTGTGAATGAATTCGGCTTACGGCCTCCCAACCACGGCTCGGTGAAAGACAGGCCGTAGCTCTGGAATGACTTACCGGTAGATTGTGCACTGACGGATAACCGCTGACCATCGCCAACGGGCAGGGGTTTCCACTTGTCGAAGTGGGGAATGTTTCTCGCGGAGAAGTTATTGAACGTGACGCCGAGTGTACCAACGAAGCCATAGTAACCACCCCAGCCGCCTGACAGCTGTATCTGGTCGTTCGATTGTTCTTCGAGCTTCCATTCGATGTCAACCGTTCCGTCGGCAGGGTTGGGGCGAATGTCCTGCTCGATCTTCTGGGGGTTGAAGTATCCCATTTGAGATAACTGCTGTTGGGTACGGATCAGGTCGGAGCGACGGAACTTTTGACCGGGAACAGTGCTGAGCTCGCGGCGGATCACGTGGTCGCTGGTGCGGTCATTACCCGTGATGATAACTTCGTCGATCTTGGCCTGGTCGCCTTCGTGGATACGCATCTCGACGTCGATGGAATCGTTTTGAACAGCGACCTCAACCGGAACTACGCTGAAGAACAGGTAGCCATCGTCCATATAGAGGCCGCTGATGTCGGCGCCCTTGGGATTGAAGCTTGTTTTCCGCTCGATCATCTCTTTGTTGTAAACATCCCCTTTCTTGATATCGAGGATCTTGTTGAGCGTGGACGCGCTGTGCAGATAGTTGCCGGTCCAGATGATGTTCCTGAAGTAATATTTTCTTCCCTCCGATACCTCAAACCTGACATCGATAGAGCGGGCGTCGTAGTTTACCACGGTGTCGGAAAGGATTTCGGCATCGCGATAACCCTGCGAGTTGTAGTAGTCGATGATCTTGACCTTATCGTCTTCGAATTCGGATGAAATGAACTTCGATGTATTGAAGACGTTGAGCTTCATGTGCTGGTTCAGGAATTCCTTCACACCACGCCATCCCATGTCGTTTGACGAATCCCTCCTGTAGTCGCGAAGTTGGCTGGGCCGGAAGGCGAAGATCTCACCGAGTATTGCGCGGTGTATTGTGATGCGCGCATACTCGTGGGTCTTTTTCATCTTGTGCTTCAGCGTCGTCCCGCTGATGTTGTCATTGCCTTCGAAGGAGATCTCATGGATCCTTACTTTTTGTTTGAGATCGACGTCGATGTCGAGACGAATGTTTCCGCGATTGAGCGTGTCGCCTACCTGCCTGATCTTAACCTTGGTGTTCAGGAATCCCTTCTTCACGAAATGCTTTTTCACCTGGAGCTCGGCATTGCGGACCATCGCATCGGTCACCACCTTACCGCGGATGAGGTTGAGGTCTTCCTTGAGACTTGTCTGCCTGCCTTTGCTGATGCCGGTGAAGTAAAAATCTGCAAGACGCGGGCGTTCTGCCAGCCTGATGATGAGGAACACATTCTGTCCTTCGATGCGTTCTACTTCGATCGACACATCGCCAACGAGACCGTGTTTCCAAAGCTTGCGTACGGCGCCGGAGATATGGTCGCCGGGTATCTTAACCTTGTCGCCGACCTTGAGGCCGGTCAATGACACGATGGCATTCTTATCGAGGACTCTTAAGCCCGCGACTTCGATGCCTCCGATAGTGTATTCGGTGGGATTGGCGTAGTTGAGTGTTTCGCCCTGGGGTGGTGCCGCTTCCTGTTGTTTGTCCCTGTTCTTTCTGAACTGTCCGTGAGATGGAACAGCGTAAGCCAGTATGCAAATTGTCAGTAGGGGTAGTAGCCTCTTCATCTTACCTCTTCAATCTTACGCGGTGCGTTCCAGTACTTTGCCAAATCTTCGTTCTCTTTTCTGGTAGGCGCATATAGCTTCGTACAAATCTTCTTTTCTGAAATCGGGCCACAGGGTGTCGGTGATAACGATCTCGGTGTAAGCGATCTGCCACAGCAGGAAATTGCTTATACGCATTTCACCACTGGTGCGGATCAACAGCTCCGGATCGGGGACACCTGCTGTTTCCAGGTACCCTGCCACCATGCTCTCGTCGATCTTTTCAGGATCAACGAGTCCTTGTTTTACTTCGGCAGCGATCTTTTTCATTGCCTTCACAATTTCCCACCGCCCGCTATAACTGAGGGCGATAAAAAGGGTAAGCCCCGTGTTGTTACGCGTGGCCTCTTTAGCCTCTTCAAGATTCTTCTGGCAGTTCTGAGGCAGATGGTCGATATCACCGATCGTGCGCAGCTTAACCTTATTCTCGTGAAGCGTTCCGATTTCCTTCTTAAGGGTGTTGACAAGGAGCTCCATCAGCCCGTCTACTTCTTCTTTTGGCCTGGCCCAGTTCTCGGTACTGAACGCGTAAAGGGTTAAATACTTAACTCCCAGCTCCGCACATCCTTCCGTTACAGCCCGAACCGCCTCTACCGCGTTCCGGTGGCCAAAGATCCGGGCCAAGCCCTTCTTTTTTGCCCACCTTCCATTGCCGTCCATGATAACGGCGATGTGTTCGGGTAAATTACTGCTGACGATATTTTCCTTTAAAGAAGCCACAAGGCAGCAAAAATAGCCCT
>Ga0193708_1000390_pt1 | contig 10620 bp, 7 predicted proteins | sample H3c1metaG_FD_160570 | JGI IMG/M metagenome (GOLD analysis project Ga0193708, IMG submission 160570) | Soil microbial communities from a riparian zone of the East river system, Colorado, United States - H3c1 | ecosystem: Environmental > Terrestrial > Soil > Riparian zone | place: USA: East River...
ACTCATCAGCCAGCGCAGCGAGGACGTGTCGTACCTCGCGAGCGTCTCGGCCGGCAGGTTCGACATCCGGATGATCATCGTCGGCACCATCAGCGAGCACGTGATGCGCTCGCGCTGGATGATGGCGAGCGAGCCCTCGGGGTCGAAGTGATTCATCAGCACGATCGTCGCGCCGAGCGCCAGCATGATCGCGACGAAGGCCGGCGCCGCGCTGTGATAGAGCGGGCACACGACGAGGTGGCGATCGTCGGCGGAGATCCCGACCTGGAAGATCATGTCGGCGACGGCTTCGAAGCCGGTCTTGCGCCACGCACGGTTCGCGCCCTTTGGCTTGCCGGTCGTGCCCGACGTGTAGACGATCACGCCCCCACCGTCGCCGCCCTTCACGCGCGGCGGCATCTCGGGAGAGGCCTCGGCGAGCGCGCGGTCCCACTCGGAGCACTCGGCGGACAGCTCGCCGTCGCCACCGACGACGATCATCGGTCCGCCGCACTCGGCTTCGGCGCGCGCGTCGCGCATCGCGGCCATGAAGTCGGCGTGGACGAGCGTCGCCTTCGGCTCGGAGTTCGACAGGATGTACGCGATCTCGCCGGGCTTGAGCCGGTAGCCGATCTGGACCGCGGTCGCGCCGAGCCGCGCCAGGGCTTGCTGCGCGATCAGGTACTCGCTGCCGTTCGGCAGCATGATCGCGACGCGACTACCGCCCCCCACGCCACGGGCGACGAACGCATGGGCGAGTCGGTTGATCGTGGCGTCGAACTCGCCCCAGGTGAGCCGGCGAACGGTCCCGTCCTCGAGGTACTCGACGAGCGCTTCCTTGTCGGGATGTGCCGCGGCGTGGAACATCACCGCGAGGTGAGGACCGGGGCGCGTCTGGCGTGCGGCGTTCACGAACTGCGCGAAGGGCGCGGTTCGCACGGGCTGCACGACCTTGCTGGCGCGCAGCACCTTGCCGAAGAACATAGCGCGATCGAGTCGACGACGAATTCGCTCCAGCACGCGCTGGAACATACCCGACCGGCGACCCGCGCTATGGGTTCAGTCGTAACAACGCACGCTCGGCCTCGGCACGCTGCGGTCCGGGCGGCGGGCTGCGGCCGATGTAGAGGTTGAACGCGTCGCGGGCGCCGGCGTTGTTGTTGGTATCGAGGTACGCGCGGCCAAGCCGGTGCAACGCCTCGGTCAGCCACGGCACGGCCTTGCCGGTCTGCTTCTCCGACTCGAGCGCGACGCGGGTCGCCGTGGCGAGCGCACCCGCGGCGAGCGCACCCTTGTTGGCTTCGAGGTACAGCTGACCCAGGTTCCAGCTCGCGTCGGCATTCGGCTTGAGGGCGGTCGCCCGCTTGAGCCATTCGATCGCCGCCGTGGTCTGCTGGAGCTCCTTGTACGCGAGGCCGATCAGGTAGGCGACGTCGCCATCCGCGGGGCGCAGCTTCGACGCTGCGAGCAACGGCGCCACGGCCTTCGCGGCTTCGCGCCGGTTGATGTAGAGGCGGCCCTGACCAGCGAGCGGGTTGAACATCGTCGGTGCGAGCTCGCTCGCGGCCATGTAGGCGATCAACGCGGCGTCCTGCACCTTGGTATCGCCGCTCTGCGCGGCGATCAGCTCGGCAACACGGCCCTGCGCGTCGAGATACTGCGGATCGCGATCGATCGTGACTGCCTGGGCGAGCAACTTGCGCGCTTCGTCGTACTTGCCGTCGGCGAGCAGTCCCTCGGCCTTGAGGAACAGTCCCGCGGCGTGCTGCGAATCGGCGGCGAGGATCTTCGTCGCCTGCTCGGCAGCCCGTTTCGGATCTCCACGGCGCGCGAAGAAGCGACCCGCGCGGGCGCGGACTTCGAGGCTCGGCGCCGCAGCCGCGATCAGCTTGACGTAGAGCGCCTCCGCCTCGGTGTCGTTATTGGCGACCTCGTACGTGCGCGCGAGCTCGAGCGCGATCTCGGGGCGCGCCGGCGCGAGCTCGATCGCCTTCTTGAGCCCCACGATCGCCTCGTCGGGCTTGCCGAGGCGCGCCAGCGCCTTCGCGAGCTGGTACAGCGAGTCGGCATCGGCACGCGCGTCGACGGCGCGGCGCAGCCACGGCTCGGCCTTCGCCGCCTCGTTGGCCTGGATGTACGCGGTACCGAGCACGAGCGCGATCTGTGGATCCTTCTGCGCGTTCGCCGCGACCTTGGCGAGCAACTCGTCGGCCTGCGCGCGGTATGCCGTCGCCTTCGCGGTGTCCTTGGCCTTCGTGGCCTTGTCGGCGAGCGTCGTCAGCTTGGTCGTCGCCGCGAGGGTCGGCGTGAGATCCTGATCGCCACCGAGCTTGGCCGCCTCGAGGTAAGCGGCCACCGCCTGCTCGTCCTGGCTCTGCGCGTCGAACAAGCGCCCCTGCAACAGCTTGACCCGCATCTGATCGCGCTCCGGCAGCGGCGGATTGCGTGCTGCGAGCACGCCGAGTCGCGCCATCGCGTCGGGAAGATCCTTGCGCAGCAGTGACAGCTCGCTCTGCGCCAGCTGAGCCCGGACATCGTCCTTCGAGATGTCGAGGGCCTTCTTGAGCAGCTCGGCTGCACTGTCGAGCTTGCCGTCGCGGAGCTCGGTCTCGGCGAGCCCGGTCATCGCCGCGACATCGTTCGGCGCGATCGCGAGCGCGTTGCGGTAGCGCTCGCGCGCGATCTCGAGGCGATTGCCGCGCCGAGCTGCGGTCGCCAGCAGGAGATAGGCGTCGAGCACGGCGCGCTGATCGCCGGTCGCGATGTCCTTGCGCTCCAGCAGGGCCATGAGATCGGCTTCCTGCTGCTGCGCCTTCGCGGCGGGTAGCGCGGCGGCGAGCCCGACCTGGGCGCCGAGATGCGCGTTGTCGAGCGCGAGGATCGCCTCGAAGTCCGTCGTCGCGCCGGCGGTGTTGCCTTGGTCGAGCTTGGCGCGCGCGCGGCCGTAGAGCGCCGGGAGCTTCACGGCCTCGCCGGTGATCGCGATGTCGAACGCCGCGATCGCCGCCGGGGAGTCACCCTTCTCCGCGTTGGCCCAGCCGAGATACAGCGCGAGCGTCGGATCCTTCGGTGCTGCCGCGACGAGCGGCTTGATCTTCGCGAGCGCGACATCGGGCTGATTGCCGGCGATCGATTGCAGCACGCTCGCCCGGATGATCGGCGACCCGGTGACTCCGGCCTCCGCAGCACGTGACATCAGCTGGCGCGCCTGAGCGAACTTGGTCTTCGCGTTCTTGCCGTCGGAGAGTCCCTGGGCGAACAGCGCCTCGGCAGCGATCCCGAGCGCCTCGGGATGCTTGGGATCGAGCTCGACCACCTTGTTCGCGGCCAGCGCGGCACGCTGCCAGTGCTCGGCGTCCTTGGCGTTGAGCGCGTTGCGCGCGTTGCCGAGCTCGGCCTCGATCTGCTCGGCGCGCGCGACCGACGCGGCATGCCGGCGATACAGGTAGAACCCGCCGGCGCCGAGCGCGACCATCACGAGCCCGGCGGCGAGCGCGATCCTGCGCCGCCTCGCCTTCGCTCTGGCGACCAGCGGATCGATCGACACCGGCTTCGGTCGCTTGGGCTCGAGCTTCGGCGTCGCGGCCGCCTGGCGTGGCTCCGCGAGCTCGAGTGTCGCGCCGGTATCGGCGGCGGCCTTGAACGTCGCGCCGGGCAAGTCGCGGCCCGAGTCGCGAGGTGCTGGTGCGTGCTGGGCGCGCTTGGCCGCCTCGAGCGAGCGTGCCGGAACGGCGGATGGTGCCGAGAGATCGAGATCGTCGAACGAGCTCGCGGAGCCCGCGGTGCCGAGATCGAGCTCGGGTCCGCTGTCGATCGAGCTCGCGGCAGCCGGCTCGTCGAGATCGAGCTCGACCGGCGACGAGGTGACTGGCTTGGCGCGCGAGGGTTGCGGCAGATCGTCGAAGAAGCCCTTCGGTGCCGGCGGCTCGGGCTTGCTCTGGTTCACCCGCCCTGGCAGATCGTCGAAGAAGCCCTTGGGTGCCGGTGCCTCCGGCTTGTTCGGGTTCACGCGGCCGGGCAGATCTTCGAAGAAGCCCTTGGGTGCCGGTAGCTCCGGCCTGGCCGGCGCGCTCTGGTTCACGCGGCCGGGCAGATCTTCGAAGAAGCCCTTGGGTGCCGGCAGGCCGGTCTCGGCCTTCGGCGCGGTCGCGGGCTGCGGCAGATCTTCGAAGAAACCCTTGGGTGCTGGCAGGTCGACGGACCCTGCCGCATTCGACACCGGCGTCAGCTCCTGATCCAGGCCCCCGCGTTGCGCGTTTGATCGGGCCGGCGTCAGCTCCTGACCGGCACCCGCGTTTGGTCTCGCCGGAGTCAGCTCCTGACCCGCGCCCCCACCCGGCTTCGGCATCGGCAGATCGCGCTCGGATGCGTGCTTCGGCATCGGCAGATCGTCGAGCGGGTTCATGCGCGGCGCGGGTAGATCGATCACGCCGGGCACGTGCGCCCTCGGCGATGGCAGATCGATCGGCGGCCCCAGATCGATCGGCGTCATCGCAGGGACCCTCGGCTTCGGTGCCGGCAGATCGGTCAGCGCCGGCGGCGGCTTGATCGCCGGCAGCTCGGGCGGCTTGGCCTTGGCCCTGGGCTTGGGCGCCGGAAGATCCGCGAGCCCGGCCTTCTCGCTCGGCGCGTGACGCGTGGGCAAGGCCCCCTTCGGCGCGGGCAGATCACTGATACCGAGGCCCGCACCGGGCGGGGCGAGCAGATCATCGAGCTCGAGTGCGGGCGGTGGTGTGCCCGGTCGGTTCGGCGAGCGCGGTGCCGGCAGCTCGGCATCGAGCGCCGCGGCCAGTCCCGAGCGCGGCGCCGGCTTCGAGGCCTCGCCACCGAGCGGGCTGCTGCGCTTCGGCGATGGCAGATCCGCGAGCTCGACGCCCTTGGCCTTGTTGAGCGGGATCGCGACGCGAGCCTTGCAGCTCGCGCAGGTCACGAACTTCGTCCCGCTCGGAAGGTCACCCTCTGCAACCCGATTGATGTTCCCGCACGCCGTGCAGGTCGCCTCGATCATTCGACCACCATCATACCCCGCGGGCCAGGGCGTGCGAGCGGGAGACGCGGTTAGCGGCGGGGGCGCAGGCGGCGTCGGCCTGGCCGCTGGTCCAGGTCGATGTCGTCGTCGTCCTCGGCCATGTCACCAACCGCTCCCGCACCGGCGCGACGCGCGATCGCCCGGCGCAGCTGGTTCTGGATCCGGCGCTCGAACGCCGGCAGCACGATGAGCAGGCGGGCGGTCTGGGCGGGCGTCAGCACCTTTCGTAGCTCGGCGAGGCGTTTCTCTTCGAGATCCCAGAACGCCTTCTGGTTCGCGATCGCCTCGTCGATCAACTTGTCGACCGCCCGCTGATCCCTGAGCTGTCCGGCGGTCTGCAAGCGGCGGGTGATGTCGACGCGCTGCTGGACGAGCTTCTCGGTGACATCGTCCCAGCGCGCCAGCACCGGGAACAGCCTCGAGGTGGCCTTCTCGTCGAGCTGCAGCTCGTCGGTCAGCGTGTACGCGCGCAGTGCGCGGATCTTCTTCTTCACCGCCTCGCGCTTCGCCGGCACCTGCGCCCCCGGCGGCTGGGCCACGGCGAGCGGAGCGGCGAGCGCGAGCACGATGAAGGCGATGGCGAGCCGCATCAGCTCTTCTTTCGCTGCTTCCTTGTCGGCCGCTCGTCGAGCCAGCGCTCGGCGCGCTCGAGGTCGGCATCGTCGAGCGAGTCGATCCACTCGAGATCGGAGGTCGACAGCAGGGCATCGTCGTCGGCCGTGGTGTCGTCCGTCAGCTCGGCATCGATCGCATCGAGCACTTCGGACTCGACCTCGACCGCTTGCCCGTCGAGCCAGAACGGCAGATCGCTCGGCACGACATCGGGCGCAGGCGCGGGCTTGGCGTGCTCGTGCGCGATCACGGGATCCGGTGCCGGCGTCGTCATCTCGCCCGGATCGTGAAGCACCAGCACGGCCACGGCTCCGGCGGTCGCGAGCGCGAGTCCAGGCACGAGCCAGCGCCAGCCGCGCCAGCGCCTCGGGACGTCGGTACCGACCGCATCGCCGATCGAACGCTCGAGCGCGCTCCAGTCGGGCTCGCCGCCACGCGGCAACTCGCGCAGCTCGCCGAGCAGCGCGCGCGTCGCTTCTGCTTCGCTGCGCAGCGCGGGTGCATCGCCGAGTCGAGCCTCGACCCGACGGCGCTCGTCGGCGGCCAGCTCGGTCACGCCGTCGACGTACGCGGCGAGGAGCTCGTCGGTGTCACGGCGCATCGGCTGCTCCGAGGATGTCACGTAGCCGCTTGACGGCGTAGTGAAAGTTCACCTTCGCGGTGTTCTCGCTGCAGTCGGCGAGCTCGGCGACCTCGCGAAACGACAGGTCGTCGAACACGCGCAGCTCGAGCACGAGCTTCTGCTTCGGGGGCAGCTGCGCGATCGCAGCGCGTAGCTGGGCACCACGCTCGCCGCCGAGCAGGCGCTCGGGAGCCGGGTTCGCAACGACGAGCGCGTCCTCGGGTAGCTCGGTCGGCTCCTCGCGCCGGTGATCGCGCAGCCAGGTCAGCGCGCAGTTGATCGCGATCCGGTACAGCCAGCTGCGCACGCTGGCCGCGCCACGAAACGCGGCGAGTCCGCGAAACGCGCGCACGAATGCCTGCTGCGTGACGTCGGACGCGTCGGCATCGCGCTTGACGTAGCGGCGGACCAGGTACCACACGCCCTTCTGGTGCCGACGCACGAGCTGATCGAACGCGGCCCGCTCACCAGCGCGAAACCGCTCCGCGATCTCGAGATCTGGATCCGTGGACACGATCGCCAACGACGGTAGCCCGGGTAGTGTTGCCGCGAGGACATCCACGACGGATCTGACCCCGAGCTTGCGCGTGAAGTTAACGCCGCGGTAGGGTCTGCCTCCAACTCGCTTCGATCATTACTGAAAAGGACGCATCCCATGCTCGATCCCTCCCGAATGGACGATGTCCTCCGCCGTGGCGGCGGCGTTACTCCGGTGGTGTGCGAGTGGCGAAGCGTCGACGAGCGCCGGCGCAAGCTTCAGGGCGAGCTCGATACCCGACGGGCGGCGCGCAATGCGGCCAACGATCGGATGTCCAAGCTCGACAAGAAGTCGACCGAGTTCACCGCCGCGCGCGACGAGCTGAAGCTGCTCGCGGCTCAGATCAAGGAGGGCGAGGCCGAGCTCGGCGCGCTCGAGACCGAGAGCCAGCGGCACCTGCTCGGGATCCCGAACGCGCCGCACGCGAGCGTCCCCGACGGCACCGGCGAGGAGCACAACACGCAGCTCCACACCTGGGGCGACAAGCCGAGCTTCGCGTTCAAGCCGCTGCCGCACTGGGAGCTCGGCGAGTCCCTCGGGATCCTCGACTTCGAGGCCGGCGTCCGGATCGCCGGCGCGCGGTTCACGGTGCTCCGCGGTGCGGCGTCACGGCTGACGCGCGCGCTCGCGAGCTACATGCTCGATCTCCACGGCGCGCACGGCTACGAGGAGATCTGGCCGCCGGCGATCGTGCGGCGCGCCGCGCTGCGCGGCACCGGTCAGCTACCGAAATTCGAGGACGACCTGTTCCGGCTCGCGATCCCGACCGGACCGGATCACGTCGCCGACAACGATCTGTTTCTGTCGCCGACCGCCGAGGTCCAGGTCACGAACCTCCACAACGATCAGATCCTCGATGCGGCGCAGCTGCCGATCCACTACTGCGCATACTCGCCGTGCTTCCGCGCCGAGGCCGGCTCCGCTGGCAAGGACACGCGCGGCCTCATCCGCCAGCACCAGTTCGAGAAGGTCGAGCTGGTGAAGCTGACGCTGCCCGAGACGAGCTATGCCGAGCTCGAGACGCTGCGCGCTGATGCCGAGCGCGTGCTGCAGGGACTCGGCCTCCACTACCGCGTGATGACGCTGTGCACGGCCGATCTCTCGTTCGCGTCGGCGAAGACGTACGATCTCGAGGTCTGGCTGCCCGGTCAGGACACCTATCGCGAGATCTCGTCGTGCTCGAACTTCGAGGACTTCCAGGCGCGGCGCGCGAAGATTCGCTACCGCGCGGCACCCGGTGACAAGCCGCGCCCGATCCACACGCTGAACGGGTCCGGGATCGCGATCGGCCGCACGATCGTCGCGATCCTCGAGCAGTACCAGCAGGCCGACGGCTCGGTCGTGGTTCCGGCCGCGCTGCGCCCGTACATGGGCGGGCTCGAGCGCATCACGCGCTAGCGATTGCCTGCTCCCGATTCCTGACGGATGTTGAGAAGTTTCCGATCGTCCTTTACAAGCGCGCGTTGATCCCTATAAATACCCCCCACCTGCCTCCAGGAAACTGGAGGAGTGGCCGAGTGGTCGAAGGCAGCGGTCTTGAAAACCGCCGAGCGCAAGCTCCGGGGGTTCGAATCCCTCCTCCTCCGCAGGGCTTGATAACCGAATAGTGGCACGCAGGTAAGAAAGGGCGGGACGCGCACCTCGGCGTGCGCGATCCCGGCCCAGTTTGGCAAAGCGGCCTCGGGAGAGATGGCCGAGTGGCTGAAGGCACCGGTTTGCTAAACCGGCATATGGGGTTTTTCCTGTATCGAGGGTTCGAATCCCTCTCTCTCCGCGACACGTGATTTAGATACGGATCCGTAGCTCAATGGATAGAGCACCGGTCTACGGAACCGGGGGTTAGAGGTTCGACCCCTCTCGGATCCGCAAAGACATGACTGAACAGAACGAAGAGAGCGACTTCGAATGGATGGGTGTGGCGCTCGAAGAAGCGCGCGCGGCTGCGGCGGCAGGAGATGTTCCTGTCGGCGCGATCGTCGTGCACGACGGAGCGGTGATCGGGCGCGGTCGAAATCGTCGCGAGATCGATCGCGATCCGACCGGTCACGCCGAGCTGATCGCGCTTCGCGAGGCGGCGATCGCACTGGGAATGTGGCGCGTCGAAGCAACGCTCTACGTGACCCAGGAACCATGTCCGATGTGCGCCGGCGCGCTCGTCAACGCGCGGGTCCGGCGCCTGGTGTTCGGCTGTACCAATCCGAAGGCGGGCGCGGTCGTGACGCTGTATCAGATCCCGACCGATCCTCGGCTCAATCATCGAGTCGAGGTGATCGGTGGAGTGCGCAGCGCGGAATGCGCGGCCGAGCTCCAAGCATTCTTCGCCGAGCTTCGTCGACGAACCTGAGTTTCTGGAGGGGTGTCCGAGTGGCCGATGGTGTCTGATTCGAAATCAGATGTGCGCAAGCACCGGGGGTTCAAATCCCTCCCCCTCCGCAATTTCTCTCTCTGCAGGTCGTTCCGTTCGCGTTTTTGGAGGGGTGACCGAGTGGCCGAAGGTGCACGATTGGAAATCGTGTGTATCGCAAGGTACCGAGGGTTCGAATCCCTCTCCCTCCGCGCCGACTGCCAGACCCTGCGTGCTGATGTTTATGGTCCCGGGTGACGCAACGGCTGTGAACCCCGCCAGGCCCGGAAGGGAGCAACGGTAGCGGACATAGCGGGTGCCTGGGGCCACCTTTTCAGAGCGACGATTCGCACGGCGAGTCGTCGCTCTTTTTTCGTCGACTCGCATTCCGAGCCTGTCACGGTATAGCCTCATTGTGATGTGGCGCATCGCGACAGTGGTCTTGCTGGCCGCGTGCAATCAAGACCAGGCTCCGGTCGTCGAGAGCTCCAGCACGTCCAAGCCGACCGGCAAGGACGGCGGGTTCAGCGCGGATCTCGCGAAGCAGATCGGCAGCGGCTCGGACATGATGGGAATCATGGGAAGTGCCGCGAGCGGTTCGAGCGGCTCGAGCGGTTCCGGTGCGTCGGGCAGTGCCGCGGAAAGTGCCGGATCTGGCAGCGCCGTCGCCGCGGGCAGTGGCAGCGCGAAGGCTCCTGCGGCGGGCAGTGGTAGCGCCAAGCCAACCATCGCTGCCGGCAGTGCCAAGGATCCCAAGGACCCGAAGGATCCCAAGGCTCCCAAGGAACCGGCCGCCGGAAGCGCGAAAGCACCGGTCGTGGCTGCCGGTAGTGCGAAGCCGCCCGCAGCCGGTAGCGGCAGCGCGAAGCCGCCCGCAGCCGGTAGCGGCAGCGCGAAGCCGCTCGCAGCCGGTAGCGGCAGCGCGAAGCCGCCCGCGGTGCCAGCAGCCGGCAGCGGCACCGCGAAGACAGCGAACACCAACACGCCGCTGTCGCGCGATCCGGTGAAGCCACCTGCCGAGCTCGCCGCGATCAAGATCTCGCTGCTACCGAACTGGGAGCGCGACATCGGTGAGGCCGGCACGCTGTCGTTTCCGGTCAAGACGCCGAGCGGTGACACGCGCGTGTTCGTGTTTCGTTACGGGATCGAAGACGCAGCTGCACCGGCAGATCGCGAGCAGTACAAGAAGTGGCTGTCCGATACGAAGCGTTTGAACGTGTCGAGCGATCGCCAGCGCGGTGCCGCGTGGACGCTCGAAGGCAGCGACGGGAGCGGTGCGGGAGCGTTTCGTTACCTCATCAACTTCGGCGGCAAGAAGCTGATCTGCTACGGCTCGCTCTACAAGGATGCGGTGTCGAGCAAGCTCGGTGATCTCCGCGACCAGACGATCCTGCAGGCCAAGCAGATCTGCGAGACGCTGGCGTTGTAGCGTCGGACTCGCCGGGTATAGTGCGGGCGCCCGCTCGCCATGACCTATCTCGTTCTCGCACGTACGT
>Ga0193708_1000393_pt1 | contig 10555 bp, 4 predicted proteins | sample H3c1metaG_FD_160570 | JGI IMG/M metagenome (GOLD analysis project Ga0193708, IMG submission 160570) | Soil microbial communities from a riparian zone of the East river system, Colorado, United States - H3c1 | ecosystem: Environmental > Terrestrial > Soil > Riparian zone | place: USA: East River...
AGCCTGTTTGTCAGGAATTCAGTATTTAATGGCAATAAGGGCGGCGGCGTTTATGCTGAAGCTTCCGGTAGTTCCACGAATGCTAATTTTTACAGTTTTGAAAACCTGGTGTTTTATAAAAATGAAGGGGCCCAGGGAGCAGGATTTATGTTTAACGGACAAATCCCTTCAAGTTTTACGAATTGCATCTTTGCTAAAAATAACAACAGCACTCCGCTACCAGGTGCCGGCATTTACGTTTACACCACCAATAGTTCCCTTACATTGTTCACAAGTGTGTTCAATACTATTTTTACCGGCAATACAGTTTTGGGTGCAAACCCGTCCTCTTATGTGAACCCTGATCTTAACTGGAGGAACACATCCGCTCAACCGACAGCAACCATTCCATTTGCAAATCTCAGGTATTCGGCCATATCTCCCAATCAGACGCAAACGTCTCCCACGGTTACGGGGAACATCAGTAATACCGGTGTTACATTGTCTGATATCAACAATGGTACAGGCCCTGATCTTTTATGGATGACGCCGGATGATGGTGTACGTCCGCTTGCATGTTCCAATACAATGAACAAAGGAAACAACACATATGTAACGAACATACCTGTCGACATACTGGACAGCACCCGCATACAAAATTCAATTGTAGATATGGGGCCGTATGAACTGGGAGGTACTGTACCCGCAAACCCTGTAGCAACCATAACAGCGACCGATACTACAATTTGTCCGGGCACGCAGGTGACTTTCACTGCTGTAGTGACAGGTGCAAATGCCAGCACCAGTTATCAATGGATGATAAACAGCATCCCGGCAGGAACCAACAGTGCAACGTTTGTAGCAAACACGCTGGCAAACAATGATACGGTCAAGGTAGTGATCACCATTAATAGTTCCTGCGTAACTACACAAACGGTAACAAGCAATTCGATCGTGATCCATGTGCATCCGACACTGACAGCATCCGTGACCATCAGTGCATCAACCAATCCATCATGTATTGGCCGCCAGGTAATTTACACGGCAACGCCGGTAAACGCCGGCGCAACAGCCACTTATCAATGGAAAAGAAATGGTGTTAATGCAGGAACAAATTCTACAACCTATATACCAACCACGCTTGTTAATAATGATGTGATAAGCCTGGTAATGACCAGTTCACTGGGCTGTGTAACAAGCAACCCTGTTACCAGTAATTCCATTACCCAAACTGTAACCTCGCTGGTATCCACTTCAGTGAGTATAACCGCCTCACCGATCGGTTGTGCAGGCTCTCCCATTACGTTTACACCAGTCCCTGTTAATGGAGGAACTGCACCAGGTTATCAATGGCATGTGAACGGAACATATGTCGCATTCGGACCGACATTCACTTCTTCAACACTGAATGAAAACGATGTGGTTTTGGTTGTAATGATTAGCAATGCACCTTGCGCCCTATCAACCCCTGCCGTAAGCCCCGGATACCACGTTCATTATTCACCCGGTTCCGTTATTGCATCTGTGAGTATTACTGCAACAACTATCGGATGTCCGGGATCCTCCATCACATTTACGGCAAATCCTGTCAATGGCGGAACTGCACCTGTTTATCAATGGAAGGTGAATGGAAGTAATGCCGGCACAAACAGTCCAACATTTATTTCTTCTTCATTGAATGAAAATGATGTGGTAACTGTGGTAATGACGAGCAATTCATCCTGCGTTGCAACAGCTGTTGTTAGCAGTCCGCCGCTGGTTGTTCATTACACCGGATCGATCACGGCTTCTGTTACTGTAACATCTGCAGCAATTGGCTGCCCGGGAACTTCGATCACATTTACAGCAAATCCTGTGAACGGGGGAACTATACCTTTATATCAATGGAAAGTGAATGGCGTTAATGCGGGAACAAACAGCTCAACGTTTACATCTTCTGCTTTAATAGAAAATGATGTGATAACTGTCGTAATGACAAGCAATGAAGCCTGCGTTGCAGTGCCTGTTGTTACAAGTCCGCCGTTTGTTGTTCATTTTTCAGCGTCGGTTACCGCTTCAGTTGGCATTACGTCTTCGGCAATTGGTTGTGCAGGATCCTCAATTAGTTTTACCGCCAACCCGGTAAACGGAGGAACTGCACCTTCTTATCAGTGGAAAGTGAATGGAGGCAATGTTGGTACAAATAGCCCAGGCTTTATATCATCTGCTTTAATAGAAAATGATGTGGTAACTGTTGAAATGACGAGTAATGCAGCCTGCGTTGCGGTCGCTGTCGTTACAAGCATACCCTTTGTTGTTCATTTCACGGCGCCGGTCACAGCTTCCGTTGGTATTACATCAACAGCTATCGGGTGTACAGGATCGTCAATAACCTTTACAGCCAATCCTGTAAATGGTGGAACTGCACCTTCTTACCAGTGGAAAGTGAACGGCACTAATGTTGGTACAAACAGCCCAGCGTTTATATCTTCTACCCTGAGTGAAAATGATGTGGTAACTGTTGAAATGACAAGCAATGCAGCTTGTGTTACAACGCCTGTTGTTACAAGCCTGCCATTTATTGTTCATTACGCAACGTCGGTTACTGCCTCTGTTTCTGTTACATCCACAGCTATCGGGTGTACAGGATCGCCGGTCACATTTAACGCCAATCCTGTAAATGGCGGAACTGCACCTTCTTACCAGTGGAAAGTGAATGGCGCTAATGTTGGTACAAGCAGCCCTGCATTTACATCTTCTACATTGAATGAAAATGATGTGGTAACTGTTGTAATGACGAGTAATGCAACCTGCGTGGTTACGCCTGTTGTTACAAGTCCGTCCCTTGTTGTTCATTATATACCTTCGGTTACTGCTTCTGTTGGTATTATATCATCGGCTATCGGCTGTGTTGGAACCTCAATTACATTTACTGCAAATCCTGTCAATGGCGGAACTGCAGCAACTTATCAATGGAAAGTGAATGGAACTAATGTTGGAACAAACAGCACAACTTTCACGTCTTCTTCGTTGAATGAAAATGATGTGGTAACTGTTGTCATGACGAGCAATGCAACATGTGTGGTTACGCCTGTTGTTACAAGTCCGTCCCTCGTTGTTCATTATATACCTTCGGTTACTGCTTCCGTTGGTATTATATCATCGGCTATCGGCTGTGTTGGAACCTCAATTACATTTACTGCAAATCCTGTCAATGGCGGAACTGCCGCTTCTTATCAATGGAAAGTGAATGGAACTAATGTTGGAACAAACAGCACAACCTTTACATCTCCTGCATTATCAGAAAATGATGTGGTAACTGTTGTCATGACGAGCAATGCAACATGTGTTTTAACACCTGTTGTCACCAGTCCCGCATTTGTCGTACACTTTTCTGCCGCAACAATAGCATCTGTTAGTATTACCGCCAATACTTCAGGTATTTGCCAGGGTACACCCGTTACATTCAACGCGATACCCGTTAACCCGGGAACAGCGCCTTCTTATCAATGGCAGCTGAATGGTATAAATGTGGGTACAAATAATATTGTCTACAGTGCCGCTAACCTGGCCAACAACGACCAGGTGAAAGTAATAATGAGCGGCCCGGCCGGTTGCGGACCGGCTTATACGGCAGGAAGTAATACTGTTACTATGCAGGTGCAACAATTGGCTGTTCCTGTTATCGCATTGAGTGGGCAGGGCTTAGCCGTTAGCAACCCGGATGCGGCTGCTACCTATTCATGGCAGGTTTTGACCAACGGCAACTGGGCTGATGTGATTCCTGCCGCAACAGGCATAACTTATACAGTAGCCAAGGCCGGTACATACAGGGTAAGGTCAGTGAAAGGTTTCTGCACAACTTATTCCGCTTCGCAGGCAGCTACGGTGGTATCGCCCAGGTCGCTCATTATTCGTTTATATCCCAACCCCGGTCACAATTATATAATACTGGATTCGATCCGGCTGGAAAGAAGATGGAAGCAGGTGGACATAATAGATGCAATTGGCAGGCAGGTGTTACCATCGGTTAATATTGCTAACCTTGTAAGCGTTACTATCGACATCACTATTCTTCCGCCAGGTACTTATATTGCGGTCATCAGGCAGCAGGATGGCGTACAGGTGACGAAGAAGTTTGTGAAGTTGTAGATGTGATCCCGGATTTTTTTACACAAAGACACAAAGTCATCCTGAGCGGCGTCGAAGGGTTATACGAAGGGCAGAAAGAATTCTTCGTGATTCGTCCTGGTGTCTTTGTGGTAAAATTTCCGCATATCGTTCCGCTCACCGCAAAACGGTTTTTATTATTTTTAATTCCAAATTATAAAATATGAAAAAAATATTTCTTCTGGCCGCCATTTTATTTGCGGGCATAAGCGCTTCTGCAGAACGAAACCCGGCAGATACTTTCCCCGGTGATTTCAGGAAGGGAAAGACTTATTTATATGTTGTAACTGTTCCGGATTATTTCCAGGTCAATAATGCCCTTAAGAAAATAATAGAGAAAGAATATACCGGGGATTATGAAGTGCTGGACGTTCGTGAATTTACTTCAGTGAAACAGAAGTCAAATGTAAAGGCCTATGCCTTTGCAATGATCTATGATGACCGGGAAGGTTATTTCGCCGGTGATGGAGGAAGGGTAGGGCCTGTAACAAATTATTCCTGTGGCGTGAAAGATATGGCTACCGGCAAACTTTACAGGTTGCCTTATGTTGGCGGAAACTATAATAAGGTGATCAAAAAATACATCAACAGGCTAGAAGAGATCCGGAAGGTGAATGAGGGGAGTAAATAAGATTCTCTATTCCGTGCATTGATTTATTTTAACACAAAGACACAAGGCGAATCATAAAGCGCACAAGGTCTTCGTGCTCTTTGTGAAAAAACACTTCGTGTCTTCGTGGTAAAAACCTTCGCATAGATCCTGAGTTCCCCGACACAAATAATTTTATCCTGATCAGTTGGTTTAGTATTGTATATTTATAAGGATATCGAATTTTACAACAGATCAAAACCAACAAATGATAAAAGCTCTGCTCGCCTGCCTGTGCATTTCATTTTGCTTATGCACGTGTACTAATACTGGAACTAAAACGACGACTGCACCTTTTATTTCATTTGTAACAGTTGAGCCAGGGATAAAATTGGAGTTGCTGGATTGGGGTGGTAAAGGAGAGCCCCTGTTGTTCCTTGCCGGCCTGGGCAATACTGCACATGTATTTGAAGAATACGCCCCGCAGTTCACCGATGAATATCATGTGATGGCAGTAACAAGGCGTGGTTTTGGTGCTTCCAGCCAGCCGGGAGTGGGATATGATGCCGGGACACTGGCAAAAGATATTCTTACACTGATAGACAGTTTAAAGATCGAACGCATTACGCTGATCGGGCATTCCATAGCGGGAGAGGAGATGACAAAATTTGCAGCATTGTACCCGGCCCGGGTGAATAAGCTTGTATACCTGGATGCTGCGGCTGACAGAACAGAGATAGGAACTTTATTAGCCAAATCTCCGCCAATGCCTGAAATGAAAACAGCGGATTCTGCATCAATAAGTGCTGTGCAAAAATTTATGCATCGTGTGTATGGTATCAGCGTGAGTGAATCTGAATTAAGGGCGGGTTCTGTTTTTACAAAAGATGGCCGCTTTATAAAGGATATTACAGCAGACAGTATTTATGAAGCTATTCTCAAGGCCATTGAGAAACCAAACTATAAAGCAGTACAGGCACCGGCGCTTTCTTTTTATGCCGTACCGGATTCTGTACGTGACATGGTAAAGTTTTATGATGAACTGGATTCCGCCGGCCGTAATTCAGCTATGGAATTATTTACATTCTTTCAAGCAGATAACCGCAAACAGATCGATAAATTTAAATCCGAAATGATAGCCGGGCAGGTAGTTGAATTACACAGGGCCCATCACTATGTATTTATATCAAATTCAAAGGAAGTCACGGATAGCATAAGAAAATTTCTTAAAGGAAAATAACCGAAGGCAGGTTTGTGGTAAAAATCTTCGCATCAAATGAAAATGGAAATGGTCCGCGAAGACACGAACCGTGGCAGGTCGTTAAAGCTTCGCTTCATCATCAAATCACCAAATTTTCAAATCTTCAAATTGACCTGCATCAATTATTCCACATAACCTGTCCCTTTGCACCTGGAGCACCTGGTATATGAGCCAAATACCGTAGACCGGTTTCCATACTTGTCAACAGCAGTTGCGCCGCCAACATAAGTTTCGTGTGTTTTACCCATGCCATGGCAATCAGGGCAGGCAGGTTTATACTGTTTTTTCTCCTGGCCGCTTTGCTGATCGCTCTTACTATAAGTATAAGTGATTTTGGGAGGGCGCACAGTTACTTTTGCTTTGCCGTTATTGAAAGATACTTCTGTACCTTTTGCTACCAGCTTCCCGTTCTGCTCAAAGCCAAGCGTATCATAAGTGCCGGTATAAACCGATCCGTTAGAAAAGGTATAAGTGCCTTTTACTTTTTCATTATCATGCCAGGTACCAGCAAACTTATCACCATCTGCAAAATAAGCGGTGCCATTTCCTTCCCGTTTCCTGTTCCTGAAATTACCGCTGTACTTGTTACCGGAATTAAACTGGTAAGTACCATAGCCATTCTCACAGTTCCCGGAAATACAGCCCGGGTCATACCCTTCAAGCGGTTTATAATCTCCGGCCGCTACTTTTATTGGTCCCGCGGCTCTCCTGCCTTCATGATAGGTTACGCTTTCTTTCCTGCCATCTGCATATGTGATCTCACCTGCGCCATCTTCTACACCATTCTTAAAACTGCCTGTATAAGTGTAATCACTGTATTTCATACTGCCTGTACCATTGGCTTTACCTTCTTTGAATTCTCCTTCATACACACACCAGCCATAATCGAATTTACCTTTGCCATTTATACAGTTCCCGCTAAGGCACTGCGCTTTTGAAACCGTAATAAAAGCGATCAGTATAATAGCAAGGGCAATTATGTTTGCTGTAATTTTTTTCCTGCCCTGTATATTCTTGTTTTGCATAAGCTGCAATATTTTATTTTGAACTTAATTCTTTTGCTTTGGCATCGTCTGCATCTGCTGCTACGGTATTGCCCTGTTGCCGGTAAATAAAGGCCCGCAGGGAGTAAAGCAAATAATTGCCCGGTACTTTTTCAATTGCCGCATTGAGTGTTTTTATTCCTGCATCAAATTCCTTAATATTACTTTGCGCCATGGCCTTGTATAGCCATCCATCCGTATTTTTTTCGTTCATGGAAAGCAGCCTATCAGCAACCTTTATTGCTTCCTTTTCAAAACCACCGTTTATAAGGATGAGTGCGAAAGTAGCAATGTAGGGCTGCATCGTAGAGTCAAGGGCCATTGCTTTTTTGATGTTATTATAGGCATCTCTGTAAGCGCCCAGCTTATCATCTACTCTTGCTAATCCATAATAATTATGTGCATACTCATCCTTAAAGTCCATTGATTCCCTGAAATCTGCCGCAGCAAGCAGTGAACGCTTGCCTTCTAAATAAAGCATACCCCTGTTGTTGAGTGCATAATAGTTGTTTGGGGCAAGAACAATGCTCATGGTATAGTCGGCGTTTGCTTCATCATTTTTGCCAAGCCTTGCATACACCATCCCACGCATATTATATACAGAGGTGGATGTTTGATCCAGGCTGATATATTGAGAAAAATCTTTCAATGCATCTTCATAACGGCTGATCTGTAAAAAAACCGCAGCACGTTCCTTGTAAGCCGCCTTCATTTGCGGATCGGCCTGCAAAGCTTTACTGTAGGCGCCAATAGCAAGCTGGGGTTGCTGTTCGGCCCTCAATGCCATGCCACGAAGCAACAGTGCAAATGCATTAGAAGGATCTTTGGCCAGCAACTGGTCAACCAGGCTAATGGTTTCAGACGCTTTACCAAGCGCCAATGCAGCCATGCCACGTGAAACTATGAAGCCGGGATTGTTTTTATCCAGCTTCAGTGCATTGCCGGCCATCTCGTATGCAGCGGTATAATTATTTTTATTGTATTCTAAGGCAGCAAGCTGGTTCATGGCTTTGCCGTTAGGCGGGGATATATTTTTTAAAACGGCGATCGCTTCATCTGTTTTGTCATCAAGCTTCAGTTTTGCGGCTTCCAGTTCCTCTTTTGATTGTCCCTGGAATTTAGCAGCATATTTATTATATGCTTCAATTATTGCTGCGTATTCATCAGCGGTGAAATCTTTATACCTCGCTCTTTTCTTAAGCCTGCCCGCATCTATAACATCCTGTGCCAGTTGAGCAATGCCTGCTTCATATTTTTTCTCTGTATCATACCTTGCCCAGCTGGTACCATTATCTGTTGACACGTATAAGCTATAGCCTGCTGCAGCATAAACTGTTTTTTCTGCAGCAGTTACAGAACTCATCATCTTTTTACTTACATCTTCGAACCGGTTATCATTAAATGTCTTGCCTGTCGATTTCCAGGTGGCCCCATTATCGGTAGATACCTGCACGCCACTGCCTATGGCGGCATATACATTGCCTTCGCTTGCGGTCATGGAAATAATTTCTCCTGCTAAAACCTCTTTAAAAGCATTTTTTTCATCATTCAGCAGGAATACACCTGTCTGCATATAGTCAACAAATTGCTTCGTTCCCACAAATACCCTGTTATTGTTTACTACAATTGCAGTAACATACCATCCTGCCAGGCCTTTGTCGATCCTTGTCCAGGTTTCTCCCCTGTCCTGCGACCTGAAAACATAAACTTTCTTTTTAGTACCGCTTCCCCCGGCATAAACTTCATCGCCGTTAAATGTAATTACGGGAACTTCAGCAAGGCTGATCTTTAAACCTATATTTTTCCAGGTAGTACCATTGTCATTTGAAAAATAAACAGATGCATGCGTGCTCATCCATATATCCGTACCATTAAAATTAACGGCAAGTAATTCGCCCATGGGGGGCAATAACCTCCATGACCTGCCGGTATCTGTAGAGATGTAAATGATTTCTTTGCGGCCCGCAATGATCGTGCCCCCTCTGCCGCCCAGTTTATCTACCTCCCACCAGCCATTTTTCTTTGCAGCAGGGCGGGATAGGGGTACCCACAAGCTGCCTTTGTCCTTAAGTATTACAACACCGTCTCTCTCTGTGCCTGCATAAACATTGATGCCATCGGTTGCAAGGCTGGTCAGCCGGCCCGGCTGGGCAAGCACAGGATGACCGGGTAACAATACAAACATTAAAAAAAACAGTATACTCCTTAGTGATATTCTTTTCATAAAGGCTGATGTGGTTTATGATCGCAACATAGATATAAATTCACAGACATAAATACCCTGGAGAAGGTATTTTACAGCTCATGTTTTATCTAACCACAAAGACACAAAGGAGATTCACAAAGAATGCAGAGAATTCTTTGTGCCCTTCGTGACTTTGTGATAAAAACCTTCGCATAGCTCCTAGTTTCATTCTGCAATCTGCAACAATACTACTTTACCATCCATTGTAGCAACTATCATAGTTTTCTTGTCAATTACATTAACCGTATTTACCATTGAGTTATCAATCTTATGAACCCAGGCTATCTTTTTTTGAGATCCATCAATGGCATATACAACCCCATTGCGTGTGCCGAAGTAAATAACCCCGTCTTTTTCTATTAACATGGATGGGGCATGCTCATAACCAAACCCTGCATGCAGTTTCCATGCTGCTTTTTGTGCCTCCCTTCCTGTAGCGAATGCAGCGACCGTATCATTCATGGATTTGCCGTAAACAAATTTTCCATCCCCGGACATACCTATTGATTCACGAACGCCTGATTCCTTTGTTCGCCAAAGGGCTTGCCCGGTGATGGCATCAATGGCGCTTAAATAGCGGTCGGGTGCAACAATATAAATGACATCGTCTTTTACAACCGGTATACATGCAGCTGGAGAATAATTTCTTACGGTGGATCCGTTACTCCATTTCCAGTTCAGCTTGCCGGTATTTTTATTTAGAGAGTATAAATATGTATCCCATGCCCCGAAAATGATATCGTCCTTATTGATAACGGGCGTACTTACAACAGGACCGTTTAGCCCGGTGAAACTCCATACCGTTGCGCCGGTTGCCAGGTCTATTCCACGAAAATTATGATCGCTTCCGCCGATATAAACCATTTTATTTTCAATTAGCGGGCAACCCAATACAGCTGCGCCTGTTTTTAATTTCCAGGTCTCTTTGCCCTTTTCATCCAGGCAATACACATAGCCATCGGTGCTTCCAAACACTATTTTATTTTTTACGGCTGCCGGTGATGAATAAATGGAACCCGCTGTTTTGAATTCCCATTTTTGTTTTCCGTCTTTTAAAGACAAAGCAGTAACCATTCCATGCTGGTTTCCAAAAACAACAAGACCATTTGTTACTACGGGCGTAGAAATAACATTTGCACCGGAACTGAATACCCACTTTTCTTTTACCTGCGGGTATTGCGCATTAACACTGTGATCAGGCCTTGTAAATTTTTTGCTAAGGTCATAGTTCCTTTGTTCAAATTTTACGCCTGCCCAGGTTTTCATCTCTCCTGTTACCGGTTTTCTTT
>Ga0193708_1000394_pt1 | contig 10542 bp, 7 predicted proteins | sample H3c1metaG_FD_160570 | JGI IMG/M metagenome (GOLD analysis project Ga0193708, IMG submission 160570) | Soil microbial communities from a riparian zone of the East river system, Colorado, United States - H3c1 | ecosystem: Environmental > Terrestrial > Soil > Riparian zone | place: USA: East River...
CCTGCCCGGTCAGCAAGATCTTGGTCGTGGCCGGCAGCCGGCGATCGACGATCTCGAGCAACTCGACGCCCTTCATGCCGGGCATGATCTGGTCGGCGATCACGAGCGCGATCGCCTCGCCTTCGCGGGTCAGCTCGTCGAACAGCGCGACCGCCTCGTCACCGGAGCGCGCGGTCGCGATCTGACACTCGTGACCGAACCGGGCACCGAGCTGCGCGCGCAGCACGCGGAGCACGCCCTCCTCGTCATCGACACAGACGATCACCTCGCGCTGGTTCATGATCTGCCCACCATGCGCGGCAGGCGCACCTCGAACTCCGTCCGGCCGGGCTGCGACAGGCAGCGCATCGAGCCGCCGTGCTTCTCGACGATCTGGCGCGCGATGCCGAGGCCGAGCCCGGTCCCCTCGCCCTTGGCCTTGGTCGTGTAGAACGGCTCGAAGATCCGCGGCAACACGTCCTCGGGAACGCCGGGACCGTCATCGATCACGCGCACCGTGACGGCCTCGTCGTCGACCTCGGTCTCGATCCGGATCGTGCCCTTGCCGCCCAGCGCCTGTTGCGCGTTCGAGATGAGGTTCGTCCACACCTGGTTGAGCTCGTCGACGTATACCGGGACGCGCGGCAAGTTGCCGTAGTGCCGTTCGACGACGATATCACGCAGCGTGTGGTGGAGCAGCGCGAGCGTCGTCTCGAGGCCTTCATGCAGGTCGGCCTCACTTCGGGTGGCCTGCTGATCGAGGTGCGAGTAGCTCTTCAGCGCACCCACGATGCGCTGGATCTGTCCGACAGCGTGCTGGACCGTGGAGGTGGTGCGATGCAGGTAGACGTGATCGGTCAGCGCGCTCGCGAACCGGCGCAGGTCCGCGGCGTCGATCTCGCCGAGCGTCGCGATCACCTGCGCGGTGTCCTCGCGCGACGCGCCAACCTCGGCGAGGTCGGTCGCGATTGCCTGCGCGTTCGCGAGGCCGGCTGCATCGAGCGTCGCCGCGATCTCGCGCGCGACCTTGCGCGTCGTCAGGCTCGTCGCGAGCGGCCGCTCGGCGAGCCTGGGTGCGAGACTCTCGAGCGCGCCGATCGCAGCCGGCGTGCGCGCCGCCAGCTCGGCCCCGTGCCGGGCGACGCGGATCAGCGCCGCCCCGAGGCCGTCGATCGAGCCGCGGATCGCGGCGGTCGGCGAGTTGATCTCGTGGGCAACGCCGGCGACCAGGACGCCGATCCCGGCCATCCGCTCCGACAGCACCAGCTGCGCCTGGGTCTCGCGTAGATCGGCGAGCGCCTTGCCGAGCTCGTGGTTGATCGCGGTCAGCTCGGCGGTGCGCAGCCGCACCTTCTTCTCGAGCTCCTCGCTGGCACCGCGCACCTCCTGGTAGAGCAGCGCGTTCTCGACCGCGGCACCCGCCTGATCGGCAAACGTCGTCAGCAAGTTGAGGTCGGCCTCCGAGAAGTCGTCGGTGCGGCGCGTGGTGTCGTCGGGCTCGCGCGGCGTGCGGCCGACGGCGAGCACGCCGACGACGCGGCCCTTGCGCTCGAGTGGTAGCGCGACCAGCGCACCGGGCGCCCCGGCCTTGACCGCGGCCTCGCCGTGCACCGGATCGGAGCCGGCGCGCTCGAGCTTGATCGCGGCCCGCGACGAGGCGACTTGCTGCGCCAGCCCGCGCAGCGCATCGGCCGCGGCGAGCGCCTCGTCGGTCGCGAGCGCGGTCGAGACATCGGCGCGGCGCGCGCGAGCGGCCGACGCGCGGAGTCCGGGTTGCGCGCCTCCCTCGACCAGCCACAGCGCGGCGAGCTGGACGTCGAACGTCCGCGCGACGGCATCGACGATCTTGCGCGACACCGAGTCGAGATCGATGACCGACGACACCGCACGGCCGGCGTCGTGGAGCGCCACGATCTCGCGCATGCGTGCGGCGAGCCGGGCCTGGTTGTCCTTGAGCGTCGACGTCATCTGGTTGAACGCGGTCGCCAGATCGGTGAGCTCGTCGCCGCCGGCGATATCGATCCGGTGATCGAGGTCGCCGCGCGACACCGCGATCGCGCCGCGGTGCAGCCGCGCGATCGGAGCGCCGAGCCGGCGCGACCAGAACAGCGCGACGACCAGCGCGAACCCGATCGCGGCGAGCCCGCCGGCGAACAGCGTACGCACCGCGAGTCGCTTGGTCGCCGCGAGCGGCTCGCGATCGACCGCGACGCCGATGATCCCGACCGGGCGATCCTTGTGATCGCGAAGCGCGGTCGTCGCGATCTTGTACTGCCCGGTCTCGACATCGAGGTCGCGGATCACCACGTTGCCCGCGATCGCCGCGACGCGGTCCTCGCGCGCCAGCTCGACCGGCTCCTGGCGGCGACCGAGGCTCGAGCGGAACGTGACCGCGAGCTTGCCCGAGAGGCCACCGAGCATGACGTCCGCCGACAGCGCACCCTTGATGCCATCGGCGAAGTCGCCGTCGAATGGCGTCGACAGCACGAGCACGCCACGCAGCGCGAGCGTCGAGTCGACGACCGGCGCCACCGCGCGGACGACGACCCGATCGTCGACGTTGACCAGGAACACGCCGCGGGTCCACGACTGGCCCTGCGCCAGGATCGCGTCGCCGTGCTGCACGCCATAGCCCTTGAACCGCGACTCGGTGCTGCCGAGCGTGCGCTCGAGGACGACCGCGCCGCTGGCATCGAACAGCTGCAGCTGCGCCGACGGCACGTGCGTCTTCTGACTCGACAGCCAGGTGTCGAGCGCGGTCTGGCCTTCGCGGAGCGCGGCGACGAGGTCGCTCGACTCGGACAGCTGAACCGTCTCGTCGCCGAGCCGCTCGACCGCGCGCAACACGAGGTTGAGGCCGACGGTGAGCTGGCGATCGGCGTCCTCGCGCAGGCCGGTCTCGAGGCTCGACAGGATCACGCGAGTCGCGAGCAATGCGACGATCACGACAGGCACGAGCGCCGCGAACACCATCGCCGCGACGAGCTTGGTGCGCATGCGCAGCCGCAGCTCGGGTGCCGGTGCGGGCGTCGGCGTCGCCAGCCGCGCCATCCGCAGGCTGGTCATGCTGAAGCGTTTCGATCGACTGGTATCGCGCTGGGTGTCGCGACTGGTGTCGCGAACCGAATCCGTCACGGCACCATCTCGCGGCGCGCGATCAGCGCATACAGCGGATGGCCGAGCGGCGACAGCACGAGGTTCGCCAGCTCGGCGCGCGCGGCGACCACGAGCTCGGAGTGCGCGATCGGCACCCACGGCGCATCCTCGGCGATGCGGTCCTGGACCGCGCGATACAGGCCGGTCCGCGTCGCATCGTCGGACGCGCCCTGCGCCTCGATCAACAGCTTGTCGACACCGGGGTCGCGATAGAACGCGACGTTGCGCGCGGATCCGAGGATCGCGTTGTCGGAGTGAAACAGCACGTAGAGGAAGTTGTCGGGATCGCCGGTGTCGCCGATCCAGCCGAACAACCCGAGGTCGTGCTCGCCGGCTGACAGCGACGCGCGATGCACCGAGTGCGGCTGGAGCACGAGCTCGGTGTGGATGCCGACCTGCTCGAGCGCGGCCTGCAGGAACCGCGCGACGCGCTCGGGCTGCGGCAGGTACGGTCGCGAGGTCGAGGACGCGTACAGCTTGTAGATGCGATCGGGATCGAAGTCCTGCGCCGCGATCGACTCGCCGAGCAGCTTGCGCGACAGGATCGGATCGAAGCCGTAGCGGGTCTTCGGCTGATGAAAGCCCCACTGCGTCGGCGGCAGCGGCCCGTCGGCGGCGACCGCGCGGCCCTGGTACGCGAGCTTGACGATCGGCTCCTTGTTGATCGCGTAGCTGATCGCGCGCCGGACGCGGAGGTCGTCGAACGGCGGGTGCTGGACGTTGAACGCGAGGTAGCTGACGTCGTTGCCCGGCGTGTGGTGCAGCGCCATGTCGGGATGCAGCTCGACGAACGATTGCTCGTCGGGGAGGATCGAGGTCGCGAGATCGACCGAGCCCGACTCGAGCTCGACCAGGCGCTGGCGCTCGTCGGTGACGACGCGAAACACGATCATGTTCATCGCGGCTTGGGTGCCCCAGTAGCGGTCGAAGCGCTGGACCACGACCTGCTCGCCGACGGTCCACGACGTGAACTTGAACGGGCCGGTGCCGGTCGGATGGCGCTGGAACGCATCACCCCAGCGCAGCACCGCGGTCGGAGACACGATCGGATACATCGCGAGGTCACCGAGCAGCGGCGCGTACGGATGCGCGACATGGATCGCGACCGTCTTCGGATCGATCGCGACGACCTTGGTCACGCCCTTCAGCAACGAGCGCCAGTACGACCCCGACTCGCCGGTCAGATAACGCGGGTGCTTCGGATCGAGGAGGCGCTCGAACGAGAACACCACCGCGGCGGCATCGAGTGGCGTCCCGTCGTGGAACAGCACGCCCGTGCGCAGGTGGAACGTCCACTGCTTGCGATCGGGCGAAATGTCCCAGCTCGTCGCGAGCCCCTCCTGGATGTCGGTCGTGCCGGGCTTCCAGCGCACGAGGCCTTCGAAGATCAGCTGGCCGACCTCGATCGACTCGTTATCGGTGACCCGCACCGGATCGAGCGCCTGGACATCCGCCGCGTGAGCCACGACCAACGCACCCGGATCGCGCCGCCGGTGCGACGGCTTCTCGGGCTGGCAGGCGACCAGCCCCAGGGCGAGCAGGATCACCGGGCGCATCGTCGAGAACTCTACACCACGGGCGCGATTGACTCCCCGCTATCGCTGACTTAGCGTCCCGCCAAGGTCGTGGTTCACCGGTGTGGTGAATTCGAGGACCGCGAGCATCGTCACAAGGGGAACGTTCCGTCCATGCGCCTAGCCTCCGTCCTCGCAGCATTCGCGTGTCTTGCCAGCTGTGACATCGGCAAGATCACGGTCAACACGACCTCGAAGGTGCTCCTGCGTGCGCAGCCGAGCCTGCAACAAGAACCCGACTACGAGATGGCGCGCCAGGCGATCCCGGGCGCGCTCAAGACGGTCGAGGGCTTCTGGATCGTCGATCCCGAGAACCCGCGGCTGATCCAGATCCTCACCGAGGGCTACTGCCAGTACGGCACGGCGTTTGTCGAGGACGACTGGGAGGTCGCGAAGTTCAAGAAGGACCTCGAGGCGATCGAGTATCACAACACGCGCGCGTCCCACATGTTCACGCGCTGCCTCAACTACGCGCTGACGACGCTCGGCGCGCGCTGGCGCAAGGAGATCTTCGGCACGCCCGAGGTGGTCGCGAAGCTCATCAAGGACACCGGGGCCGGCCAGCGCTTCCCGCTCCTGTTCGCCGGGCTCGCGCTCGGCTCGATCATCAACCACAACCTGACCCGCATCGAGATGATCGCGCACCTGTCGACGGTGGAGCTCATGCTCCAGCGCGTGATCGAGATCGACAAGCAGGCCGGGCCGCCGTCGAACAAGTCGCACGCCGCGCTGCCCTACGTCGCGCTCGGGATGATCTACACGTCGCGCGGCAAGTCGGTCGGCGGCGATCCGGAGAAGGGCAAGGCTGCGTTCGAGCAGGCGCTCGCCATCACCGATCAAAAGTTCTTGCTGGCGCGGACCCTGATGGCGTATCGCGTCGGCCTTGCGACGAACGATCGCAAGCTGTTTCACGAGGAGCTGAAGAAAGTGCTCGAGACCCCACCGTCGGTGTGGCCCGAGCAGCGTCTGGCAAACGAGGTCGCCCATCGCAAGGCGCGCCGCTATCTGTCGAAAGAAAAGGAGCTCTTTCAATGAGGATGACCAAGCTACTCACCCTGTGTGCTGGCGCTGCGCTGGCGATGTCGTCTGCTACCGCGGAGGCCGGCGAGCTCCGGATCGCGACGCTCGCCCCGTCGGGCAGCCCGTGGATGGCGGTGCTCGACAAGGCGGCCGCCGAGATCAAGGAGAAGACCGCGGGCCGCGTCACGATGAAGTACTTCGAGGGTGGCCAGCAGGGCGACGAGCGTGACTTCGTCGACAAGATCAAGCTCGGCCAGCTCGACGGCGCCGCGGTGACATCGATCGGTCTCGCGATGATCGACGAGTCGATCCGCGTGCTCGAGCTGCCGACCCTGTTCGCGACCGCGGACGAGGTCGACTACGTCGCCGACAAGATGTGGCCGTACTTCCAGAAGAAGTTCGAGAAGAAGGGCTTCAAGCTCAACGACCGCGGCGAGGTCGGCTGGGTCTACTTCATGTCGAAGACCAAGATCGACTCGCTCGCCGCGCTCAAGGGCCTGAAGCTCTGGCAGTGGGGCGACGACAAGCTCGTCGGCGCGATGTTCAAGAAGCTCGGCCTCAACGGCGTCAAGCTCGGCGTGCCCGAGGTCGATCCGTCGCTGACGTCGGGTCGCATCAACGCGTGTTACGGCTCGCCCGTCGCCGCGGTGGCGCTGCAGTGGTACTCGAAGATCAAGTTCATGACCTCGATGCCGATGAGCTTCGCGATCGGCGCGACCGTGGTGTCGATCAAGGCGGTCGAGAAGATGTCGGCCGAGGACCAGAAGGTCATCGAGGAGATCGGCAAGTCGTCGGCTCGCAAGCTGCGCAAGACGATCCGCAAGGCCAACGACCAGGCCAAGACCACGATGACCCGCAAGGGCATCCAGGTCGTCACGACGCCGCCGGCGATGGTCGACGAGTTCACCAAGAACGCGACCGCGGTCCACAAGGAGCTCGTCGGCAAGGTCTACTCGCAGGAAGAGCTCGACATGGTCATCAAGTACCGGGACGAGTTCCGCGCCAAGAAGGGCGGCGCCAAGAAGTAACCGCGTCCCCGTATTGCGGTTCGCTCGAAACGCCACCTACCATTCGGCGGTGAGCGAACCATCCGACGGGGACGGATCGGGCAAGCCCAGCACAGAGGGTAAGCTCGATCCAGCGAAGGCGAAGCCTGACGAGGCCGAGCAGGCCAAGGAAGGCAGCGCGAAGGTACGTGGGGACCTCGATGTCCCGGCGACTCGCAAGCAAGGCGCGGTGAAGCTCACCGACGCCGAGCGCGAGGCGCAGAAGGGCGACGATCCCGGCGGCGAGCCGCCCAAGCGGCCGAGCTCGTTCGAGCTCGACGCGCCGCTGACGTTCCCGGACGACGGACCGATCTCGGCGGGCATCCGCAGGCTCGACAAGCAGATCGGCATGGCCGAACAGGCCGTGCTGGTCGGGTTGCTCGTCGCGATCGTCCTGTTCGCCGGCGGCAACGCGATCCTCGACCGGCTCGCCGGGATCCGGATCCACCTCAAGGACGAGATCATCCGCGGCGGCACGTTCGCGATCGCGCTCCTCGGCGCCGCGTTCGCGACCCAGCAGACGCGTCACCTCGCGATGGACCTGGTGTCGCGCCGGCTCAGCCCGCGCGCCCGGCTGTTCATGAAGGTGATCCTCTCGGTCTTCATCGTGTTCATCGTCGCGCTGATGGTGCGCGCCGGCTACCACACGGTGCAGATCCAGAAGACGTCCGAGTACGTGCTGTTCACGCCGAAGGTGATCGCCTGGATGATCCCGTTCGGCGGCTGCCTGATCATCCTCCACACGATCTTCCACATCATCATCGACGTCGATTACATCGCCCGTCGCAAGACTCCGCCCGAGCGGATGAGATCGGGGCATTAGGTCATGATGACTTGGAATTCGAGCGAAGCGAGAAGCGCCTCCCGAATGGGAGGCGGTCGATGACCTTGCTCATCATCCTGCTCGCGCTGGTGTTCATCTGCGGCGCGCCGCTGTTCACGGTGATGCTCGCCGGAACCGCGCTCGGCACGCTGTTCTCGATGCGCGGCTTCGAGATCAACTTCGACGGCGCGATCAACAAGATGTTCCGGATCTCGTCGCGCGACGAGATCGAGGTGCTGTCGACGATCCCGCTGTTCATCTTCGCCGGCTACATCCTCGCCGAGGCCAAGACCGCCGACCGCCTGGTCCGGTTCGCGAACGCGATGCTCGGCTGGATGCCGGGCGGCCTCGCCGTCGTCACGATCGGCACGTGCGCGCTGTTCACGGTGTTCACGGGCGCCTCCGGCGTCACGATCATCGCGCTCGGCGGCGTGCTGATGCCCGCGCTCGTGCGCAACGGCTACCCGAAGAAGTTCTCGATGGGTCTCATCGCCGGCACTACGGCCTGACGGGTCTCGACAAGGGCTCGTGGGCGACCGAGCGCTTCATCTTCGCGGGTATCGTGCCCGGCCTCGTCCTGATCGGGATGCTGTCGGCGGTCGCGATCACGGTCGCGGTCGTGCGCAAGCTCCCGCGCCAGAAGTTCGAGGGCAAGGAGCTCGGCCAGAGCTTCTTGAAGGCGTTGCCGGAGCTGTTCATCCCGTTCGGCGTCATCCTCGGCATCGCGACCGGCTTCGCGCTGCCGGATATCGCGGCGCTGACCGTGCTCTACGTCGTGATCCTCGAGGTCGCGATCTTCCGCACGATCTCGTTCAAGCAGATGTGGGGCCTGTCGGCCGAGGCGATGGCGATGATCGGCGCGATCTTCGCGATCATCTTCGCGTCGACCGCGCTGACCGACTTCATGGTGCAGGCCGAGGTCCCGAAGAAGCTCGTCGCCTTCACGCAGGATCACGTCAGCTCGAAGATCGTGTTCCTGCTCGCCATCAACCTGATCCTGCTGATCGTCGGCACGGTCATGGACATCTTCTCGGCGATCGTCGTCGTGTTGCCGCTGGTGGCGCCGATCTCGCGCGCCTACGGCATCGACCCTTACCACCTCGGCGTCATCTTCCTGTTGAACCTCGAGGTCGGCTATCTCCACCCACCCGTCGGCCTGAACTTGTTCCTGACGAGCGTGAAGTTCCAGCGACCTATCACCGAGGTCATGTGGGCCACGATCCCGTTCCTGATAACCATGATCGTCGCGCTGTTCGTGATCACGTACGTCCCGGCGCTGACGATCACGAGCCTCGATCCGACGAGCTTCCCCGAGGCACCACGTGTCGCACCGATCAGTAACCTGACCGAGCTGGTCCAGGACGGCATCGTCGAGACCAAGATCACCGTCGAGAAGGTCACGCTCGTCGACTCGGCCGGCGTGCCGCTCTCGAAGGACGGCAAGCCGATAGTTCGAACGTTCGATGACTGCAAGACACTGCTCAAGACGATCCAGAGCACCACGGCCAAGAGCGACGGCACCGCGACCGCGGTGGATCCCGACGAGGCGCGCAAGCCGTACGTCGCGTGTCGCCGGCTGTTCATCGACGTCAGTGCCTGCAAGGCCGACAAGGCGTGCGAGGCCAAGGCGACCGCGAAGTGGATCGTCGAGGTGCTCAACGACGAGGACAACCCGAAGGACGCGGTGCTCGTGATCCAGGAGGTCGGCTACCTCGACGAATTCGGCACGCCGCTCACCAACGACGAGCTCGACGCCGACGGCAAGATCGTCAAGTCGACGCCGATCGTCGGCAAGGACGGCAAGCCATACGTCCGCAAGCTCGCGTGGTGCGACTCGCTCAAGCTCGCATCGGATCGCGAGAAGTGCCTCGGGCTGTTCGTCACCGCGTCGAGCTGCCGGATCTCCTTCGAGGAGGACGTCGAGGACGTCACCGAGTGCATCGCCGAGAAGTGTGGCGGTGGCGAACCGAAGGATGAAGGAGATGAAGGAGACGAAGAGCCCCCGCCGGCAGAGGGCTCCGGCTCGGAGGGCTCCGGCTCGGCGGGCTCCGGCTCGGCGGGCTCAGGCTCGGCAGGCTCGGCGGGCTCCGGCTCGGCGGGCTCTGGCTCGGCGGGCTCTGGCTCGGCAGCCGCGCCGCCTGCGCCACCGGTCGACCCGGCCGAGTGCGCGAAGACGGCGATCGAGGAGTGCGTGAAGGAACCGGTCACCAAGTGCATCGCCAAGGAAGTGAACGGGTGGGTGAAGGCGAACCCGAGCACGGCGATCAACCCACCGCTCAAGTGACCGCGTGCCGATCGGTGCGCTGCTCAAGTTGCTGCGGCCGCACCAGTGGGTGAAGAACGTGTTCGTCGCGGCACCCCTGGTGTTCGCGCGTCACCTCGCCGACTGGGAGTTCGTGCTGCGCGCCGGACTCGCCGTGCTGGCGTTCTGCGCGCTGTCGGGCGCGGTCTACGCGTTCAACGACGTGCGCGATGCCGAGGCCGATCGCGCTCACCCGACCAAGCGCAAGCGGCCGATCGCCGCCGGCAAGATCTCCGAACGCACCGCGATGATCACGGCGGTCGTGCTCGCGGTGACGGCGCTCGCCGGCTGCGCGCTCCTGGACTGGAAGGTCGCGGCGTTCGCGGCGGCGTACGCGATCCAGAACATCGCCTACAGCATCAAGCTCAAGCAGGTCGCGTTCCTCGACGTCGGCCTCATCACGACCGGCTTCCTGCTCCGCGTGCTCGCGGGTGCCGCGGCGATCGGCGTGCCGGCCTCCGGCTGGCTCCTGCTCTGCACCGCGCTGCTCGCGCTGTTGTTCGGGCTCGGCAAGCGCGCCCACGAGCTGGCCTGGGCCGAGCGTAGCGGCCAGGCCGCGACCACCCGCGCCGCGCTCGCCGGCTACCGGCTCGGGATCGTCCGCCACGCGATGCTCGTGCTCGCAGCCGCCACCCGTGCCGC